>Ga0209238_1000869_pt1 | contig 11331 bp, 8 predicted proteins | sample GraSoi013_1_20cm_FD_185823 | JGI IMG/M metagenome (GOLD analysis project Ga0209238, IMG submission 185823) | Grasslands soil microbial communities from the Angelo Coastal Reserve, California, USA - Sample 10_02_2013_1_20cm (SPAdes) (version 2) | ecosystem: Environmental > Terrestrial > Soil >...
GCGCGGGACTGTCCACGGTCCTGGCGAGGCTTGGGAGCCAATGCTTCGAAACCGCCGTTGCGGTAACGCAGCGCCCAATCGAGAAGCGTATCGACGGAAACCGACGTTCGTTTCGAATGGGGGATGTCGTAGGTGCGGGCGGCAATCTCTTGGGCACGGCGCGTGAGTTCGCCGCGGGGAAGACGTTCAATGATCAGGGGAGCGATCAGCCCGTAGCGAAACAGGGCCAGTTTTTCGGCTTTTGCATCCATGCGGAAAATCTCCATGCCCCGGACGATAATCAGGAGCAGTGATCTTCCGCCATGCAAATGCTGTGTGGGAAAGCTCAGGAATCGGGGCGTGCGGAGGCCAGCGTGGTTCGCCGCCCTGTCGGAATGAGACATGCAGGCCAGCCCAGCAGATGGACACGAAGCTGCGAAAACAGGAAACGATGCGCGACAATCCATCCGATAGATTCCAGCATTCGCAGGGTCCTGGAAACGAAATCCGCTACCGGGTCCCGCGGGTGCCCCGGCGTCTCCAGCGGCACCAAAGCCAGGCTCAGGGCGGGCGCCTGTTTTTGAAAACGGCGGATCCAGAACTGCCCGCGCTGGTAAAGCATCCCGGGTTGCGCGGCGGCCCGGGCGGCGGCCACCAGCGTGAGACCGCTGAGCAATCGGGCAGCGAGGAACAGTGCGATCACGGAGATGCTGAAGCGTAGCCAGGGCAGGGCGAATTCGGGTAGTAAGGAGACCGTGCGTTTACAGCAGAGGCACAGATAACGACGAACGCTAATGACTCCGTCGAAGGCGGCATCCACGAGTGTGCGGCGGTAGAAGCCGTGACCGGTCAGAGGATGTTGGGCTTCGCATTGCGGGCAGTGGTCCGGACGGTAGCGATCTGGATCGGCGATCTCGTCGAAGTAACGCTGGATGGAGCCGGCGAACGGATGTAGGATTTGCATGGAAGCCTTCCTGGGAGTGTCAAGACTCCCTGGTTTGGTCTAATGGGGGGCTCGGTGATTCCTTGTTAAGCAAATCAGCCGAGCCTTCCTCCGCGCGACATCCTACATCGACTTCAACGAACCATAGGCGCAGGGATACCGAGAATCGAAATGTAGCCCGGCGTGATCCGCTGCGCGGTTCACGCTGCAATCCGGTGCGCTCTCGCGATTACCACCCTACATCCTGGATTTAATTTGAGAAATCCTGCTTAAGAAGAAGGGAAAAAACGCGGCTCGTTACAACAGAGGAACATGGGGCACTTGTCCACAAAATAGCGCTCGGTCGTTCTGTTTTGGATGGCTCCGGAGTAACGCTTCCTGGGCAAGAGTTCTTTCGGGATGTCCAATCGTTGGCAGAAGTAGTTCAGTTTGTCGTCCTCGGTTTCGAGATATTCGTACTGCAAATGCGTCGCGACGAAGTCCAGGGCAACGAGCCGCGTGCGAATGTGTTCGAGGGAATGGGCCCGACGGTTGCGAAGGTTTTCCCGGCCGATGGCCCGGTACACGATGCGGGAGAATAGGTGGTACACGAGACCATTGCGGAGAAAGGAGCGGGCTGTGGCATGGCCTTTGGCAAGAAGTTTTTGGGAGAAGGTCATGCTCTTGTCCCCGCTCTTGGTTCCCGTGAATTGCAGAAATTGGCGCATGGAGAAGTACCCGGAATGTGTGGCCACGAGGTAGAGAAAGCGAGCCTCGTCTTCGGTGTAGCCGAGGCTGCCAAGGTTGGCGAGACTGGATTCAGGAAAGTTCATAGGCTAAAGATGACCGCGTTCAATTCGCGTTCATCCCGAATGCGCCGCAAGCGGTCGGCCTCGCCACGCCGGGCGTAGATCTGGAAGCCGGCGCGCGCTTTGGCTGCCAGTCCGCGCGGGCGATAGTGCTCTGTGGCGAGTTCCACATCCCTCGTGTGAATCTCCATGTCGGGGTCGTTCGCGTATTCGAGCCGCATGTCGGGGATCTGGATTTCCTTGTTGACGACTTTGAGTCCATGGCGCCGGGCGACGGCCTCTTTCACCGTTTCCGGGCACTTGCTCTTGTCTTGCCAGGTGCGGGCCAGATCGGCGTAGAGATCGCGTTTGATCTCGTAGTCCAACTTGACGCGGACGACTTTACCGCCACGGCCTTCGATTTCATCGCTGACCTTGTGATAAAGGCGGTAGAGCTCGGCATCGTGGAAGGCTTCTTTGGGTTTCTTGAGACCGTGGTAGCTAGCCTGGTCAGGACGAAGGAATCTGCTGCAGGAGAGAGCTCGATGGCCCTCCTTGGTGAGCGTCACGGCGCGAACCGGGGAAAGGTCGGAATCCATGATGGAAGTCTGTTTCACAAGTCCCTGGCGGCTCAGGTTCGCGAGATCGTTTTGCATGCGAGAGGAATCGTCGCTGTAGGCGAATTGGGCGAGATCATGGACGGCCAGGACGCGAAACTTGCCGACCTCGGTCAACGTGTGCAGCTCGGAATCGCGCAGTTGGTAGGTTCGATTGCGATCCACATAGTTCGTGCGGCTGGTTCGGGTGAGGGCCAGCTGGACCCGCTCCTCGCGAGGTAGAGGCGGGCGGTTGCCGCCAGAGGTTCCGCGGGCTTCCTGGTCACGCTGATCGGCCCGTTCCTCCTCCCCGCGAATCCTTTCCAGCCTCCTGACGGTGTCCCAGCCGGCGCGACGGTTCGATTCGGGACCGCGGCTCACATCGCGCTCTGGGCCGTGGAAGTCGTCGATTTCAGGTCCGTCAAAACCTCGAGACATGGCCTGGCTCCTTGAACTGCAACCATAAGAGAGAAAGGGAAGGGCAAGAGGCTCACCAGACTGAGGGGCAGTTTCCCCTCCGTCCAAGGAAAGCAACCTATTAGCCCCCTACTATCTAAGAGGCCCAGTTTCAGGAAAAACCTCAGTGACTAATTTCTCGGGAGGGCCGTTTTTTATAGAGCCTTCGATGCCCTCTATGCTTCAGAGGCCCTGAAAAAGGAAAACGTCAACGAGAATCTTGGGAAGGCACGGCTGTCGATCCGGCAGTTTTCGCCATTCCATTGTCTATTCTCAATAGAATGAGCTTATTAGCAGGATTTGTTGAACTGGGGAGGCCGACCGTCCTTACGGTTCTTACGTCGAGCTTGCGCCTGAAGTATTCCTGGCCACGCTCGGCGATCTCCTTCCCACCCTTCCGCCCAATTCTCTCCAACCCCAATCCGTCAGTAGGTAGCAACAACCGGCGCACACGGTCCGAATTCTGGTTTGCTGTAGGCACCAGGCACTGCCAGAACCTGGTTGCGGTTGCGCTAAGCGGGCGCGCATGCAGAGCCAATCGGTAAACCATCGGGCAACAAATCCCCTGACTGTTCACCTGCCGCCATGAATTCTCAGGTCTTTTCCTCATGAATTTTGGGGTCTTCTCCTCTTGACAACCAGTAGAAGAAGCGTATGTTCCTCTTGGTAGCCAAGGGGAAGAAGGTTTATGCCAGACAAGCCGAGTGATCTCGTCCAGGGCACGCTCGATATGCTCATCCTAAAAACGTTGGCGCTGGAGCCTATGCATGGATATGGGATTTCCGTGCGAATCGAACAGATGAGCAAGGGCGTCTTCCGTCTGAATGCGGGCTCGTTATTTCTCGCGATTCAACGATTAGAGAGGGACGGGCTAATCGATGGCGAATGGAAACCCAGTGAAAACAACAGGCGGGCAAGGTACTACACCCTGACGGCGAAGGGACGAAAGAGGCTCGACAACGAAACACGAGAATGGGGCAGGCAAGTGGCCGCAATCGGCAGAATTTTGGAGACCCCTTAGGGAGCGAGCCATGTCTTTGTTCAGAAATTTCGCAATCGGCCTGCGGTCGCTTTTCCGGAAGAACCAAGTCGACCGAGAGTTGGATGAGGAACTAGGCGCCTTTTTGGAGATGGAAGCGGCGGAGAAGATGAGGCAAGGCGTAAGTCGTAAGGATGCGCTTCGCGAAGTGCGACTAGAGCGCGGCAGTCTCGAAATTGCGAAGGAAGTCGTCCGCTCTGGCGGCTGGGAATCGTTTGTGGAGACGTGTTGGCAGGACTTGCGCTTTGGTGTCCGCATACTGCGCAAAAATTTGGGATTCACGACCGTGGCGATTCTTACGGTAGCGCTGGGTGTCGGCGTCAACACTACGGTTTTTGCCGCATTCAATACGCTCGCGCTGAAACCACTGCCTGTGCGGAATCCAGCGGAAGTTGTGCGTCTGGAACAATGGTTCGCGAGCGGCGCATCAGGGGACAATCAGTATGCCTTCTCTTATCCGGAATACTTGAACTACCGCGATCACAGCCGCTCTCTGAAGGGGGTGATCGCCGCGAGTTGGCTAGCTCCGGTCCTCGCGACGCTGCCAACCGAATCACCGAGCGCCAAGACACCCGTCGAGGCAGTGACTCTAAGCTGCCAGCTGGTTTCCGCAAATTACTTCTCGGTTCTGGGAATTAAAACCGTAGTAGGCCAGCCATTTGCGGAGCGAGAGAATAGCGCGACGCTGGCGAGCCCTGTCGTCGTCTTGAGCTACCCCTATTGGCAGCGACGGCTGAATTCCGATCGCGATGTCGTCGGCAAGATCCTGGAAGTGAACGGCGCGTCGTTCACCATTCTCGGAGTGGCTCGCGAAGACTTTATTGGTACCGGTAATCCTCCGAGGATTCCGGATTTCTGGGCACCCCTGGACATGCAAAAGCAAATCGTGCCTGGAAATGATTGGCGGAATGAACCGCGGAACCAACCGCTCCAAGTGATTGGCAGGGTGGCTGACGGAATCAGTGTGGGTCAAAGCCAGAGCGAGCTGAACCTGCTCACGCGCCAGTTCGCGCAGGCCAATCCCGAGGTGGACAAAACCATTGCCTTAACGCTGCACCGCGCAACGTACTTTGGTGCGACGGATGAACTCTGGTTCCGGGCCCTGGCCGCTGGAATGATGGCTGTCGTTGGCATGGTCTTGCTTGTCGCTTGCGTCAACCTCGCGAACATGCTGCTTGCGCGCGCAGCGGGCCGGCAAAAGGAAATAGCCACTCGGCGCGCGCTTGGCGCGAGCCGCAGCAGGCTGGTTCGCCAGCTTTTGACGGAAAGCGTTTTGCTGGCGATGCTGGGCGGAGCGGCTGGCCTCCTGTTCTCGTTATGGGCGACGAAGCTGGAATGGGCCGGGCTGGCAACAATAATTCAAAGCCTGATGGGGAGCGGTCTTAAATTTGCTCCGCTCACGCCGGACATCTCCGTGTTTCTGTACACGCTGGTCCTCTCGCTCGTTACAGGAATTTTGTTTGGGTTATGGCCGGCACTGAAGTCTTCCAAAGCTTCGCTTACGGACGTGCTGAAAGACAGCGCCTGCGGCCTGCTTCCGACGAAGTCTCGGTTGCGGAGCTTCATGCTAGGAACGCAAGTCGCGGTCTCCATAGTTTTTCTACTCAGCGCAGGACTGCTGTTGCGCGCTTTGTTCAGATCTCAAGCTGCGAATCCTGGATTCGAGACGCGTTCCGTTTTTCACTTGAGCATCGATCTCGGGGACGATCCCGTGAAGGCAGCTATCCTGCGGCGACAAGTCATTGAACGTTTGAAAGCACGTCCGGAGGTTGCGAATGTTGCGTTAGCGGATCGCCTACCCTACGCCGGCACATCCTCGCGGCCGTTCTTGGCCGAGACGAGGACGGCAGCCGCGAAAGGGGCGCCGGGCAGTAGCCTGCTGAACTACGTTTCGCCCAGCTTCTTCGATACCGTCAACATTCCGCTTGTGCGTGGACGGACCTTCAGTCCGCAAGAATCCGAGGGGGAGCTTCCCGTTGCGATTGTCAGTGAATCGACGGCACGCCATGCCTGGCCCGGAGAAGACCCCATCGGAAAACGATTGAAGCTGGACCTGAAATTCAGCGGTGATTGGAGCACGTTTCAGGTGATTGGCGTGGCGAAGGATGTACGCTTTTTCAATCTTTCGCGGACCGATCCGGCGTACGTGTACCTTCCCGCCAACCCATCTCAATTCAGTAGCCTGCTCTTCCGCGCGGCGCAGAGCCGAAAAGACACGCTGGCGGCCGTACGCGGTTCCCTGAGCAACCTCGATCGCGGCCTCTCTCCGACGCTCGGGTTCATGAGCCTGGACGACTTCATGCGGTCTCAACAGTTGCTGCCGCAAGCCAGCGCGGTATTCATGGGAATTCTGGCGCTGCTGGCGTTGGCGCTGGCCGCCGTCGGAATCTATGGAGTCATGGCCTACGTGGTCTCGCGACGTACACGTGAAGTGGGGATTCGGTTGGCGCTGGGCGCATCGGGCGGGGAGGTGTTGCGACTGCTTCTCCGCCAAGGACTGATTCCCGTATTCGCCGGGGCGGGCTGCGGTTTGGCGCTGTCCGCCGTGGTTTCCGGCTTGCTTCGCACGGCTCTAGCCTTTCCTGCAAACCCAGATTTGCTATTTGGCGTGAGTGCGTTTGATCCGGCGGTCTACGCAGGCTTGACCACGTTTTTGGCCGGCGTAGCGATGCTCGCCTGCTGCGTCCCCGCTTGGCGGGCGATGCGGGTCGATCCTGTGGTTGCTTTGAGGTACGAGTAAAGAACCATGTCCTTGCTGCGAAATATAACGAGCGGCCTTCGATCACTGTTCCGAAAGGATCAAGTCGACCGGGAGTTGGATGAAGAACTAGGCGCCTATTTGGAGATGGAAGCGGCGGAAAAGATGAAGGAGGGGATGAGCCGCAAGGATGCCGTTCGCACCGTTCGCCTGGAACGCGGCAGTCTCGAAATTACGAAGGAAGTTGTGCGTTCTGGCGGCTGGGAATCCCTGGTGGACTCGCTGTGGCGAGATTTGCTCTTCGCTGTCCGCATGCTCCGCAGGAATCCGGGTTCAACTGCAGCTGTCGTCATCGCGTTGGCGCTTGGCATTGGCCTGAACACGACGGTATTCAGCTTCGTGAATGCTTTGCTGCTCCGCCCACCTGAAGGTGTCAAAGCACCCGAGGAACTGCGAGAGATCTGGATGCACAATCCGCGTGATTCTGGCGCGCAGGCCTATCTGCCGTTGACCTATCCGGATTACCGCTACTACCGCGATCACAACCAGTCCTTCGAAGGAATGCTGGTCTATGATTTCGAGCCACAGATGGTCACCTGGAACCGGTCCGGCGAGGGGCAGACTGAGTTTGGTCAGCTTGTGTCAGGCAATTTCTTCTCCTTGCTCGGCGTGAATGCCGTTCTGGGACGCACGATCTCAGCAGAAGACGATCAGCCGGCCAATCCTCAGCCCGTCGTGGTGCTTGGTTATGGCTTTTGGCGCCGGCACCTCGGTTCTGATTCCACGATTGTCGGAAAAACTCTGATGCTGAATGGCGTGAACTACAACGTCATTGGAGTAACGCCGGCACGTTTTACTGGTCTCTTGGTAGGCTTCGAGCCCGACTTCTGGGCTCCCACTGCGATGGTCGAACAAATCACAAGGGACAAAGGAAGGCTTAGCAACTGGGGCGTACATTCGCTCATAGCCATTGGGCGCCTGAAACCTGCAGCTAGCACAAATGGAGCGCGCGCCGAGGCTGGCGTTCTGGAGCATCAGATCGAGAAGGAACATCCTGATCTGAAAAGAAACCTAGGTGCGACGGTGTTCCCTGCGACGCTCGTTCCTGCTCCTTTCCGCATTTACGTCAGTGCTTTTACAGCGTTGCTCATGGCCGTCTTCGGGTTAGTGCTTCTGATCGCGTGCGCGAATGTTGCTAGTTTCCTCCTCGCGCGCGCGACCGGACGAACACGAGAAATGGCCGTTCGTTCCGCATTGGGCGCACGACGAGGGCGACTGATCCAGCAAATGCTCGTCGAAAGCACACTGCTCTCCAGCGTTCCAGGATTACTGGGATTGATTTTGGCCTACTGGACAGCGCCGCTCCTGCTCGCATTGAAGCCGACGAGCCTGCCTATCACGCTGAGGCTGCCCATTGATTGGCGAGTGCTCGTTTTCACGATAATCGTATCGCTGATTTGCGGTGTGGCGTTTGGACTAACACCGGCCCTCCGCAGCGCCAAAGTCCAGCTGGCTTCGAATCTCAAGGACGAAACTCGGCCAGCCGGTTTCCGCAAGTCCAGATTGCGCAGCCTTCTTATGACAGGTGAAGTCGCCACATGCACAGTGCTGCTTGTCTGCGCTACCCTGTGCGTGAGAAGCCTCCGGAACGCCAGTTCGATCAATCCCGGCTTTAACACCCAGCATGTGATCGCCGCGACTCTCGACCCCGGAAGCCTAGGTTATTCTGACACCCTAGTGCGCACCTTTTATGAACAACTATCTGAGCATGTTCGAGCGCTTCCCGGAGTAACCGCGGCAAGCTTCACCGACCATCTCCCCCTTGGACCTGCGCGCGAGCACACCATCCTCGATCCAATGCACCCCGAGTCAAGCAAAAACGACCCGATACCAGTCGACATACTGCGCGTTGCGCCCGAGTACTTTCAGACCATGGGTATTCCGCTGTTGCGAGGCCGCGACTTTGTTTCTTCCGACGGTGCAGAAGGAAGCGGTGTGGCGATCATTAACGAGGCCTTGGCAATACGGCTCTCGAAAAACCAAGATCCAGTTGGCCAACGAATAACCTTTTTCAGAGAGAAGTCCAGCACCGAAGTCATTGGAGTCGTCCCTACCGGCAAGTACCGAACCATCGGCGAGGCCCCTGTACCCGTTGCTTACCTGCCTCAGTTGCGGGCGAGGCGCACACTGGTCGTGCGCACCTCCAGTGACCCAGCAACTCTACTAGACAGCATACGGCGCGAAATTCATTCGGTGGACCCCAATATCGCCCCAACCGATCTGGAAACCATGCAGCAATATATGAGCCTCCCTCTCTTTCCTGCCCGGACCACCGGTCTCTTGCTCGGTGTGTCCGGATTTCTAGCGTTGGTCCTAACTACCATTGGGCTGTTGGGAGTCATTTCCTACATAGTTTCACAACGCACTCACGAAATCGGTGTGCGCGTCGCCCTGGGTGCTCAGCGGAGCGACATCTTAAATCTCGTCGCCCGGCATGGGCTGTTTCTGACCTTAGTTGGCTTGGTTATCGGTCTCGGCATCGCATTTGGAGCGGTACAGCTTCTTTCATCCTTGCTTTACGGTGTTGTCCCGACCGATCCAATCACGTTTATCGGCGTGACGGCACTCTTGTGCGCGGTGACTTTGCTCGCGTGCTATCTCCCCGCTCGACGTGCGATGTGTGTCGATCCCATCGTCGCTTTGCGTTACGAGTAATTCATGGCTCTTCTGCGAAACTTAGCAAGCGGGCTTCGATCACTGTTCCGAAGGAAACAGGTCGACCGAGAGTTGGATGAGGAGCTTCGCGCCTACCAGGAGATGGCAACTGAAGAAAAGACCAAGCAGGGCATGAGCCGCCAGGATGCGCTTCGGGCAGTACGGTTGGAGGGTGGCAGTCTCGATGGCACGAAAGAAATCGTCCGCTCTGGTGGCTGGGAGTCCGTAGTGGACACGTTGTGGCGGGATCTGCTCTTCGCCGCCCGCATGCAGCGCAAAAGCCCCGGCTTCACGCTCGTCGCGATGCTCACCCTCGCTCTTGGCATCGGTGGAAACACCGCGGTCTTCAGCGTCATGAACACCGTTCTCCTTCGTTACCTTCCTCTGCCCGACCCTCAGCAACTCGTATTCTTGCGCCTTCCCAATGCGCCGCCCGACGGCGTGAGCAGCACCGGTGACGTCGACAGGTCTTTCTCCTACCCGGTGTTTGAAGCGCTTCGCAAAGAGCACGCCGTTTTTTCTGACTTGATGGCCTATGTGCCTTTAGCCGTCGACAAAGTGGCCGTGCGCATCGGCGAGGATCCCGAAGAAGCGGAAGGCGACATGGTCAGCAGCAACTTCTTTTCCGGGCTCGGCGTTTCCTTTACGCGCGGCCGCGGGTTCGCGCTCGAAGACGAGACCGCGCACGCCAGCGTCGTCGTTCTCAGCTATTCCTACTGGACCACGCGCTTCGGCCGCACAAGGCTTCTATGGCGTCGAGCCTGCCTCTTCCACCGATTTCTGGATTCCGCTTCAGAATCGCTTCGAGCTCACTGCATGGGGCGAGGAGCCCTCGCTGGACACTTTCTATGGCGCTCCGAAGTGGTGGTGCATTCAGCTGATCGGCCGTCTCGTTCCAGGTGTCACGGAATCTCAGGCGCTGGCGAAGTTAGACCCTGTCTTTCAAAGCGCCGCGCTGATCGGCCTGGGCACTCCCGATCCAAAGGCGAAGAAAAACATTTTGGCCTTCAGTTCCACGCAGGGAATTCAAGGTCTGCGCGACGACTATCAAAAGCCCATCCAGATTCTCTTGGCCATGGTCGGACTCGTTCTTGCAATTGCTTGTGCCAACGTGTCGATGCTCCTCGTCGCCCGCAATTCCACTCGCGCCCGCGAATTTTCGTTGCGCATGGCTCTTGGCGCTGGCCGCGGCCGTCTTTTGCGGCAGACGCTGACGGAGAGCTTCCTTCTAGTCGCCGGTGGGGCGGCCTTCGGTTGGATGTTTGCAATTTCCGGCAGTCAGGCACTCGCCGCCTGGTCAGGCATGGAAATTCCGTTCGTGCTTGATTCGCGCGTTTTGCTCTTCACTTTGGCAATCTCGATCAGCTGCGCCATTATCTTCGGGCTGGCCCCGCTTCGGAGGGCTGTCAGCGTCCCCGTCGGAGTTACGCTCAAGACCTGCAACGCCACCGCCTATTGCGACCAGAGGAGCTCCTGGTCAGGAAAAGTTGTCGTCGCCACGCAGATGGCCTTATGCCTCGTCTTGCTGGTTGGCTCGGGACTGCTCGTGCGTTCCCTACGCAACTATCAGACCTTGCCTTTGGGCCTTCGCGTGGATGGGCTTCTCGTGTTCGGCACGGATCCCTTCTCAGTGCACAGCGACGAGGAAAAGGAGCACTTTTATCAAGATCTGCTTGCCCGCTTGCGTGAAGCTCCCGGCATTGAGTCCGCTACGCTCGTCTCGCACCGCCTAGGTTCCGGCTGGGGCTGGAATAGCGTTTGGACCATCGACGGCGTGGAGCCCCAAGGGCCTTTTTCTGAAATCGGCATGAGCGCGAACCACGTCGGCCCCGACTTCTGCCACACTCTCGGCATCCCCATTCTCCGCGGCCGCGACGTTACAGACGCCGACACGCGGTCCGCGCCCAAAGTGGTTCTCGTCAACGAAACCTTCTCAAATCGCTTTTTCCCCAAGGGAGATGCGCTGGGCCATTCGGTCGGAAAAAACAAACCAGAAAACAGCTTCACCGTCGTCGGCGTCATCGGCGACAGCAAGTATAAGCGTGTCGACGAAAAATCGAAGCCCACTCTCTACTTCCCCTTCGCGCAAAACACTCCGATCCCCAACATGCAAGTCGAGTTGCGCACCCACAGCAATC
>Ga0209238_1000872_pt1 | contig 11315 bp, 12 predicted proteins | sample GraSoi013_1_20cm_FD_185823 | JGI IMG/M metagenome (GOLD analysis project Ga0209238, IMG submission 185823) | Grasslands soil microbial communities from the Angelo Coastal Reserve, California, USA - Sample 10_02_2013_1_20cm (SPAdes) (version 2) | ecosystem: Environmental > Terrestrial > Soil >...
TCCTCCGCGATCCGAACCCATGCGGGATCGTTGTGTTCCCGCCACGCGTCGAAGTCGCCGTACCGGTTGCACTCCCACATCTGCGCGCCGGCAAACCGACCGAATCCGAGGACATAGCCGTAGGTGCCTCGATACGTCCAACCGCGGGGCGCTGACTTCTTGATGACGTCCTCGTTCTTCTTTACCCAGTCCTGAAATTCCCTAAGCCGGCCATCTTTCGTGCTGAAACTTGTCATGTAGAGCATAGCTTCCCTCGAGGCTCCGCATGGGGAGCCGCTCGTTTAAGCATTCCCGAGAGCGGATGATGGGAGGAATTCCCCCTGTTTCCACCCGAATCCTTAAGCCGATGAACCCGTAGGACTCGCGATGCAAGCGACGCACACGAAGAATCCGTTCGATCATCTGGGTCTCGACCCAGTCCTCCTCCGAGCAGTCTACGGCCTCGGGTACGAGGCGCCGACGCCGATCCAGAAGGAGGCGATTCCCGCCATCCTGTCGGGTCGCGACGTGATCGGGACCGCGCAGACCGGCTCCGGGAAAACTGCTGCGTTCCTTCTGCCTATCCTCCATCGACTCCTGAAGCAGTCTCCGGGCCACACTCGGGCCCTCGTACTCTCGCCGACCCGCGAACTCGCCGCCCAGATCGAGGTCGCCCTCCGCGGCCTCGCGAAGGGCACAAAGATCCGCGGCCACGCGGTCTACGGTGGGGTCGGCATGGCCGCGCAAGAGCACGCCCTCCGCTCCGGTGTCGACGTCGTGGTCGCGACGCCCGGACGGCTGCTGGACCACATGTCCCGTCGGAACGTGGACTTCCGCGGCCTTCAGGTCCTCGTCCTCGATGAAGCGGACCGGATGCTCGACATGGGCTTCCTCCCGGATGTCCGAAGGATCGTCGACGCCCTCCCGCGGGAGCGTCAGACTCTCCTCTTCTCCGCGACGATGGCCCCGGAGATCGAGTCCCTATCTCGGACGATCATGCGGAATCCCGTCCGCATCTCCGTTTCTCCGCCGCACCGGCCTCCGTCGACGATCCGGCACGAGGTCTATCCGGTCCCGCAACACCTGAAGACCTCTCTCCTTGTCCGCCTCCTCGGGCGGGAGGACATGTTGTCGGTCCTCGTCTTCGTCCGCACGAAGCGGCGCGCGGACCGGGTCGCCAGGCAAGTCGGCCAAGCAGGTTTCGATGTGGCCCGCATCCACGGGGACCGAAGTCAGAGCCAGCGGGAGACCGCCCTCGCGGGCTTCCGGAGCGGACGACACCAAGTCCTCATCGCGACGGACGTCGCCGCAAGAGGGATCGACGTCGAAGGCATCTCGCACGTGATCAACTACGACGTACCGACCGTCCCGACGGATTACGTCCACCGTGTCGGGAGGACGGCTCGCATGGAAGCGGCCGGGGAAGCGATCACATTCGTGACGCCGGAAGACGAAGGAGATGTGCGAGCGATTGAACGGGCCCTGGGCAAGCCAATTCCTCGCGTCACCCTACCGGACTTCGATTACCGCGCGCCGCCGCCACCGAAGGTGCCCGGGCATGGAGGGGGCCGTCCGCCGCAATCTCGGCGCTCAAGCGATCAACGAGAATGGCGCCGTGGGCCACCGCAGCGTCGAAGGACCCGACACCGATAATCCTGTCAAGTCAGCACCGTACTACGCGCGCGACGCGTACCGTGCCGGTTCAACCGTTCCTTTTCCGCTCGCTCACCAAGAGAACCTCTCCCACATGTTGCGAGTCCTCGGCTTGGTTGAGAAGCGTGGCCGCGAGATCTCCGCGGGAGATGTGGTACGGACCATGCGCGAGATCCTTTCCACCGGCCTGGCTTCGGACCCTGCCCGTCGCCGGTCTGCTTGAGAGGTAGGGAGGACGGACGATGGTCCAATCGAGGCCGCTCGAGGTGACCAGTTGTTCCATCCGGGCGAAGTCTGCGTAGGGCTTACGAAGGATCCAGCGGACCAGGTTGATCAAGATCCAAGGGCGGCGTCCTTCGATGGCGGCAACGCTTACTGTGACGAGGCGCCGCACGCCCGCTTCTTGCATGGCCGTGAGCTCGGCACGTGCCACGTCGCTGACGACGGTCGTTGGTCCGCGGCCTTCCGGGGCCACAATCGAAATCACCGCGTCTTGCCCGCGGATCGCACGTCGGATGTCTTCGAGGTTTCGACCGTCGCCCTGGAGCACCGCTCGCAGCCCCTGGATGTCGGCCAGCGCGTCGGGACGACGCGTGAACGCAGTCATCGCATGTCGACGCCGGATGCCTTCTTGGAGTACGAGGCGACCCGTGCGACCTGTCGACCCGATTACGACGATGTTCATGTCTTGCCTCCGTTTCTGACCCTGTGACGGATCGCCCAGGATTTGGGACTTTGTTATCTTTGACTTTCGATTCGGGGAGTTTTAGAACCCGCGCGTCATCCGCGGCGTGTGGACGCCAAGGACTTCCGGCTTCTCGTCGCGCTCGATGAAAACGCGCGGCAGAGTTACCAAGCTCTCGGCCGGAAGGTGTCCCTCTCCGCTCCTGCCGTCCGCGAGCGACTTCACCGCCTCGAAGAGCGGGGGATCCTGCACGGATATTGGGTGTCGATCAACCCCGCCGTCTTCGGGCGCGAGGACCTGCTCGTCTCCTTCGGCGGGGAGTGGAGTCGAGACGAAGCGATCCGAGCGTTGGGCGGACCGGACGTCGCCTGGATTGCGTGGAAGGTCGATGGAGGTGTGACCGTAGAGGTCTGGCCCTACGATGTGGAGAAGGCAGTCCCGGCCCTCGAGCAGTTCCTCGGTCATCGTGCGATATGGCAAGGAGTTTCCCGAGCGCCACTGAAACGCGAGTTGTCGGGACTTGACTGGCGGGTCCTGGACGCGTTGATCGACGACCCGCGTGCGCCCATCGAGGTTCTCTCCGTAGCGACAGGACTGAGTCCGAAGACCGCGCGGAACCACGTCACGCGTCTCATCCGAGACGAAGCGATCTATGTGGTGCCGCGGCTGGGATTCCTGGCAGACTCCGGTGAAATCGTCTACCACCTGGTGGTCGCGGGCACCGCTTCCTTCGCCGAATTGCGACGCGCCATCGGGGATGCCGTCCTGGTCCATGAGACCCAAGGCCCGCCGATGAAGTACCTCTTCTGCCGGGCGGATAGCCTCGGCGAATTGACCGCGAAGACCCATGTCCTCCAAACGACTCCGAACGTATCCTCCGTCCAGCTTTCCCTCAATCGGGAGTTCACCGTGGGGACGGACTTCGTCCATCGTCTGGTCCGGGACGGGATGAAGCGATCCGAGAACGCCCGCGCGCGGGAGTGAGGATCCGCTCTCACTCGGCCTTCAGGTAGCGACTTGCCACAGCGGTCCCCACGACGAGCATCCCGACCGCGAACAGGGTGAGGTAGCCCAGGTATGACCAATCGACCGTCCCGAAGACGACGATCCCCCGCCCCAAGAGTGCCGAGAACGAGACCGGGTTCACGCTCGCGATCGCCTGCATCCACGCGGGGAAGTTGGCGAGAGGGAGAAGCGCGCCGCTCGCGAACATGAGCGGCATCGTGATGAAGTTCGAGAGCACGCCGGGCGTCTGCCAGTCCGTGCTCGAGGCCGTCACGGCCAGGAAAAAGGACGACATCCCGAGGCCGAGGAAGAAGATCCCGAGGATCCACCCGGCCCACATGATCGGGTCTCCCTGAAAGGTCACGCCGAACAGGGCGGCCGCCAGGATCATGACAGGGATCTGGATGAGCCCGCGGCTCGTCGAGCCGAGGACCTTCGACAGGTACACGGTGGATTTCGTCGTCGGCGTCAGCAGGATTCGCTTCATGAATCCGAAGCGCTTGTCCTGGATCGTGCTCATGGATCCGAACATGCCCACCGTCAACATCGAGGTCGCCAGGACGCCCGGAAGCAGGAACGCGATGTAGCTGTTCGTGTGGAAGATCTGCTGGACGAGGGCCGGAGAGGCGCCGCTGAAGCTGCTCCCGAAGAACGCGAGCCACATGAACGGTTGGACGAACGTGATCACGAGCACCCATGGATTCCGGAACGTCCGGAGCAGCTCGCGGGCGTAGAGACCTGCGAACTGGCTTCGCTGGCTCACGCTCCGTCGCTCCGACAGCACGGGCCGGCCAGTGACCCTCGCATGGGTCGTTTCCGTGCTCATTGTCTCGCCCTCCGCATGGTCGCGTAGAACTTCCGGCCTGGTCGATCCTCTTGCCGGTGATGTCGAGGAAGACCGTCTCGAGGCTCGGCTTCTCCACGTTGATGCGTCGGATCGCGTCCGTCTTCAGGGTCGAGAAGATCTTGGGGAGGACCTCCTCCGCGGCGGAGACCCGGAGGATCCACCCCTTCCCCTGGCTCCGGACCTCGGAGACGCCGGGGATCGAACGGAGCTGGGCCTCGTCCACGGCCTCGCTCGTCTCGAGTTCGACGAAGTCCGATCGGACGCGGGCCTTGAGGGCGGTGGGGGTTCCCGACGCCACGATCTTGCCGTGGTCGATGATCGAGATTTGGTCACAGAGGGCATCGGCCTCCTCGATGTAGTGACTCGTCAACAGGACCGTGATCCCGAACTCCTTGTTGACACCGGTGATCAGGTCCCATAGCATCCTCCGCGTGTTCGCGTCGAGGCCGATCGTCGGCTCGTCCATGAAGACGACCTCGGGTTGGTGAAGCAAGGCGAGGGCGATCTCGAGCTTCTTCCGCATGCCCGTCGAGAAGGTCTTCACCCGATCCTTTCGGCGGTCCTTGAGGCCGAAGTACTCGAGGAGGTCTCCGGCGCGGTCCTTCCAGTCGGGAAGGCTCTGAAGCTTCGACTGAAGCCAGAGATTCTCCCATGCGGTGAAGTCGTCGTCGAGGATGACCTCGGACGCGACCCAGCCGATCCGCTGCTTCACGTGCATCGGATCCCGGCGGACGTTGAATCCGGCGACGGTCGCGTCGCCTTCCGTCATGTCTGTGAGGCCGGTGAGCAACTTGATCATCGTGGTCTTGCCGGCCCCGTTCGGACCGAGAAGGCCGAAGACCGTGCCCGAGGCGACGTTCAGAGTGACGTGATCGACTGCGGTCAGCTTTCCGTACACTTTCGTCAGATTTTCGGTGACGATCGCATTATCGGTCATGGATCTTCCCACCCATTATTTCGACAGAATCCGCAGGGCCTTCTCTCGCATCTCGACCACGATCCGGCGGAGCTCGTCCGCCTGCTTCGGGGTCACCTCGCTCATGTTCGTCTTCAGGAGCTTCCAGGTCGCACGGAACTCTCGGAACAGGGCCGCCCGTTCCGGACCGACCGCGGACTCGAAGGCGCGGAAGCGCTGCTCGATCTCCTTGCGGCGGCTCCGCAGGTACGCCTTGCCCTCTCGGGTGATCCGATACGTCTTGCGGCGTTCCTCGCCGCTCACGGAGAGGTACCCTTTCCGGAGGAGGGCCCTCAACGCCGGATAGATGGCGCCTGCGCTCGGCTTGTAGAACCCGTGGTAGCGTTCCTCGATCGCCTTGATGATCTCGTACCCGTGCATCGGACGTTCCTCGAGCAGGTGCAGGACGAGGCCCTTGAAGTCGCCCTTCCCGAAGAAATGGAAGAACCCGCCGAACTTCTCCGGGCTGCTCATGACGCCAGCTCTCGCCGCCGGTACCAGAGGATGGCGAGGACGCCGCCTACGATCGCGTATCCCGCGAAGACGAGGAGGGAGGTCGCGGGATCCGGGACGAAACCGACCTCCCCGCCTCCGGGACCCGGCCGAACGGCGGCTCCACCGAGCGCATTCGCGATGATCCCCGATGCGGAGGTCGGAATGAACCACGGCTCGACCTTCGCGAGCGGGAGGATCCCGCCGACGATGGTGAAGATGAGGGTGAACAGGAAGAACGTCAGGACCGTCGCGGCGACCGTCCCCTTCAGCACCGCCGACAGGAAGTACGCGACCCCGACGACCGCGGTCATGTACCCGAGCGTGTAGACGTAAGAGAGACCGACGTTCCAGGTCAAGGACCTGGTGATGGCGAGGGCGGCGATCGCCGCGGCGCCGTAGTACAACGACAGGACCGCGGTGCAGACGAGCAGGCTGGCGACGATCTTGCCGAGGACCAGGACCTCGCGCCGCACCGGGTTCGGGAACAGGAAGTAACCGGTCCGCTTCTCGTGTTCCGACACGAGCGCGTCCGCCGCGAACAGGACTCCGCCGAGGACGACCAGGAGCCCCGAAAAGGTCGCGAACGTCGAGACGAACGCGTCCGGAGTGGTGGCGTACTTGATGCCGAGGGCGGGCGGCAACCCGACGAACAGGCCAACGATGAGAGCCAGGAGGATGAGCATGCCCAGGAGGCGGCGGCCGCGGATGTACTTGCGAATCTCGTAACTGGCGACGGTGACGATCTGGGCGAACGGGCTCGGCGTCACAGGCGATCCGACTCCTGGATGCGGTCGAGATAGAGTTGTTCCAGCGAGGATCCGAGAGGTCGGTACGTGATGACCTTCAGCCCGCGGCCGATCATCGCCTCAAGGACGCGCGCCTGTCCCTCCTCGCCTCCGGAGATCCGGAGATCGACGGTGGAGTCGCCGCTGGCCTTGGCCTCCCCGACTCCGGGCAAAGCCGCCAGGGCCTCGAGGTCCTGCTGCGTCGCGGGGTGAAGGAACGTGGCCTGGATGATCGATGTGTCGGCGCCGCGGGAGAGTTCCCGCACCGACCCGCGAATCAAGAGCTCCCCGTGGTTCAGGAGGGCGACGTCGTCGCAGACTTCCTGGACCTCGCCGAGGAGGTGCGAGCTCATGAAGATCGTCCGGCCTTGGTCTTTCAACGACTTGATGACGTCGCGGACTTCCGCCATCCCGCGTGGATCCAATCCTGACGTCGGCTCGTCGAGGATGAGCAAGTCCGGTTCGTTGAGGAGCGATTGAGCGATGGCCAGGCGCTGCTTCATCCCTTTCGAGAACTCCTGGATCCGATGGTCCGCCCAATTCGTGAGCTTGACTTCTTTGAGGACCGCTTCGCTGCGGTTGTGGAGATCCTTCGACGACATGCCGCGCAGCCGGCCGGCGTAGGCGAGGGTTTCCAAGGGCGACAGGTAGCCGTAGAATTCTGGGGTCTCGATGACCGCACCGATTCGAGCGAGGGCGCGGGTCGGCTCCCGCCGCACATCGATGCCGAAGAGGGAGGCCCGCCCGCGGGACGGCCGAATCAAGTTGGTCATGATCTTGATCGTCGTGGACTTGCCCGCTCCATTCGGACCGAGGAAGCCAAGGGAGGTCCCCTGCGCGACCGTCAAGTCGAGGGCCTTGAGGGCGGTGAAGTGACCGTACTCCTTGCCGAGGCCCTCAAGGTGAACGGGGGCATCGCGTGTGATCGGCTGTTCGACGGCGGCTTCCAGAGAATCGCGATATATCGCGATATACTTAAGAGTTTGGTCAAGAACCGGTACGCATCGGCCCCTACGCGTTTCGAGCGGGGCCGGTGCGACGTGTGGCCGGAGCACTTAAGCCTCGGGAAAAGGTGTCGCACCTATGGTCAAGATCATCTCGCCGGTGACCCAGCGCCAAGTCGAGGCAGAGCAAGTCGATTTTGAGGCGAAGGCCGAGCCGTGGTCCTCCTACGAATTGACGGATGGTACGATCTTGAAGGTGCGGGTGATCCTCACCGGCGTCTTGCGGATCGAGGGTGAGTACGACCAGAGCGGCAACCCCATCTATGTCGTGTCGAGCCAGAATGTGGTCCAGGCCAACGCGCCGAAGAAGATTCGCGGCACGCCGACGGTCGGCTCCATGCCGCCTACCCGTCCCTCTGGTGGCGGACCTGAGGTTCGATGATCGGCTCTCGAGGCCCCTCCCGCCTTGCGTTCGTCCCCGCCCGCGAACTCCTTTCACGCCGAAACGGAAGCGAGTTCAAGGAGAGGCCCGGCCCGGTTGCAACTTATAAAGAGTCCTTTATTTGAAGTCTGACGTCCGCATGAGACATGAACCGCCCTGCTCTTCTTGCTGCTATGGCCGACGTGACAACGCTGAACTTTGGTGAGACGGTCGCGAAGAAAGAGGCGCCGGTCCCTCCGAGCGCTGCTCGATCGATTCGATTCTTCTTGCTCTTCGAAGCCGCCACGTTCGTGGTGGCCGCACTGTCCCATTTCGGGATTCTCGTGAGTGGGTACGACCATCGCGCGGCGGGCACGGCGGAGAGCGTGATCGCCGTGGTCCTGCTCGTTGGTTATGCCACGACTTGGGTGGGTCCGGCGTTCACCCGAGGAATCTGCCAAGCCGCTCAGACGTTCGCGTTGCTGGGCACCCTCGTGGGACTGTTCACGATCGCCATCGGCGTCGGACCTCGCACGGTTCCCGACCTCGCGTACCATGTCTCGATCGTCGCCGTGCTGATCTGGGGCCTCGTCGTCGCCAAGCGAACGCCTTCGGGGGCGAGGCCGTCAGCATGAGTGCTCTGGACAACAAGGTCGCGCTGGTGACCGGGAGTTCCCGTGGGATCGGCGCGGCAATCGCCCGCGTGTTCGCCCAGAACGGTACGCAGGTCGCGGTCCACGGCCGGGATGTCGCGGCCTTGTCCGCCGTGCGGGAGTCGATCGAGCGCTCCGGGGGACGGGCGATTCAGGTCGTCGCCGACACGACCAAGTTCGACGAGATCGAGGCCATGCGCCGCCAGATCGAACGAGAGCTAGGGCCGATCGAGATTCTCGTCGCCAATGCGGGTGGCAGCTATTCCCCTCCCGGTCCGCTCGAGGACACGACCGAGGAGGGATGGCATGCATCCGTCGAAGGCAATCTCACCGCGACGTTCCTCACGATCAAGAGCATCTTGCCCGGCATGAAGGAGCGGAAGGCCGGCAACATCATCACGATCTCGTCGTCGGCCGGCCGCCGGCCCCATCCTCGGTCTCCGATCCCGTATGCTGCGGCGAAGGCCGGGATCCAAATCCTCACGCAAGACTTGGCGGCCCAGGTCGGTCCCTATGGGATCCGCGTGAATTGCATCGCCCCGGAAACGATTCTCACGGACCGCAACAAGGAACGTATCCCCGAAACGCAGCGACAGAAGTTGATCGATGCACACCCGATCCGACGACTCGGAATGCCCGAGGACGTTGCCCGCGCGGCCCTCTTCCTCGCCTCCGACGAAGCGGGCTGGATCACCGGAATCGTACTCGACGTAGCCGGTGGCGCCACGATGGTGTAGGGGCTCCGGTTGCCTCGGTCGAGCACGGGACGCCCTCCCTTTAAAGAGACCCACATTCGAAGTTTCGCGTCCGCACGTGACATGAACGTCCACTTCCTCTGCTCGACGACAACATGGTGGTGGAATCAGTGACAAAGGCAACAATGTTGGTGGAAGACGATTTGGCGAAGCTCGGAGAGAACCTGCGCAGGGCGGAGTTGCTCGGGGACGTCGTCCTCCTGGGCGATGTCTTGGCCCCGGACTTTCGGGGGATCGGCCCTCGCGGGTTCATCCTGACTAAGGAGGACTGGCTCGCGAAGCACCGGACGGGCGATTTGAAGTACGAGGCGTTCGAACGGAGCGAGCTCACGGTGCGGACGTACGGGGACGCGGCGATCATGACGAGCCGCGAGTCGACCAAGGCTTTCTACAAAGGCCGCGAGGTTCCCGGGGGAGACTACCGCGCGACCCATGTCTTCGTGCGACAAGAGGGCCATTGGCGGTTAGCCGGGATCCACCTGAGCCCGATCCTACCGGGGATCTGACCGCGCATTCGCGAGACGCGCTGGCCCCTTCGGTTCGACCGCGCCGAAGACGATCAGCGCTTCTTCTTCACAAGGCGGCGCACGCGCCAGTGCGCCCAGCCGCCTCTCCGATGACGAGGGCGTGGTTGGTGAGGTATTCCGAGAGTCGCACGACTTCGACGACGGCCTTGCTGTGACCGTTCAGTCGCTCGATCGGACGCACCCAGGGGACTTCGATTCCCTCCGCGAGCAACCGGGCTCTCTCGGGATCCGCCTTCGCGACGGCCATCACATAGCTGGCGACGTAGTCCGCAGACGTCCTCAGGGCCCGCTCTACGAGTCGGTCGGAGCCGATGTCCTCGGGGCGGAAGGCCCGCAGCTCCAGAATGTCGCCCGGTTTCCTCGCCTCGACGATCTGACCGGCCAGTGCCGCGAGTCTTGGCATTTCGGCGGCTCCGGCCCGCTCGCCCTCCTTTACAGGAAGATCGCTTGCTGTGGGAGAACTCGGCTGTTGATTCGATTTCACGCTTCTATGAGAACTACGCTGTTATAAGTAGTTTTCCCGATTGCTACGCACAGTCGCCTAAATAGGCCGGGCGGCCTCGGGTGCGGGTGGATAGGGCGGCGGCGAGCACCCAACGAAAAGTCGAGCTGATTAAGAAGCGTGGTCAACCTCTACGAAGGATCGGGTTTCGGATTCTCGGTCTTGGAGCGGTGGTCAGCCTCGGCATCGATTTGGTCACGTGGCTCCTCACAAAGGAAGGGAATCCCGTCCGGATCACGCTCGGCCTTTCGCTCCTTGGAGGGGCAGCAGCCGCCGTCGGGGTTGGATTCTTGATTGATCGATACGACAAACGGAGATTAGGCATTTGAGAGGACCGGTTGGATGACAAAATACGGAGATTTTTGGATCAAGATGCCGAAGAGGCTCCAGACGGCCCTGAGGAGATGCCGCACGGATCAATTCCTCGCTCGTTCCGGCGGTATCGCGGATGAGTTTCACAAGAGCGTTCGTGAATACGACGGGTCGAGTGACGATCAATTCCGGGAGGCCTACGTGAGGGCCACGGAGACGATGGCCCCTCGCCTGCTCGTACCGTTCGCATCCATGAAGCCAACCGACACCACTTACCGGGACCACGTGGAGTTCTTTCAGCGCCACCTCGGTTGCTTGAGGGAGTTCGGACTGTCGGATGGGGAGATCGTAGACGCTGTCGCAGCTCAGGTTTGCCTGGTCTTGCAGTCCCGCGGAGCGGCGCCGTGACTGGGTAGGCAGAGCGTTGTTGGGGCCGACCGAAAGGACGGAGAGTAACCTTCTTGACGCTCGTTGTCGTTCGGCCAACACAACATCTCGGGGGCGAGACGCCGCTGGCGAAAGTTCGGGATTGGGAGGGGATGCGGGCCATGTCCGAACGGCTCCTCGAGGAACGGACGGGGAAGGGCGTCGCGACCTGGAATCGGAGGATCAAGAAGGAGGGGCTGGACGACGAAAAGAGCCTGCGCGCGTGGCTGACGAAACAAGAGGTGATCGGCTATGCCCAGACGCTCCTCGTCATGGAGCGGTTCGGTTACCCGGATTTCATGACCGCCACCGCGGATCAACTCATTGACAGGCAGTACGCGGACCGTCCGCAGCTTCGCCCCATCTTCGAT
>Ga0209238_1000887_pt1 | contig 11257 bp, 9 predicted proteins | sample GraSoi013_1_20cm_FD_185823 | JGI IMG/M metagenome (GOLD analysis project Ga0209238, IMG submission 185823) | Grasslands soil microbial communities from the Angelo Coastal Reserve, California, USA - Sample 10_02_2013_1_20cm (SPAdes) (version 2) | ecosystem: Environmental > Terrestrial > Soil >...
GCGTGTCCACCGCGAATTCAGCATCTTTTCTCGAATGGTAAATTCCAAATGCCGCTGTATTCTTTCCCGTCATAAACATCCCTCCTGGGTGCGTTTTGGATGCACGTCTGGAGGGCGCGATGGCTTGCCAAGCTGTGTAATTCAAGCAAAAACCCGAGCAGCGGCTGCGCTTAGCAGAAAATGTGGTCAAGGCCGTCTTCGATAGCGGGGGAGAAAAGGCCGCTGCATAAAAAGAAATGAGAGTGGCAGCGATCCCGCTCCCACCCCATTCCGGAAAAGATTCGATTTTACTGCTGTGGTTTTTGCGAATCGTTCGGGGGCGCGCTCTTGTGGTCCGGTTGTTGCTGCCTGGCTTTCTGCTGCATGTCGGCCAGCTTCTGCAACTGTTCGGGCGTGAGAATGGCTTTAATCTTCGGCGACGCCTCGTCGCGAATCTGATTGATCTTTGTAACCTTCTGCTCCTGGGTCAGCGACGAGTCATTGCGCGCCGCATCCATCTGCCGGGTTTCATCTGCGATAATCGGGCGCAATTTCTGTCTCTGCTCATCCGTCAGATTCAACGGATTCTCGTCCTCCCCCTGCGCCTGTGCGCGATCCTGGCTCGCATTTCCTGTCGAGCCTCCCTGACTCTGCGCTGGAGCTTGCGGTGGAGGGGTTGTGGTAGTCGAGGTCTGGGCAAGTGTCAAGCTGATCGCCACGGCCAAGAAAAACGATGCCAATCCTGCTAATTGATAGGGCTTTCGCATTTTGCTCCTTTTCTGACGGAGTGGAGGAACTTTCGATTCAGCGCGATGTGGCCAAGACGCACTTCATGCCGATCCCGAGCACTGCGAGGAACCTAGCAGTTTTCCGCACGGCTAAGATGAGCTTCTCCGCAGCCGAGGTTGGCCCGAACCAAGAGCAAAAATAAGTCGCACTCGGCGAAAAGTGAACGTGTGGCGCTTGCCCGGAAAGCGAATGTGAGTGCAGCAGTGATGATATATTCCGGGAACAGATTCGCCTGTTGGTGTTATAGAAGCGCCCATCAATGACTAAGCTGCTCGCCGCAAGGCAGATCGTCACTAGCATGGTAACCGGCATCTTGCTTTGGTGCGTGATCGGCATAGGTGTGTCGGTCCTAGTCTCGGCGACGCTGGTTCTTGGTTACGCATTGTTCATTGTCAAAGACGCCCTCGCGCCGGCTGCATTGTCCGGTGCAGTGCAGGGTCTATGGCTCTATCTTGCGAGGAATCGCTGGTCGGGCAAGAAAGAGCTAGTTTGGTTTGGGATCATTTCCGGAGCCGCACTCGGTCTGCTTGACTTTGCGCCCGCATACGTCACGACTACGGCTTGTTTTGGCTGGGGACACATCTTCTTGTTCGTGATTGCTGCCCTTGCGGGCGGCTCATCAGCCGGCTATGTGAACTCACAAGTTCATCTCGCCGAGGTGCGTTCTCCGGCACCCGCTGCTTGGAAGGGCCGCGTGGCATTGGGAGTCGTGTTGTTTCTTTGTGCCGCTGGCTTTGAGTATGTGCACTACGGCGTACGCCTGCTCGAAAGATTTCCTGCGCTTGGACTTTCAGAACGCGCAGTCATTGATCTTAATGCGGGGAATGCGCAGGGAACAGCTCGGTCAGGCAACTACGAATACTCTGGTCAGTTTCACAGGAGTTGCGTCGTTGGAAGTGAGGGCGGCGTGATGGAAATCAGCCAGAACGACGGTAAGATTCAGGTTTACGCCGCGGACATGTGGCTCAAGGGCGGGATTGATGGTAATGGCGAGTTCTGGGCCGGTGGCCAAAGGACAAGCGCGATGGACCGCAATTCAATGTTGCGTCATCTCTTGACCGGCAGGACAACAGAGAATAATCGTGAATCACTCCACCGTGACCGACTTTGCCAAATTCCTGGGCTGATCCACATCACACCCACGGCGAACTGCGATGTGATAGGCAAGAAGCTGTAATGGCACGATCTCCAGTATGGGTGACAGCTCTTCCGGCGCAGGCGGAATATAAAGCACGTGGTCGGCAGCTTCTTTGATCTCTTCATCTCCCTCGGTTGCCAGCGCGATCACCATGCCGGAGCGGGCTTTTACTTCCTTCAGATTCGACATCGATTTCTCATATCGAATCATAGACAACTCATCTTTCGGGTCGCGGGTCGCGATGATTACCACCGGCAGATTCTCGTCAATCAGGGCGTTGGGGCCATGCTTCATCTCGCCGGCAGGATAACCTTCCGCGTGGATGTAGGAGATCTCCTTCAATTTCAGAGCGCCTTCAAGCGCGATCGGATAATGAATGCCGCGGCCCAGGAAGAGGAAATCCTGAGAACGAACGTACTCTTTGGCCAAGTCTTCGCAGTCCTCTTCATGCGTGAGTAAGTGTTCGAGCTTGCCCGGGATGCGGGTAAGTTCCTGCACTGCTGCTTTGGCCTCTTCCGCTGACATTGTTCCGCGCAGTTGGGCAAGGTAAAGCGCGAACAGATAGAGAGCTGTGAGCTGTGCGGTGAAGGCTTTGGTGGAAGCCACGCCAATTTCGGGACCCGCGTGAGTGTAGATGGTACCGGCAGCTTCGCGCGTAATCATGGAGCCGACCACGTTACAGATGGCCAGCGTCTTCGATCCTTTGGCTTTAGCCTCGCGCTGGGCGGCAATGGTGTCGGCGGTTTCGCCGGACTGAGAGATCAACAAAGTAATCGTGCCGGAGGGAATGATCGGATCGCGATAGCGCCATTCGCTCGCATAATCCACCTCCACGGGCACGCGCGCCATCCGTTCGAGCATGAATTTTCCGGCCTGTGCCGCATGCCAGCTCGTACCGCACGCCGCGATATTGACTTTCTTCGCGGCTTTGAATTCTGCCTCCGTGATCTCCATCTCATCGAGGAAAACGTGGCCAGTTTCCTGCGAAATGCGCCCTAACGTCGTATCTCGAACGGCCCGCGGTTGCTCGTAAATTTCCTTCAGCATGAAATGCTTGAACCCGCCCTTTTCGGCCATGATCGGGTCCCAGGTAACATGCTGAACCTGTCGAACGATCGGCTGCCCATTGAAGTCCGTGAGCTGCACGCCTTGCGGCGTAATTACTGCGAGGTCGCCATCGGCCAGGAAGAATAAATCACGCGTGTGATAGAGGATCGCGGGTACGTCGGAAGCGACGAAGTATTCATCCTTGCCGAGCCCAATCACGGCCGGCGGTCCATTACGCGCAGCCACGATCTTATTAGGTTCGTCGACAGCGATCACCGCCAGGGCGAAGACGCCGGTGAGCTGGCCGACGGCCTTGCGCACCGCTTCTTCCAATGAAGGATGATGTCCGTTCGCGCTCTTCAGGAAGTATTTTTCGACGAGGTGTGCGATGACCTCTGTGTCGGTCTCTGTGGTGAAGCGGTGGCCCTCTTCGATGAGCTTCCTCTTCAGCGCAACATAGTTCTCGATAATTCCGTTGTGCACCACTACCACGCGCCCGCTGCAATCGCGGTGAGGATGGGCGTTCTCTTCGGTGGGGCGGCCGTGGGTTGCCCAGCGGGTGTGGCCGATGCCGTAAGTTCCATCGAGCGGTTTCAGGCGGATAACTTCTTCCAGATTCCGCAGCTTGCCTTCGGCGCGGCGAATCTGAAGTCCTTCCCCGTTGCCGCACACAGCTATGCCCGCAGAGTCGTAGCCGCGATACTCCAGGCGCTTGAGCCCATCAATAATGACCGGCACGACTCGCTTGTTACCCACGTATCCAACGATGCCACACATTTAGAACTCCTCGCTTGCGGGGAGGGAGCAAGATCAGTTTAGCGATCAATCTGCCAGAGTAAAGCGAAACTCTTCAATCACAGGATTTGTCAGTACCTCGCTGGCTATGCGGGCTACTTCAGCCTCGGCTTCCGTCCGGCTAAGACCGCCATTGAGCGTGAGCTCAAAATATTTCCCTTGGCGGACGTCGTTCAATTCTTTGTAGCCCATTTTTTTTAACGCGCCCTGGATCGTCTTGCCCTGAGGATCCAAAACGCTCTTCTTAAGCGAGACGTAGACGTAAGCTTTCATTGGGGGAGCCATCATTATACGTCAGAATGCCACAAATAGTGCTAAACCACAGACTTAGGCAAGTCGCGCCAGGCGCCCATCCAGCTCGGCCAGTGCGCTCTCAAGCATCTGCCGATAATGTGGATTCTGCGCCGCCTGAAGCTGCTCGTGGATGCGCTTTCGGGAGAGCAGCAGCGAGTCCCTTTGCCGTTGGGCTGCAACCTGTTCTGGTGTGAGGAGTTTTCGCGCCGTTGCGGGAGCTTGCGCCGCCGCCTGTTGCTCTTCAATCGACTTGCTTTCCCAGCCTCGCGCCACGAATGTAGATTATACTCAGTGGGCGATAACACTTACGGGAGAAGCTGTTTGGGGTTCCAGCTTCACCGTCAACCCGGATCGCAATAATAATCCTTTGCCTTGAGGCGAACTTGGTTTATTGTTCGCGGATTGGTCTCAGGTTCGGCTGGAGAGGGTTTGCTCGTGGGTAGTCGTGATGCGGCTGTGGGGATGCAAACTTCGCAACCGTGAACCCGATTCTTGAGGAGCCGTCTGCGCCGCGATCAGATCGTGAATGCTCCAAGGTATGCATAAGGGGGAATCGTAATTGTGATGCAAGTGAGTGAAGCCAGGGTGGCGAGTCTGGTAGCAGGCAATAATCTCCGGGCCTCGCGCGAGCGCCTTGGCCTAACCATGCGTGACGTCGAAAGCGCGAGCATGCGGTTAGCGGCCAGGCATGGGAATGATGAATTTGTCATCAATCCCAGCCGTCTGTCAGATATCGAGACCAAAGGGCTAGTTCCAAGCGTCTACCGCCTCTACACTTTAGCAATCGTTTACCGTTGCGATCTGCGTGAGATCCTCTCCTGGTACGGCGTCGATCTCAATTTGGCGGCTTCTGATCTGAAGCTCACACTACCGCCAAAATCGCATTGTTCAAAAGCCGTGCACGGCGCTTCGGTGGTCCAGATGCCAACGCGTCTCGATCCGAGCTTTGATTCTCGCCGTACGTCGCACCTGAGCCGCATGGTGGAGAAATGGGGCGTGGTTCCGTTCACCTATTTGGCCCAGTTTGCCAGCGATAAATACACCTACGGATATATCGGCAGCGAGGATTTCACCATGTATCCTCTTTTGCCGCCTGGAACGTTCCTGCAAGTTGACGAATCTAAGAACAAGGTTTTACAGGGCATGTGGCGCTCGGAAATTGAGCGTCCTATTTATTTCGTGGAAACACGCGAGGGGTATACCTGCTCATGGTGCATGTTGAAAGGGGATTACCTCGTACTGCAACCGCATCCGCTTTCGCCCGTACAGGTAAGGGTCTTGCGGCATCCGCAGGACGCCGAAGTAATCGGCCAAGTGGTTGGGATTGCGCTCAAGCTGGGCGATTGGCGTCCGGTCGAGTCTTTGCCCGATTCGAAGCCAGACTCGAAAGAGCGTGTAGCACTGAATTGAAATGCCGCGCCGAACCGCCAGCGAGGTCCTGCGGCAGCATGTCTTGCTGACGCATGCGCAGGCTTTCCGCATATTCGTGCGGCGCCGCCTGCTGGGCGTCACTAGATTGCTTCAAATCCTCTTTCAACATCCGCAGCGGCGCGCGCAGGATGTTGAGGAAGAATAAACGATGTGCTTCTGCCAGCGCCTGCTGAGTTGCTTCCTCCCCATGCAGCCTTTGCAATCCCCAGTGCGTGTATTTCTTATTTCCATCTCGCAGGCCGGCAATATATTCCAGTTTTCCAATAATGCCGGAGACTGCGGCTAGCGTGGTCTTAAGCACATCGTCGAGCGCTGACTTGAGAGTCATGATTCTGTTGTTCCGATTTCCGAAAACCGGATCGAGTCCGGCTTGTTGAGCCGTGGGGCCGAATCTGAGAGACATTATCACGGTTCAAGCTCGTAGGCCACTATCAAGTGAATTCCGCGCAAACTGAGGACGGGCTCGCGGCGTGGGACCGCCGAACGCCAGGATGTGAACCCGTTAGAGTGGCGGATTGGGTTCGGCAAAAACTTCATCCGACTGGATTGCTGCGATGACTCTGGCTTTTTTTATAGCGTTCTTAGCCCTTGCGGGCCTGATTCTCCTGCTTCTGGTAACACGAGGGTACAGCAACAGCGTCAGCGGGTTGGAGGATCTGGCCGGGCGCACGCGGCCTATCGATATCGAAGCATTCCGCAACATCATCGACCCCGCCGAAGAGGAGTTCCTGCGTGCCAACCTGCCCGCGCACGAATTTCGCTCGGTGCAACGGCAGCGATTGCTGGCTGCCTCAGAATACGTCCGCAACGCCGCGCACAATGCGGCGATCTTGTTACGCTTGGGTCAAGCAGGGCTTCATAATCCCGATCCCATCGTTGCAGCAGCCTCGCGGCAGCTTGTTGATAACGCCTTGCGGCTGCGTATTTACGCGATACTTTCATTGGCTAAGTTATACGTGCGAATTGCCCTGCCAGAAGCTCGTCTCTCATCAGGCGGTTTGGCAGACAATTACCAGGAGCTCCGCAGCTTGGTAGGTTATTTTGCGCTGAAAGAAAATCCCGCGCGTGCTGCCAGACTCTCCGGCATTCTTTGATCGGACTCTTTTCAATTGTCAATGAAATTCGCAGCCGATAAGCGCCTTTGTTCCAGAATTGGGACAGAACAAAAAACACTTGCAAAATTGTCACGGTTCAAGACTATGATACTTATTACATAAGACATTGAAGGGGGCTATGCGGTGCGGTCCCCAGGGAACATGAGTTCGAATCGCCACTTCGACTCACATCTCGCGGAGTTCTGTCGTTGTTACGGTACATTCTCGATCACGCCACCCCGTCGGGGTTGCTGTCACTTCTTCTCGCGGTTTGCGATATTTCGAGAGCGGCCCATCGACCGTGCCAGACGTCAATTCCTCGCCTACGGTTCCCAGTTCCGCCGAAAGTTCCGTTTTGAGTTTCACCGACAAGCAAGAGGGTTGAGAGATAGATTGGTCCGCTGCTGCCGAGGAGGGCGTGCGCTCCTATGGCGGAGATCTTCGAAGTTCTGACCTGAGGAGTATCAGTATGCAAAGTGAAAGAGCGGATGAACTCGTACACGAGTGGAATCTGCTGGGGGCGCCTGAGGCGTTCAGCGAACCGGAACAGTTATTGGCGGCCTTTTTCGGTGCCTCCACGGTTGGCCTAGCTATTCTCGATGACCAGTTGCGTTATCAAGCCATCAACAACACTCTGGCCGCCATGAACGGCGTTCCTGCCGAAGCTCATCTAGGCCGGACCCTTCGCGATGTGTTAGGCGATGCAGCCTCCAAGCTTGATCCCATACTTCAACGAGTATTGGTTACCGCGGAACCAGCCTTGAATATCGATCTCACCGCGACCCTGCCCGCAATGAGCGAGGTTCGTCACTGGATTGTGAACTACTTTCCTATAAAAAATGCGGCAGGGCGGGTGAAGCAGGTCGGAGCCGTGGTCGTTGATATTAGCAAACAGAGAAAGCTCGAAGACGCGCTCTCCAGTCTAGGCGGCAAATTACAAGAGGAGAGAGACAGGTTACAGGCGTTGCTGGAAGTTAGCAATACGCTAGTGCGATCTGAACTCGATTTTCGGCACCTATTTCCCAAAATTTCCGCATGCATTAGGAGAGTGATGAGGCATGAATTTGCCTGCTTGGCTCTTTTGGACAAAGCTGCCGGTTGTGTGCGAGTTTACGCTTCAGAATCGCAGGTGCGGGATGATTTCCTCAGCCAGGGCATCGAGGTTCCTCTCAAGGACAGCCTCGCGACAACAGTCATGGCTGAGAGAGAAGCCAAAACATTTCGGTATGCTGACTTGGAAGCTTATGTGGAACGTTCTGCGATTGTGAAGCAAGCGGTCGAGCACGGATTTCGCTCGATATGCATGGTGCCGCTTGCCACTGGCAGGTGCATTATTGGAACCCTGTCACTGGGCAGCAAGTCTGAAAGCGCTTTCACCAGAAAAGATGTTGATTTACTAAGTCAGGTAGGTGCCGAAGTATCGCTCGCCCTGGAGAATGCCATCGCCCACCAGCGTCTGCAGGTAGAGAAAGAGCGCCTGCAAACCACGATGGAGCTTAATAACGTCCTGATGACGGACCGTGACTGGCAGAAGCTGTTTCCTGCGATTTCAAATTTTATGCAGCGAATAATTCCCCACGAGTACGCGAGCGTGGCGGTGTACGATGACTCAGCGCATTTGTTGTCGCTCTATCCCTTGGATTCCGGCCTGGCTGCTGCCCTGCACACCCGTGCCACACCGATACCCATAACCGAGATGCTTGCCGGGCAGGCTCTGCTCGAACGCGAAATCAAGATCTTCAGTAGCGAGGATTTGGGCGGAGCCCGGTCGAAGTATGTAAGTCAACTGGTGGAGCAGGGAATCCAATCCTTATGCTGCGTTCCGCTAATAACCCGCAAAGGCGAGGTGGGTACCCTGAACCTTGCGAGCAGGCAGAAGGACGCGTTCAAATCTCAGGATCTTGACATTTTGCAGCAAGTGGCCGCGCAGGTCGCGATCGCCCTCGATAATGCCCGAGCCTATCGCGAGATTGCAGACCTCACCGATAAGCTTGCCAAAGAGAAGCTTTATCTGGAAGATGAGATCCGCACGGAGCTCCACTTCGAGGAGATCGTAGGAGAGAGTGCTCCCCTCAAACGGGTACTGGCACAAGCCAAGACCGTCGCTCCCAGCGATGCCACTACCCTCATTTTGGGAGAAACGGGTACCGGGAAAGAACTGATCGCACGGGCCATTCACCGCATGAGTTCCCGCAAAGACGCCAGTTTTATCAAGCTAAACTGCGCCGCCATCCCGACCGGCCTGCTCGAAAGCGAGCTCTTCGGCCACGAAAGAGGCGCCTTCACAGGCGCGATCAGCCAAAAAATAGGCCGTCTTGAGCTGGCGGACCAGGGGACGCTGTTCCTGGACGAAGTAGGCGATATCCCTCTGGAACTTCAGCCCAAACTGCTCCGGGTCTTACAAGATCACGAATTCGAACGCTTGGGGAGCACACGCACTTTGCGCGTGAACATTCGCCTCATTGCTGCTACCAACCGCGATCTCGCCAAAGCGGTTGCTGAACGGGACTTTCGCAGCGATCTGTACTATCGCCTCAACGTCTTTCCCATTCGCATGCCTCCGCTTCGTGATCGTAGGGACGACATCCCGTTACTGGTCCGCTATTTCGTCCAGAAATTTGCCCGCAAAATGAATAAACAGGTTGACACCATTCCTTCAGAAACCATGAACTCTCTCGTGGGCTGGGAATGGCCAGGGAACGTGCGGGAATTGGAAAACTTCATGGAACGATCTGTGATTCTCAGCGATGGAGCGGTGCTGCGAGCGCCACTGGCAGAATTGAGCACCTCTGAATCTGGATCTCCCGTTACTGACACTCTCGTAGACCTGGAAAGGCAACACATCATTCGGGTGCTGCGCGAAACGGGTGGCGTAATCGCCGGCTCTCATGGCGCTGCCAGCCGTTTAGGGATGAAGCGCACTACCCTGCAATCGCGAATTATCAAAATGAAGATCTCCCGCGAAGAGTACGAACACTGATCCAGGCGCTCAGCTTCCGTTCAATTTCGTGACGAGTATTCGGCACTCTGCCGTAACCTCGTCAAGTTCGACATCTCCGAAACCATTCCACCTTTGTGCTACTGCACGGCATTCGCCACACTTTTTCTACAAGTTAGAGTTCTGGTCCAATTTGGAATCTCAAATGCCAGTAAATAGCCGTCGAGATTTTGTGCCCGGGAACACCCTGAGAAAATGAATATCTGTGACGTTGGCCATCGGGGGAAGGCTGCTTGGCGTCCGGGTTTGGAGACTGGAGCACTGCTCAGTAATGCGCCCTCCCCCTCCCCAGAGCCCTTGCGCGTTCGTGGGCTGGAGGGCAGCCAAGGGCGTTTTGACCTCACGGACAAAACATATCTGGAGCAGCCTCCTATCCTGGCGGGGCAGGGAAGCCAGTCCCAGTCGCCAGGGTATTTGCCTACCAGAGTATTGGCAGAGTTGTGGATAGCGCCTCGGGATCCGCTTTATCTCTTCGTCTGTAGCATGCTTTGGCACGCCGAGGCGGATGTCGGCGCAGGCTGGGAGCTTGTTGGCGGTCTCCGTTCCCTGCGGCAGGAAGAGCGTATTGTCTCGGCGGCGCTTCTGGCGAGAACAAAAAGCCTGAACCTCCCAGTCGACGAATCATGGTGGAGAAATGGCGATCCGGACTTGCCACATAAGGAACCGGAGAGCAGGCGGGACTCGCGTGCAGTTGACAAGGTGATGACGATGAATACGCCTTACGGGTTGGAAATCATCGAGAATTGTCTAAGCTGCAAACTGCGCCGGAAGAACTGGTTCTGCGGACTCTCTCCCGATGTGTTGAAATCTTTCAGCGCAGCCAGCCATCTCAGCACATATCCCGGTGGGGCAATCTTGTTTGTCGAGGGGCAGTCGCCACGGGGCGCATTCGTGCTCTGCTCCGGAAAGGTGAAGCTTTCCACCACTTCGCGCGAAGGCAAAGTCCTAATACTGAAAATGGCCGAACCGGGCGAGGCGCTCGGCTTAAGCGCGGTAATTTCCGCGACGCCCTATGAAGTGACCGCAGAAACATCAGGCCCTTGCCAGGTGAACTTCATCGAGCGCGAAACGTTAATGCGGATGCTCGAAAAAAATGGCGAGTTAGGATTGCACTCCGCTCAGGCGTTAAGCAAGGAGTTTCAGTCGGCATACCGCGATATCCACGAATTAGTCCTGGCCCGCTCTTCGGCCGGCAAGTTGGCTCGATTATTGCTTTCATGGACCGTGGGGCGCGAGAACGGGTCCCGCGAAATCAAGATTCGTTCCAGCCTCACGCATGAAGAAATGGCACAAATGATTGGCTCGTCGCGCGAAACCGTGACTCGGCTATTGAGCGAACTCCGGAAAAAGGAACTCATAAGGCTGGAGGGTTCAACCTTGGTCATCCGCAATCGAATAGCTTTAGAAGCGCTGGCTGCCTAACTCCTTGGCAGCCACACGGCGGCTGGCTCCCCCCGGCCGGCCGCCACCCCCTTCCGTCCGCAAAGATTCAAGAACGTAAATCCTAGCTGGGCTGTGTAGTGGCCATGAACTGAAGGGCCACTTGTATTTCTCGCCGTGAAACAGAAGGGGCTCCGAAACACGTTTGTACGCGGAGCCCTCAGGCACGATGGGGTTAGAAGTGGAAGCCCAGCTCCGCCGTGTAACTGCGGGGCGTAACGTAGTGGGTTCCAGTGAAAGTTGATAGAAAGT
>Ga0209238_1000889_pt1 | contig 11231 bp, 7 predicted proteins | sample GraSoi013_1_20cm_FD_185823 | JGI IMG/M metagenome (GOLD analysis project Ga0209238, IMG submission 185823) | Grasslands soil microbial communities from the Angelo Coastal Reserve, California, USA - Sample 10_02_2013_1_20cm (SPAdes) (version 2) | ecosystem: Environmental > Terrestrial > Soil >...
CACCGCACGTCACCCACGCCCCCGCCGACTTCCAGGAAGAGCTCGAGAGCGCGGCGAGCAGTCTGGACATCGACGCCCTCATCAGAGCCGTCGCCACCCGGCACGGGGTGTCGGTCGACCTCATCGCGGCGATCATCGAAGCCGAGTCGGAGTTCAACCCGCGCGCCGTCTCCCGCACGGGCGCCCGCGGGCTGATGCAGCTCATGCCCAAGACGGCGGCCATCCTCGGCGTGAGTGATCCCTTCGATCCACGCGAAAACATCGAGGCCGGCGTGCGGCACCTTCGGAGCCTGATGGACCGATTCGACGGCAACCTGCCGCTCGTCCTCGCCGCCTACAACGCCGGTGAGCGCGCGGTGATCGGCCACCGGGGGGTTCCGCCGTATCGGGAAACGCGCCAGTACGTGAAGCGCATCTTACGTCGCCTCGATCGGGACAACGCAAAGACCTCAGACGCGGGCCAGCGTGAGCGCAGGATCTAATGGCATCGGAAGCGTCGTAGGACCGAGGAGACCATGCGGCTCGGCTCGAAGCTCTTCCTGACCTCCGCGCTGGTGATCGTCGTGCTCGCGAGCGTCGGTGTTCTGAGCCTCCTTGCCGTGGATCGTCTCGTCTTCGTCAATCGCGAGATCGCGACCCAGGCCGTCCCCGCGCTCCGCCTCACCGCGTCCACCCGCGAGGCGATCGCGCCGCTCGCGTGGCTCGAGGCGCGCGCGCTCGTACTGGGCGACGCGCGCTACGCGAGGGCGTGGACCGAGCGGGCGGGACAGGTCTCCCGGGATCTCCGGCGCCTCTCCGAGTACGCGGTGAGCCAGTGGGAGGCGCTGCACCTCCGTGAGGCGAGCGTGGCGTTCGAGGGGTACCGGCGCATCGTCGCCACGGAAGGGGCGCTCCTCCAGCGCGGCGAGCGCGGGCAGGCCCTGCGTCTGATCGACACCGACGGGCGGGCGTTCGCCGAGGAGGTCCAGGAGAGCCTCGACGCGCTGATGGCGGCGACCCACACGCGGGTCCTCGCGGCCCAGGCCGAGGCCGCGCGGCTCGAGGCGCGCACGTGGACCGCGGTCCTGGTCGCGCTCGGCGCCGCAGTCTGCCTGGCCCTGCTCGGCACCGCCCTCGTCGCCCAGCGGATGACCCGCTCGCTCGCCCTCCTGTCCTCGGCGACGGCCGAGGTCGCCGCGGGCGCGTTCCGTGAGCCCATCGCGATCGAGAGCCGTGACGAGATCGGAGCGCTCGCGCGATCGTTCAACTCGATGGCGAGCCAGCTCCGCCGGATGGAGGAGACGAAAGCCGAGTTCTTCGCGAGCGTCTCGCACGAGCTCCGGTCGCCGCTCACGTCGATCCACGGCTCGATCGAGCTTCTCCGCGAAGGCGCCCCCGGACCGCTCACGGAGAGACAGAGACGCCTCACGGACATCATCGGGCTGAGCTCCGAGCGGCTGCTCCGGCTCGTCAATCAGATCCTCGAGATGTCGCGCCTGCGGGCGGGGCTCGTGGAGCTCGACCGCGGACCACTCGACTTCGCATGGCTCGTGGACCGCGCCGTCGAGGAGATCCACCCGCAGGCCGAGGAGGCGGGCGTCACCCTTGAGCACGAGCGGTTCGGGTCGCACTTCGCGTACCTCGGCGACACGGAGCGGCTCCACCAGGTGGTGGTCAACCTCGGCGCCAACGCGATCCGCTTCACCCCGCGCGGGGGGCATGTCGTCGTGCGGCTGATCGACACGGGCCCGGAGCTCGAGCTCCAGGTCGAGGACACGGGCGTCGGCATCCCCGCCGACGCGTTGCCGCACATCTTCGACCCCTACCGCCAGGCCCACCGCGAGCGGGGCGGCACGGGCCTGGGCCTGGCGATCGTGCGCGGCATCGTGGACGCCCACGGCGGGCGGGTGACCGCCGAGTCGCGCGAAGGGAAGGGGAGCCGCTTCACCGTGCTCCTGCCGCGCGCCTAGCACCCGCTTCTCGCCCCGGTCCTCCCACATCCCGGTTGTTTGACAGGTGGAGTGCCTCGACTTCCTCATCGGCCCGGGCAAGGCGCTCGACTCGAACAAGTACTTTGTGAGCGCCGGTCTCTACGTCGGACGCGGGACGCGTCCGGCGACGGCCCGCACCGCGCGTGGGGCGGCGAGCCAGATGGCCACGGCCGAGAGCACGCTCGCGCCGATCGCGAGGGAGAACGCCAGCGTGTAGCTGCCGGTGGCGTCGTAGAGCGCGCCCGTCACCCACGGCCCCGCAGCCCCGCCCACGATGGACGCCAGCATCAGCGTGCCGAAGATCGTGCCGTAGTGCCGGCCCTGGAAAATCTCGGCGGGGATGGCGCCGACGACCGAGGTGAGGCCATAGCCGAGCATGCCCTGCGAGACGACCATGAGGTAGAGCAGGGTCGGCGTCGGGGCGTGGCGCAGGAGGAGCAGGGCCACGTAGCAGAGCGCGAAGCCCAGGCTGCCCACCGTCCACACCCACTCGCGCCCGATCCGGTCCGAGAGATGGCCGAGCGCGATCTGGCCGGGGATGCCCGCCAGGCTCACGAAGCCCAGCGCCCAGGCGGCGTCGGTCGGGCTGAACCCGATCTCGACCAGGTACTTCGTCTGATGGACTTGCACCGCGTACCAGGCGAAGAGCCCGCAGAAATATCCGACCATGATCCACCAGAAGCGGGCCGTGCGCATCGCGCGGCCGAGGGTCCAGTCGACGGCGGCCCAGGCCAGGTCCACCACGTTCGCCGTCCGATTGGCGGCCGGGGAGCCGGGCGGGGTGTCATCGCCGTCGGGCTCGAGCCCGAGATCCTCGGGCCGGCGCCTCAAGAGGAGGTTGAGCGGCGCCAGCAGCGCCAGGATCAAGATGCCCAGCGCCCAGCAGGAGGCGCGCCAGCCGGCGCGTCCGATGAGGTCCTGCAGCCAGGGCAGCAGGATGATCGAGCCCACGCCGACGCCAGAATAGGCCACGCTGATGGCCAGGCCCCGCCGTCGGACGAACCAGTTGGGGAGGAAGAGCGCGTGACCGGTATAGCCCAGACAGACGCTGCCCCCGCCGACGAGGACGCCGAGCGTGGCGTAGAGATGCCACGGCTGGCGCACCAGCGGGGCCAGCAGCAACCCGGCGGCCATGAGCCCCACGCCCAGCTCGATCACGACTCGCGGCCCACGGCGATCCATCAGGCGGCCAAGGGAGGGGCTCAGAACGGCGGAGACGAGAAAGCCGAAGGAGAATGCACCGGCCGTTACGCCCCGCTCCCAGCCGAACTCGTCGAGGATCGGCGGGAAGAGCAGCGAGAAGGCGGTGCGCGCGTTGACCCCCACGCCCATCGTGACGAAGGCGACGGCCACGATGACCCAGCCGTAGAAGAAGGGCAGTGTCAACGAATCAGATTCGCCGGAGGCTCGCCCCGCGCGGCCCGGCGGATATTCTCTGCGAAGGTTCCGGCGAAGGCGACCCGAAGCATGGCGGCATTCTCCGCGTGGTCGGGCGGCGAATCAATTACCTCGGAGGTAATTGGCGGGCGGACGGCGTCCGCGTATATTGGCGGGCGTGAAGGCGGAGCCAGCTCGACCTGGCCGTGGAGGCCGAGATCTCGACCCGTCACCTGAGCTTCCTCGGAACACCCTACGACATCACGCGGCACGAGCTCCGGATCGAGTGCTTCTTCGCCGCCGACCGCGCCACCGAGGAGGCGCTTCGCCGCCTCGCGTGACGCGAAAGGAGGGCGTATGTCGGTGATCCTGATTACCGGGACCAGCAGCGGCATCGGTCTGGCCACCGCCGTCCACTTCGCGCGCAAGCGCCACGACGTCTACGCGGCCGTCCGCAACCCGACCACCGCGGGGGCGCTCGCCGAGGCGATGGTAAAGGAGCCGTTGCCGATCACGCGCGTGACGATCGACGTCGACGACGCGTCTTCAGTGCGCCGCGGGGTGGACGAGGTCCTCGCGAAGAGCGGACGTGTCGACGTGCTCGTGAATAACGCGGGCCTGGGCGGGGGCGGGCCGATCGAGGACGTGCCGATCGACTGGGCGAAGACGCTGTTCGAGACGAACTACTTCGGTGCGATCCGCATGATCCAGGCCGTGCTCCCCGGCATGCGCGCCCGAGGGAGCGGCGTGATCGTCAACATCAGCTCCGTCGCCGGCCGCTACGTTCCCGCCGGGCACGGCCACTACGCCGCCGTGAAACACGCCCTCGAGGCCGCCAGCGAGGCGCTGGCGCTCGAGGTGACGCCGCTCGGTCTTCGCGTCGTCATCATCGAGCCGGGCGTCATCGTGACGCCGATCTTCTCGAAGGCGAAACGCTTCGTCGCGCCGGATTCGCCGTACGCGCATCACCTCAGGCGACTGCTGCTCATGTACCAGAGGCAGCTCACGAATCCGACGCCGCCTGAGAGGGTCGCGGAGACGATCGAGGAGGCCGTGACGACCCCGACGCCGAGGCTTCGGTGGCTCGTCGGCGACGACGCGCAACGACTCGTCGCCGGCCGCAGGCGGATCAGCGACGAGGAATTCGTCGCGGACGCGAGCGCGGCGACCGACGCCGAGTGGGAGGCCCTGATGCGCCGCCGCTACGGCTTCGAGTGGCCCTGAGCGGCGCGAGACGCCCTCGAGCACCGCCGCGATCCCGGAAATCGGCCGTCGTTCCCGCCGAGCCGACACGCTCCTAGACAACCCGACAGTGTCGTGCCACATCGCCTCGTCTGACGCCATGAAGAAGCGGATATCCGCGGGGTTAGCCGTGGCACGTTCCTTGATGATACGGAGGCCGGACAAGATGACAGGAGCTCGGGAGTGCGCCGCGAGGGCTCCGAGGGAGGACAAGCAGTGAACCCTGTTTCCGGTAGCCGATCGGGAGGGGCGACGGGCGCCGAGAATGGGAGCAGGGGTTCCAGGCAGACCAGCAGTCCCCGCACGCACACCACGAATTCGTAGCACGGCAACGCCAGCGGCGGAGTGGCTACCTCTAAAACCATGAGAAAGGAGTCGAGCAGTGCTGAACGACACTGAAGTAAAGAAAATCGTCGAGGCCATCACCGAGTACCGGGAGCTGATCCAGCAGTCCAGCGAGATGCGCGACCAGCTCGAGTCGCTGCAGAAGCGCTGGTTTTCTCTGCGGCAGGAGCGAGAGCAGCTCCGCGGGAGCGTCGACTCCCTCCACGCGACGCTGGCCCAGCTGAAAGTCGACTATCAGGCGGTCATGAAGCGGATGACGGACCTCTACGGCACCGAGGACACCGTCCTGGACAACATGAAGTTCCTCATCGACGAGCTGAGCTCGGTCCTGAAGAAGCACGAGGCGTAGCCATGATGCCCCTGCCTCGCATGCGGTCCGAGGAGCAAGCGACTCCCTTCACAGAGGAGCGCATTCAGGCCGAAGGCCAGAAGGACGGTGAGCGAAACATCCCCGAGATGGGCTCGTACCAGCCCGCGCCGTTCGAGCAGGCGCTGATCGCTCACGGGGAACAAGAGGTTCAACGGATCTACGAGTCAGCCTCGCACCGGATCGCCAAGCTCCAACCGATGTTCCAGGCGCTGATGCGGCGCCTGGAGGACCTCGACCACCGGATCCAGCCGATCGCCGACCGCTACAAGGCCAGGGTCAAGGAGCTCGGGCGGGACGTCACGATTCCCTTCCCGTCCGTGCTGCACTGGGGCGTCATCCTCTTCCTCGGCATCGGGGAGTTCCCCCTCAACACGGTCGTGTTTCGCCTCTTCGGCGAGGCCGAGTACCTGACGTACGTCATGGCGTCCACCCTCGCGATCATGATCCCGCTGATCGGTGTGTTCATCGGCATCCACATGCGGCACTCGCTTCCACGCCTGGCCGGCAACATTGTGATGGGAGCCCTGACTCCGATTGTGGTGGGGGGGGCTCTCTACGCGGTGAGCCTGCTCAGGAACGTTTACATCGCCTCTTCGTTCTCCGAGGGAGCCCCGGCGGCTGCCGACCAGTCGGCGATGGCCTGGGCCTTGTTCGCGCTCAACAGCCTGGTCTTCTTCGGCGCGATGGCCGCCTCGTACTTCGCCCATGATCCGGACGAGAAGCTCGACCAGTTCCACAGGTCGCTCAAATCGCTGGACCGGAAGCGGAACGCCATCCGCGAGAAGCTCTTCGGGCTCAGCAACCCCATCAACGGGGAGATCCGAGCGGCCAAGAGCCAGATCGACCAGGTCAGGGCGCTGACCAGCCAGCGGGTCGCCATGTACCGGCAGACCAACATTCGCTTCCGTCGACTCTTGCCACCGTTCTCCTTCAGGAAGAACCCCGAATTCCCGGCACTGAAGTTGTGGCCGGAGGTCTCGGTGAACGGCGAGAACGAGGCGCAGGATGGTCGTTGAGTCCCGACGCGGGCTGATGCTCTGGCTCCTGGCCCTGACGACACCGGTCCTGCTCCTGACGACCGGCTGTACGCCGTCTGTGCCGGCCGCGGTCCGACACGCGACGGCCGTCGTCGTCTTCATCGACTTCTCCGGGAGCATCTCGGGTCAAGACCGCGTGTCCTTCCGACGGGAGATCGAGAGCGAGATCCTCTCGTCGCTCGCGCCCGGAGACAGACTCTTGATCGCCCCGATCCACGACAAGACCCTGACCGACTTCCGTCCTCTCGTCGACGCCACCCTGCCGGCCAAGCCAGACTTCAACGGATGGCTCAACAACGTGTTGAAATTCAACCGCCAGGCCAAAGAGATCGAGGCCCAGTCCCTCCATCTCAAGGAGAAGATTTCGGCGGAGGTCGCTCACGTCTTCGCAAAGCGCTACGTGAGCCCGCAAACCGACATCTTCAGCTCGCTCCTCATCGCCCAGAAGCTGTTCTACGACGAGCCGCGACGGAAAGTGCTCGTCCTGATGTCCGACATGATCGAGGACAATCCGCCATACGACTTCGAGCGAATGTCCTGGAGCCCCGCGACGATCACGAAGACCCTCTCCGAGCTGGATGCCAAGGGGCTCATCCCCAAGCTCTCGGGCGTGTGCATCTACGTGTCGGGGGCGTCCGCGAAGTCGGCCGAGGTCGCGGAGAACATCGGCCGGTTCTGGCAAGCGTACTTCCGACGGGCCGGGGCCGACATGGATCCGAGCCGGTATGCCCACGTCCTCCTTCACTGGCCCCCGGCCAGTTCCTGCCACCCGACCAGCACGGCGCGCGCCTCCTGAGGCTCGGCCACCAGGCCAGCGGCGAAAACCACATCGGGCACCGCGGCGGCGTCCGTGTCTCCACCGGGCCGCCGCGTCGATCGAGGTAACCTGGCCGCAGCGATGAGGAAGCAGGTCGGCCAGGGCCGGCGAACCCAGGAGGCGTTGCGACAGAGCGAGGAGCGCTTCCGCCTCCTCGTCGCCCATGCGCTGGATGCCGTCATCACGATCGACATCCAGGGCCGGATCACGAGCTGGAACCCGCAGGCGGAGCGCCTCTTTGGCTGGGCTCAGGCGGAGGTCCTCGGTCGACTCCTCTCCGAAACGATCATCCCCCCGACCTACCGCGAAGCCCACGAGCGAGGCCTGGCGCGATTTCGGGCCACCGGCGAAGGCCCGGTGCTCGGCCGGCGGATCGAGCTAACCGCCTTGCATCGAAACGGCACCGAGTTTCCGGTGGAGCTCGCGATCACGCCGATGCGGTCGGGAAAGACCGTCCTCTTCAGCGCGTTTTTGCGTGACATCACCGAGGCGAAGCGGGCGGAGGAGGCTCGCCGGCAGAGCGAGGCGAGCTTCCGCCTCCTGTTCACGAGCAATCCGCTGCCGATGTGGGTGTATGACGTCGCGACGATGGCCTTTCTGGAGGTCAACGCCGCGGCGGTCGCGCACTACGGCTACTCACGCGAAGAGTTTCTCGCCATGTGCATCACCGACATCCGACCGCCCGAGGAGGTGCCACGCCTCGAGGCGATCCTGACCGGATTTGGGGCGGAGGCGGACCCCGCGGTTCGACGACACGCGGGGACCTGGACGCATCGACTGAAGGATGGTCGGATCAGAGAGGTCGATATCGTTTCGCACGCCATCGACTTCGCCGGTCGGCGTGCGGCGCTGGTCGTGGCCATCGACGTCACGGAGCTCAGGCAGACGCAGGCATCGCTCGCGAAGTCCACCGAACGCCTGCGGATCCTGCACGAGATCGACCGAGCGCTCATCGCGGCGGAGGCGCCGGTGGCGATCGCGGAGGCGGTGCTCCGGCGGTTGCGGGACCTGCTCGGGGTCCCGCGGGCCATCGTGAACCTGTTCGACCTGGCGACCGGCGAGGTGGAGTGGCTGGCGGCGGCGGGGCGCCGCCGCATCCGTCTCGGCCCCGGCGTCCGTTTTCCGCTGTCGCTGATGGGCGACGTGGAGGCCTTGCGGCGGGGGGAGCCGCAGGTGATCGACGTCGCCGCGCTCCCCCGCGGCCCCGAGGCGGAGGCCCTGCTCGCCTCGGGCGTCCACACCTACATGGTCGTGCCCATGATCGCCGGCGGCGAGCTCATCGGCGGGCTGAGCTTCGGCGGAGCGCCTGGCGAGTTTTCCCCCGAGCAGATCGGCATCGCGCAGGAAGTGGCCGCCCAGCTCGCGATCGCTCTGGCTCAGGCACGGCTCCACGAGCGCGTGAAGCGTCAGGCGGAGGAGCTCGAGCAGCGGGTGCAGGAACGAACGCGCGAGCTGAGCACGGCCAACGAGCAGCTCCAGCGTGAGGTCGCGGAGCGGCAACGGGCGGAGGCGGACGCCGATCGTGCGAATCGGGCCAAGAGCGAGTTCCTCTCCCGGATGAGCCACGAGCTCCGGACCCCGCTCAACGCGATTCTCGGATTCGCCCAGCTCCTGGAGCTCGAAGTCGAACGGCCGGCGGATCGCGAGAGCGTCGAGCAGATCGCCAAGGGGGGGCGACACCTCCTGACCCTCATCAACGAGATCCTCGACATCGCGCGGATCGAGGCCGGCCAACTGCCGCTGTCGCCCGAGCCGGTCCGCGTGGGGGACGCGATTCAACGGGTCTTGGACCTCACGCGGCCGCTGGCCGCCACGCGCCGCATCGAGCTCGAAACCGGCGGGGCGGCGCTGCACCCGGAGCATGTGTGGGCGGACCAGCAACGGCTCCAGCAGGTGCTCCTGAATTTAGTGTCGAACGGGATCAAGTACAACCGGGACGCGGGCAGGCTCACCGTGGCGTGCGACGCGGCCGAGGCCGACCGGATTCGGATCAGTGTGAAGGACACGGGGCCAGGCATCGCTCCGGCCTTGCGCGAGCGCCTGTTCCAGCCGTTCGACCGGCTCGGGGCGGAGCAGCACGGCGTCGAGGGGACGGGCCTCGGTCTGGCGCTGTCCAAGCGGCTCGTCGAAGCGATGGGCGGCACGATCGGTGTGGAGAGCGTCCCGAGCGCAGGGAGTACGTTCTGGGTCGAGTTTCTCCGCGCCGAAAGCCCGATCGACCGTCTGGCTCGGACCGAGCCGAGCCCGGCGGTGCTCGCCGCTCCCGCCGAGCGGGACGGCACCGTGCTCTACATCGAAGACAACCTGTCGAACCTCCGCCTGGTGGAGCGCACGCTCGCCCTCCGGCCAGGCGTCAAGCTCATTCCCGCGATGCAGGGGCGGCTCGGCCTCGCGCTGGCGCAACAGCATCGGCCGGACCTGATTCTGTTGGACCTGCACTTGCCGGATATCTCGGGCGAACAGGTGTTGCGTGAGCTGCAGGGCGATCCCGGGCTGCGACAGACGCCGGTGGTCGTCTTGAGTGCCGACGCCACGCCAGGGCAGGTTCAACGGCTGCTCGCGGCGGGGGTGCGAGCCTACCTCACCAAGCCCCTGGACGTTCGCCAGCTCCTGGCGCTCCTCGACGAGGTGTTACGTACGGGAGGAGGCGCCTGAGGGCTCGCGACGACCGACCGTGACCGGTCAGCTCACGCCACCCTGAGTTGACGCCTCGAGGGTCACGACGAAGCAGCTCCCGGGCTGCTCGCGTCCCAGGTAGCGCGCGTCGCCGCCGTGTCGGCGCGCGATCTGGCGCACCAGGGCCAGCCCCAATCCCGCCCCTGCGCGCCCCCCACCGCCCGCGAACCGGTAGAACGGCCGGAACACACCCTCGCGCTCCGCGTCCGGAATGCCCGGCCCATGGTCGCTGACGGAGAGCTCCGCCTTGCCCTCGGTGCGGCTCACGCGCACTTCGATGGGCGGTGCGCCGTGGCGCGTCGCGTTCTCCAGGAGGTTCCTGACCATCCGGCGTAACAGGCGCGGGTCGCCGCGCACCGTGACCGGCTGACCGTCGAGCTCGACCTCCGCGTAGCGCGCGGACTCCTCGGTCGCGAGCGCGAGCACATCCACCTCCTCGTCCGCTTCCCGACCCTTCACCGCGTCCAGCCGACTGGCGAGCAGAATCTCGTCGATCAGCGCATCGAGCTCGGCGATGTCCTGCTCGAGGTCGCGCTTGCGCTTGGGGTCGGCGTTCTGTTTCATCAGCTCCACGGCCATGCGGATGCGGGCGAGCGGCGTGCGCAGCTCGTGCGAGGCGTTGGCCAGGAGCGACTTGTGGGCGGCGACCAGCTCCTCGATGCGGCCGGCGGCGCGATTGAAGCTCCGGGCGAGCCGCGCCACCTCATCGTGACCTTCGACCTTCACCCGGGCCGAGAGGTCCCCGGCGCCGAGCGACTCGACGCCTGCCTGCAGACGCTCCAGCCGTCCGGTCAGGCGGCGCACCACGGGATAGGCACCGACCCCGACGGCGAGGGCGATCAGTGCCAGCGTGAAGAACAGGCCCAAGCCAGGATGCCGGCGGTCGTGCGGCATCCGCGCGACCAGCCACCTGCCGTCGGGCAGACGGATCGCTCCGGCCGGCGGGACGCCCCAGTGGCGCAACCAGCCGCCCCGGTCGCGGCCCGTCTCCGGCGCGGGCAGCGGCTCCGGCAGGCGTACCTCGGCGGCCAGCCCTTCGACAAGATCCGGCGGTATCCGCAGGGCCTGGTCAACCTCGGGCGGCTCGCCCGGGTCGGCCAGCTCCCGTTCCACCGCCGCCCGGGCCGCCGCGATCTCGGTGGCCGGGTCCAGCTCGTACATCATGAGGTCCACGAACAGCCGCCGCTCGATCAGCCGCAGCTCCTCCCAGGCGTGGTTGGCCTCCGGGCTCATCAACCCCTGGCTGAGCAGCTCGAACGGGATCTCCAGCATCTCGGCGTGGGGTAGCTCCGGCGTCGCGCCGACCGGCTTGAGCAGGTCGTACGGGAACGGGCCGTCCCAGGCCGTGAACGGGTCCTTCAGCATCGGGTCGCCGCCTTACGTCGTCGGGCCGTCGT
>Ga0209238_1000891_pt1 | contig 11218 bp, 10 predicted proteins | sample GraSoi013_1_20cm_FD_185823 | JGI IMG/M metagenome (GOLD analysis project Ga0209238, IMG submission 185823) | Grasslands soil microbial communities from the Angelo Coastal Reserve, California, USA - Sample 10_02_2013_1_20cm (SPAdes) (version 2) | ecosystem: Environmental > Terrestrial > Soil >...
CCGGTGTCCACGTCGATGTTTGGTGTGGGCGACTCTTGGGGACGAATGACAACTCCTATTGGCTATCTCGCAGTCGAAAAGAAAATCGGCGACAACGTCCCGTCCGGCGCCGTCTTCCACAATCGGCGGTTAACCGGTGAAATTCTGCAGCCAAATGCTCCTGGTCGCGACCCAGTGATCACGCGCATCATCTGGTTGCGTGGATTGGAAGCGCAAAACGCGCATGCATTTCAGCGTGGCATCTATATCCACGGCACACCGCAGGAGAAAACAATCGGTCGCCCTGCCAGTTATGGCTGCATTCGGATGAAATCGAGCGACGTGGCGGAGCTGTACAATCGCGTTCCCGTGGGAGCAGTCGTGCAGATTATTCCCGACCAACTTCCGAAAACGGTACAAGCACTGCCGGTGCAATTGACTCATACTCTCGTGGCTGCGACCGCACCACCTCAGACTGAAACGGATAATCGACGTCGGCTGCCGAAAGTAGCGAAAGCGCCACGGGTACGGCCCACGAACAGCCGTATCACTGCGAGCGCACTGGCCGCACCACCTCAACACTTAACGCAGAACCAGCCACGAGCGCAGCCCGCAACCCGGAATCAAGATCAGCTTGGATCTAAAGAGAATGCGGGCGTTCTGACAGCCGAAGAAATGCAGATGGGCGGAGCGCATGCGGCCGAGCGGCAAAAAACGAAGCTCGCATTGAATAAAGGGTTGTAGCGATCGCACGTGCGACATGCTCGCGAGTGGCCGCGTCGTCTCACCCGCTATAGGCATTTTGTCCGCTAATGGCATCATCGACTTCCACGTTGCGCACGACCAGACCGCTTCCGGTGCGGCTTGATCGGACTGACGCCGTTTGCTACGGACGTCTGCCACGCCCTCAAAGCCTTCCGTCGAAATCATTACCTGAGATTTGTGAGGTGGCTTGAGGGCAGGATGCATGGCAAACACATTTCGCGATAATTGAAGAACCGGCCGAAAAGAGCCTCGGCATGACGCCAGGCGCACCAGCGTTCGTCTTGCCAGGTCAAATCCATTGGTTGCTGATATTTAGTGATGTGGCTCGACTTTCTTCCTGGAATGCTGTAGAAAGCTCGCTTTCAATGGCGACCACGGAGCCAACTTCAGGCTTTGACTTGATAGTGTGCGCGTGCGGAGAACAGGAATATACGGCACGTGATGCAATCGATGCAGCCATTTTCAGGGGCGAGCTGGTGGTAAAGTGGAAAGAATTTCTTGATGAAGTCGAAGCCGAAAAACGCGCGGATGAGCTAGACTTAGATTTGGACGAGTCCGCAATTTCTAGTGCGGCAGAAGCTTTTCGTTACGAATACGATCTGATCACTGCTGAAGAAACGGAAGCATGGCTGGCAAATCGTGGCCTGACTTTCGATGACTTCAGCGACTATTTTACTCGTCAATATTATGCCACCGCGATTCGCGAAAGCGTCGTTCCGGATGAAGTGGAATATCAGTGCGCGTCGGTCGACCTACGCCGATCGTTCCTGACGGAATTGATTTTATCGGGAGATTTGGACCGAATCACGACCGATTTAATGGCGCGCCTCGCGGCGCGATGCGCGGGACAAGAACCGGCCCCAGAGGCGATTGCGGCCGAAGAGCGGAAATTCTTGCATCGGAACAGCGTTAATCCGGGACAACGGCCGAATTGGCTGAAGAAATTGGGGCGTGATTCGAAATGGCTGGATGAAATGCTCGCAATCGAGGCAGCATACCGGACACATTGCGAAAGGCTGCTTGTCCCTGAGGCGCGTCAATACGAATTAATGCCTTTACGATTGCCGCTGACGCGATTCGAAATCGAAGTGATCGAGCTAGAATCCCAGGATGCCGCCAAGGAAGCGCTGTTTTGCGTGCAACAAGATGGGATGTCAATGGAGGAAGTTGCAACCGAGGGACGTTACCCTTACCGACGTTCGCACTTTCTTTTAGAAGATCTTCCCGTGGACGCCCAGCAGAGATTCCTCAGCGTTTCGGCGGGGAATGTCCTCGAACCGACTGCGCGCGGTGACGGATTTGAACTGTGTCGTGTCGTCAACAAAATTGAGCCGCAAGCGGACGACCCAACCGTTAAATCGCGGATCGATCAGCGACTACTCGACCGGCATTTCTCTGAGCTTATGAGCAAATATACGCAGGGGCGGCTGGGCGCCATGTCACCTGGCAAAAAATGAAAGTTCAAGACACCGAAATTCTGCGGCGTTCATCGGTTTTCCGTTTTCTTGCCGATGAACATTTCGCCGCGATTGAGCCGCTCTTGGAGGGAGAGCACTATGAATTCGGTGATGTGATCGTAAAACAGGACGATCCGGCCGATGCCTTTTACGTTTTGACCAGGGGGCGGGCACGCGCTCTGAAGATCAAGCCAGGTGGTGAGGAAATCCCGCTGGGCGTGTTGAAACCCGGTGACTCGTTTGGAGAAGCCGCATTGTCTGAGGGAGGAGCCCGAAACGCGACGGTGCGCTGCAGCACAGCGGTAGATGTTTTGCGGCTCGATCGCGATGATTTTACGGAGCTCGTCCGTCGCGTACCCGATTTGAAGCAATATGTCGAGACCACCGGCCGGGACAGAGCTCTGCAAAGTTTCCTCTATCAGTTCAGCAATTTTGGCCGGCTTCCGACTCCCGTGTTGCGCGCCATGATCGACAGGTTGAAACCTGTCACGATCGTAAAAGGCAATCTAATTATCCGTGAAGGAGACGATGCCGGTCCTCTTTACATAATGCAGAAGGGACGCGCGCGGGCCTTTGCTGGAATCGACGGACAAACGCGCAATCTCGCGTTTTATCGCGAGGGTGACTTTTTCGGTGAACTGTCGGTCTTGAACGGCTCTCCGCGTGCGACCTCCGTCGAGGCATTCACAGATTGCCAATTGCTCTCTCTTGAACCCAAGTCCGTGCAGGACTTGCGGCGACGGTTTCCGGAATTCGATAGGCTCGTGAGCGAACGGCTCGCGCTTTATCAGGCGAAAACCGAAGCGCGTATTCCGCTTGATTTCACGACCGAATTGCTGCCTGCCGAAACACAGGTCCACGACAAGGTTCAGCTGGATCGTGAACATCCTCCAGCCGGGGCCGAAGATAAAGAAGCTCCCTTCGCTAACGAGCAGGGCTTGTTCCGCAAACGCGGAAAGCGAATCCGCAAAGTCGACCACATCATGCAGATCGACGAGATGGATTGTGGCGCAGCCAGTCTCGGAATGATCTGCCGGTATTTTGGCCGCAAGGTAAGCCTGGCACGGATTCGGCAGCTTTGTCACACGGCTACGGACGGCACCAGCCTCAAGGCGCTTTCTCGCGCCGCAACTGAACTTGGCTTGGCGGCGCGCGCATTGAAGATCTCGCTACGCAATCTCTCGCTCATGCCGCTGCCAGCGATAGTGCACTGGGAGGGCAACCACTGGATCGTGCTCTACGATGTCGATGAGCAGTTTGTGCGCGTGGCCGATCCCGCGGTTGGGTTGCGGAAATTTCCGCGGCCCGAATTTGAAGCGAAGTGGACAGGCTACGCGGCGCTGTTCGATTACACGCCCGCATTCGAACAAGCTCCGGAAACCAAGCCAACGCTGGCGTGGGTTCTTCCGTTTCTGGCACGGTTTAAGGTAATCCTGCTCCAGGTGCTGGGGCTGGCCGTCGCTGTCAGTTTCCTTCAACTGCTCTTCCCAGTGTTCACCCAGATGGTGGTCGACAAGGTCATTGTCGAAAACGATGTCGGCCTTTTGAAGACGATCCTACTCGGCGTGCTCGCGGCCATCGTCTTCGTGCAGCTCTCCACTCTCGCCCAGGAATATCTGCTGGCGTTTGCAGCCGTGCGCCTTGATACGACAGTTCTCGATTTTTTGAGCCGGAAGCTTCTCTCCCTGCCGATGACTTATTTCACGAGCCGCCGGACAGGCGACATTCAACGCCGGCTGGACGGTGCGCGGCAGGTTCGGCAATTTGCCGTCCAACAGGGAGTTGGCGCTTTGCTGGCAGCAGTTTTTCTCGTCGGCGCAGTGATTTTGATGGCGATGTACAGTCCATTGCTCACCCTCGCGTTTCTGGCAACAACGCCGCTTTACGTGGGACTAATGATTTTTTCGGTAAAAGTGCTTCGTCCCCTGTATCACGGGGTGGAAGAAAGCCAGGGCAAATACAGTTCGCATCAAATCGATGCCATCAAAGGAATCGAGGCAGTGAAAGCGGCATCCGCCGAGAGTGCTTTCCGTGACGCCATGCTGAACGAGTTTCTCTCCGTCTCACAAAAACTTTTCAAGGCGACCTTTATAGTGATGTCGTACGACAGCGTTCTGCAAAGCATCGGTCTGCTCTCTACTGCGATCTTTTTGTGGGTCGGCGCGACGCAAGTTATTCATGGGCACTTGAGCGTTGGCGGTTTTGTCGCGTTCAGCTCACTGACGGCGATGGCCTACGCGGGAATTTTGCGCGCGCTCGGAGTTTGGGACAACCTGCAAAACGCCGCCGTCCTCCTGAATCGGCTGAATGACATTTTCGAGCAGGAGCCCGAACAGGGCCATGATCGTTCTCGACTCGTCCCGGTGCATAGCCTGGAAGGACACCTCCAGCTTCGCGGGGTTAGTTTCAAATACGGCGGCCCCGAATCGCCCGATATTCTAAAGAACATCAACCTCGACCTGGCGCCAGGGCGCATGGTGGCATTCGTCGGTCGCAGCGGTTGTGGCAAAACGACGCTCATTAAATTAATAGCCGGCCTGCTCGAGCCTACGGAAGGGACCATCTTTTTCGACAATGTCGATCTAAAAACTCTCAATTATCGCGACGTGCGGCGGCACATCGGAATAGTGCTTCAGGAAAATCACATGTTTAACGAAACGATTGCGCGCAATATTTCGTTTGGCGATCTGCAGCCAGATCTTGATCGGGTGCTTGCCGCCGCACAAGCCGCTGCGGCGCACGGTTTCATTATGCGTCTTCCGCTTGGTTATGAGACAAAGATTGGCGAATCGGGTCTTTCTCTTTCAGGTGGCCAGAAGCAGCGCATCGCAATTGCGCGGGCAATCTATAATAATCCGCCAGTGTTAATTTTTGATGAGGCAACGAGCGCGCTCGACACAGAATCGGAGCGCGCGATCCAGGACAATCTCGGTCGGTTAATGGCAGGTCGCACCACGATTGTGATCGCACATCGGTTAAGTACGATTCGCGAAGCGCACTCGATCGTGGTGCTGGAACAGGGAAGCATTGCCGAGATTGGTACGCACGATGACTTAATGGCACAACGCGGTCTATATTATTACCTTTCCAGTCAACAACTGGGGATCTGAGCCAGTTCTTCCATGAGCTCACAATTAACCGAACGCGGTTCACTCGATGTGGAATCCGAGATGCTGCCGCAGGAACCACCGCCCTGGATCATCCGCTCGACCGCCTGGCTATTGCTGGCGGCCTTTCTGTTCGCGCTGCTCGTCGCAATCATAATGCGGTTACCGGAAACCGTCTATTGCCAGTTCGTTCTGATTCCGGCCACCGGCGCCGATCCAATCCAATCGCCTCGGCAAGCCATCATTAGTCGCGTCGCTGTGGAGGAGGGCCAACCTGTTAAACTGGGCGAAGCGTTGTTCGTTTTGCGCTCCGACGAAATCCGCGGTTGGGACACGCAATTTCGGACCCTCACCGAAGATTTACGCACGAAAGAAGAAAGCCTCACTCGATCTGAGACCGCTTACGCTGCCCAACTCGAGATTAAGAAAGCCGAAATTGAGCAGGCAAAGAGCGAAGTAAAGTTCCGTGAGAATCATGCCAGCACGAGCCGCGAACTGGTGACGCGCATGGAGAAATTAGCCAAGCTGGGCGGCGAATCGGAAATTGACCTTGTAAAGCTGAAACTCGATTTAGCCGGTTCGGAAAAAGATTTGAGTGTCGCCCAACGCACTGTGCAGCAGGTCAATCTCGACCGTGGGCGAATGGAAACAGAGCACGCGCGTCAACGGGCTGAGCAGCAGTCGGAAATCGAGAAACTAAAAATGCGGATCGGCGCTCTGAAAACAGACCTCGAAAATACCCACCAGAACTTGCTGACAGTTCGGAGTCCATATGAGGGTGTGATCACTTCCATGGACCAGCGAACCGTGGGCAGTTTTGTGCAGCAGGGACAAGTGCTTTGCCAGCTCGCACGGAAAGACGCCAAACCGCGAGCTCGGATGACCTTAAACGAAGCCGGCCTCCCGAAACTCGCCATCGCTCAGCGCGTGCGGTATTTCTTCGAAGCGTTTCCTTACCAGCGTTACGGCGCTGTGACCGGAAAACTCGATTGGATCAGTCCGTCAGCGGTTACTACCACTGATGGCTCTCACTTCGTCGCGCTGGGCTCACTCGACCGCTATGAGATATCCCCCCACGCAGGACAAGTTTTACCTCTGCGAGTTGGGATGAGAGGACAAGCGCACATCATCGTCGGTGGACGCACGCTGATTGAATACGCGTTCGAACCCATTCGACAGCTGCGTGAAAGCATAAAGCAATAAATCCTCGGGCCGCAATGCAAAAGCCGCGTTTCAAGCTGAGAATTGAAGACCTGACCACAAGCGACGAAGCCATGGCGCGTTGCTTGCAGCTGGCAGCGCTGAGCGAATGCTCACATCCAACGCGCGGATCATCTGCGCATCAAACTGCTCGCTGCGGGAACGAGTGCGGCAGGGAAAATTCAGGGAAGACCTTTATCAGCGTCTGAACGGCCTCACCTTGCTCATTCCTCCGCTGCGTGAGCGGCTGCAAGAACTGCCGGCATCGATCGTTGAAAGCGGCTGGATTAAAAGAAGGCAAAAGCATCACGGCAATTCGTCCCGAAGCGATGGAGAAGTTGCTTCACCATCGGTGGCGCGGAAACCTTCGCGAATTGAGCCACACCGTGCGAGCCATGACGCTGTTTTGCAATGGTTCGGTAATTCTGCCCGAGCATGTCGTTTTTCCTCCAGATCTGGAGCCAGATCAGAATGCGTCTGAAAGGTGGTAAATTGGTTTCTTCGTTGGCCAGCAATAACAACGAACGCGCCCCTAGTATCGATCTCTCGCTCGCAAGTGACTGTGAAAAGACGCGTCCGGGTCGTTTATGAGCAAGCAAATCAAACCCAACGTCGTGCGGCAAAACTGCTCGCTATTTCTCGTTCGACCCTGGCGCGCCATCTCCGAGGCGTGGCCCAAGAGTAGGGCATTGTTGGTATAAAAATGAGCTCGAGTGGCCTTAGAATAAACTCAGACATTCTCTCCGTCTGCAATCGCAACCCTAATTTTTAGGGAGCGAACACGGCATAAGCCCCTCTCGTTTAAGAACAAGGCAGCGACAACTGATTGTTTGATGGCTTTTCTTTAAACTGGGCGGATACTGATAACAAAGAAAGCCAAAGTGAGTGCACCGAAGAGCAAAAGAATGCGCCCGCCGGAGAGTCAGGAAATCAAAGGCCCAAGCGCAGGAAAGATAAATTGATTCGTCTGGATGACCTGATTCCAAATACAGGACGAAACGGGCGAGCATCAATTGCTGTTCGGTGCCACATAAATCCAGCGAAGGACAAGTAACAAACATGCAAGACAAGAAAAAGAAAAACATCAAAGTTCGCGACCTGAAGCCAAAAAAAGATGCTAAAGGTGGCACCGGCTCCAGCAAGAACCTCACCGGCGCGGGCCCCGGCGTCACCGGGGCGGGTCAGACCAAGCCGGGTAACTGAAACACCAGCAAGAATAAGGTTAAACAGTCGCACCGTGGTTCAATCCCGCGGTGCGGTTTTTATCTATCCCTTCCGCGACTCTCCACAAACACTCTTACAGTAAAAGGGCGGCGGGCTCGCTCCAGACTCGGAAATCGCAAAACACGATAACGCTGCAAAATCGGTAGCAGGATTTATTTCGCACCGTGGCAGCTCGTTTGGGCATCTGACACGAAATCAAATCTTCGGATCAGGTGATTCAAAGTCAGTAGTCGCGTTCCGGGTAATCGCGATAGGTCGGTGGCTTATCGGCCGGCTAGTTTCCAAACCGGGCACCAGCTTCGGCGCAAGCTCCTCATGTCGATCTTCGGCACATAACGTTTCGCGGATAGTTCGATTAGTTCGCGTTCGATCCACAGTGCATCATCACGGCGGCAAGCCAATCGGTGGGCATGAGCGAGGTAAGCCCGCCGGGATTCGATCGTTGCTAAATTGGCGAGCCTTTTCGTAAGCAATGATCGATGATTTCCCAATGCTTCACGGGCTACAGAAAACATTCTTACTAACTGACTGACTGATTAGATGTCGCTAGGTGTGACGGATTGAATCGCGTTTGCATCCGCAGGCGGAAGCGAAGGGTCAATCTCCACTGACCAGCGATGTTGACCGTGATTGTCCTGACATTCGCACGGTGATTCAAACGTGACTGGCGGCGAGTTTTCCGCTGCGATGCAAACAAATGCAACTGCGGCAATCCTAAAGGTCTGGCCCGCGCCATTGCGCCCATTCATATCACTTTGTGGTTGCCGTGTGTAGAACAAAAGAACACAATCCGTCGCGTAAATTGCTGGAATATCATCGCTGACACTCTCGACAGTCTGACTAAGGCGCGATTATGAAATTCACGTAACCTTAGAGCGCACGACGAGATGTCCATTGAGAGCAAGAAAGAGATCCAGCTCGAAATCGCCCATGTTTTGTTCATCGACATTGTTGGCTACACGAAGCTTTCGATTAGCGACCAGCACGCGGCGGTTGAGGAACTAACCCGGATTGTTCGCGCGTCCGAGCAATTTCAACGAGCCGAAGTTGCAAGCCGTTTGCTTAGAATCCCGACCGGCGACGGGATGGCACTTGTCTTTTACACGAGCCCGGAAGCGCCTGCGCAATGCGCAGTGGAAGTCAGCTGCGCGCTCAAGGAACACTCTCGCCTGCAACTCCGGATGGGAATCCACAGCGGACCCGTCAGCGGGATTGTGGATGTAAACGAACGGGCCAATCTCGCGGGCGCTGGGATCAACATGGCCAAACGGGTAATGGGTTGCGGGGACGCCGACCACATTCTTCTCTCCAAACACGTCGCCGAAGATCTGGAAGAATACCAGAAGTGGCGACCGCTCTTGCACGATCTTGGTTCGTGCGAAGTGAAGCATGGAGTGCGCGTCTCGGTCGTGAACCTCTATAGCGATCAATTCGGCAATCCGAAGCTGCCGCAGAGGTTTGAGACTGTGCAGAAACGCCTGACGCGGTTACGCTGGGCGGGGACGGCGGCAGCATTGCTTGTGCTCGCGGTAGTCATTGCTGCGATTGCAATGTTTTCGCGTTATCGCGAGCGATCCGCGCTACCTGCGATGGAAAAAAGCATTGCTGTCCTTCCGTTTGAAAATCTGAGTCACGATCCTGACAACGCCTACTTCGCCGACGGCATCCAGGACGAAATTGTGACGCGATTATCGAAAATCGCCGATCTCACGGTGATCTCGCGCACATCGACGCGGCATTACAAAAGTGCACCCGAAAATTTGCCGTCGATCGCCAGGGAACTTGGCGTTGCTCACATCCTGGAAGGAAGCGTACAGAGGAGCGGCGGCGCCGTGCGCGTGAACGTGCAGCTAATCAAAGCAGCCAATGATTCCCATCTCTGGGCCGATACGTTTGATCGCAAACTGACCGACATCTTTTCAGTTGAAAGTGATATTGCCAAAGCTGTCGCCGACCAGTTGCGAGCGAAACTCACGGGTCGAGAAGAGCGAGAGATTGCCGCCAAGGCCACCGACAATTCTGAGGCTTACGACGCTTACTTGCGTGGTCTCGCTTACACACTGAAAACTATCCCCTCAACCGCCAATGCCCTTGGCGCACAGAAATATCTCAGAGAAGCGGTGCGGTTGGATCCGAACTTCGCGCTTGCCTGGGCACTGTTTTCATTCGTTAATTCACGCGCTTACGGCACACAGAGTCTTCAACCAACTGTCGCGCTGCGTGAAGAGGCGCGGCAGGCAGCCGAAACCGCGCTCACCCTTCAGCCCAATCTCGGCGAGGCCCTCTTGGCCACGGGATCTTACTACTACGCTTGCCTGAAGGATTACGAGACCGCAGTGCGCTACTTTGAACAAGCGCGCCAGCTCCTACCGAATAGCAGCCGGATTCCTGAATCGCTGGCCTATATAGCACGGAGACGAGGCAAGTGGGACCGGAGCGAATTGTACTTCAACGAAGCCGAGAAACTTGACCCTCGCAACGTCTACTTACTTACCCAGCACGCGAGTACCTATATCTGTCTCCGTCGGGGCCTTGCTAACACAAGTTTACCAAGCGATCCTCGAGCGCCGTCCTGGACCGGTAATCCCAGCGATAAAGGAGATACTTACCAAGCCTGATCCAGCGTTAGGTTACTTCAACGGGGAGCTGCACTTATGGTTAGGTTGGGCACAAGAAGTCGCGGGCGACCATGTCGCCGCCCAGCAAAGTTGGCGACAGGCGCGCAGCGAAATGGAACCTTTCCTCAAAGAACAGCCGGAAAACTATCTCCTCATTGGCGAGCTCGCGCTGACCAATATGGGTCTCGGTGACAAGGCCGCCGCGTTAGCTCTGTCGGAACGGGCCATGGCCGCGAATCCGATCGAGAAGGACGCCTTAACTGGTCCCATTCCGATCGAGATCTTCGCCCGAGTGGCGGCGTGCATGGGAGAGCCCGACCGCGCTATCGCAGCTTTGCAGGAACTACTCTCGATACCGTACGCTGGCTTAGTGGCGTTAGGCTCGCCGCTCACTCCTGCGCTGCTCCGGCTCGATCCGATGTTCGATCCGCTCCGAAAGGATCCGCGATTCCAAAAACTCGTCGCTTCGTCCGCGCCGAGGTGATCCCGCCTCCTGTTATAATTCTTCAACGCGAGATTTGTGGAGGCTAAGGGTTCAGGTCGATCTCAAATAGTCGGTGCACGCCAGCCAATTCGAAATGGCCGGATTTAGACGCTCCAATAATATTAAAACAAAACATCTTCACGTTATCATGTCAGCTCAAAATATCGTCACCCGTCACGTACCCGTTAGTAGCTGTCTTGAGTTCAAGCTGAGGTTAGATGTGGTTGGAGGATGCCCTTCAAGACGGCAAAAGTTTTCGCACCCTAGTAGTGAAGGTAAGCTTAACGCGGTGCGCAGACGTTGATAAAACTCCGCCAAGCTGCTGACACTTGCAATGCTAAACGTATCTCATTGGCTTGGGGGCGGTGGGGGCGGCGCAGGCGG
>Ga0209238_1000898_pt1 | contig 11190 bp, 6 predicted proteins | sample GraSoi013_1_20cm_FD_185823 | JGI IMG/M metagenome (GOLD analysis project Ga0209238, IMG submission 185823) | Grasslands soil microbial communities from the Angelo Coastal Reserve, California, USA - Sample 10_02_2013_1_20cm (SPAdes) (version 2) | ecosystem: Environmental > Terrestrial > Soil >...
CGCCTTTCGGCTCTTCATCCTGCCCCGGCTCGGCGTGGTCCCCGCCGGCATACCTTTCCGCGGGGCAGTAGCACAGGAAGGCGGACCCATTGGCCAAACATTTTTTCGCCGCCGCAACGTACAGTTCCGTTCTTTGTGACTGGTAAAACGGTCCCTCATCCCAGTTGACGCCCAGCCACTGCAGGCCATCGAGGATTCCCTGGACTAGTTGGGGCTTGTTGCGCTCGGCGTCGGTGTCCTCGATGCGGAGGATCATCGTGCCGCCCTGGTGCCGCGCGAAGAGCCAGTTAAACAGCGCCGTCCTGGCTCCTCCCACGTGCAAATAACCGGTGGGGGACGGGGCAAAACGCACTCTCACGGAAGATGGTTTTTGAACGGAATCACTCATATGGGCGCGTCTTTCCACTTGAATTCAAACGCCCAGTTTAGCCAAACCGGCCATTGCAGTCCAATCGGCCTGTTTCCTGATGGCCCTCAGGTATTCTACTGAGGCACAGAGTCTTCGGAGCGAATCGTGCAAGCCAGGACAGATTGTTTCGGCCAACTTCAGCATTTTCCTGAGTCGGTTTATGAGATAGAATTTCGGGGTTGCGAGATTTCCGTTTTAGCAGGATTCGAAGGACGCAACCATTTAACCGTAGTTGAAATCCAACCGCCCAGACAGAACGTAGCAGTTGATTTTTCCCAGGGTAGCTGAGACGCCATGGATCAAATACCCCTATCCGATGGAGAGTCCAAAAAAATCATCTTCCGTGCGTCCGCCTTGCTTCTTCTCGTCATGACCGTCTTCCTGTTCGCTCATTTCCGAAGCGAACGAGCGGCGACGAGTGTCGAGGAATCCATCGTCAAAGTGGAAAGAAAGGATTTCACGCAGACTCTGCGGCTCAATGGGACTACCCAAGCTTCGCGTTCCTTCGTTGTTCTTGCCCCGAGGCTCGAGGGAGCCCAGGTCGGCTCCATGGTCATCACCAAGCTTGCTCCCGCCGGCACCAACGTGGAGAAGGGCGATGTCCTTGTCGAATTCGATCCCCAGGCGGAGGAGAGGGATTATCTCGATAAAAAAAGCACATACGAAAACCTTGTGGGGCAGGTAGCCCAGAAACAAGCAGACGAAAACATTGCGCGCGCCAAAGACGATACTGCGATGAAGCAGGCCGAAGACGAGCTCAAGCGCGCGCAGCTCGAGCTCCAGAGAAATGAGATCGTTTCGCGCATCGATGCCGAGAAAAATCAGGAAGCGGTCGATGAAGCGCAGACCACGCTCAAGCAGCTTAAAGAGACGTACCAGTTGAAGCGCGCCGCAGCCGCCGCGGCCATTCGCATTGTGGAAATTCAGCGCGACCGCGCGCTGGAGGCCATGCGCTATTCCCAAGGAAACGCCGCGAAGATGGTGGTTCACTCGCCGATGCCGGGCGTCGTCGTCTACAACACTATCTGGCTGGGCGGCCGCATGGGAACAGTTCAGCAGGGTGATCAGGTCAGGCCCGGCGTGCCGTTTCTGCAGGTCGTGGATCCATCCCAAATGGAGGTCCGCGTCCAACTGAATCAAGTGGATCTCCTGAAAGTTCATCCTGGTCAGCAGGCGCAGATGCACCTGGACGCGTATCCGGGTATGACTCTCCCCGCAATTCTTGAGGATCTCTCGCCGCTCGGACATACGGGGCAGTTCACGGAAGCAGTGCGCTCATTCACTGCGCGTTTTTCCGTTCAGGGCACGGATGCGCGGCTCTTGCCCGATCTTTCTGCGGCGCTCGATCTTGATCTCGGCTCGCAAAAAAACGTTCTTGTCGTTCCCTGGCAGAGTATCGGTTTCGAAGGGGACCATTCCTTCGTTTGGCTGGAGACCAGGGGTAGTTTTGAGAAACGCACTGTGCAAATGGGTCCGCGAAATGATCTTGACGTGGTTGTGAATTCCGGGCTTTCCGAAGAAGACATCATCCGGCGGACTGCAATCGAGGACCGGTCGGGGCAGAGCCGGCAATGAATAAGAAATGGAAATTCGGGAAAAGAACCATGTCCGGCGCCGCCGCAGTGGTGCTGGGCGGCCTTGTTTTTGGCACTCTGCGCCTCGCCAGTCCGGCGGCCAAACTCTCTACGGCCGAGGTAAAACGAAAAGAATTCGTGGATTACCTGGAAGTCAAAGGCGAGGTCAAGGCGCTTCATTCCGCGATCATCACCGCGCCCTACGGGGCAGGCGACCTTCAAATCGTAAAACTTGCGACCAACGGAGCAAAGGTCAAGAAGGGAGACGTTCTGGTCGAATTCGACAACACGACCATGAAACAAAAACTTGCCCAGGATCAATCCACGCTCAAATCGGCGGAAGCGGAAATTCAGCAGTCACGCGCTGCCGCGCGTTTGAAGGAAGAACAAGATCTCACTGATGTGATGAACGCCAAGTTCGCCGCCCAAAAATCGCGCTTGGACGCCAGCAAAGAGGAGATTGTTTCCGTGATCGAAGGCGAGGAGGCCAAATTGAAGCTCGCGGATGCCGAGCAGAAGGTCATGGAAACCGAGGCCAAACTGAATGCGGACCGCTCTGCCGCATCCGCGGATCTTGCAACCAAGAAGCAGAAGCATGATCAGGCAGCGTTTCAAGTGCAGCAGGACGAACATAGCGTGGCTTTGCTAACTCTGCGTGCGCCGCTTGATGGAGTTGTCTCGCTCCAAAACCACTGGCAGCCCCAGGGTGGCCCAACTCCCTTCAAGCCGGGGGACCGGGCATGGCCAGGTGCCGCCATCGCCGAGCTTCCCGACCCGTCCACTCTAAAGATTTCGGCGCGTATCGAAGAAGCGGAGAGGGGGCAGTTGAGAGTTGGGCAGACCGGGATGGTGCGCGTCGAAGCTGTCCCCGACGGAAACTTTGAAGGGCGCATCGAAACGATTAGTCCGACGGCCAGCCTGGATTTTAACGCCGGTTGGCCCGTCCCCAGGAATTTCAGTGTTGAAGTGGCATTGTCGAACAGCGATACGCGCCTCACGCCGGGCATGGGAGCGCTTGTCCGCGTAGCCGTAGACCGCCTCGCCAACGGCATTGTGATTCCGTCTTCGGCGCTCTTCCGGAAGGCGGGCCGCACGGTCGCCTATGTTCGGCGCGGCTCGAAGTTTGAAGAAACTGCCGTCGAGATATTGCGCCGTAGCGGAGACGAGGCGCTCATCGGAAAGGGATTGCAGCCGGGAGAGCACCTGGCGCTGAAAGATCCAACGCTGACGGAATAGAAAACTGCGATGAATAGCCGTTCAAAACTTTCGGCATTTCTTCTTGCCCTGGCTCTGGCGGCAAGCAGCTTTGCTTGCCATCAGACGACCGTCCTGGCGACGGATTCCGAAACTCCAACGGCCACCGTCAAAGAGGTTGATCTTCAACTCAAAGTTTCCACGACGGGAGTCTTGCGGACCAGCGAGTCGAGGACCATCTCTGCTCCAGCCATCGGCGGCGGCACGCTGCAAATTGTCACGCTGGCCCGCTCGGGAGCACACGTCCACACCGGCGACGTAGTCCTCGAATTTGATCCCAGCCAGCAGGAATACAATCTCGGACAGAATCGCAGCGACTTGCTGCAAGCAGAGCAGGAGATCGTAAAAGCCAAGGCGGACGCCGACGTCCAAGCGGCCGAGGACCAGACCGCGCTCCTAAAGGCAAAATACGCAGTGCGCCGCGCAGAGCTCGAGGTCAGCAAGAACGAACTTGTGAGCTCCATCGATGCACAGAAAAACCTGCTGGCCCTCGATGAAGCCAAGCGCGCTTTGGCCCAGCTTCAGCAGGACATCCAATCGCACACCGCCTCCAACAAGTCGGCTCTGGCAATCAGCGAGGAGAAACGGCACAAGGCTCGGCTCTCCATGGAGCAAGCCGAGCAAAACATCAAGAACATGCATATCACCTCGCCCATCGACGGTCTTGTGGTCATCCACGGCAATAGGGACTCCACGGGCGGTTTTTTCATGTGGGGAATGACACTCCCGGATTATCACGTCGGTGATCAGGTCAATCCGGGAAGCTCTATCGCGGAAGTGATCGACATGTCTCACCTTGACGTTTCCGCGCAAGTCGGTGAAACCGACCGCATCAACCTCAAGGCAGGTCAATCCGTGGAAATAAAGGTCGATGCGCTTCCCGGCGAAACCTTTTGGGGCAAAGTGCAAACCGTTGGCGGGGCGACGAGCCACGAATTCTGGGACGAAAACGCCCGGCACAAGTTCGATGTGGCCGTTCAGCTCGATCACGCCGACCCGCGGCTGCACCCCGGCTTCGCAGTTCGCCTGAATATTCTCGGAGATAATCTTTCTCGCGCGGTTTCGATTCCTGGCGGAGCTGTCTTCGAACACGACGGCAAAAAAGTCGTGTACTGCAAACGCAATCGCAGTTTCGAAATGCAAGAAGTTAAAGTCCAGGCGGTCAGCGAAGGCCGCGCGATTCTCAGTGGCATTTCGCCTGGAACGGTCGTCGCGCTTGTGAATCCGGAAAAACGCGCCGCCGCAAACAACAAGAACAGTGGAACCTCGAATCCCAGCCTGGGTCCGACATCGAAATGAGGCTCAGCGGATAATCATGAATGCCGGTTCCATCGCCGAGCCTCGGTCCCTGCAACAATGGCTGCCCGATCTGGCCTTCGGCTTCGAAAACCTGACCAGCCACAAGTTGCGTTCCCTTCTGACCATGCTGGGCATGATTTTTGGCGTCGCCGCGGTTGTGGCCATGCTCTCCATCGGAGCGGGCGCCCAGCAAAAAGTCATGGCCTTCATCGAACAGCTCGGCGTCCGCAATCTTATTGTCGAGGCCAAGGAATCTCCCAATTGGCAGGAGTTGCAGAAGGTGCGGAAAACCTCCCCTGGACTGACTCTCATTGATTACCAGGTCATCCGAAAAAATATCCCCGACATTAAGGACGGAACTCCACGCAAGCGTTTTGCTCCGGGCAAGATTCTCCCGAAACCGCAACAGGACACTCCCATCGTTTACGGCGTGGAGCCAAGCTATCTGGAGATCAGCCATCTTCGCGTCACCGAAGGCCGCTTCTTCGACGGCTCGGAAAATGCCGCCGCTGCGCCGGTGTGCGTTCTTGGAGCGGCCGCTAAAGAAAGCTTGTTTGGAGCAAGCGCGGCCATCGGCGAATACGTCAAGCTCAACGAACAATGGTGCCACGTGGTCGGAATCGTTGCGCCGCAGCTGGCTCCGCAGTCGGAGGTTTCCGGAGTCCGTACCGAGGACATGAACAATCTCGTTTATGCGCCTTTGAACGCCGTTATGTATCGGCTGGAGGACTCCCAAAGCCAATTGAAGGATGAAGTCGACGGCCTCTATCTGCATCTGGCCTCGCCAGAGACGAGCATCAGCGATGCCGAAGTGGTCCGCGGCATTCTGAACTCCTCGCATCACGGGGCGGGCGACTTCAACGTCATCGTCCCCGCCGAGCTGCTCGCACAGCAAAAACGCACCGAGAAGCTTTTCAACACGGTTATGGTGGCCATTGCTTCCATCTCGCTTCTGGTCGGCGGGATTGGGATCATGAACATCATGCTGGCGGCCATTCTCGAACGCACTCGTGAGATCGGCGTTCGTCGCGCCATGGGCGCCAGGCGGCGGGATATTGTCCGCCAATTTGTCATCGAAGCCACGCTGATTTCTTTCACCGGTGGTCTGCTCGGAGTCTTCCTTGGCTTTGTGATGTCCAAGGTTATTGCATGGCTCGCTGGATGGTCCACCATTGTGACCATCAGCTCGATTCTTCTGGCATTCCTGGTTTCCATTTCGGTCGGTCTGATTTTCGGCATCTATCCCGCGGTCAAGGCGGCGCGGCTCGATCCAGTCGAAGCCATTCGCTACGAGTAGTTCAAGACGGCGGGACAATCCTTTGGGGGTGAGCGATGAGAGTGGTGCATCTGTTCGTAATCGTTGTTTTTTCCCTGTTAATTCCTGGCCTTCCCGCCCGGGCACAAAATGCGCCGCGCCTGGAAAGATGGTTGGGCATTGGCACACACCAAAAACCAGCGCCCCCGCTCGCCCCACTCCAGGGCCTTCAGGACCACGTCTCAACACGGACGTCCGGCTTGACCATTCGCAGATCGACTTGGCGCAAAACAATCTTGGGCGCGCGCAGTCGCCTTTCGATCCGGTGGCAACTTCCAGCTTTGCGGATATTCGGGCGAAATCGCTGACAACTTCAACACTTCAAGGCGCTTCGATTCTGCGCGATTTAACACAAACCACGCAATTGGGCTACAAGGAAACCTTCTTGACCGGCACGAGTTTTCAAACGGCCTTCAATGCCATCAAATCCTCTACCGACAGTTCCTTCAACACCGTGAATCCAGCCCTCTCAACTAATGTGCAGTTCACGGTTAGCCAGCCCCTGCTTCGCAATTTCGGGCTCTTTCCGAATCGCGCCCCGATCCTCATCGCGCAACGCAACTTGAAGCAGGCGCGTGCCAATTTCACAGCCCAAGTGAACAACGTCATTCTCGGAATCATCGCGGATTACTGGAGTGCTGTTCTGGCGCGGGAAAATCTTTCCGTACAACAGAAGTCCTTAGACGAGGCTCAGAAGAGCTATGATCACGACAAAAAGGCTCTGAGTCTGGGGGCTCTTCCTCCGCTGGACATTTACCGCTCCGAGTCTCAGGTCGCCTCCCGCCGGGTTGGTTTAATCCAAGCGGAATACTCCCTCAAACAAGCCGCTGATCAATTTCGCCGTGACATTGGCGCGGACCTCGATCCCGCCGTTCGTGTGCTCGATCTGGAACTAACCGACCAGCCAGCGCCTCTCGGGGACTTGCCGGCCACCGATATCGCCACCGCACTTTCGCGCGCACTCACGAACCGGCCTGAATTCGAGACCGTTCGCCAACAACTGGCCAGCGATGAACTCAGCGTTCGTTTGGCACATAACAATTTGAAACCGGACCTTGAACTTTCCGGATTCTATTCGGGGAATGGTCTCAACAATTCACTGGCGGGCTTGACATAGGATTGAGCGGCAGTCTGGATCAAACGTTCCATTTCACCTACCCGACCTACGGGGCCTCGCTGCTGCTGACCCTGCCAGTCAGGAGACACTCGGCGCAAGCGAATCTCGCTGATGCCTTGGTCGGCCGCCGGCAGGATCAGTACCAGGAACGCCGCACGACGCAGAGCATCATGCTGGAAGTCACGAATGCCGTGCACTCTCTGGAAGAAGCCAAACTCACCATGGAAGCCGCCAAAGTGGCGGTGAATCTCGCCCAGGAGAGTCTCCACGCCGATGAACGCAAATACGAATTGGGCGCGGAACCGGTATTTTTTGTTCTCGACGCGCAAACGCAACTCGCCCAGGCGGAGCTGAATCTCATTCAGGCCCAAATCAGTTTTCAAATTGCGGTCGCCCAGGTGGACCACGCAACAGGAGATCTGTTGGAGCACCATCACGTGGAAATTGTCGAGCCCACAAGATAATTTACTTTGTCCGGCGCAAGAGCGCTGGTGACCCTGGCCATTCAGGCAGGGTCTCGCCCTATCTCGTCAGAAGAGCAATTGAAATCATTTGGCTAGCGCTCGATTCAATAATCCAGCACCGGGGAGTATCTCCCTTTGTACTGAATCGGTTACCTTTGGGATGCTGTCTCTTTGGCCACCAGTACGCAGGTACACTTGCTTCCTGAAAATACGGTAATCCATAATCTAGTACCTTGTTTTGTGCACGGGCGCGACCTTACTGCGTCGCTGCACGACTGTCCCCGCGTGCGCGTGCTAGAGTCGTGGGTACATAGCAGAATACGAGGGGATTTTGTACCTTCGTGACTTGTGTACCATCGTCGGCAATAGCGCGGGCGAAGAATCGAATGTATTCCTGATGCATCAGAGTTTCATCTCCCTGGCGCTGCTGATCGCCACCACTTTGGTGGCGGGCTTCTTTGCGTATATTCATAGCATCAAGCGCCAGACGTATCTGCTGCTATGGACTGCCGCGTGGGCGGTATTCGCGCTCCATTACGTTGGGCCAACCTTGGCTCCAAATTCAGCGGCGAGCCCGCTGCAAAGCGCTCTGAATCATTGGTTCTTTGCGCTTTCCGGTGTGCTCTTCTTCTTGGGAGCGCAGCTCTATTCCCAGCGTAAGTCCTGGAAATTTCCAGCGCTGGTTGTATGCATAGTCTTCGGATTCTGGGCCGCATCAAACGCTACGAGCGCAGTTTCTGTTTCCGTGCTCATTCCCGCTTCTATGCTGTACGTAAGTGTCGCCGTCGTGTTCTGGCAGGAAAGCCGGCGCCAGGAAACTTTGGCTGACCGGCTCCTCGGCGTTTCCTTCGCTTGCTGGGGTGTTCTGTGGATCGCTCTGCACATCATGAATGCGACACCGGAACTCCAGGGTCCGGGAATGAACGTCGTTGCCGCAGCCCCCTGCGCGTTCGTCGCCATGCTCATGGTCATGGCGCTCTACGAAGAGGAAAAACGCCGCATCGAACGCAACATGCTGGCGCTCTCGAATCTCAATCTGGCGACTTCCAGTTTTGTGGGTGGCGAAATTCAGCGCATGCTGTCGCAAGCTCTGGACCGCGTTCTGGGAGTTGTGCGTCTGCCGGCTGGTGCGCTCTTTCTGCATCACGGTGATCCGCAGGGCCCGACCTCGGTCGTGGCCGTGGGTTTGAGTGATGACTTTTGCCGCGCCGCGCAGAGCGAAGGTCTGGATGATTATCTCGTTGGCCTGGTGGCGCGCCTAGGCGGACTGCTTGGGTTCCGCGACCTCCGCGACGACTCCCTTTCGGCGCTCGAAAAAGAAAAGTCCATCCGCCGGTTTCGCGAGCTGGCGCTTGCGCAGGGCCTTCGCAGCGTCGTAGCCATTAGCCTGCAAGCTAAAGAACAAGCGTTCGGCGTGCTCCTTCTCGGGACGCCGGACAGCCGACGCTTTACGCCCGCGGAGCTCCGGCTTCTCCTTGCGCTCGGGCACCAGATTGGCATGGCGGTCGAAAACAGCTACTTGATTCAGCAAACTTCGCGGCGGTCGGAAGAGCTGCACGTGTTGAATGAAATCGGCCGGGCGCTCAGCTCGACGCTGAACAAAGAAGACCTCACCAGGAAAGTGTGGGAGGAGCTGCGCCGCCTCTTCGACGTGGAAAACTTCTATATCGCCGAGCTTGACCCGCTGCGCGATGAAATCCAATTCGATCTCGAGGTCGTGAATGGCGAGCGATTGCCGAAGCGCGCTCGCTCCGCCGGCAATCACCTCACCGAGTACATCATACGGACGAGGCAGCCCGTGCTCATTCGTGACAATTACGTGGGCGAGGCGAAAAAGCTGGGCGTCGAGCCTCTGCGCACAGGGGGATGCTTCTGCGGCGTGCCACTCGTCGCCTACGACCACGCCATCGGTGCGATGGCCGTATATTCCGACCACGAGCGCGTTTTCGACGAAGGCCACCTGGAGCTTCTGCGCGTCCTGGCCAGCGAAGCCAGTATCGCAATCGAAAACGCCCGGCTGTTCAACGACGAGCGCACCAAAGCCCGGCACCTTTCGCTGCTCAACACCATTTCCCGGAACGCCATCGCCACGCTGAATCCAGACGAGATGCTCGCAAAAATTACCGAACAGCTTGAAGCCGGCCTCACCTACGATCACATCGGCATCGGCGTGCTGGATTATGCGACGCGCGAAGTAGTGATTCAGGCTGAAGCGGGCAAACGCCGCGGAACCCTCGGCCAGCGCATACCCCTCGGCTCAGGCTTAATTGGCAACGTGGCCCGCAATGGCCAAATGGCGGCGTACCGCCCTGCGGCGCCAGCGGATGGGGCATCAAAACCGCTGTTGCCGGATTCCGTGGCGGCCATCGCATTGCCGGTTTTTTACGCCGAACAGCTCCACGGCATTCTGTTTATCGAGTCGTCCATGCCAGTGGATTTCTCCGAGGAAGAAGTTCTCCTACTGCGCACGCTGGCCGACCTGATTGCCGGCGCGCTTCACAATGCGCTTTCCTTCCAAAAAGCCCAGGAGCAGGCGATCACCGACGGACTCACGGGCGTCAAGACGCATCGCTTCTTCATGGAAGCGTTATCCGCGGAATGGAAACGGTCCACTCGCGCTGGCCGCGCGTTTGCGCTGGTGCTCATGGACCTCGACCGCTTCAAATTCGTTAACGATTTTTACGGGCACCTCGAAGGCGACCTTGTTCTGCAGCGCGTCGGGCAAATTCTGGAAACCAATTGCCGGCGCTCCGATGTGGTGGCTCGCTATGGAGGAGATGAGTTTGTCATTCTGATGCCGGAAACGAATATGGAGCACGCGCGGCAACTGGCCAGCAAACTCCGCGGCTGGGTGTCCGCCGATCCTTTGCTGCGCGAAAAAAACATCAGCGCCAGCTTTGGCATCGCGTGCTATCCGCTCCACGGCTCATCGCCGCAAGAACTGATCCAGGTGGCCGACGCTTCGATGTATCTTTCGAAGCATCAGGGCGGCAACGCCGTCTCCACCGCCGATCATTTCGATCCCAACGAAGCGAAAAAATGGAAGCGCGACGTTCTCGAAGCGTATCTTGGCGTGACGCTGAAGCGACTTTTCTCGACCGGGCCTGAGGCGTTTGAAGAAATCTACCAGCGTTTGCGCCAATTCACCGAATCTCTTGCAGCCACGGAACCGAACAGCGGCAAAACGGCTGCTGCTTCGTCGCAAGGTCCGCAAGCATTGCCGCAAGCCGTCCTGGACACGGTCACGTCGCTGGCGTTTGCGATCGACGCCAAGGATCACTACACGCAGGGCCACTCGCAGAAAGTCTCCGCATACGCCGCGTTGATCGCGGAAGCGATGGGGATGAAAGACTCCGAAGTGGACGAAATTCGTCTCGGCGCCTTGCTCCATGACATCGGCAAGGTTGGCATCCCGGAAAGCATTTTGAACAAAAACGGGCCGCTCAATCCCGAAGAGTGGGAGACGATGAAATCTCACGTCAGCTTTGGGGCGAAAATTCTCGATCCCCTGACACCCCTCGCTCACATCCGCGATATGGTCCTTCACCACCACGAGTTTTTCGACGGCTCCGGCTATCCCGAAGCATTGACTGGCGAGAAAATTCCTCTAGGGGCCCGCATCATTGCGGTCGCCGATGCCTACGATACGATTACCAGCGACCGCACCTATAAAAAGGCCAGGAATGCCACAGACGCGCTCGCTGAACTGGAGCGTTGCGCGAATGCGCAGTTTGACGGAGATATCGTGAAAGTTTTCG
>Ga0209238_1000901_pt1 | contig 11180 bp, 7 predicted proteins | sample GraSoi013_1_20cm_FD_185823 | JGI IMG/M metagenome (GOLD analysis project Ga0209238, IMG submission 185823) | Grasslands soil microbial communities from the Angelo Coastal Reserve, California, USA - Sample 10_02_2013_1_20cm (SPAdes) (version 2) | ecosystem: Environmental > Terrestrial > Soil >...
CTTTTGCTCCTGATTATCGCCGGCACGATTGGCGTCATAAGTCCAAGCGGTAACGAAGTGGGCCCGTTTCTGTCGATTGAGCAGGCCGCGCTTTCTCATGTGGTTTCTCAGCAAACCAGGACGGAGGTATTTGCCTGGTACACGCTAACCGGATCGGTGGCCACGGCGATGGGAGCACTATTCGGTGGGACGGTCACGCATGCACTGCAAAGAACCACCTGGACGCCGGTGGGAACCTACCGGGTGGTGGTGTTTCTGTACTCGCTTCTGGGCGTTATCTTAGCCTATTCCTTTACTCGTCTCTCACCCGAGGCGGAAGTGAGTTTGCCGCAAGAAGGATCGACTTTGCCCGGAACGATCGGGAGTTTCTTGGGGATCTTCCATTCCCGGCGAGTGGTTATGAAACTTTCGAGTTTGTTCGCACTGGACTCGTTTGCCGGTGGTTTTGTGGTGCAGAGCTTTGCGGCGTTTTGGTTCTACTTGCGATTCGGTGTAAACCCGGGAACACTCGGCGTCATTTTCTTTTGGGCAAATATCTTTGCGGGGATTTCCGCATTATTGGCGTCCCGTCTGGCCTCGCGCTTGGGCCTCATCAACACCATGGTGGTTACGCACCTCCCTTCCAACGTGTTGCTCATCATTGTGCCCCTGATGCCCAGCCTCTCGTTGGCGGTTTTGGTTCTTCTGGTGCGCTTTAGCATCAGTCAGATGGATGTTCCGACGAGGCAGTCGTACACGATGGCCGTGGTGCGCCCGGAAGAACGCTCGGCGGCCGCTGGAATCACGGGCGTCGCGCGAACGATGGGCGCTGCTATCAGCCCCTTGTTCGCGGGATTTATGTTTGCCCGGCCTTCATGGGTCAATGTGCCATTCTTCATCGCCGGCACACTAAAAATCATCTACGATCTGTTGCTCTATCAAGCATTCGTAGCAATTCGGCCGCCCGAGGAACGGTAGCTGGAATACGAACTACCGGCGCCGTTGCAGCTCATTCAACGAACCCCGGTGCCAGGTGTCAGTCGATCATTTCACGGCATTCCCGAAGCGCCGGGTGCTAATTTTTGCCGCCTTGGGCAACAATTCAGTGGAGATGGTCATACCCTTGAGGCCATTGTCGTTCAGAGCATCGAAGGGTTGAACGAACCCCATGGCGTACTCGATGTTCCCGGATTCGACAAGATCTTCGTAGCCAATGTGGGAAACGGAACGGTCTAGGTTATGACGGCAAGACATACGCCCTTCGCAAGAGTAGCGACTTCGATGCGGAATCCGATACCGATAACCTTCGATGGGATGAAGATTCAAAACGGGTTTTGCCCGCGTCGTGGGCGGCATCGCTACGATTGATGCGGCAACGGAAGCCCAAGTCGGAAAGGACCTCGGAGTCAAAGTAACGATCCAATGGCACTCGATGAAGACGATCATTGGCTCTTCGTTGTCACTCGGAGACCTCCGTTCGTACTGAAACTTGATACCAATACTCGTTAGGAGGTTGCATGAGTCGCGAGAGGGGGATCGTGCGACGATGTCTATTACGACGGGAGCGCAAGCGCATTTATGCGCTGGGCGGCGAAGGATTTATCAGCGTGGTCCAACAAAATGACCCGGACGCTGTCCGCGAATATCCCCTCTGCAGTGGGCGTGCGCACTGGCATTTTCTTTGGAACGAGGTCGTACCTGGGCGTGCCGGCTTCGGGATTGGAACCCACGCGAATAGGGAACTAGGGAGTGCCGGAATAGAGTGTCAAAAGGCTAAGGCCCCGGCGGCTGATGAGGTTTCGGGACGATCGTTTCGGCCCGATGAGCCGTCGAGCAGTCTGGCAAATCCAGGTTCCATGAGCAACTTCTCCCGTAGCGAGCCCGGTTTAGTTTGTTGGCTTCTCAGTCTGTGTCTCTTGTTATTTCAACCGTCTGGCGCGAATGCTGAAGCTCCATCCGCGAAGGGCTGGTCCGTGCGGATTAGTGCAGAAGCAACCCGCGTCAACCAAGCTCCAAAGCTCGACGGAACCTTGAATGACTTGCTTTGGCAATCGGCGAACCCCATCACTGATTTTCGCCAACGTGAGCCCCACGAAGGAGAGGCACCATCCGAGGAGACGGAGGTACGCATTCTCTACACTCGGCATGCCGTGTATTTCGGGATTCATTGCTTTGACTCCGAGCCCTCGCGGATCATCGCTACGGAACTTCGCAGGGACGTGAGCCAAGACTTGGACGACCACTTTGAAATCCTCATCGATTCGAACCACGATCGCCGCGGAGCATACGTGTTCGAGGTCAACGCACTTGGCACCCAGAACGATGGTCTCATCGTGGAGGAGCAAGGCGGCACAGATAAAGGAGATTTCGACCCGGGTTGGGACGGAGTATGGACGTCAGAGGCGCGCATCACTCCTGACGGATGGACCGCTACAATAGAAATTCCATTCACAACCCTCAATTTCAATCACTCAAGCGATGTGGTCTGGGGTCTGAATTTGAAACGCTTCATCCGTAGAAAGAACGAAGAAGACCTCTGGAGTGCTTACCGGCGAACTTTTGGGATCACCAAGGTCTCGGAAGCAGGAGAGCTGCGGGGCATCCAGGACATCGGAAGTGGACGACTCTTCACCGTGAAACCATACGGCCTTGCCGGGTATGACAAGCAGACAGGGCAGGACTCCAAATTCCCGCTGACGGCCGGAGTCGATATTAAGTACGGCCTTACCTCAAACCTCGTCTTGAATCTCACGGGAAACACGGATTTTGCCGATACCGAGGTTGATCTCGAGCCTTTCAATCTGACGCCGTTTAAAGTCTTCATTCCGGAGAAGCGCCAGTTCTTCCTCGAAAACGCAGGGATCTTCAATTTCGATATCGGCGACCAGGATCAATTGTTCTTTAGCCGCCAGATTGGGATTGATCCAATAACCGGCCAACAGGTGCCCATCAATGGCGGAGCCAAACTGACCGGGACATTTGGTCGGATGGAGGTGGGTATAATGGACGTCAACACTCGTTCCAGTGGTCCAAATCCTTACGCAAACTATGCCGTCGCAAGGCTGAAAGAGTCTCTATGGCTCGGTTCCTATATCGGTGTGATGGGCACAGATAAGCGATCAGGAAACGTACTTGACAGTTTCAACCAGACGGGAGGTGTTGACTCGCGACTGGTCTTCTTCAAAGACTGGCTTGTTGACGCTCATGTGGCTGCAACCCGATCACCTGGAGACCCTGGCGGGGCGAGCGATGTCGGGGCCTCGCTCTCGTATCGGTCAAACTGGCTGGACGGAATCGTAGAGCGAAGAAAAATCGGGCCAAACTTCAACCCGGAGGTTGGTTTCATCGAAAGAACCGACTCAAACCAAACGTACGGGGATTTTACGTTTAAGGTCAGGCCCCAGATCAGTGGCGTGCGCGAGTTGCAATTTGAGGGATTCATTCTCCATGCGCCTGATACGCGTAACGAAGCTTCGACGCAAGAATGGCAGGGCACGTTCCGGGCCGAGTTCAATAACGGGGCGTACACCGACAACGATATTGCGGACGTGTTCACGCAGCTGATTACAACACCGTTTCATATTTACAAAAACGTGTTCATTCCGAACGGCATCTACCACTTCGCCCGCCATCAGCTTACTTATGGATCCGGGCAGGATCGCCGATTTACATACAATTTCTTCGAACGCTTTGGCGGCTACTACGGTGGGACTCTGAATGAATTCCGTGTGCGGGCCAATTATCGCCCGACGGTCAAATTTTCGATCTCTGCTTCCGAGACCTGGAATAGATTCCGATTGGCTTTGCCTAACGGCAATTTTTCCGTACTGCTGGCAAGCTTGCAGGCAAACTACTCCTTCACTCGTTTTCTGACATTCACCAGTCTTCTTCAGATGGATACGTCAAACACGCAGGCAGTCAGCGCCAATCTTCGCCTAAGGTACAACTATCGCCCGGACAGCGACCTCTACATCATCTACAACGTCGGAACGCAATTCGCCAGTATCGCTCCGGCGAATCCCCCGCAAGTCCGCGAGACCCGATTTGCGGTGAAATATACCTACTCTTTCGCCCCGTAGTAGAAACACTACATTGAAAACAAAGAAGCAAGTGGTTGGGGCGCTCGGATTTCGCGAGTCCCCATTGTTCGACTGGTTCTAGCTGGGCTGCGGCGAAAACGGAAGGCCGCCTTGCAACGTCACGATCGAGCTCACCGTCCAACCGCCTAACGCCGCATCCCCAATCCCTCCAAACCACTAAGAAACGCTTTCCGTGCCCAACTGGGAGCGCATAAGTTGCATTTAACAACCAACGTGTCTGACGAAAGTACCAAAGCCCCAATCTGAACGCGGGTTGAAGGGATTTGAAGCCAGGGCCAGTCCGCTTTTCGATGTGGTCGCGTTGGGAGAGTCGCCGTCGTCGTGAATTCCCGTGACGGCTTCTGCTGGAGAACGCGAAACCCAAAGGATTCCGAGCTTCCCGAACTTTCAAATTCTGGGCCGGTGCCGTGACACATGAGCAGCCAGAGGTAACTGTTTGTAATTTCACCGCGCCGATCGCAACGTTGGCGTTCCGAGGAACTCTTATTGCACACTAATCGCCCATGAATGGGTGCGACAGCAGCTGAGACTAACTACGGGCCATATAAGTCAGCGTCACGGTCAGGTGCGAGGGAACCAAGCATCGAAGATGACGCGTCATTGCGTTGGAGTATTGTCAATACAGGGTGTGTTGGATCAACCCAGCCAGAGCAAGCTAGGGCCAGTGAATTTGCAGAAGTTATCCCTCCTCGCATTTGGCGATGAAAGTGCCGTATTGATCGTCGATTGTCAGGACGAGGGTGGGGGAGCGCACAAGCAAATGTCCACGACTCGTCTATCGACGTCATTCATCGCATCTTCTAATTGGATTGATGAGCGAGGTGTTTTCGAGACGCCATAGAGAGCATCAATCCTGTAATAACGCACTGGTCAGGCTAACTTCACTTAGGGCCTGCGGCCCGCGAAACTTCATGAAAATCGCTCGGCGCTCATTACCTTAACTCCTTTGATTTCAGCACACCCTGATTTGGGACCCAGAGTCCTTCGACTGTGTGCTTTGTTATAGGGCATGATGGCGGAGACAGGACCGTCTTGGAGGTTGGCTACAATGCGGCTATCGCCCCAGATCCACACTTCGTCAGGGAGGACACAAAGACATTTATGGCCTGGCATTTCCGAGCCGGCGGCAAGGATTCGCAGTAGCACAGGTCGTTGGGTAGTGAATGATGAGGTCATGATTCGAAGTTCTATTTTCTGCGTAAGTCTCGCGTTTGCCGCCATGCTTCTCGCGGGCGAGGTCCAGCCCGCGCACGGTCAGGAAGGGCCCTCGGTCCAGCAGAGCATTGCTGCAGCACAGGCGGATCTGCGTCATCGGCGCTATTCGCAGGCGATACAAACACTGCAGGAAGCACTTAAACGATTTCCGGGGAATTCTGAGCTCCGCGTCGAACTGGGTAGGACGTATGTTTATGAGCGCCGAGACGGGCGGGCCCTGGAAATCTTCCGCGGGGTCCTGCGCGACGATCCCTCGAACCGAACGGCAAAGATCGAGTTGGCTCGCCTGCTGAGTTTTCGCGAGAAATACGAGCCGTCCAATCAACTTTTCCGCGAGGTGCTTGCAGCAGATCCGAACGATGAGGCCGCGGCTATCGGGCTGGTGCGAAATTTGCTACTTCAGAAAAAGAAAGACGAGGCCGGGATCGAGCTGGAGCTAGCACTGGCCCGCCATCCAAACAGCATTCGCCTGCAGGAGTACAAGGATGAATTGCAAAAAAATCAATCACCGCTTCCGGCTACTCATGAGAGCAGCGCGCTAAACCGAGTGCAAGCGGATGCAAGCTACTTCAGCGATAGCGCAGGAAACCGTGTCTTGAGTGCTGCAGAGAGGCTGGATGTTGAGATCGGACGCCGAGTGACGAACAGTTTCCGCATCGATGAAAAATCTCTTGGGGTGAGCCAGGGCCCAAAAGCAAACATCTTTACCGTGAATGATGAAGGCCGGGTGCGGTTGGCGCGCTGGCTCTTCGTTGCAGGGGGAGCGGGGATCGTTCGCTTTGCTGACGATTCGAATCGGGCACTCTACCGCGGAACCTTGATTCTTCATCCGTTCCAGAGTGTTTGGCTGCAAGGAGGTTTCTCCCGGATTCCGATTACCCCGACTTTCCGGTCAACTCGGTTCGACCTGTTGGCGGAGGGTTGGTGGAGCCGGCTGGACTGGCAGCCGCGCTCCTGGCGGATCAGCGCCGATTTCTTCAAGCAACACTTTTCCGACTCAAATCTGATCCAAAGAGAAGATGCTGAAGTGCTGCGGTGGATTGGAGTTTCGCATTTCGCTGTAGGACTGGGGTACCAATACACGCATTCTTCATTCTCGCGGACTTTTTCGCACGGGTATTTCAGTCCAAACCAATATCACAGTCACCTCGGACTTGGTGGATTCCGTTTTGCTGTAGGTAAAATCTATCGCGGCGAATTTATCGCGCAGTATGGTGCCGAATCTTTGTTGCAAACCCCCTACCAGACTGCGTGGCAGACCACAGCGAAGAATCGCTTTATACTGGGAAGATGGGACTTGGGCGCCGACTATACCTACTTCCACCTGGCTCTGCCCACGGGAGCATTCCGGGCGCAGGTGGACCGCTTCAGTCTTGTGTACCATTTCTAGTCGGTCATCACGAGGAGCGTTGGCTCGTATGGAGACTACAGGAATTGGGGTAAGGGCATGGAGAAGCAACTCAAAATACTCGTCGTGGATGACGACAAATCCATTTGCCGCTGGTTGAATGCCGTTTTGACGGAGGAAGGCTACGTATGCTGCTCCGCGCGCAGTGTCGAGGAGGCTGAACCGCTCCTTCGTGAAAACCCGATCGATCTGGCGCTTCTGGATATCTATATTGGACAGGCCAATGGTCTCGAATTTCTCGAAAAACTGAAAACATTGCAGCCGGAGTGTAAGTGTGTGGTAATGACGGCACATGCCAGCGTCGAGACCGTGGCTCGCTCCGTTGCAGGCGGAGCACTCGAATATCTCAGCAAGCCTTTGCTGATTGACGAACTGCTCGCCTTGTTGCGCAAGTTGCGAGCGTCGCGACACACACCCGCCTTTGCGCCGAAGGATACCTTCTGTCTCAAAACGGCGATTGTGGGGCGGAGTCCGAAAATGCTGGAAGTATATCGGATCGTCGCGCGGGTCGCGCCCAGCACGGCCAACGTGCTCATTACTGGTGCGAGCGGGTCGGGAAAGGAACTTGTGGCGCGGGCCATTCATGAGCACAGCCCGCGCGCCAAGATGCCCTTCACACCAATCAACTGCGGGTCATTCCCGGAGACAATCCTGGAAAGCGAGTTGTTTGGGCACGAAAAAGGTTCCTTCACCGGCGCCGACAGTCACCGCAGCGGAATATTCGAGGCCACCAACGGCGGCACGATTTTCCTGGACGAGATCTCGGAGACTAGTCTGAGTTTCCAGGTGAAATTGCTTCGCGTTCTACAGGAACAGAAGGTGCGACGCTTGGGGTCGAACACCCTTGTTCCTCTAGACCTCCGGATTGTGGCCGCCACGAACAAGGATCTGAGCGCGCTAATCCGGGCAGGGCAATTTCGCGAAGACCTTTATTATCGCCTCAGCGTCGTCACGATTCAACTTCCCTCGCTTGAAGAGCGTCCCGAGGACATTCCACTGCTGGTGCAGCATTTTCTGGAGCGCTTTAACCAGCGCAATGCGCGCCAAGTGAATATCAGCGAAGACGCTGTTTCTCTGCTCGCTTCCATGAGCTGGCCCGGTAACGTGAGGGAGCTCGAAAACTTTATCGAGCGACTGGCTATTTTCGCCGCGACCGAGGGGATCTCTTGCGAGGGAGTGCAACGCGAGCGAGCGCGGCGAAGCGAGGCAACTTCGGTCCCAGAGAACTTGACGTCAACGCTGACGGGCAAGCTGCAGGAAATGGAGCGGCAGGAAATCGTCCGTGTGTTGCGAGAATCACGTGGCAATAAGTCGCTGGCGGCGCGGAAGCTTGGAATTGAACGCAAAACCTTGTACGAAAAGGCGCGCCGCCTGGCAATCGACCTGCAATCAGAAAAAACATGAGCGATTCAGGAAAAGACCGCCCGCACCAGGTGCGCCGCCAGCCGGTGCACTGGCTGTTGCTGAATGTCTTGCTTCTGTCCATGGTCGGTGTGCTCAGCCTCAGTTATCCGGTGGAAGAACTTAGCCGGCGCGCGGGAGACTTCTATTTCCGGCTAAGGGAGAATCAGGGCACTTCGCCAAACGTGGCGCTTGTGTTGATTGACGACGCCAGTCTTGAACGTTACGGGCGATGGCCCTGGAAACGCTCGCTGCTCGCAAGAGTAGTAAGGGCGGCCAGCGCCGAGCGGCCCAAGGCGTTGGGCTTGGACATTTTACTCTCGGAACCCGAGGACGAAAGCGATGATCGCCAATTGGCGACGGCGCTGGAAGACGCGGGGAACGCTGTTCTTGTGGGCAAGATCGGCAATTCGCCTGAGGGGCGCCTGTGGGTCGAACCGATGCCACTGTTCGCGGAGAAAGCCATTGCCGTGGGGCACGCTCAAGCTGCTCTGGGACCCGACAGCATATGCCGTAGCGTCCCGGTGCGGGAATTATCTCTCGAGGGCCCTCGCTGGGCGTTTGCGTTGGAAGTGGCGCGCGTTGCTAGAGGAGCGCTCCTCGAAGATGACGGGCGCGAGGTGCGAGTCGGAGGGCGACGCATCCCTGCGGTGCAGACGTCTTCTCACGCCGCCATTGCCGGCGGCGAGTCCGAATCGCCGCGGTTGCTGCTGATTGATTACCGCGGCCAAACAGCTCCAGGCGAGACGTCGCCAGCCTTCTCCGCTGTCTCCGTCGTGGACCTGCTGGAAGGAAAAACAGGCGGGCAACTACAAAGGAAAGCAGTGTTGATTGGATTCGGCTCCACGGAAATAGGGGACCGCATCCCAACTCCGGTCAGTGGCAGACTGCCGATGCCCGGGGTGGAAATCCATGCCAATCTGGTCGATGCCATCCTTGCCGGAAGGAGCTTGCGCCCTCTGAATGGATGGCTAAGTCTTTTGCTGCTATGTCTGTTTAGTTCCAGTTTCACCTGGGTGGTGCTGCGCTGGCCGGTCTGGAAGGGGCTGATCGCGCTCGCGGTATTACTCGCAAGTGTTCTCGTAGCGAGCTACTTGGCTTTTGCTTGGATGCATCTGCTGATCGGACTGGGACCACTCTTGTGTGCAGGTCTGCTGGCCGGCCCGTTGGCGCAGTTGCAGAACCTCGTCGTGGTGGACCAAGGCCTTACGCAGGGCCTTCGGCAACTACAACTGACGCTGAAGACGCCCGGCTCGGAAACAAGAGAAAGTCTGGCTGCGGCCTTGCGCGCAGAAGCGAAATCCGCGGAGGGAGACTTGCATTGGAAGGTGCATCTGCTTCGGCACCTGCAAGCGGAGCTGAGTTCGCTGTATGCGTTTGATGAAACCCTTCTGGAAGCGATGCAAGAGGGCTTGGCCGTCTTCGCATCCGATGGGCGGCTCATATTTCGCAATCCACAGTGGCAAAGCTTCTGCGAAAAGCAAGGGTGGGGAGCGGACTCAAGTCTCGACAATTTCGTCGCAGGTCTCCGCGAAGCACCGTGGGGCGATATCCGCAAGTTACTGGTCACTCCTGGTGTGTGGCTCGATGCTGAGGTGAACCTAGGTCAGGGACTCTGGCAGCTGCGGGCTGTGAAACTCAAATCCACGTCGGCTGCCGACCCATCGGAAGTAGTCATGGTGGTCGCGACTGACCAGACAGTCAGGTTGGAACGAGATCGTGCGCGCGCGGAAGCGCTTGGGTTCGTTACTCACGAACTTCGCACGCCGCTCGTCTCGATACAAGGCTTCGCGGAGTATCTGCTCCGGTATTCGAAGGAACGCGCCAGCATTGAAGCGGCCGCCACTATTTTCCAGGAGTCAGGCCGGATGGTAGCAATGATCAATACATATCTCGATGTGCTGCGCCTTGAGGCGGGCGCACGCTCCATGCGCAAAGAGACCTTCCAGATCGGCTGCACGATAGAGCAAGTGGCACGGGTCGTTCAGCCTATCGCCCAGGCTTCTGAAATCAAGGTCCGAACTGAATTTGCTCGTTATTTACCGGCACTTCACGGCGATCCTCACTTGATCGAGGGCGCTTTATTGAATCTGGTAAGTAACGCCATCAAGTTCAGTGCACGGGGAAGCGAAGTGATGCTACGAGCCCAGATTGACGGAAACGGTGTCATACTAGAGGTGTGGAATCCGGGTCCCGTGATTCCGCCGCAAGAACTGGTTCATCTTTTCGAACCTTTCTACCGCGGAAGTGAGCAGGAGAACGCGGCACGCGGATGGGGACTCGGGTTGGCCTTCGTCAAGCGGATCGCCGAACAACATGGAGGAAAAGTTGAGGCCCGCAGCGACGCTAGGGAAGGCACATCTTTTCTTATTCGACTGCCGGCAACTCGAGAGTTTTACAGTGAGGTACTTCAATGAGACCTATGGCAATTCGTTGCATCCTATTTTGCCCCTTGATCTCCTGGTTGACTATCGCGATGGCCGTGGCCCAAGAGCAACAGCCGAGGATGCCTGCCGCTGCTGCGATAGCTGGAGCCAGGATTGCCGAGTGGAGGGGTAATGTTCGTCTGAGTCTTCCGGACCAGTTGCCTACTAATCCGTCGCGTGGAGAGCAGCTTCCTCCAGGCACAATTCTTGACACAGGCAACGGCAGATTACTTCTTCGCCTGAGCGACGGCAGTGAGGTGATGCTCAGGGCGCACACAAGATTGCGGGTGCAAGAACCTTCTTTGACTGATCCGAGTTACTTCCAATTGCTTCTCGGACGAATCCGTGCGCTCATCCACAAGCGGACAGGTGGGACCGTGCCGTTCGAACTCGGAACCCCTAGTGCCGTTATTGCCGTTCGCGGGACCCAGTTCGAAGTGGAAGTCAATGCGCACAACGTCACGGAAGTGGACGTGGTGGACGGACTTGTCGAGGTCTACGGACGGAACGCTACTGGAGGATCAGTTCTCCTGGAGCCTGGATTTTCCACCCGCGTTGGAATGGACTCTGGTCCAGAACAACCGGAACCGACCAATGAAATGCGTCCCGAAGTGGAGAGGCCTGAACCCGGAGAAAACGAACTAAGTGGAA
>Ga0209238_1000903_pt1 | contig 11173 bp, 9 predicted proteins | sample GraSoi013_1_20cm_FD_185823 | JGI IMG/M metagenome (GOLD analysis project Ga0209238, IMG submission 185823) | Grasslands soil microbial communities from the Angelo Coastal Reserve, California, USA - Sample 10_02_2013_1_20cm (SPAdes) (version 2) | ecosystem: Environmental > Terrestrial > Soil >...
GGTCGATCTGGGCCATGAGGCGCCAGGGACCGTCGACAGGTTCACCGGGCGCAGGACCAAAGCCCCAGAGGGTGTCGCCATCGCCGCTGACCGCGAGGATGGCTTGCGGGTTGCGCACCAGTGCCTGTTCCACATGGCTCCAGCGCGGGTTCGCAGCCCAAGGCGCTGTGCCGCCTTCCGGCTCCGTGCTGCCGCCGCGCAGCAGCCAGATGTCTTCGCTGGCACTGTGCAGCTGGCCGCCCGGCGCCAGGGGCTGGTCGAAGGTGATGACGCGGCCGCTGGCATCCAGCAGCAAGGTGGCCTCTTCCTGCAGGCGGATGCTGAGCTCCTGCAGCAGGTGCCAGCCATGGCCCAGCAGGCCGCAGGCAGCGCCGTGCTCGGGGTTGACGTAGCTGCTGTACTGGCGTTGCCAGGCCACAGGCAGCGCAGCCGATGGCAGGGCGAAGTCCAAGTCTTGTGCGCCCAGCAGGACCTTGGCGCCCAGCTGGGGGTTGACGGGGGAGCTGACGGTGATGCCACCTGGGCAGACGGAGCAGGCCAGGCCCCCCTGGCTGCCGATGAGCACGGTGAGCGAGCCGGTGACGATCTTGCCCTTGACGACGCTGTCGGTGATACGGGCTGCGGGTTTGCCACTCATGCAGACTTCTCCTGAGTGGACTTGATGGCGCAGTCGCACTGTATCGCTGTATCCAGGGCGGCAATTGCTTCACATTGCCTCATTCCGGGTAGATGGAAACAGTGGCGAATTCTCTGATGGCCAGGCATTTCATGAGAATGCAGTGGCTCGCCCCATGGCGTGCGGATGGCAAATGGTCGTGTCATTGTGTCAACCGTCCTACGGACGGCTCCCTCTCTCGATGAGCGGGAATCATAGACAGTCCACTTGCAATGGCGCAATTGATTTATGCGTCAGACTCTTCCTATAAATGTAAGCAAATTGATTATCTTGGATACATCAGCAATTGAATGCCGCCTCACCAATGGAAGGACATATCGATAAATTTCCCATGCCATTGGTGCAATGGGCATGAGGCGCCTGCTGATCCGCATCAAGGCACGCCAATAAAAAAAGCCCCTGCCTCGGAAGGCAGGGGCTGTCAGGGGCCCGGGGCGCCATGCGTGACACCGCCGGGCCGGCTAGCAACGGGTTGGCATCAGCCGGCAGCCGCCTCCGGCGAGGGCTTGGGCTGCAGGCGCTTGAGCACGCGCGGCACGATGAGCACGCAGGCCACGATGATGATCAGCGTCAGCGACATGGGGCGCTGCAGGAAGATCCACCAGCTGCCTTCGCCGATGGACACGGCATTGCGCATCTGTGCCTCGGCCAGGGGGCCCAGGATCATGCCGACCACGACGGGCGCGGTGGGGAAGTCGAAGCGGCGCATGATCACGCCCAGCACGCCGATGCCGTACAGCAGGAACAGGTCGAAGGCGCTCTGGCGCATGCCGTAGGCACCCACGGTGGCGAAGATCAGGATGCCTGCGTACAACTGGGGACGCGGGATCTTGAGCAGCTTGACCCACAAGCCCACCATGGGCAGGTTGAGCACCAGCAGCATCAGGTTGCCGATGTACAGCGAGGCGATCAGCGCCCAGACCAGGGCGGCGGACGAGCTGAACAGCTGCGGGCCGGGGTTGATGCCGTAGTTCTGGAACGCGCCCAGCAGAACGGCCGTGGTGTTGCTGGTGGGAATGCCCAGGGTCAGCAGCGGGATCAGCGCGGCGGTCACGGTGGCGTTGTTGGCGGCCTCGGGGCCGGCCACGCCTTCGATGGCGCCCTTGGTGCCGAACTCGGCACGGTTCTCACCCTTGGCCAGCTTCTTTTCGGTGGCGTAGCTCAGGAAGGTGGGGATCTCGGTGCCGCCGGCAGGGATGCAGCCGAAGGGTGTGCCGATGACGGTGCCGCGCAGCCAGGCGGGCCACGAACGCTTCCAGTCGCGGCCGGTCATGTGCACGCGGCCCATCCTGTTTTGCGTATCGACGACCTTGCCTTCGTACATGGCGGCGTACAGCACCTCGGCCACGGCGAACAGGCCCACGGCCACGAGAACGATGTCCACGCCGTCCAGCAGTTCCATCTTGCCCATGGTGTAGCGCGCAGCGCCCGAGATCTGGTCCATGCCGATGCAGCCCAGCGCCAGCCCCAGGAACAGGGCCGTCATGCCGCGCAGCGCGCTTTGGCCGAGCACGGCACTGACGGTGGTGAAGGCCAGCACCATCAGCATGAAGTACTCGGGCGGGCCCAGCTTGACGGCAAAGTCGGCCACCGACGGCGCGAACAGCGTGACGACCACGGTGGCCACGGTGCCGGCCACGAAGGAGCCGATGGCGGAGGTGGCCAGCGCGGCGCCCGCGCGGCCGCTCTTGGCCATCTTGTTGCCCTCCATGGCCGTGACCATGCTCGCGGTCTCCCCGGGCGTGTTCAGCAGGATGGAGGTGGTGGAGCCGCCATACATGGCGCCGTAGTAGATGCCCGCGAAGAAGATCATCGAGGCGGTGACCTCGACCTTGGCGGTAATGGGCAGCAGCATGGCCACGGCCACGGCCGGGCCGATGCCGGGCAGCACGCCCACGGCCGTACCCAGGGCGCAGCCGACCAGAGCCCACAGCAGGTTGGCGGGTGTGATGGCGGTGGCGAAGCCCGCCATCAGTGCGTCAAAGATTTCCATTACAGCCACCCTGTCTCAGTCAGGCCCGGCAGGTTGATTGCCAGGAATTGCGTGAAGGCCCAGAACACGGGTGCCGAGATCAGCAGCCCGGTGACCACGTCCTTGACCCAGGTGATGGGTGCGCCCGCCTGGGCCTGGCCGCCAGCACGGCGCAGGCCCTGCACGGCCAGCACGTAGCAGACGGTGCAGCTGACGATGAAGCCCACGGTGCCGATCAGTGCGGCGTTGACCAGCAGGCCGGTCGACACCCAGACGAAGGCGCCGATGTCGGCGCGTGGATGGCCGCCAGGTGCGGAGGCTTCGCGGTAGCCGCCCGTGCGCGCCTCCCAGACCAGCCAGGCGCCGCAGACCGCGAGCACCACGGCGCACAGCCAGGGCAGGAAATTGGGGCCGACGCCGCCGTAGCCGGAGTCGGAAGGAATCTGCAGCGCGCCGAAGGCCAGGCCTGCAGCGACGAGCAGCACGCCAGAGCCGACGATGGTCTGCGCGCGAACCGAGGGAAAGCCGCTGGGCTCATCGGCCTGGGCGGCATCCGTGGCAAGTGGATTGGGTTGTGAGGACTCGGACATGGTCAGTTCCTGGCCGCAGCGGAACCGGCGACCGGGCCGGCCACCGCTGCAGACGTGGGGAAAAAATTAAGCCGCCGGGGCCAGGGGGCCGCTGGCGCGGCGCGCGGGCATCTTCCGCTTCTTGAAGCAGGCGCTGCGACTGGCGCCTGCCGTGGCCCGCAGGAGTGCGGGCCTGTGGCCGCACCAGCCCCGCAAGAGGCCGGTGCAGCCGTGCGATCACACCATGCCGGACTTGACCATGGTGGCGCGCAGGCTCGCGAACTCCTGGTCCACGAACTCGCCGAAGGCATCGCTGGCCAGCCACGCGGGCGTCCAGTCGTTCTTCTGCAGAGCCTCGGCCCAGGCCTTGCTCTTGGTGGCCTTCTCCAGCATGGCGACCAGCGCGTCGCGCTGGGGCTTGGTGATGCCGGGCGCGCCGTACACGCCGCGCCAGTTGCCGATCTCGACGTTGATGCCCTGCTCCTTGAGCGTGGGCACGTCCACGCCCTTCAGGCGCTGGCCCGAGGTCACGCCGATGGGCTTCATCTTGCCGGTGCTGATGTACTCGGCGAACTCGCTGAAGCCGCTGCCGCCCACGGTGACGTTGCCGCCCAGGATGGCGGAGATGGCCTCGCCGCCTCCACGGAAGGCCACGTAGTTGATCTTGGAGGGATCGACGCCGACTTCACGCGCGATCATTGCCGCCGCAATGTGCTCGGTGGAGCCGCGCGAGCCGCCGCCCCACTTGACGGAGCCCGGGTCCTTCTTGAGCTGGGCGATCACCTCGGCCATGTTCTTGAAGGGCGAGTTGGCGGGCAGCACGAACACGTTGTATTCGCTGGTCAGGCGCGCCAGCGGCGTGGCCTGCGTCAGGTTCACGGGCGGCTTGCCCGTGATGATGCCGCCCAGCATGACGGCGCCCATGACCATCATGGCGTTGGGATCGCCCTTGCTGCCGTTGACGAACTGCGCAAGACCGATGGCGCCAGCGGCGCCGCCCTTGTTGTCATAGGTGACGGAAGCAGCCTGACCAGCGTCCTGCAAAGCCTTGCCCAGGGCACGGCCCGTGGTGTCCCAGCCGCCGCCGGGGTTGGCCGGCAGCATCATCTTGACGGCGACCGCAGCCTGTGCGGACAGCGGCAGGCTGCCTGCGGCGGCCAGTGCGGCCAGCGACTTCAGAAAAGTATCACGACGCATGGTTTGACTCCTTGTGTTGTAAGGCTGTCGATGATCGGTTCGCTACCTGTCAAATGGCTGTCCAAACCCCTAGGGGAATCCCTAGATCGCTCTTGGCGCGATGGCCTGCATCGCGCCCGGTGCTAACGTGCGGGCCATGCAATTGCTGCTCGTAGAAGATGACAACGCCATGCGCACCACGCTGCAGCGCACGCTGATCCGGCGCGGCATCCAGGTGGAGACGGCGGCCGACGGCCCCTCGGCCCTGGCGCAGTGGCTGGTGCGCGAGCCCGACGCCGTGGTGCTGGATTTGAGCCTGCCCGGCCTGGACGGCCTGCAGGTGCTGGAGCGTGCGCGCGGCCAGGGCCTGCGCACGCCCGTGCTCATCCTGACTGCGCGCGGCACCGTGGGCGACCGCGTGCTGGGCCTGAACGCCGGCGCGGACGACTACCTGGCCAAGCCCTTCGACCTCGACGAGCTGGAGGCCCGGCTGCGCGCCCTGCTGCGCCGCAGCAGCGACAGCTTCGCGCCCAAGCCACCGCCCGAGACCATTGCCATGGGCGCGCTGCGCTACGACAAGACCAGCGGCGCCATCCACCGCGATGGCGAGATCATGGAGCTGACGCCCCGCGAGCTGGCCCTGATGCACGCCCTGCTGGCACGCCCCGGCCATGCCGTGGCCAAGGAGCGGCTGTTCGCGCTGGTGTTTCCCGGCGAGTCCGACGTGCAGTACGAGGCCGTGGAAGTGGTCGCCTACCGGCTGCGCAAGAAGCTGTCGGGCACGGGCGTGCAACTGGTCACGCTGCGCGGCCTGGGCTATCTGCTCAAGGCCGAGTCGGCCTGACGCATTGCCGCATTCCTGCACCGCAAGCCCATGCGCGACCCCGGTCTTCCCCTTCCCGCCCCCGCCCGCGCGCGCCAGCCCTGGTCGCTGCGCCGCCAGCTGCTGACGGGCATTCTCGTACCCGTCATTCTGTTCATTGGCTTCAATACCTGGAGCCTCTACCACCAGACGCTGGCTGCGCTGAACACGGCCTATGACCGCACGCTGCTGGCATCGGCCAAGAGCATCAGCGAGCAGCTGGATGTGACGGGCTATGACGAGTCCGCCCAGTTGCATGCCATCGTTCCCTACTCGGCGCTGGAGATTTTCGAGGCCGACAACCAGAGCCGCATGTTCTACCGCGTCTCCACGCTGGACGGGGAAATGGTGTCGGGCTTTGGCGAGCTGCCCATGTGGCACGGCGTCATCCCCCAGCGCCCGCCCTACGCGGCCCTGGTCGATTTCTATGACGCCCAGTTCCGCGGCCGGCCCGTGCGCATGGCCGTGCTGCTGCAGCCCGTGGCCAGCGCCAAGGGGCGCGGCATGGCCGTGATCCAGGTGGCCGAGACGCTGGAGCTGCGCGAGACCCTGGCCCTGCAGATCCTGCGCACCACGCTGGCGCGCCAGGCCCTGCTGGTGGCTGCCGTGGCGCTGATCGTGATCTTTGTGGTGCAGCGGGCCACCCAGCCCGTGCGCCAGCTCAGCAGCGACCTGCGCTCGCGCCCGCGCGGCGACCTGAGCCCGCTGTCGGCCCCCGCTGCGCCGCGTGAATTGCAGCCCCTGCTGGAGGCCATCAACCAGCTCATGCTGCGGCTGCGCCAGCTGCTGTCGGACCAGAAGCGCTTTGTGCGCGATGCATCGCACCAGTTGCGCACGCCGCTGGCCGTGCTCAAGGCCCAGCTGCAGTCGGCCCAGCGCGGCGATGTGCCGGCCGAGCAGGCCTTCGAGGAAATCGGCGCCACCGTGGACCGCGCCACGCGGCTGGCCAACCAGATGCTGGCGCTGGCCAAGGTCGAGCAGCTACGGCAGGAAGACAGCGCCGAGCCGGCGTCGCCCGCCCCCAGCCTGCTGGACGAAGTGGTGCGCGACGTGGCCATCGAACTGTCGCCGCTGATTGCCGAGCAGGACATCGACTTCTCCATAGACACCGAACCCTGCCCCGTGCCGGCCCATGAATGGATGCTGCGCGAACTCACGCGCAACCTGCTGCACAACGCCATACGCCACATGCCTGCGGCCGGCAGCCTGCACATCAGCGTGCACCAGGCCGGCAGCCAGGCCGTGCTCAGCCTGCGCGACAGCGGGCCGGGCATAGACAGCGATCTGGCCCAGCGGCTGTTCCAGCCGTTCTCGGCCGGCAATGCGCGCAGCGGCTCGGGCCTGGGGCTGGCCATCTGTCACGAGATCGTGCAGACGCTGGGCGGCGCCATCGAACTGCGCAACATCTACCGGCAAGGCCTGGTCTGCGGATTGCATGCGCACGTGGCGATTCCGCTGCAACCGGCCGCTGGCAAGCACCCCGCGCCGCGCGCACAATAACGCCATGACCGATATCGAATCCATGCGTCTGGACAAATGGCTGTGGTGCGCGCGTTTCTACAAGACGCGCAGCCTGGCGGTAGAAGAGATCGGCAAGGGCCGCATCACCGTCAACGGAGCCCTGGTCAAGCCCGCGCGCGAGGTGCGCTGCGGCGACACCGTGGCGCTGCGCCAGGGCCAGATTCCGCGCACCGTGGTCATTCGTGGCCTGTCCGGCATGCGCGGCCCCGCGCCTGTGGCCCAGGCCCTGTACGAAGAAACCGCCGCAAGCCTGGCCGAGCGGGAGCGCCTGGCCGAGCAGCGCCGGCTGGCGCCCGAGCCAGCCAGCAGCATTGCCGACCAGCACGACGGCCGCCCCACCAAGCGCGACCGCCGCCAGATCGACCAAGTGCGCGAGCGCGGCAGCTGGGACAGCCGCTGGAGCGCATCCATCGACGACCTGGACCGGCGCTGAATCCCGCGGCCCTGCCCGCCTCACGCCTCTTCCAGCAAAAAGGCCATGCGCAACCGCTGCGCATGGCCTTTTCTCATGGGTTTGCGGGCGCAGACCCCTGCGGCGTTCAGACCACCTGGTCCTTGGCCGGTGCGTCGTCCCCCTGCGCACGCGGCAGGATGAGGTTCATCACCATGGCGGCCATGGCCCCCACGGTCACGGCCGAGCCCAGCAGGTACTGCAGCATGTCAGGCAGGGTCTGGACCCAATCCTTGGGGGCCAGCGTGGCGAAGAAGGAGCAGATGATGGGCACGCCCACCACCAGCATGGCGCGCTCGTCCAGGCGCACATGGCGCAGGATGCGGATGCCCGCCATGGCAATGGTCACGCAGACCACGGCGAACATGCCGCCGATCACGGGCGAGGGAATGGCCGCAATCAGCGCCGAGAACTTGCCCAGGAAGCCCAGGCAGGCCAGCACCAGGCCGGCTGCAATGAAAACCATGCGGCTGGCCACGCCGGTGATGGAGATCACGCCCGCATTGGTGGAGTAGCCGGTGACCGGCGTGGCGCCGATCAGTGCGGCCACGCTGCAGCTCAGGCCCTCGCCCACGGCGCCACGGTCGAGCTGGCGGCTGGTGATGGGCTGGTTGATCACGGCCGAGACGGCGAACCAGGTGCCCGTGGTTTCCGCCATGACCACCAGATAGATCACGACAAAGGTCAGCACGGCAGGCAGGCTGAACTGCAGCGGGTAGTCGATGCCGGCCAGCTTTGGCAGCGTCAGCCAGGGCGCATCCGCAACCGGCTGCCAGGCGAACAGGCCCATGGCCCAGGCCACGGCCGTGCCGCCGGCCAGCGCGATGATCACCGACGACAGGCGCATCCAGCGGCCCAGCCGGTTGTCAAAGCGCAGGCCCAGCATCATGGCCGCGATCAGCAGCGCCGCCGACACCGAAGCCAGGGCACTGGACTGGTTGACCGTCATGCCGCCATGCACCGAGAACACGTTGGCGCTGAGCGCAATCGGCAGCAGCGACAGCCCCACCACGAGGATGATGGTGCCGCCGACGATGGGCGGCACCAGCCAGCGGATCACGCGGTGGAACCAGCCCAGCGCCCCCAGCGCAATGACGATCAACGCTCCCGGAATCAGCGCGCCATAGACCGCTCCCATGCCGCCGAAGCCACCGCCCGCGCCAAAGGCCACGGCCAGGATGGCACCCAGCGGAATGTAGGAAGGCCCTTGCGCAACAGGCATGCGCATGCACCAGGCGGTCTGGATCAGCGTGCCCACGCCTGCGGCAAGAAAGGTGGACTGGATCATGGACGCCGCATCGGCTTGCGACAGCGCCAGGGCCGAGGCAATGATGAAGGGCACGACATACACGTCCATGGCCATCACATGCTGCAGGCCCAGCAACAGGGCCTGTGACAGCGAGACGCGGTCGTCGGGGCGGGCGATCAGGCGCCCTTCGTAGGAGGAGGTCGGTTCGGTCATGGGACGGAAAAATGCGGAAAACGGCCGCAGCCTAAAGACTGCGGCGCTCAGACAGCAGTGACAGCGCTGACCGCGCTGGCGGCCTGGCGCCGGTGCACGCACTCGCCCTGCACCCAGGTGCTGGCCACATTGGCGCGCGTGGCGTGGTGGATGATCTTTTGCAGAATGTCGGCCGGGCCATCCGCGCCGGGCCAGATCTGGACATTGGAGTCAGGCCCCTGGCAGTCGATGGCCAGGGCGTCCATGGCGTGGCCGGGCTCGATGCGGCCAATCGGCAGGTCCAGCGCATCGCCCCCCGCCGCCGTGGCCAGCCACAGCGCAAAAACGTGGTCGATGCGGGCCTGCACGCCCTGCCCCACCCTGCCGCGCTGCGAAGCGCCAAGGGCCGGGTCAACCCCCTCATGCAAGGCCAGCGAGGCCGTCATGGCGTGGCGGCAGGCATCGAACATGCTGGGGCTGTAGCCGCCCGAGATGTCCGTGGCCAACCCCATGCCCAGGCCCTGCTCACGGCCGCTGCGGGCCGGGAACACGCTGTTGGCGAAATAGAAGTTGGACAGAGGGCAGTGCGCGACCGAGGCGCCCGTGCGCGCCATCAGCGCCACGTCATCGGCCGTGAGGAAGTTGGCATGGGCCACCACCGTGCGGCGCGTGAGCAGGCCGAAATCATGCAGCGCATGCGCATCGGTGCGGCCCTGGCGTTCCAGCACATGGGCATGCGCCCAGTCGCTCTCGGAGCAATGGGTTTGCACATGGGCGCCGGTGCGTCCAGCCAGGTCGCCCAGCCCGCGCAGCAGCTCGTCGGTGCACGAAGGAATGAAGCGCGGCGTGATCACCGGCAGCACGCGCTGCTGCGCGTTGTCCGGATGCTGGCGCAGCCAGTCGATGAAGCGTGCCGTCTCGGCAATGCCTTCGGCGGCGCTGCCGTCCTTGTAGTACGGGGGGCATTGCGACGGCTCGTCCATCGCCACCTTGCCCACCAGGGCGCGCTGGCCCAGGGCCAGGCAGCGTTCGGCCAGCACCTGGTTGCCCACGGCGTGGATGGTGCCGAAGTACATGGCCGTCGTCGTGCCATTGGCCAGCAGCGTGCGCACCACGCTGTCGTAGACCGATGTGGCAAAGCCGGCATCGCCGTAGCGCGCTTCCAGGGGAAAGGTGTACTCCTGCAGCCAGGTTTCCAGCGGCACATCCAGGGCCTTGCCGCTTTGCGGCCATTGCGGTGCATGCACATGCAGGTCCACCATGCCGGGCAAAAGGTACTGGCCCTCGGGCAGGCGCTGCAGCGTGCCTGCGGCCGCATGCGCGGCCTCCAGAGCGGCGCGGCGGGAATCACCGCGCTCCAGCACGGCATCGATCATGCCGCGGCTATCCACCATGATCAGCACGTCCTGCTGGATGCGCAGCGCATCCGGCACGGGCGCATCGAAAGCAGTACACAACAGGGCCCAGCCCCGGCCAGGGTCAGCGCAATTCATCATGGAAACGCGGCCCCCTGCCTCACTTGGCCTTGAGCTTGGCCAGGTCCTCGGCCGTCAACCATCGCCACTGGCCCGGCTGCAGGTCCTCGGTGAGCTCCAGCTCGCCGATCTTCCAGCGATGCAGGCCCTCGACGCGGTTGCCAACGGCCGCGATCATGCGCTTGACCTGGTGGTACTTGCCTTCGGTCAGCGTGAGGTCCAGCACATGCTCGCTCACCTGCTCGCAGGCAGCGGCCTTGACGGGCTTGGGGTCATCGTCGAGCACCACGCCGTCGAGCAGGCGCTGCACCTGGCTGGCATCGACCGGATGCTTGGTGGTCACGCGATAGATCTTGGGCACATGCTTCTTGGGCGAGCTCATGCGGTGGATGAACTGGCCGTCATCGCTGAGCAGCAGCAGGCCCGTCGTGTCTTGGTCCAGCCGCCCCACGGCCTGCACGCCCTGCACGGCGCCCTTGTTCGGACGCAGACGCAGCGGCAAAGGCAAAAGCGAGTAAATGCTCGGATAGGTCGACGGTTTTTGCGAGCACTCCGTGCCCGCAGGCTTGTGCAGCAGCACATAGCCCAGCGCGTGATAGGCCCACTCCACACCCTGCACGCGATAGCGCAGGCCTTCAGGATCGATGTCCTGCGTGGAGTCGAGGCAACGCACCCAGTCATTGGCCTCGGTGTCCCACAGTTCCACCCAGCCCTGCTGGACCAGTCCGGAACACACGCGGCGGATGCCGAACCCTTGGGAATACAGAATGTCTTGCAGTTGCATGTTCATCTTTCAAGCCGTCTGCGCCCACCATGGCGCACGCACATCGCGCAGGCGACGATACAAGTACTTCTGCGCAAACAAGCAAAAAACCCCGTAGCTTTGGGCTACGGGGTTTCTTGGGCTGTAAGAGCCTGACGATGACCTACTTTCACACGGGAACCCGCACTATCATCGGCGCAAAGTCGTTTCACTGTCCTGTTCGGGATGGGAAGGAGTGGTACCAACTTGCTATGGTCATCAGGCATA
>Ga0209238_1000904_pt1 | contig 11173 bp, 6 predicted proteins | sample GraSoi013_1_20cm_FD_185823 | JGI IMG/M metagenome (GOLD analysis project Ga0209238, IMG submission 185823) | Grasslands soil microbial communities from the Angelo Coastal Reserve, California, USA - Sample 10_02_2013_1_20cm (SPAdes) (version 2) | ecosystem: Environmental > Terrestrial > Soil >...
CCGGGTCGTCGTGTTCGCCCTGCTCCCCTCCTGGGGACTCGCCAATGCGGCTGCGACGCTCGTGGGGCAGGGCCTCGGCGCCAGCAAACCCGACCGCGCCGAGCGGGCCGTCTGGCTCGCCGGCTTCTATAACATGCTGTTCCTCGGGACCGTGGGTGCCGCGTTCGTGCTGTTTGCCGGGCCGATCGTCGCCGTGTTCACACGCGATCCCGCCGTCGCGCCCGTGGCCATCGTGACCCTGCGCACCATCAGCTACGGATTCCTGTTCTATGCCTACGGCATGGTCATCACCCAGTCGTTCAACGGCGCCGGCGATACGTGGACGCCGACGTGGATCAACCTGGGATGCTTCTGGCTGTGGGAGGTGCCTCTGGCGTACTGGCTGGCGCGCCACGCGGCCCTGGGCCCGCGGGGCGTCGCGCTGGCTGTCATGATCGCCTTTTCGTCGGTGGCGGTCGTCAGCGCGGTGATCTTCCGCCGCGGCCAGTGGAAGGTGCGTAGCGTGTGATCGGGCGTTGCGTCGTCGCCACATATATCGCCGCTTGACAGAGCAGGCCGTGCGTCCCCACCGTAGGAGCTCCTGAAGCAGCGTCATCGGCCCCGTTGCGCCCGCGATACGGCCAACGGGGCGTCGTGTTCTTAAGCGAGGGCGGGCATGGACGCGAAACTGTTGTTGGATAGTCTCGAGCACGGCGTGGTGGCGGTCGCTCCTGATTGGACGATCGCCGCCTGGACCGCGACGGCGGCGCGCATCACCGGTCTGCCCACCGAGCGGGTGCTGGGTCAGAGCTTCTGGGTCGCGTTCCCCGGTGCCAAGTCCACGCACATCGAGCGGGTGTTGCAGGAAGTGCTGCACGACGGCAAGTCGCAGACGTATCTCGCGCCCGCGGCCGCGACCGATTTTCCCGGGATGGTGTTCGAGACCCAGGTGAGCCGGGGGCCGCACAACCATCTCATCATGGTGTTCCGGCAGGTGCGCGAAGAGCTCGGACCGGAATCGCGCGCTGCCCACCTGATGAGCGCGCTCGAGACCGAGCGCCGTCTGTTCCTGCAGCTGTTCAACTCGCTGCCCACTCCCGCCCTGGTCCTCACCGTGGACGGCCAGATCCTGGAGTCGAACCCCGAAGGCGTCAAGCTGCTGGGCGGCGCCGATGCAGTGGCGCTGCGGGGCCGTCCCATGGGGGACTGGACGCCCTCCGCTCACCGGGCCCCCCTCGGGGCTGCGCTGCGAGACGCGGTCACGCAGCGCCAGGAGCTGCGTCTCACCCTGGAGTACGCGGGCGAGCCGCCCCGGGACGTGCGTGCGGTGATCGTGAACGTCGATCCGATGCGCCAGACACCCAAGCTGCTGTTCCTCGCGCTGGACGTGTCGCGCGAGGCGCTACTGCAGCAGCGCCTGCTGCAGGCGGACCGGCTGTCCCAGCTGGGCGCGCTGGTGTCGGGGGTGGCGCACGAGCTGAACAATCCTCTGGCGGCGATCGCCGCGTTCGGGGAGGCGCTCGTTTTGGACCCGAGCCAGGCCGACGTCCAGGAGAGCGCGGAGGTGATCCGGAGTGAGGCGATGCGCGCCGGCCGCATCGTCCAGACGCTGCTCGATTTCGCGCGCCAGCGGCCGCGCGTGCAGACCGCCGTGGACCTGGGAGAGATCGCCGATCGCGTGCTGGCGTTGCAGCGGAGCGGGTTCAAGAAGGCGCGGATCCGGGCCAGCGTGTCCGTCCCGAAGGATGTCCCCGCCGTGGCCGGCGACCCGCAGGAGCTACAGCAGGTGCTCTTGAACGCGGTCGTGAACGCGCGCCAGGCGATCGAGAGCAGCGGCCGCCCGGGTCAGATCATCATCACCGCCCAGGCCACGGGCAAACACGTCGTCGTGACCGTGGAAGACACCGGGCCCGGCGTGCCCCCCGACATCCTCGATCGCGTGTTCGAGCCCTTCTTCACGACCAAAGCGGAGCAGGGCACCGGGCTCGGCCTGGCGATCAGTTTCGGGCTGGTGCGCGGGATGGGCGGGCGGATGTGGATGCAGAACGTGGAGGGCGGCGGGGCGCGGCTCTCGTTCGAGCTGCGCGTCGATGTGGGCGACGCCGGCGCGGGGTCCGCGACCGTCCCCGGGTCGGCGCCCCGGCGCCTGTCCGTGCTGGTGATCGAGGACGAGGACAGCGTGCGCCGCGCGATGGCGCTGCTCGCCAAGCGTCTGGGACACGAGGTGACCACCGTGGGGCGCTTCGTCGACGCCACTGAGCGCCTGGCGGTGCCCGATGTCCGCTATGACGCACTGCTCGTCGACGTCCATCTGGACGAGGAGCACACCGGCTTCGATCTGTTCGAGCGGCTGCGGATGGAGGGACGGGGGCGGGAGCGGCGCATCGTGTTCACCACGGGCGACTCGATCTCGCTGCAGACGCGCGACGCGCTCCAGCTGGCCGATCGGCCCGTGCTGCGCAAGCCGTTCAGCCTCGACGAGCTGCGCGAGATCCTCGACCGTGTGGCGGGGACCTGAAGCGGGTGCCCGGCGTCTACGCTGCCGCGACGACGGCGCGCGCGCGCTTGCGCGGGCGCGCGTCGCGCTGCGCCCGGTAGAACGCGACGGTTTGGCGGAGGCCTTCCTCGAAGTCGACGATCGGTTGGTAGCCGAGCAGGCGCGTGGTCTTGGCGAGCCCCGCGAAGGAATCGCGCACTTCCCCGGCCCGCCCCTGGGTGTATTGCGGCGCGAGGTGCACCCCCGCCAACGTGCGGACGTGCTCCCACAGCTGGTTCACGCTCACGCCCTTCCCGCATCCCACGTTGAAGACCTGCCCCACCACCCCCGGGGCGGGCGCCTGAGCCGCGAGCATGTTGGCGTGCACGATATTCGCGATGAACACGAAATCGCGCGTCTGTCCGCCGTCGCCGAAGATCGTGGGGCGCTCCCCCGCCAGCGCCGCCGTGATGAAGCGCGGTACCACCGCGGCGTATTGCGAGTTCGGGTCCTGGCGTGGCCCGAAGATATTGAAGTAGCGCAGGACCACCGTCTCCAACCCGTACGTCGCGTGGAACGCGACGCAGTACTCCTCGCCGGCGAGCTTGGACGCCGCGTACGGCGACAGCGGCCGGGTCACGTGCTCCTCCGAGTTCGGCAGCGTGTCCGGATTGCCGTACGCCGAGGTGGAGCCGGCGTACACCACCCGGCGCACGCCTTTCTCGCGCGCGGCGAGCAACACGTTCAGCGTGCCGGTCGCGTTCACCTGGTGGGTCACGAGCGGCTCGTCCACCGATCGCTGCACCGACGTCACGGCGGCGTGATGCAGCACGCAGTCGACGCCCGCTGCGGCGCGGCGGCAGGTATTCAGATCGGTGACGCTGCCGCGGATGAAGCGTATCTGGCGTCGCACCGCGGCGAGGTTCGCGCGGCTGCCGGACGACAGGTCGTCCAGCACCGTGACGTCGTGCCCCGCGGCGACGAGGTGCTCCACCAGGTGCGAGCCGATGAAGCCCGCACCTCCTGTGATCAAAAAGCGCACGTGATTCCTTTGGTAACCGGCCTGGTTATTGCCCCTTGCAGGAATCCGGCCAGCGCTTCTGGGTGCGTGCTATGCCAGTCTGTCAGCTAGCGGGCCGCCATCTCGCCTGTTGCATCTGAGCAACAGGTGTCTCTCGCGTGGAGTCCCATGGAGTTCACGATCACGACCGTTAACCCGCTCGATCACGCCGAGGAGATCAAGCGGCTGTTCGTGACAAATGGTCGCGCCGAGTTCCCCCAATTCTTCGACCGGGCGTACGAGGTAGCGGTGCGCGCCGGAGGCATGAGTTGGCTGGGGCGTGACCGTGCGGGGGAGATCGTGATGCACGTTGCCTGCTTCCCACGGCGGTTCAGTTTCGGGACGCGCGACGTCGCCGGCGCGTTGCTGATGAACGCCCTGGTGGCGGAGCCCTACCGGTCGTTCTTCCCGGCTCGCGCGCTGATGCGGCGGGCCCGGGACGACATCAAGGCACGGGGTGACGTCGATTTTCTCTATACTGATCCGAACGATGCGGCGCGCGCCGTGCTGGAGGCCTCCGGATTCAGGCGGATCGGGACGCTGCAGCGGCTCGTGTTGCCCGTCGCCGACCGTCGCTGGCTGGTGGACGGCGCGATCCGGCTGCTGCACGTCCGAGCCGGCGGGCCGCGACGGGCGCGCTCGGCGCCCGACGCGAACGCGCGGCGTGCCGCGGAGCACTCGGCGCCCGCGTTCGAAACGCCGTGGGGCGATTCGCCGCGGCTGCGACCGCATACGAGACCGCGTTCTACGCGGCGCGGCTGGAGGGGTACCCCGGTCCCAACGACACGTGGTTCACGTTCTCCCGGAACGGCGCGGGCACTGCGCCGGCGGCGGGGTTGCTGGTGCGCGGCCCCGATCAGACGGGTCACGCGATGCTGCACGCGGTTCGTCGCCCGCCCGACCTGCCGCTCGGGCACGTGATCCCCGGTCTGGTCCGCGCGCTGCGCGCCGCCCACTGCGCGCGGCTGCAGATCGTCACGCTGGCGGAGTCCGAGTTCGCCGCGGAACTGCGGCACGTGGGCTTCGTCGCGCGGGAGGATGCGTCTCCGCTGATCGCTGCGCCGCTGACGCCGACCGGGGAGACCATACTGGACGCGGTCCAACAGTGGGAGATCACGGATCTGGACTGCGACCGCTAGCGGCGCGGCGCCGCGCGCGCGCCATGCCTGGGGGCACATGGCCACGCTGTCGCGGGTCCGCGACAGCCGAAAGGCGACACGCACGAGCACGAAGACCCCGTGCGGGCTCCGCCGCCGCGCGGCACGCCCGTTGCCCCCGATCGGGGTACAACGAGCCGTACTGCGCAGTCCACCCGACCGACGGGGGTAACGTGCGGACCAAGCCGGGGTGTTCCCGCTGATGCATCTTTCTTCTTCTAATTTCAAGACGATCGCGTCCGCGCAGCGGGGGAGGTCTCCTGTCCCGATGGAACGGGGATTCGTGTCCGGCCTGCTGAACCGCATCAGCCGCGTGCCCGACCGTCTGCTCCACAATGGCCGGCGCCGTGCGGCGTTGGCGGCGCTGGCGGGCGCGAAGCGACTGCCGGCCTCGGTGCTGGTGATATGCAACGGCAACATCTTCCGGAGCCCGTTCGCGGCAGCCGTGTTGCGTCGGGCGCTCGAGCTGCGCAGTCTGGGGCGCGTACGCGTCGACTCGGCCGGATTCGCCGGGCCGGGTCGGCCGACCCCGGCCGACGCGGTCGCGGCCGCGGCGCGCCGCGCGATCGATCTCAGTCGCCACGCGTCTCAGCTCGTCATGGCGGACGTGGTGCGCGCGGCCGACCTCATTGTCGTGATGGACGCGATGCAGCGCCGCATGATCTGCGAGCGGTTCGGCCGCAGTTCACGCGCGGTGTTGTTACTCGGGGACTTCGACCCGCTGCCCGTGGCGTCTCGGGGCATCGAGGATCCGGTGGAGCAGGGGCCCGAGGTGTGCGCCCGCGTGTACGCACGCATCGAGCGCTGCGTGGAAGAGCTGGCGCAGGCGCTCGCTTCGATCGCCCAGCAGCCCGCCGCGCGCTAGACGTACCCATCCGCAACGCTTAGGTTGTCGCGAGGGCGCGACAACTTTTATCACAGCGCGGCGCCGGCTGCCTCGCTTTTTTCCCTACCCTTGCTCATGGGCGACGCACAAACCCGTATGGACGGCGCGGCGATCGCTGCGAAGCGGCCACTGACCCGGGCTTCCGCCCTGCTCGGCGCGGAGGGCTTGTCGGCAGCCTTGGTCGCCTGTCTCACGCGCCCGCCGACCGAGGAGGTGGGCCCCCTGATCGTGACGCCCGCGTCGGCGAGCGTTTCGGTGGGAGACACCGTCACGCTCAGCGCGGCTCTCGGCGCCCTCGGAGACGCGTCCGCATCGAACGCCGACCCGCCGGTGAGATGGTCGAGCAGCGATACGAGCGTGGCCACCGTGACGCTCACTGGCCTCGTCACCGCGGTGGGCCCCGGTGAGGCCACCATCACGGCGACGAGTAACGGCCGCAGCGGCTCCGCTACGATCATCGTCGCGCCGCTTCCCCCTCCCGGGACCGTGGAAGACCTCGCGGTCGACGCGGTCACCGACAGCTCGGTATCTCTGGCCTTCACGGAAGTGAGTGATGGCCGCCGGCGACCCGCGGCGTACGATGTCCGCTACGGCGCGACGCCCATTTCCTGGGGCAGGGCGACGATCGTATCGCGAGGCAGCTGCGCCACGCCGCTCGCGGGAACGGAGGTGGGCGCCAGGCGCCGCTGCACCGTCCTCGGTCTCACGGCCGGCACCGACTACGACTTCCAGCTGGTGGCATTCCGCGGCGCGTTGAACGCGAATGCGGTGTTCGGCGGCCTGTCCAATATCGCCACGGGGACCACCGCGCCATCCACGGCGCCGGTGGCGTCCGTCGCCGTCGCGCCGGGGAGCCTCACCGTCGTCGTCGGACGTAGCCAGCAGCTGGTCGCGACCCTCAAGGATGCCAAGGGCAACGTGCTGCGCGGACGGCAAGTCGCCTGGACGTCGAGTGCCCCGACCGTGGCATCGGTGACGTCGAGCGGGTTGGTCACGGCCGTCGCGGTCGGAACGGCGACGGTCACCGCGACGAGCGAGGGGAAGACCGACTCGGCGGCCGTCAGCGTCGTGGCGAGCCCGCCGCCCGTCACATATTACCGGACGAATTTCAACGACGGCACGCCTGGGCCGCTGAGCGTGTACGCGTACGGCGGCGGGAGCTGCGTCAAGAGCACGGCGTATACGGATTCGGGGAGCGCCTACGGCATGCAGTGCACGATTCCCGCCGGTACGGGCGCAGCGGCACTCGAGGCATGGTTCGGGGAAGGCCCGCTGGCCACGCTGCCCAAGGATCCCACGCTCGATCAGGATTTGTTCGAGGAGGTTCGGTTCGTGTTAGCGCCGGGAGCCGCCGCGGCCATCGGTGGCACGTCGTGCACGTCCCAGAACCGGAACTCGCAGTTCAAGGTGCACAAGTCGGTGTACGGCGAGGTGGGGTCGAACACCAACGGCTGGATCGCGGCGGCGATCGTGCCGTGCGGCGACGGTAACATCGGGCTGTTCGCCGAAGCCGAGCGCTGGAACCTCGTGAAAGGCGACTCCGTTTTCCCGAACACGTATCCGTCGCTGCATGAAGGCAGCGTGTACGATGTGGTGTATCGCTACCACCGGTATACGGCGCAAGGGTGCGGCACGGTCGCCGTGTGGGTGAATGGGACGAAGATCTACGACAGCGCCTGCTGGGCCGACATGGGCGCCACGTACGGCTCGGCGCAGGGCCTCGTGTTCTGGGATGGGGCGACCTACCTGCAGTCGGGCATGGGGCCGCTGACGGTGCACACACTCTTCGCGCAGGCCACCAACTATCCCATTGGTCCCGCTCGGTCCAGTCCTCGGACGGAGCAGCTCCGGCGGCCTTAGGGCACCACGTTGAACGGAACGCTCAACGTGTAATTCAAGGGCCAGGCCGTGGCGCGGAGTATGTAGCCGTTCCCCGGCTTGTCGATCCGCAAGTCCGAGAAGGTGACGAAGCCGTTGACGACCATGAGCCGGCGAGTGCCGGTGAGCGTGGCGCCACCCGGGTTCGTACCGAGGCTGATCCAGACGGGCCCGGTGTACGCCGTGATCACCGTGCCGTTCGGCGGCCCTAAGGCGCCGATGCGGATGGGTACGATGAGGTCGCCGGCCCGAGTCGTGGTCGGCTGTTGTCCGAAGATGCCGAGGCCGTCCGCGCCGTTCGGCGACGGCGGGGGGCCCGCGGTGATGTCGAGCGGATCGCTGAACGCCTCGATCATCCCTGGCGAGGTGGCGTGTAGGGTGTAGCCGAAGCCGGGCTTGTCGATACTGAGCCGCTCCCACTGGACCACGCCGCCGAGCCCCGGGTCCATCGTGATCGTCCCGCCCCCCGTGAGGGTCCCGCCGCTCGGGTTGAATCCAATCGAGAGCGTCACGTCGCCGAGGTAGCGGAACTGGTTGCCGGCGGCATCGTACGTGGTCACTCGAACAATATTCATCGGTTGACCGGCTTGGGTGATGACGGGCTCGTCGGTGAACCGCAACCGGGCCCCGGCGACGGGCGGAGGGGGCGGAGGTGGCGCCCCGCAGGTGATGACGAAATCGCCGCGGGCGGTGCCGTCGGCGGGCACGTTGACGCTCAGGGGATTGGCCCCGGTCACCGCGCACGTCGTCGGCACGTCGCCCAGGCCGACACGGTGCGTCCCCGCCGGCACCTGGTTGATCGTGACGCTCGCGCTCGCCCCGATCGTTCTGGCCGACGTTCCGTCCACCGTGATCGTATAGCCGCTCGGCAGGTTCGAGCCGGTCGTCGTGGTGGTGATCGCGAGATCGCCGGTGGGCGGCGGCGGGGGACCGGGCGGCTTGACGTTGAACTGTCCGCTCTCGGCCAGCGGTGCGGCGCTCCCGAAGGCGGCGGCGAGCGTGTACCCCGAGCCGACGTTGTTAATCCGCAGGTTCGCGAACGTGGCGACGCCCGCGACCGCGGCGGTCTCGGTCCCGCCCGAAAGCGCACCATTCACGACGCTCCCGCCTTGTCGCAACACGAGACGAACCACCCCGGTAAAGTCTGTGGCCGCGTTGTCCAGCGAGTCGAACGCCGTCACCACGACGGGCGGCGCGACGACGTCGCCCTGAGTGACATCCCCCGGCTCCACGGTGAAGGTCAGCTGGGCGGCGGGGCCAGGGACCACCGTGAACGTGTCGCTGGTCACGCTGGGAAGGCCGCTCGCGGCCGCGGTCAAGGCGTAGCCCGAGGTCGCCCGGTCGAGCCGCAGGTCGGAGAAGGTCGCGATCCCGCGCGCGGGGTGTGCGTTGGGGGTACCGCGCAACGTCGCCCCCGCGGGGTTGGCAAGTGCGATTGTCACCGTGATACTGTCGGCACCGGCGACCGGCTGATCGCCCGAGTCCACGACGCTCACCTGCACGGGGCCAAGCGGCCCCGCGCGCGGAGCACGCGGCAGCGAGGAGAACACCAGCCCCACCGGCGTACCGTGAGAGAGCGGCCGGGCTGTGCCACCGCCGCCGTTCAAGAGCTTGTCCAGATGGCAACTGACCCCGACCGCGATCAGCGCGAGGATCCGCAGCGTCCTCATAGTCGGTTTCGCTGATGCAATCACCGCACCGGCTCGAACATCGGAGGCCGTGCTGCGGCCTGCCGTTGCCTCGGCGCGACGACCAGTCGAAACGTGGCGAGGGCCCGACAAAGTGTGGATGCCGTCTCGCTGGATCGGCGCGACGCATCGCGGATGTGAACGACAACCTGGGCCCTCCATTTTGGCCCCACGCCCCTTTCCTGTTCAAATGCGAAACGGGCCGTTTGCACCAAAAGGCAGCCCCCTTGCCGGCCCGGCGCGCCAACTCCTGAACTTTCTGCACAGCTACGTTGCACTCTTGCGCCCGTTTTCCGACGTTGCTACAGTGCTGCGTCGCGAACGGGCTACAGAAACTGCCGTTCGTGGTGAAGTGCCAAGCACGCTGCTCAGAGCAAAGCCGTCGAAAGACGGTGACGCAGAGCCACGGGACTAAGGCGACGCAAGTCGCTAGGTCCGCCGGGCCGCCAGCGACTCGAGAAGTCATCGAGATGTTGGCGGCTTTTTCGTTCGCGTAGCAGTCGACACACCGCAGTTCGGAAGGCGCCGCCCTCTTCGAGAGGGAGCGCGATAAGGGCAAACCCGGCGAAAGCCGGCGACGCAAAGCCACGAGGCTACCGCACGCGACGCGCGTGTCACGCCAGTCGGGCTACCGAACCTCACTCGGGAGAGGGTCAATGTACTTTCGGAGATTCCTGGCGCTCGGCGCCGTCCTACTTGGTAGCGCTTGCGAGGTGCCCGTGGAAACGGGTGCCAGCAATGCAGATCTCGGCGTCACGTCCGTCGCCGTTCAGCCAAAGACCGTTACGGTACTCGTCGGCGACAGCATGCAGCTGACCGCCAGCGTCATCATGTCGAACAGCCGTCCGCCCAATTCCGTCACCTGGACGAGCGAGAACGCCGGCCTGGCCAGCGTGAGTGCGGCGGGTGTGGTTCACGGCCGCGCGGTCGGCCCTCTCGTCATTCGCGCCACGAGCGGCAGCAAGCAGGACTCCGCGGCCGTCACGGTGGTGGCTCCATCTCCTCTCCCGGTGGCGTCCGTCAGCGTCGTACCCAGCTCCGTTACGGTCACGGTCGGCGGGACGGTTGCGCTGCTCACCACACTCAAAGACGCGAACGGTAACACGCTCGCGGGTCGCGCCATCACCTGGGCGAGCGGCAGCACGGGCGTGGCCACGGTGAATGCGGCCGGCGTCGTGACGGCGGCCAGCGTCGGCTCCGCGACGATCACGGCGACGAGCGAAGGGCAGAGCGGCACGGCCGCGGTATCCGTGACGACGGTCCCCGTCGCAACGGTGACGGTGAGCCCGACGACGGCGAGCGTGCTGGCGGGGCAGACTGTCCAGCTCACGGCGACGCCCAAAGACGCCGGCGGGACCGCGTTGAGCGGTCGCCCGGTGACGTGGGCGAGCAGCAACGTGGGTTTCGCCACGGTGAGTGCTAGTGGCTTGGTGAGCGGCGTAGCCGCCGGCTCAGCCACGATCACCGCGACGAGTCAAGGGCAGAGTGCCACGAGTACGATTACGGTCACGACTCCCACCCTCGGGGCCCCAGGCACGGTATCGGACCTCGCGGTCCCGGCCGTGACGGACTCGTCGGCGACGCTGTCGTTCACGGAGGTCACGGACGGCGCAGGCCAGGCCGCCGGCTATGATATTCGCTATGTGCCGGCCCCCACGCTCAGCTGGGGCGGGTCGGTGCCGAGCGTGACCCGGGGGACGTGCGCCTCGCCGGTCGCGGGCACCCTGATCGGGGCGAAGCGCACCTGTACGGTGCTCGGCCTGACCGCGGGCACGATCTACAGCTTCCAGTTGGTGTCGTTCCGCGGCACGCTGACGGTGAACGCGGTGTTCGGCCCGCTGTCCAATGTCGCCACCGCGACGACCGCGGCTTCCACGGCGCCGATCGCGTCCGTGACCGTGTCGCCGGTGAACGGCACGGTGACCGTCGGAAACGTGCTGCAGTTGACCGCCGCGCTTCAGGATGCAGCCGGCAGGGCACTGTTGGGTCGCGCCGTCGCCTGGAGCAGCAGCAATACAGGCGTGGCCACCGTGAGCAGCACCGGTCTCG
>Ga0209238_1000906_pt1 | contig 11172 bp, 10 predicted proteins | sample GraSoi013_1_20cm_FD_185823 | JGI IMG/M metagenome (GOLD analysis project Ga0209238, IMG submission 185823) | Grasslands soil microbial communities from the Angelo Coastal Reserve, California, USA - Sample 10_02_2013_1_20cm (SPAdes) (version 2) | ecosystem: Environmental > Terrestrial > Soil >...
ATCCTCACCGAGACGATCTTCGGATGGCCGGGTCTCGGCCGCTACGTGCTGAGCGCGATCGAGAAACGGGATCTCCCCGCGATCCAGGGGAGCATTCTCTTCATGTCCCTGGTGTTCCTGCTCGTCAACCTCGTGACGGACCTGGTTTATGCGAAAGCTGATCCTCGCATCGCTTACGATTAGCTCCTCGGTCGCGGCCCAGACACCGGCCGCGCGTCCGCGCACCGCGCCGCTCAAGGGATCGCTCGAGCAACGGCTCGCGCAGTTGATCGACGCACCCCCCTTCAACCGCGCCACCTGGGGGATCTACGTCGTAGACGACCGCGGCCGCGTGCTGTATCAGCGCAACGCGGATCGCTTCTCGGTGCCCGCCAGCAACACCAAGCTGGTCGTCACGGCGGCGGCGGCCGTGCTGCTTCCGGCGGACTATCGCGTGACGACCAGCCTGTACGTGAACGGGCGGGTGGACGCGGGGGTGCTGCAGGGAGACCTGATCTTGTACGGACGCGGCGATCCCACGTGGTCCGCGCGCTGCTACGCCGTGGATACGCTGGCTCCGGGCGTGTGCGATTCGACCTTCACCGCCATCGACGCGATCGCCGACTCGGTGCGGGCCAAGGGGATTCGACGGATCACGGGAAAGCTCGTGGGCGACGGCTCTTATTTCGAGCCCACCATGATTCATTACGCGTGGAACGCCTGGGACCTCACCTGGTGGTATGCGGCTCCCGTGTCGGGACTCGGCTTCCACGACAACAGCGTGGACTTCCGCATCGACCCCGGTCCCGGCGTCGACGCGCCACCGGTAATCGCCTGGTCCCCGGACCTCGGCATGATCACGTTCGAGAACCGCGCCCGCACGGTCGCCTCCGAGTCGACCTCCACGATCGGCGACAATTTCTTCCGGACGGGGGGCGGCTGGGGCATCCGAGCGGAGGGGACCGTGGCGCTCGGCAGGAAGACCCGGGTGGAGAGCGTGGCCCTCCCCGACCCGAATCTGTACGCCGCGCGGGCGCTCGCGGCGTCGCTCGCGCGCCGCGGTGTGGCCGTCGAGGGAGGAGCGGTGGGCACGACCGATTCGCTCGCCTATCGGACGGTGCGCTGCTGCGCCTCGCCGCTCGTCGACTTCCGGGGCCGGCCGCTCCCCGACATCATCTTCCCGATTCTCAACTCGAGCCAGAACTGGTTCGCCGAGATGCTGCTCAAGATTCTGGGCCGGGAGCTGAAGGGTGAAGGCTCGTGGGCTGCGGGGCTGGGCGTCGAGCGCGGGTTCCTGACCGACTCCGTGAAGATCGACTCGACCGCGTTCGCGCTCGAGGACGGCTCGGGGCTCGCGGCGGGCAACCTCGTCACGCCGCAAGCGTTCGCGAAGCTGCTCGCATACATGCATCGCCATCCGAAGGGCGGGCCGTTCGTGGCGGGCTTGCCCCACGCGGGGCAGCCGGGCTCGCTGCTCAAGCGCTTCGTGGGCACCCCGCTCGAGGGCCGGGTGATCGCCAAGACGGGGAGCATCGACCGGGTCAACAGCCTGTCAGGCTACATCGAGCCCGCGAACGGGGGGGGCCGGACCATCACGTTCAGCGTCCAGGCGAATGGGCACGCCGTACCATATCAGCAGATGCTCAACCAGATCGATTCGGTTGTGGTGCAGATCGGGCGGAAATAGCCCTAGTCTTCCGTCTGCCCGAAGAGTGCCATGTTCGAGGAATGCCCCGGCTCGACTTTGGCGGCGGGATTGATGAAGTGGACTGCATGGTTCACGGCGACCGCGGCCTCCGCGGCGCCGGTGGCGATCAGCTTGAGCTTGCCGGCGTAGGTCGTGATGTCGCCCGCCGCGAACACACCGGGGATGTTCGTCTCCATGGTCTGGGATACCTTGATCTCGCCCTTCTCGATGTCCAGGCCCCACTGGGCAATCGCCCCGAGCGAGGAGATGAAGCCCAGCTGCGGAATCACGCAGTCGACGGCGACGCGGTCCTCTTCCTTAGTTTTGTTGTTGAAGATGGTCACGGCCTCGATCGTGTCGCCGCCGTGGATCGCCTTCAGCTCCCAGAAGGTGCGGAGCTCCATTTTCCCAGCCGCGCACAACTCGTGCACCTGGCGCACCGTCGCCGCGTGAGCCCGGAAACCGTCGCGCCGATGGATCATCAGGATGAACCGGGCGATCCCCTGGAGGTTCACCGCCCAATCGAAAGCCGAATCCCCGCCGCCCACCAGTAACACGCGCTTCCCGGTGAACACCTTGGGGTCGAGGATGCGATCGTGCAGGCCCTTCCCGTACCAGTGATCCGCATCCTTGAGCGGCAGCTTGCGAGGCGTGAACGCGCCGATCCCGCCCGCGATGAGCACGCTGCGCGACGGGTACTCGTCCCGCTCGGTGACGATCGTGAAGCGCGGCTGGCCGTCCGGTGAGTCGTGCTTCAGATCCATCACCTTCTCTCCCAAGTGGACGGGCTGCTTGAACTGGAAGGCTTGCTCGGCCATCCCCTTCACCAGGTCCTTGGCGAGGACCTTTGGGAAGCCCGCGACGTCGAAGATGTACTTCTCCGGGTACAGCGCCGTGAGCTGGCCGCCCACCTGGTCGAGGTTGTCGATCAGACGGCAGGAGGCCCCGCGCATTCCCGCGTAAAAGGCGCCGAACAACCCGGTCGGGCCGGCGCCGATAATCGTGATATCTTTGACGTCCTGCATGGGCTTCAATCGTAACGGAACCCCCGGGGAGAAGGGAGAGGGGAGCGGTTGAAGATCTACACCAAGACGGGGGACGACGGAGAAACCGGTCTTTTCGGCGCCGGTCGCGTGTCCAAGGATCACCTCCGGGTCGATGCCTACGGACAGGTGGACGAGCTCAACGCCGCGATCGGCCTTGCCATGGCGCTCGACCCCCGGACCTTCTGCCGCGAGCTGCTGGAGACGGTCCAACGAGACCTGTTCACGATTGGAGCCGAGCTCGCCACTCCAGACGCGGCGAAGCTCGCGAAGGCGCTGCGAGGGCCGCCGGTCGGCGTTGAGCAGGTCAACGCGCTCGAGCACGCGATCGATCGCTACGAGACACAGGTCCCCCCGCTGAAGCAGTTCGTCCTGCCCGGGGGCGTTCCGAAGGCGGCCGCGCTGCACCTGGCCCGCACCGTCTGTCGTCGAGCCGAGCGCGCTGTGGTCCGGTTTCAGCGAGAGCACCAGACCGGTGGCCTATCATCGGTGCTCCCGTACCTGAACCGCCTGTCTGACCTGCTGTTCGTACTCGCCCGAGTGGCAAATCATGCAGCGGGGGCGTCCGAGATCGTATGGTGAAGCTCCGGGTCGCCATCTCGGAGCAGCGCGACGCCTCGTACGACATCGTGATCGGCCGCGGGCTGCTCGCCGATCTGCCGGCCTTCGTGAAGGCGGCCTGCCCGGCCGGCCGTTATGTCGTGATCACCGACTCGCACGTGGCGAAGCTGTACGGCAAACAGGTCATGGCACGATTTCACGACGCCAAGCTGCAAGTGGAGTCGCTCGAGTTTCCCGCCGGAGAACGGAACAAGACGCGGGAAACGTGGGCGCTGCTCTCCGACCGCATGCTCGCGGCCCAGATCGGACGCGATTCCGCGGTGATCGCGCTGGGCGGCGGCGTGGTCGGCGACGTGGCAGGCTTCGTGGCGGCGACCTACCTGCGCGGCATCCCCTGCGTCCAGGTGCCCACCACGCTGCTCGCCATGATCGACTCCTCGATCGGTGGCAAGACGGGCGTGGACGTCCCGGCCGGGAAGAACCTGCTCGGCGCATTCCACCAGCCCCGGCTGGTGGTGGCCGACCTGGACGTGCTCGGCTCCCTGCCTCCGCCCCAGCTTGCGGCCGGCATGGCCGAGGCGGTGAAGCACGGCGTGATCGCCGATCGACAGTACTTCGACGTCCTCGAGCAGGAGCACGCGGCGGTGACGACACGGGACGTGGGAGCGCTCGAGCGCGTGGTGCGGCGTTCCGTCGAGATCAAGGCGGAGGTCGTGGCTGCGGATGAACGGGAGGCGGGGCGCCGGGCGATCTTGAACTTCGGCCATACCGTCGCCCACGCGATCGAGGCGACCACCCAATTCGCCACGCTGCACGGTGAGGCGGTCGCAATTGGCATGGCGTACGAGGCGCGTCTCGCGGAAGCGCTGGGGATCGCCGAGGCAGGCACCGCGGACCGCGTGCAGCGGCTGCTGGAGCGCTACAACCTGCCGCTCGATCTGCCGGAGTCGGCAACGGTGGAGGCGCTCGTCGCCGCGATGCAGCTCGACAAGAAAGCGCGTGACGGCTCGGTGCGGTTCGCTCTGCCGCAGACGATCGGGCGCATGTACGCGGACGGGAAGAGCTGGACCGTCGCGGCACCGGAGAACGTCGTGCGAGATGTGCTGGGAGAACCGAAGGGCGGGCCGGCGTAAACACGTAGGGGCGCAGCATGCTGCGCCCCTACACAGATCGCGTGTGCGACGTGCGGCCTACTGCGCTTGCGGCTGCGCGCGCTGTTTCCGAATGCGGTAAATCCCCCGAGCTATGAGCAATGCGCCCACGACCGCGAGAGCGGTGCCGCTATTCGTGCCCACGAGTGCGAGCTGGCCCGAGAGCCCGCCCACAATGAAGATCACGCCGATGATGAGGCTGCTCATGCAGTCCTCCGAGGCGACAGGGGACGGGCACGATAGAGGCCGGGTTCGGCGAGGTGCTAGGTCGTCCATCACTTCCTGACATAATCACATACCGTTCAACAACTTCCCACACAGGTGTGCACGTCTCCACATCGGGAGGCGGAAAGAATCAACCTCCCATCAACATCCATTTCTCCACATGTGATGTGGATAGTGGACAAACGGCGCACCTGTGCAGCAATCTCACTATTTGTGATGTGGAAAAATGTATAGATTTGCACCATTGACGGACGATTCCTATATTGGGCGCCGTTCGGGGATTTCCCGACGAGCCCTCACCCGTCCATGTTGGAGCCCTAGCTATGGCGCGGTCGAACGGAGGCAAGGCGAAGGCGTTCTTTCGTGCCAATCCTTCCGGTGCCTTCGACCAGTATCTGCAGGACATCCAGAAGCTCCCACTCATCAAGGATCCCGCTGAAGAACGCCGCCTGGCGCGACGCGTGCAGCGGGGCGACGAAAAAGCCGCCGAGCGACTCGTCACCGCCAACCTCCGATTCGTCATCTCCTACGTCAAGAAGTATCAAGGGCACGGCCTCGACCTCTCCGAGTTGGTCGCCATCGGGAACGAGGGGTTGCTCAAGGCGGTGAAGAAGTTCGATCCCGATCAGGGCGTGAAGTTCATCTCGTATGCGGTATGGTGGGTGCGTCAAGCGGTCCTGAAGGCGCTCGCGGAGCAGACCCGTAGCGTTCGCATCCCGCTGAATCAGAACTCGCAGCTCATCCGCATGAGCCGCACCGAGACGTACTTGTCGCAGGAGCTCGGCCGGGAGCCGACCGACGACGAGATCGCGATGGCGCTCCAGGACACCGTCGAGAACGTGCGCACCGCGCGCCGCATGACGGCAGCCGAGCTGTCGCTGGACGCGCCGGTGGACCGGAGCGACAAGGACGCAGCGACGCTGGGCGAGCGCTTCGCGGGCCAGGAGGGCGGGGAGATCGAGGAGAAGACGGACGGCAAGCTGATGCGCGAGTTCATCGACCGCATCTTCCAGAAGTATCTCACCCCGCGTGAGCGCAAGATCCTCTATCTCTACTACGGCCTCGAAGAAGGCAGCGAAGCCATGACGCTCGAGAAGATCGGGGCGCTGATGGGCGTCACCCGGGAAAGAATCCGGCAAATCAGGGAACGGGCGTTTGAGAAGCTGCGCGAATCACCGGATGGGAGAGCACTGAAGGGCTTCTGGAGAGCCGCCTGAGGACCTGCAACTACTAGACGCACAGACGCACAGCGGTGAACAGTATGAGGGGTTAGGAAATGCGCTTTCCTGGCCCCTCTTCGCTGTGCTCCCCTGTGCGTCTGTGCGTCTAGCCGTGGCCTTTCCCGTATACTATTTACCTATGGCCCGCGAGCTCCCGATTTTCCCCCTGCCGATCGTCCTGTTTCCCGGGGCCCCCCAGCCATTGCACATCTTCGAGCCTCGCTACCGCCAGCTGCTGCAGGACTGTCTCGCCGGTGACCGGCGGTTCGGGATCGCCTACGTGGCGCCCGACCCCGCGCCGGACGCCGATCCCGTACCGAATCCGGGCGACGTCGGCTGTGTCGCCCTCATCCGGTCGAACCAGCCGCTCCCCGACGGGCGCTCCAATGTCCTCACCGTTGGCGAGCGTCGTTTCGTACTGCGGGACTGGATCTCGAGCACCCGCCCGTACCGGGTCGCCGAGATCGAGGAATTCGACGACGATCCGACCGATGCCACCGAGGTGACCACCCTCGCCGCAGACGTGCGGGACGGCTTCGGGCGCCTCGCGCGCGCGCTCGGCGTCCTCACGGAGCGAGAGGACGAGGAGATCGAGCTGGCGACCGATCCCCAGCTCCTCTCGTTCCAGGTCGCGGCGTCGCTCGAGCTCGAGGCGCCGGCAAAGCAGGCGCTGCAGGCGATCCGGAGCACCAGCGCCCGCCTGCGCCAGCTCGCGAACCTGCTTGGTCCGGTCGCGGCTGACGCCGAGCGCCGGGCGGCGGTGCGCCAACAGGCGCGGGGCAACGGGCGTGGCGGGCGCCACCCGGAGATCGAGCGCGCCACGTGACCGCGACCGCCGGAGGGAGAGGGGAGCGGGGGGAATCGCTGGCCGCGGCGCTCAGCGAGATCGTGGGCGCGCGCCACGTGCGTACCGCGCTCCCCGAGCGAGTCACGTACGCGCGCGACGGGTTGCCGACGCATCGGCGCGTCCCCGGCGTGGTGGTGCTGCCCGGAAGCCGGGACGAGGTGGTCGCGGTCGTGCGGCTGCTCGCCGCGCTGGGCGTGCCGTTCGTGCCCCGGGGCGCCGGCACCGGTCTGTCGGGAGGCGCGCTCGCGGACGACGACGCGGTGCTGCTGGTGCTCACGCGGCTGAACCGCATCCTGGCGATCGACCCCAAGAACCGGATCGCGGTGGTGGAGCCCGGGGTGGTGAACGTGCGCCTCTCGGCTGCGGCGGCGCCCCACGGGCTGTACTACAGCCCCGATCCGTCGAGTCAGACCGCCTGCACCATCGGCGGGAACGTGGCCGAAAACGCCGGCGGGCCGCACTGCCTCAAGTACGGGGTGACGGCGACCCACGTGCTCGGACTCGAGGTCGTGCTCGCCGACGGACAGGTCGTGGAGCTCGGCAGCCCGGGCGGCGAGCCGTGGGGGCCGGACCTGGTAGGCCTGTTCGTCGGCTCGGAAGGCAACTTCGGGATCGCTACCCGCATCAGGGTGCGCCTGCTGCCCGTGCCGCGCGCCATCCGCACGCTGCTCGCCGACTTCAACGCGCTGCGGACGGCGGGCGAGGCCGTGTCCGCCGTGATCGCGAGCGGCATCGTGCCAGCGGCCCTCGAGATGATGGACCAGTCGTGCATCAATGCCGTGGAAGATTCGGTGTACGCGGCGGGCTATCCACGCGATGCCGCGGCGGTGCTGCTGGTCGAGCTCGACGGCTCCCGTGAGGAAGCGGTGGCGGCGGACGCGGACACGATCGCCGGCATCTTGCGCGCGCACGGCGCGCGCAGCGTGCTCAGCGCCGCGGATGCGAAGCAGCGGGAGCGGCTGTGGCAGGGCCGCAAGAAAGCGTTCGGCGCCATGGGGCGCCTGTCCCGTGACCTCGTCGTGCAGGACGCGGTGGTCCCGCGCTCCTCACTCCCCGACGTGCTGGAGGCGATCGGCCGGATCGCCGCGGCCTACGGGCTCACCGTCAGCAACGTGTTTCACGCGGGAGACGGCAACCTGCACCCCAACATCTCGTTCGACGGGCGCGTGCCGGGCCTCAAGGCGCGCGTGGACCAGGCGAGCGGGGAGATCATGGCGGTGTGCATCGCCGCCGGCGGCACCATCACAGGAGAGCACGGCATCGGGCTCGACAAGCTGCGCTACATGCCGCTGATTTTCGACGGCGATGCGCTGGCCGCGATGCGGGCCGTGCGCCGTGTGTTCGACCCCGACGAGCGGGTGAACCCGGGGAAGGTGGTTCCGATCCACGCCTGTCGTGAATGGTCCGGAGTGCGGAATGCGGAATTCGGAATGCGGAATAAAAGTTCATCCGTCGATTCCGCATTCCCCACTCCGCATTCCGCATTGACATCATGAGCCTCGTCGACCGCGTCCGCGCGCTGCTCGGCGACGACGCCGTGGACGTCGCCGCGACGCCCGACGGCGTACCGCGCGTCGCTCCCGGATCGCCGGACGCCGTGGGGCTGCTGCTCGGCACGGCGCGGGAGGAGGGGTGGCGCGTCCGCGTCGAAGGAGCCGGCACGTGGCTGCCCGCCGACGCGCCCGCCGACTTGGCGCTCACCACGCGCCGGCTCGACAAGATCCCGGCGATCGAGCCGCAGGATCTCTCCGCGACCGCCGAGGCGGGCACCCTCGGGTCGGTGGTCGCGACCGCGACGGCGGGCCCGTTGCGTCATGGGTTCGGAGCGGTGCGCGACCACCTGCTCGGCGTCACCTTCGTCACCGGCGACGGGCGCCTGGTGCAGAGCGGCGGGCGTGTGATGAAGAACGTCGCGGGGTACGATCTCACCAAGCTCGCCGCGGGCGGCTTCGGGGCGTTCGGCGTGATCGTGCTGGTGCACCTGCGGCTCCGCGCCCTGCCACGGGCCGACCAGACGCTCGTGCTCGAGGGGTCGCGCGAGGACCTGACCCAGGTGGCCGATGACATCGCCGCGGCGGCCGTGCAGCCGGCGGCCCATGAGCTCATGTCGCCGGCCCTCGCGCGACGCGAGCGTTGGTTGCTGGCGGTCCGCTTCGCCGGCTCGGCGGCCCTCGTCTCGGCCGAAGAAGCGGCGCTCCGCGCCGCCACCGGCGGTCGCTTCACCGCGCTGCGCGCGGACGAAGCGCACGCCCTGTGGATGCGAGCCGCGGAGAGCTTCGCCACGCGGCCCGTGACGTTCCGTGTGGGCGGACTGCCCGACTCGAGCGACGAGCTCATGGACCTGTTGCAGCATCAGGTGGGAGACGAGTGGATCTCGGCCAGCCCCGGCATCGGCGCGATCCGCTGGGGCGGCGAGACCACCGTGGACCGCCTGCGGCGGCTGCGCCGCACGCTGGCCGGGCTCGAAGTGCCGCTGACGCTCGAGCGGGCCCCCTGGCCGGTGCGCGCCGCCGTCGGTCACTTCGGCGCCTACCGCGAAGGCGTGGGCCCGCTCGTCGCCGGGCTGCGGCGCACGTTCGATCCGGGCGAAGCCTTCGTGGTGGCCGTCGAAGGTACGGAATGACGGATCGGGGCGGCTTCGAAGGGTTGGATTCCTGTGTTCATTGCGGCTTCTGTCTCCAGGCGTGCCCCACCTTCCTCGCTACCGGTGACGAATCCGACAGCCCCCGCGGCCGCATCGAGCTGATGCGCGCGCTCGAGGCGGGCGAGCTCGCTCCCGGCGATCCGGGCGTCGCCCTGCACCTCGACCGCTGTCTGGGCTGCCGGGGATGCGAGCCAGTCTGTCCGTCGGGCGTGGGCTACGGTCGCGGGCTCGAGGCGGCCCGTGCGCTGCTGACGCAGCGCCGCGGCGTGCCCTCGCTGGTGCGCGCGGCACTCGGGGCCCTCACGGTCGCGGAGGCGTCCCGCATCGTGTACGCCCTCGCGCGGCTGGTGAGAGCGACGGGCATCCCCCGCCGGCTGGCGGGATGGGGGCGCATCCGGTTCGCCCTTGGGATGCTTGCGGCGACGGCACCGAAGGTCGGTGGAGGTCGGTGGAGGTCGGTGAAGGGGAGTGGAGGTACCTCCCCCAACCTCCACCAACCTCCACCAACCTCCCCCGTCCTGCTGTTTCGCGGCTGCGTAATGGAAGGCCTCTTCTCCCACGTGCATGACGCCACGATCCGCACGCTGCAGGTAAACGGCTACGCGGTGGGCGAAGCCCCGGCGCAGGTTTGCTGTGGCGCGCTGCACGCGCACGCCGGTCTGCGGGACGAGGCGCGAGGGCTCGCGCGCACGAACCTCGCCGCCTTCGGCAACGACGATACGCCCATCGTCGTCAACAGCGCAGGGTGCGGGGCGATGCTGAAGGAGTACGGGCACCTGGTCGACGTCCCGGAGGAGGGGCAGCGATTCGCGGCCCGCGTGCGGGACGTAAGTGAGCTGTTGGCCGAGCGGGGCCCGCGGCCCGGCGCACCGCTCGACGTGACCGTCGCGTACGATCCTCCCTGCCATCTGCTCCACGCCCAGCGGATCGCCGAGCCGCCGGAGCGAATGCTGCGCGCGATCCCGGTGCTGCGCCTGATCTTCATGCCCGACGCCGCACAGTGCTGTGGCAGCGCGGGACTGTTCACCCTGGTGGAGCCCATGATGTCGCGCGCGGTGCTCGCGCCCAAGCTCGCCTCTCTGGCAGAGGCCCGGCCCCAGGTGGTGGCGACCGGCAACCCGGGGTGTCTCATGCAGCTCGGCGCCGGGCTCGCCGCCGCGGGTGTTCCTGCCGCGGTACGCCACCCGGTCGAGCTGCTCGACGAGTCGTACCAGGCCGCGGGCTATTATGCTTGAGGGATGACGGAAGGGCCGCCACAGGTCGCGCGTGTCGAGCCTGGTGACGTCACGCCGACGCTCGTCACCGCGCTGTATACCGGTGCGTTGGTCTCGCGGGTCGAGGCCGGAGTGGTGGCGCTCACGGGCCCCGGGGCCGTTACGTCTTTCCAGGGACTGCTGACGAACGACGTCGAGCTCCCCGGTGACGGCTCGTTCGTGTATGGCGCGCTGCTGACCCCCAAGGGGATGATCGTGGTGGACGGCTGGGCGGCCCGGCTGGGCGCCACGGTGAGCTACACCGTCCCAGCGCACGGCGGGGGGCGCGAGCGCGCCCTGGCGATTTTCACGCGCTCGGTGCCCCCGCGCCTCGCCCGCGTGAGCGACCGCACCTCCGAGGTAGCCGTCTATCGCCTGGCCGGTCCGGGCGCGCTCGCGGTGGCGGTCGCGGCGGGCCTCGAGGTGCCGCCCGCCGCCGGCCGCGTACTCCCGCGACCCGACGGCGTGGAAACCGCGCGGGCCACCGAAGGGGCGCCGTTCGTCCTCCAGGTAACGGTCCCGGCGGCAGCGGCCGCCCTGCTCGCCGCCCGCTTGGAGGCCG
>Ga0209238_1000912_pt1 | contig 11158 bp, 8 predicted proteins | sample GraSoi013_1_20cm_FD_185823 | JGI IMG/M metagenome (GOLD analysis project Ga0209238, IMG submission 185823) | Grasslands soil microbial communities from the Angelo Coastal Reserve, California, USA - Sample 10_02_2013_1_20cm (SPAdes) (version 2) | ecosystem: Environmental > Terrestrial > Soil >...
CCCGCCTGTTATGAGATAGAACGCAACGGCCGACCCTCCCTCCTTCTCTATGACCTCTCCAGCGTCGTAGGATCGTTCCCTCGCGAATGCGCTAGCAACTGATTTGATCTGCTTCCCTTTCAGCCCAGCAAATAGTGGAACCTCTGCCAGCATTTTAGCTGTCTGCGGATTGGCTTTCTTATCCAAGGATTATCTCAACTGACAGCAAGTCGTTTTTGTCTGCTTACTTAAAGCGTTAGCCCCATGGATTCCTCGGCGCGCGCTTCTTTCAACCCTCTTCGTGACATTTTCGTTGATATCTGGAGAAATTGATTCAGCACAAATCCAAATACTCGCCTCTCGATTACATGTCGTATGCCGAATCTCACCTTCCTTGGCACTAGCGGCTCGGTTCTGACCAAGGAGAGAATGTGTGCTGGCATCCTCTTCGATGATAAGCTGCTGGATGTGGGATTCGGAGTTCTCACGAACTTGGTAAGATCAGGTAAGAAGCTCGATTCGATCAATGATCTCTACATCTCTCATACTCACTCGGACCATATCGGAGACTTCACCGGACTTGTCTGGGCTATGGCGATGGAAGGCAGAACCAAGCCCCTCCAAGTAGTCAGCTCCTCCAGCGGAGGAACTGCACTAGAACGAATCCTTGATCTCCAGTCGACCCCGTATGCCTGGGTGAAATTTGACATTACTTTCGTGAGGCCGGAAGATGTCAGCGTCGAATCCGTCACGACGGTCCATGACCCTGAGAATCTGGCCTATCGATTCCAGACAGACCGAGGCGATCTCGTCTACATCGGAGACACAGCCAAGTCCGAGAAGATTTCAGAATTCGCAAAAGGATGCGACTTGCTGATTCACGACTCTACCTACCTCGATGGACAAGAATCGCTGGCAGCTCTAACCCAACACTCTACCGCGCGAGACGCGGCAAACACGGCAAAGCTTGCCAAGTCGAGAAGGCTCGTTCTGACACATTTCTCCCCAGGGAACGGGGTTGCTGAAAGGCGCTATCTAGCTCAGGCCTCAGCAGCTTTCGATGGAAGAATAGTCGCGGCAAAGGATCATCAAATCCTAACCGTATAGGAATCTCAGTCTCGAGGTACCAATCGTCTACTACTCTATTACAAATCGGCCTTAGCTAGCAGCGAATTGTATCTAGGGTCGGTTCTGAACCTCTTTAGGTCAGGGCTAAACCTGAGAGAAGGGAAGGCAATCTTGCCGGCCTCGAGAGCTTTTTCAGCCCATAGGAACGCGTTGTCTTGGTCTCCTAGAATCGAGTAGACTGTGATGAAGATTGTCGGGTTTGAATATCCAAGCTTTGAATCTGCCATCAATGCCTCGAATAGTTTCTTAGCCTGCTCGGTCTTTCCCGACGCAGCGTATACGTATGCCAGATGCGCTGTAGCTTCCGCTTTTCTCTCACTAATGTCAACCAATCTTCTAGCGTCATTAACAGCCTCTTCGAACAATCCGTTTCGTACATGCAGGTGGATTAGATAGTCTTGGGCTACGACGAAGTTAGGGTTCATTTCCAGATACCTGTGACATTCATCGAGGGCTTTCTCGTATTGTTCTGAGAAGAAGTAGGCCTGCACGACGCCCATCCCGATTACTGGTGAGAGAGGATCGAGTACCTGTGCTTTCTCGGCTGCCATGACCGATTCCTGTAGTCTCCCTGTCGTTTGCAGGAGCACGGAATTCAAATAGTGTGCGTTTGCGTAGTTCGGGTTCAACTGGATCGCTTGCTTGAACTGTTCTTCTGCCAGGTCCCAGTCCCAGTTGTAAATCATCAGAACGGCGGCGAGTGCAGTGTGTGCTTCCGCAAGGTTATCGTTGAGTTCTAATGCTCTGTACGCGTATTCTCGCGCTTTCTCGAAGGCCTCCTTAACGGGGAGGTAGAGATGGCGCCCCATCAGGGTATAGCAGTCCGCCATACCGGCGTGAGCCAGGGCGTAGTTAGGGTCCTTCTGTATTGCTTCTCCAAAATACGAAATTGCTCTCTCGAGGTCTTCCTTAGTCCTCTTGCTCCAGTAGTATCGTCCTCTTAGGTAGAGGATATAGGCTCCAATGTCCTCGGGAGCTTTCTCTTCGATGAATTTTCTGTTCTCTTTGAGAAGCTGAACTTTCAATGCCTCGGCTACTCGTTCCGCGATGTCGGTCTGTATCTTGAAAACGTCCTCCAGCTCTCTGTCGTACTTCTGTGCCCAGATGGGTGCTTCGCTACCCACATCGATCAGCTGGATGGTAATTCGAAGTCTGCCTCCTGCCTTCCTCACGCTTCCTTCAAGAATAGTTCCGACCTTGAGTTCTCGTCCGATCTCACCCACGCTCTTGTCTGCTTGTTTGTATTTCATAACGGATGTCCTTGCAATCACGTTCAGTCCAGGAATCGAGGAGAGAGTGTTGATGATCTCCTCGGTAAGGCCGTCCGCGAAATACTCGTCGTCGTGGTCAGAGCTGAGGATGGCCAGAGGTAGTGCGGCGACCCTTCGGGGCTCGAGAGCATCGCTCTTCGTGAGCCTGGGGCCTCCAGTTGAAGGCAGAACTTTGTAAACCATCATAGGTATCTGTACATTCTTCAGCTGGTTTTGTCCAAGGGATAAGGTTCGGAATTCGTCGTTGTTCCGCACGTGATCAAAGACCTGTTGAGTAATGCAGATCCCTCCGGGGTCTGCAAGAGACTGGATTCTTGAAGCGATGTTCACAGCGTCTCCATAGACATCTCCGTCCCGGTGTTCAACGTCTCCAAGGTGAACCGCAACTCTCAGCAGTATCTTTCTCTCGGAAGGCACGCTCTGATTCCGCTTGTGCATCTGCTGCTGGATCTCCATGGCACATCTTACCGCTTCAAGAGCACTTGGAAATTCGACGAGGAAGCCATCACCGATGGTCTTGACTTCACGACCTGCATGTCTCGCAAAGACTGGGCGCAGCAGCTGCCTCTGCTCCTCGAGGAGGGTGAGCGCGAGAGCCTCATTCATCTCTGACAAGGTTGTATAGTCCACCATGTCAGTGAACATTATTGCAGCGAGTCTCCGCTCGCCCTGCGACAACTGGGTCCTCAGTATCCGCGCTATCCCGAAGTTAAAAACCGTTTACGGATTTGAACGCAAGAGAGTCCGTTGTCCGCCGAACTATTCGGGTGTTTCGTTTGATAGTTTTGCGCTATCTCTTTGACAGCCCCATCTTTCGCTCTATCTCCAACCATCTGGGGTCGGTGCGATATTCTGCGCACCAAGGGAATTCTCTAAAGTCGTGCAGAAATCCGTCGTGTTCCTGGTAGGCCTTATTCAGCCAGCCAAACGCCTCGTCATTCTCGCCTAGGCTAAACTTGACCAGTGCGACCCATGCCGGAGATACGTAGTCTCCAGAGGGGGTGGTCTGGATCTCTTCAAGCAATTTTGTCGCCTGCTCTCTTCTTCCTGCTCGGGCATAGATCGCAGCTAGGCTCATCTTTCCAAGGCCCGCGTTACCTTGCGTTTCGGCCGATTTCTTTGCTTCCTCGATTGCCTGATCGAAGTCCCCGACACGTTCATGTGCCCATGCCTTGAAGAAGTGAACAGAGTCGAAGCCAGGATCCGCCTTTACCGTCTTTTCGAATTGGGCTATCGCTTCTCGAGCTCTTCCCATGAGGAGGAGGTGTATTGCAAGTCCTTGGCTAAATGTGCTCGAATAGGGATCGAGTTCCAGGGCACGCTTCTCGAATTCAAGAGCTTCCTCTTGTTTTCCCATGGAAGCGAGCAAGCTGGAGTACCAGTGGTATGCAGTTGCATAATTGGGCTTGAGTGCGATCGCCCGCTTCAACTCCTTTTCGGCGCCAGTGAGGTCCCACTGCTCATCGAGAACCAAGCCGAGTGACGCATGGGCCTCAGCTAGATCCCTGTCGAGTTCGAGTGCTTTTTCGGCATATCCCTTCGTGAGTGGCCCGGCCTCGGCATGCGATGCCCACCCACGATCTTCAAGTATTAGGTAGCAATCAGCGAGCCCTGAATATGCGAGGGCAAAGTTTGGGTCCAGTCGCACCGCTTCTTCAAAATAACGGATAGCCTTCTTTACGCTCTCCCTCGTTCTCTCGTTCCAGAAGTAGCGTCCTTTTAGATAGAGTGAGTATGATTCAGGGCTACCCGTTGGCTTTTGCTCCAGTGCTTCTTTCTCTTTCGAGAGGAGTTTCACTTTCAGGGCTCCGGCTACCTGTTCTGCTATGTCGCCCTGGATGGCGAAAATATCGGTCAGGTCCCTGTCATAGCTTTGCGCCCATAGATGCTTGTCGTTTTTGGCGTCTATCAGCTGCGTGGTTATCCTGACCTTGTTACCGGCCTTTCTTACACTTCCCTCCAAGAGCGACCCGGCTGACAGTTCTCTGCCGATGTCTCCAATCGGCATTATCGTATCCTTGTAACGCATTACAGAGGTGCGAGAAATGACGCTGAGTTCCCCGATTCTGGAAACGGTAGAGATCAATTCTTCAGTCATGCCGTCTGCGAAGTACCTGTCGTTAGGGTCCGCGCTGAGGTTCGCGAACGGCAGGATTGCTATTCGACGCGGGTCGAGAGCGAGTTCTTCGGACTCTGTCAGTCCTTTGGGCACTTCCACCGTATAGAGTTCGACCGGGTGGCGGATGTTCTTAAGCTCGCGAACGCCCAGCCTATTCATCTTATACTGCACCCTCCCTTGCACTTGGTCAATCACCTGCCTCGTAACACATATGCCGCCTGCCGTAGCTAGTGGCTGGAGTCTCGCAGCCACATTGACTGCATCCCCCAAGATATCTCCACCAGAGTGAACCACATCGCCCACATGGATTCCAATCCTGGCATGTACTCTTTCATTTTCACTGCGCCGCTCGTTGACCTGCCGCATCTCGTCTTGAGCTTGGACAGCGCAGTTCACAGCTTCCACAACGCTTGCGAACTCGACGAGAAAGCCGTCCCCCATAGTCTTGACCACCTTTCCCTGATACTTTGCAAAGATGGGTTGTAGGAGACTCCGGTGATCCTCGAGCAACTTCAACGCGTGCCCTTCATTCAGGGAGGTTAACGAAGAATATCCGACCAGGTCGGTGAACATTATTGCAGCTAGTCTACGTGCGCCTTCCGACAATTAGGCCCTAATCCTTCTTCTTCCTGCATCGATAAAACCGTTGGTCCTCATAACCAGCTCCAGTCAACCGCAAAGTCATCAGATAATCCGCACTAAGGGTCGGATTCTTCGAAGTATACTTTTGCTCCCTTCCATGTTTCATATACGGTCAAGAAGCAAGGGATGTGTTCAGGGTCCCGTCGATGAACTTTGATCTATTCACCATCGGACTATTGATCTTGCGCACCGACGCGCCGAAACTAAGTGAAGAGGAGGAGAACGTCCTCCAGGACGCACACATGGCACACCTTGCCAAATTGCACGATGAAGGGCATCTGTTGGCCGCGGGGCCGCTTCTCGGTTCGTCCGACCGTGACATGCGAGGGCTAGAAATCTACAAAGGTTCGCCAGATGAGGTGAGGGCATTGGCAGATCAAGACCCTGGAGTTCGAGCTGGACGATATACGCACCGTTTTCTTCCATGGATGGTACCAGGAGGAGCCTTGAGCTTTGCTCACACTCGGTTCCCTCGGTCAATGGCCGAGGTTTAGATTGGAATCTCGCCGCGGTTAGGATTCGTAGAGTCGCTGGACTATTTCCTGCGCCTCAGGCTTTGTGAATATCTCACTTAGGGATCTGGAGAGAAGAAATTTTCGATCAGCCTATCAATGTGAACTGACTTGTCCGTTTCTACGCGCACACGTTCTTCTATCGAAGAAGTCTAACGTTTGTTCCGCGAGGATTCTCCTCGACGAGCCTGGAGAGGGGTATGCAGCGTCCTCCCGCTTTCTCCACCTTGACAAGGGCACGTGGAGAGAATTTGAAGGCGGCTATGGTCAACTTCTCTTTCGGCTCGCCCGACCCCAGGACTTTGCCAGGAACCGCGATGACTTCTCCTCCCTTGAGGTTCTTTGAAACCTGGCCGAGATTCAGGACAATTCTTGTTCTGCGAGATTTGCCCAAGAAGCTGGCGATCGTGATCCAGAGCGGTGTCTGGTACTGTTTTCCCGCCTTCATGAGGTAGCCTATGGCGCTGATCAGTTCAGGGTTTGTTGGCCGACGCTGCTTCATTTTCTGGATCTTCTTGGCGGAGCGACGCGGTACCGCGACGCTTACCAATAAAGCCTTTCGAGTGCGATGGGTCTATCTTACTCTCTGGATCTTCAAGAGGTCTGTTCGTCCCATGGGACCTTTAGGATCTCCGGACACGATTACTATCGTGTTGCCTTTCCGTGCCAGCTTGAGTCTCTTGATAGTCTTCTCCGCCTCGGTGAATATGGACTCCGTTGATTCCATTTCTCGTCTTACTGTCTGCACTCCCCATGAAAGTAGTAATTGTTTTTCGACTTCAGATTGAGAGGTTAGCGCGACAATGGGTAGAGGCGGTCGGTATTTTGAGACTCGACGGGCGGTCTTACCGGTGCGGGTTGGTGTGACGATGGCTGCTGCTGATATCTGGAGCGCGGTCTCGCAGGCGGCGAAAGCGATTGCGTCCTCTTGACTATTCTCGTGCCATTCGCGTCTCTGCTGTGTAATCTGTTTAGGAAGATAGCGTTCTGTTTCTTGCCCAACCTTCTGAAGGGTCTTCACCGCTTCAACCGGGTAGCTTCCGATAGCCGTCTCCTCAGACAGCATCAACGCATCTGAGCCGTCGAGGATCGCGTTAGCAACGTCCGTCACCTCCGCTCTTGTAGGCGTGGGTGCGGAGATCATCGACTCCAGCATCTGAGTGGCCGTAATCACTGGTTTTGCTTGGCGGTTCGCCTCGAATATGATCCTCTTCTGAACAATCGGAATCCGCTCTAGGCTCAGCTCTACCCCGAGGTCTCCTCGTGCAACCATGACCCCGTCTGCTTCCTTGACAATCTCCTCCAGATTCTCAACCGCTTCTTTCTTCTCGATCTTAGCAACCGCAAACAATTCTCGTCCCTTCTCGCCCGCGATCTTCCGCGCCATTCGTATGTCGTCGGCTCTCTGGACGAACGATACGGCGACCATGTCGACATTATTCTCAAATCCAAAGTGTAGATGCTCCCGATCCTCCCGCGTTATCGCGGGTACGCGTGCTCGCAACCTTGGAAGGTTCAGGCCCTTACCGGAAATTAGATTTCCGCCTACCAGAACTCGTGCTTCAACTTCATCTCGCGTGGTCCGAAGGACTTCGAGCCTGATGGACCCGTCAGCCAAATAGATCGTGTCCCCCTTCCTCACCGTTTTCGGCAAGTCAGGATATGCGACAGGGATCTTGCTTTTTGCCTTGGAGGGTTTGGCTGTCAGGTTTACAGTGTCGAGCCGTCGGAGATGCATCGGCTCTTGGGCGAGTTTTCCCACTCTGAGCTTCGGACCGGGCAGGTCCTGAAGAATGGCTACTGGGCGGCGAAGATTGTGGCTGACTTTCCTGATTGATTTGATGTTCTTCAGGTGTTCTTCGTAGGTTCCGTGTGAGAAGTTGATCCTGGCTACATCCATTCCAGCTCGGATCATATGACCTAGAACATTGGGGGAGCTTGACGCCGGGCCGATGGTGCAGACGATTTTTGTAGCTATTCTAGCGGGCAATGGACCTGCTTCTCTCCCGGTATCTTAGCTTCGACGATTCGGATTGCTGATAAGTCTCACGGAGGGGGAAGTTGGCTAGTAGCAGGAAGTACTCTGGATCAGGATTTCAGAGATCTCCACGCGACGGGCCTTTCTTCGACGACGTATCCTTCTGTATCTCTTGACGCAGACGCGATGCTTTCACCACGTCTCTGATGAAGTCCTTGTAGCCACTAGTCATTTCGACGTAGGCCTTCTCAACCTCTTTCATATCTGGAACTAGTAAGAGGAGGTCCTTCGAGAGTTTAGTGTCCCTTCGAGGTCGACGAATCTTGCCTCGAATCTTCCCATATCCAGACGCGAGTTTGTCGGTCCAGTCATCTTTCTCAAGGATCCGAGCGAACAGTTTCTTAAGATCTAACTCCTCTCCGGTCATCTCGGGCTCATCCGTAAACATACTCTGAGCCATCACGCGGGATTGTCTCTGCACCTCTCCTCCCGAGTTGCGCGTGGGTCGACTCAAATGGCACAGATTCCTATTTCAACTGTTGCTCTTCGCCCATAGCGTTCGGGCCCCTCGGAGTGATCCCGGGATGAGTGACGGTGTCAGTTTTCTTGGACCCTCAGCGAGCTAAGTGCAAATTGGAAAAAGCAAACCAAAATTCTGTTGTTACCCTGGCCAATTGCTAGTTTGACCTACTAGACGTCTGCTACTGTTCACGCCTTTGATGAGGAACATCAGGTTTAGACTGGTCGTATGCGATTGCTCGTTGATCGAGAATGTCGAAAGTACAGGAAAAAGAGAGCACGTGGCTCAACAACCTATCAAGCACAGAAATAGCTAATGAGCTAGACTCTCGCCTTAGAGACCTTGAAAAGAACATTGCAGTTGCACGCGAATTCATCAAACTGGCTGACGAGAGCTATTCGGAGCTACGCCACAAATGGAACCTTCTACACGAGGAAGTCGGAAACAAATCTGAGACGAGCAGGACAGGGCCGGCAATTGTGGCAGACGAGAAGAGAGAGACTCGACCCCGGAACAAGAAACCATCCAAGACTAGAGAGACGGAAGTAACTGAGCTGAATAAGCCAGTGAGCCCCAGTTCCACGGACATTTCCGAAAAACCAGAAGCCCATCCGAGACACGTCAAGACCACGAATCGGCCCAAGAAAGAACCAGAGATTTCTGGCAAGGATGCTGATTCTATACTTTCCAAGAAGCCCTCTCAGCCGTATCGGGACCCAGGCCGACGGCGCGGAAGGACTAGCGGACGCAACTAGTTCTCCTTCTGTTCTATTTCGAAGGCGCGGCAAGGACAGGTTTCGGCGACATAGTGGCCCCTAGGCCGACCGCCAGGTAGTTGAATCCTTGGAAATCGCCTTGGCGCCGGATTCTGCGAGCGTCAACAATGTTTGGGGTCCTCATTAGCGTCTTGAACGCTCTGGGTTTCAGTTGGCGAAATTCGTCCCACTCGGTCATAAGGATACAGCATTCTGCTCCCTTGATGCAGGATCTGGAGTCTGTCGCAAGCTCCACCTGTTGAGGTAGAACTTTCCGCGCGTTTTCAATCGCCATGGGATCGTAGGCAGAGACAGAAGCGGAATTGTTCACAAGTTCCTCGATGACGCGGAGTGAAGCTGCTTCTCTAACATCGTCCGTGTCTTTCTTGAAGGCTAGCCCAAGCACGGCGATTCGACGATTCTCCAATGTTCCTAACAGCTTGCGCGAGAGTTTTACGATTTCATTTGCTTGGCGGCGGTTGACCTCTTCGACTGCGGTCAGGAGGACTGGGTCGTAGTCTAGGGCCCGGCTGAACGCGATGAAGGCTTGGAGGTCCTTGTGGAAGCAGGAACCGCCGTAGCCGGGTCCTGCCTTGAGGTAGAGAGACCCGATCCGAGGGTCCAAGCCTATCGCCTTTGCAACGGTCTCGACATCTCCTGAGGGCAGACGTTGGCAGATGTTGGCGATGGTATTGATTGTGCTGACTCGAGTGGCGAGGAATGCGTTGCTCGCATACTTGATGGTCTCCGCTGTCGTCGGATTCGTTATTATAGTGGGAATCTTCCTTGCCCTGTAGATTCGCTGGTAAAGCTTCACTAGCTTGTCCCCGGATTTTTCATCGTTTGCTCCAATTACGATCTTGTCCGGGTGAAGGGTGTTCGTTATTGCAGAGCCCTCCGCGAGAAATTCCGGATTTGAACACAGGCCCAGTTTCGGACCGCAGGGTTTCCCGCTAGAAGATTCCAACACGGGCCGAACGAGGCCAGTCGTCGTGCCCGGAATGACAGTGCTCTTGACGACGACAAGATGGTACGCATCAGCGCCTCTGATCGCAGATCCTACATCTTCCGCGGCTTTCTTCACAAACGTTAGGCTGATGGATCCATCTTGATTGCTTGGCGTTCCCACTGTGATGAACGTGACATCTGCCTCGACGACCCTATCTATGTCAGTTGTGAACTGGATCCTCCTGTTCTTAACTGCGGATTTGAGCATTGAGCCAAGGCCCGGCTCGTGTAATGGTGTCTCTCCCTTCGCGAGCTTCGCGATCTTCTCGCCATCGATGTCTACCCCGATTATCTTCATACCTCTTGATGCTAGGACAGCAGCGGTGCAGAGCCCAACATACCCCAGACCGATAAACGAAACCGATTCGGATCCTCGTTTCATAGGGAAAGTCCATACTTGGGCGCCTATATTGAAATATATTGGAATGTCCTAGGATAGAGCGACGAACACTGAATCTGGCTGATCCTTGATTGTTAAGAAAGGTGGTCATTCCGGCGGCAGGCCTGGGCACCAGACTCTTGTCAGCCACAAAGGAACAGCCAAAGGAGATGCTCCCGGTCTTCTCTGTGACCAAGGACGGGGAGCTATGTCTCAAACCGATTGTCCAGCTAGTGTTCGAGCAATTACACCATGCTGGGTTTCGAGAATTCTGTTTCATCGTCGGTAAGGAGAAGAGAGCGATAGAGGATCACTTCACTCCAGACTCTTCCTATCTATCGATGCTACGGAAGAACGATAAGAACGGGCCCTCTGAAGACCTGCAAGCCTTCTATGAGATGGTCGAAGAATCCACTCTTGTATGGATAAACCAGCCTGAACCACGGGGGTTCGGAGACGCAGTCTTGAAAGCTAAACCATTCATTGGAGGAGACAGCTTCCTAGTTCATGCAGGAGACAGCTACATTCTGTCTGAGAACTCTGACCACCTGAAACGGCTCACAGAGGTCAGCGATATGATGAAAGCTGACGCCGCCTTTCTCGTACAGCAAGTCGAGGATCCGCGCCGCTACGGCGTAGTAGAAGGGACCAGAGAAGGTGCTGGTATCGTTCATGTGACAAGAGTTGTCGAGAAACCTCTGCAGCCAGCATCCAAATTGGCAATTATGCCTGTCTACGCTTTCCACCCGGTTATTCTGAAAGCGTTAGAGGTTACTCAGTCCGGTGTCGGAGGCGAGATTCAACTTACGGACGGCATACAAAAAATGGTTGAGTGGGGACTCGAAATACGGGCAGTCGAGCTAGAGG
>Ga0209238_1000913_pt1 | contig 11155 bp, 9 predicted proteins | sample GraSoi013_1_20cm_FD_185823 | JGI IMG/M metagenome (GOLD analysis project Ga0209238, IMG submission 185823) | Grasslands soil microbial communities from the Angelo Coastal Reserve, California, USA - Sample 10_02_2013_1_20cm (SPAdes) (version 2) | ecosystem: Environmental > Terrestrial > Soil >...
CAGCACGAAGCCGCTGACGAAGTTGCTCGCGACCGACTGCAGACCGAAGCCCAGCCCCAGGCCGATGGCGCCGGTGAGCACGTTGAGCGTGGTCACATCAACGCCGGCGGCGTTGATCCCCAGCAGCATGCCCAGCCCCAGCAACAGGAAGTAGGCGAACTTGGAGACTCCGACCCGCGTCGACACGGCCAGCTGGTCGAGCCGCATGACGTGGCGCTCGATCGCGCGCGCGATCAGGCTCGTGACGACCAGGAAGGCGGTGACGATCACCAGGCCCTTGAGCAGGCCCCACAGGCTCAACTGCGTTCGTCCCGGAAGCAGGCTGACGCGGTTGAGGGCGGCCTCGAGCGCATCCAGCCAGCCGAGCAGCGCCACCCCCGCGATCACCCACAAAACGAACGTGATGCGGTTCTCCCGGGTGCCGACCCAGGAACCCGGGCCGAGCATCCGGCCGAGCAGGTAAACGCCGAAGCGCAGCAGCACCAGCGCGCCCACGATCTCGAGCGCGCCGTCGATGACTGCCGTGGACGTCGCGAACGCGGCCAGCGCCGCGCGACCGGCCAGCAGTGTGGCCAGCGCCGCGACCAGCGGCGCCAGGATGAGCGCCCCTTCCAGCGTATGGTCCAGCCAGTGTGGCCGCTGCTGCGCGGCCGTGGCGCCAGGTGCGCGCCGCACGCGCAGCGCCCGCGCGACCAGCAGCGCGATCACGCCTGCGAGCAGCAGCGCGAGCACTGCGCCGAGCACTTGCGGGGACGTCAGCCGCAGCAGAACCGCGCTTACGGCGGCGTCGGCGCTATCCATCAGGCGTTGAGATCCGGGATCAGCTCGCTCTCCAGCCGCGCGATCTGGTCCTTGAGCATGAGCTTGCGCTTCTTCAGGCGCTTCACCTGCAACTCATCCACGTGCAGGTCGAGTGACAGGCGGGAGATGACCTCATCGAGATCACGGTGTTCGATGCGCAACTGACGCAGTTTTTCCACGTTGCGGAACAGCTCGCGGTCGACGTTGTCTTCGATTTCCGCCATACGGGAACGGCCCACGATCGGAAGCTGAATGGGCTTTGGATGGCCTGGGGCTGCTGGCGGCGGCCGCCAAAACGCTGAGCTTAGCTCAAGCGAGGCTCCGAGTGCCACGGCGTCAGCGCCGGTACCCGCGGCCGTAGGTATCAGCGACCCCGTCCGCGGTGCGACCGGCGCGCGTGTGAGCCCTTGTCCCCGCGGGGGCCGCCGCCGCGCGCGCCGCCGTGCGAGCCGCCGCCGTGTGAGCCGCCGCCGTGTGAGCCGCCGCCGTGTGAGCCGCCGCCGTGACGGCGGCTGCCGGGGCGCTGGGGCCGGTGTGAGTGCACCGGTGCGCCCGCCACCACGCCGGTGGCCAGCAGCTCCGGGGCGATCGGGGCGAACGGGATCTTATGCCCGACATAACTCTCGATTTCCGGCAGCGACACCGCGTACTCCTCGCACGCGAAACTGATGGCGTCGCCCTCGGCGCCGGCGCGGGCGGTGCGCCCGATACGGTGCACGTAGTCGGGCGCGTCCTGCGGCAGGTCGAAGTTGAACACGTGGCTGACGTCCGGGATGTGCAGGCCGCGCGAGGCCACATCGGTGGCGATCAGGACGGCGAGTTTTCCCTCGTGGAAGTCGCGCAGGAAGCGCAGGCGCTTGTTCTGCGGCACGTCCCCGGAGAGCGCCTGGGCACTGAAACCGTTGGCCTTGAGCGTGCTCTCGAGCCGCTCGGCCATGCGCCTGGTGTTCACGAACACCATGGTGCGCACCGCCTCGCTCTGGTGCAGCAGCCCGATGAGCAGCGGCACCTTCTCCTCCATGGACGGGTAGTACATGAGCTGGCGCACCTGATCGACCGTCATCTTGTCCGGCTCGATGCGCACGGTTTCCGGGTTGTTCATGTGCTCGTAGGCGAGCTCGAGCACGCGGTGCGAGAGCGTGGCCGAGAACAGCATGGACTGGCGCCGCTCGGGATGGGGCAGGCGCCGCAGAATGTAGCGGATGTCGGCGATGAAGCCCAGGTCGAACATGCGGTCGGCCTCATCGAGCACCAGCACCTGGGCGTGCCGCAGGTCGTACACGTGCTGCTTGAAGTAATCGATCAGCCGCCCCGGCGTGCCGATCAGCACTTCGCACCCCTGGCTGAGTTCCAGGCGCTGCTTCTCGTAGTCGATGCCGCCGAACACCACCGAGTGCCTGAGTCCGGTGTGGGCGCCGAGAGTGAGCGCATCGCGATGGATCTGTACCGCGAGCTCGCGGGTCGGTGCCACGATGAGTGCGCGGATGGAGGTGGGGCTGCGATTCGCCGCCGCGGGACGCGTGAGCAACGCCTGGTACAGCGCGACGAGGAACGCGGCCGTCTTGCCGGTGCCGGTCTGTGCCTGGCCGGCGACGTCGCGGCCCGCCAGCGCAATCGGCAGCGTCTGCGCCTGGATGGGCGTGCAGTGAGTGAAGCCTGCCTGGCGGATGCCGGCCATGACCGCAGGCTGCAGGCCCAGCGAGGCGAATTCGACGGAACCGGAATGTGAGTCAGTCATCAAAATAGGTCTGGAGTGTGAGCGGAAAGCACGCCTGAGGCTTGCAAAAGCGGCCCGGAAGCGCTACAAAGTGTCTCAGTCAACGGGCCAACTCAGGTCCGCACCTGCCGACCCGGTTTCCTTAATTCCCTTAAGGTTCATACTCAATCACGAGTTATTAGTGTAACCGTTTGGCGGGTGTTTCTGGCATCGCTTTTCGGGCGCCATTGCCGACCCGCTCGTGGATTCCCAATTTCCAGGCCGATTTATTGCGCTCTGCAGTGACGGAGGTTGAAACCGCGTGAGTAGCCCGCACATTGTGCATACTACAGACGCCACTTTTTCGCAGGACGTCCTGAAGTCCGACAAGCCGGTGCTGCTGGACTTCTGGGCCGAGTGGTGCGGTCCGTGCAAGATGATCGCCCCGATCCTGGATGAGATCGCCAGCGAGTACGGCGATCGAATCAAGGTCGCCAAGATCAACATCGACGAGAACCCGCAGACACCGCCCAAGTTCGGCATCCGCGGCATCCCGACGCTGATTCTGTTCAAGAACGGCACGGTCGAGGCGCAGAAGGTCGGCGCCGTATCCAAATCCCAACTTTCAGCATTTCTGGACAGCAACCTGTGAGAGGCTATCTCGGCAATCAGGGCCGCAACCGGCCCAACAAGGGCCCGCGCCACAATCGTGACGGCAACCGCGGCAACAACGGCGGACGTCCCGATGAGATGATGCACGAGCCGGAGGTGTTCGACGCCGACGACTCCGAGATCATAAGCCCGGCGGAGCTGACGCAGTCGCGCAGCTCGATGAACCTGACGGAGCTCAAGTCCAAGCCCATCCATGAGCTGGTGAAGCAAGCCGAGTCCATGGGGCTCGAGAGCCTCGCCCGTTCGCGCAAGCAGGACATCATTTTCTCGATCCTGAAGGCGCACGCCCGCAATGGCGAGAACATCTACGGCGACGGTGTGCTCGAGATCCTGCAGGACGGCTTCGGCTTCCTGCGCTCCGCCGACGGTTCCTACCTCGCCGGTCCCGACGACATTTACGTGAGCCCCAGCCAGATCCGCCGCTTCAACCTGCGCACCGGCGACACCATCTCCGGCCTGATCCGCCCGCCGAAGGACGGCGAGCGCTATTTCGCGCTGCTGAAGGTCGGCGAGATCAACTTCGATTCGCCCGAGAGCTCGCGCAACAAGGTGCTGTTCGAGAACCTGACGCCGTTCCATCCGACCAAGCGTCTGAAGCTCGAACGCGGCAACGGCTCCACCGAGGATCTGACCGCGCGCACCATCGACCTGGTCGCGCCCATTGGCAAGGGCCAGCGCGGCCTGATCGTCTCCCCGCCGAAGGCCGGCAAGACGATGCTGCTGCAGAATATCGCCACCGCCATCACCTCCAACCATCCCGAGGTCCACCTGATCGTGCTGCTCATCGACGAGCGGCCGGAAGAGGTCACCGAGATGCAGCGCACGGTGAAGGGTGAGGTGGTGTCGAGCACCTTCGATGAGCCCGCCGCCCGCCACGTGCAGGTGGCGGAGATGGTCATCGAGAAGGCCAAGCGCCTGGTGGAGCACAAGAAGGACGTGGTGATCCTGCTGGATTCGATCACCCGGCTGGCGCGCGCCTACAACACCGTGGTGCCGTCCTCCGGCAAGGTGCTGACCGGCGGTGTGGACGCCAACGCGCTGCAGCGTCCGAAGCGCTTCTTCGGCGCGGCGCGCAATATCGAGGAGGGCGGGAGCCTGACGATCCTCGCTACCGCGCTCATCGATACCGGCTCGAAGATGGACGACGTCATCTACGAGGAGTTCAAGGGCACCGGCAACAGCGAAATCCACCTCGACCGGCGCATCTCCGAGAAGCGCGTATTTCCGGCGGTCAACATCAACCGCTCCGGCACGCGCAAGGAGGAGCTCATCACCGACCAGGGCGAGCTCGCCAAGATGTGGATCCTGCGCAAGCTCCTGCACCCCATGGACGAGCTCGCCGCGATCGAATTCCTGCTCGACAAGATGAAGGACACCAAGTCGAACGGGGACTTCTTCGAGGCGATGAAGCGCTGAAGGCCGCCGCAGCCCGCGCTCGCCAAGCGGGAGGAGTCCGGAAGCGCATGCGCAATTGGCTCGCGGTCGCCGCGGTGATCTTCGGTCTACCGACCGCACCGGCGTTTGCCGACCGCGACCACGATCCGAATTCCGGCGCGCCGCTGCCGCCGCACCGGCACGAGACTCCCAGCCCCATCACGGATCACTTCTACATCCGCGGCGCTCTCTATGACCCGCAGCTCAAGACCAACTTCCGGGTCGATCGGTCTTTCCAGGGGATGACCGGTACGCCGGTGAACGGCGAGAGCGACCTGGGACTTCCCGACCGCCTGCGCCAGGGGCGGGTGGAATTCATGTTCAGGCTGCGCGAGCGCAGCAAGGTGCGGGTCGAATACTTCGAGGCCGATCGCTCGGGGAGCCGGGCCCTTGCCAACGACGTCGTCTTCGGCAACCAGACCTTCGCCGCCGGGCAGCTGATGCAGACCTCGCTCGACTGGCGCCAGTTCGATATCACGTACAGCTACTCGCTCCTGCGCAACGATCGTTTCGAGGTTGCGACGGGCCTGGGCATCTACTTCCTGCAGGTGGATGCGATCGGACAGGTGCCGGCGCAGAACCAGCGCCAGGAGGTGACGGCGGCGACCCCCTTTCCCGCCCTGCCGCTCGATCTGACGTGGGTCATCTCCCAGCGCTGGGCGGCGATCGTGCGGGGCGCATATCTCAAGGCGACGCTCGGCGGCTTTCGCGGCTGGTATGCCGACAGCCACGAGGACCTCCAGTACCGCTGGAATCCCAACTTCGCCATCGGCCTGGGCTACGCGTCCATCCGCACCTCGCTCAACCGCAGAAGCGGCACCTTCCCGGGCGCGTTCGCGCTGAGCATCAGCGGACCGGAAGCGTTCGTGCGCTTCAGCTTCTGAGCAGGCGGCCTCGCCCGCGTGGGGTCACCAGGCCGGGTGATCGAACTGCACGAGCGTGCCCGGCTAGCGAACCGGTTCGCGCTGCACTGCGCGATAGCCGATGTCGCGCCGGTACTGCACACCGGGCCAGTGGACCGTGTCCGCCAGCGCATAGGCCGCACGCTGCGCGTCACCGACGCTGGCGCCGAGCCCGACCGCGCACAACACGCGGCCGCCGTTGGTCAGCGCCTTGCCGGCCTCGAGCCTGGTGCCGGCGTGAAAGATCTTGCCGGGCAGGCGGGCGGCGCGCTCCAGACCCTCGATGACGTCGCCTTTTGCCACCTTGTCCGGGTAGCCGGCCGCGGCCAGAACTACGCCGAGCGCCGCGCGCGGATCCCACTGCGCGGCGACGGTATCGAGCGCGCCGCACAGCGCCGCCTCGCACAACAGCGTGAGATCGGACTGCAGGCGCATGAGGATCGGTTGCGCTTCCGGATCGCCGAAGCGGCAATTGAACTCCAGAACGTTCGGCGTGCCGTCGGCGCCGATCATGAGTCCGGCGTACAGGAAGCCGGTGTAAGGCATGCCGTCGGCGGCCAGGCCGCCGATGGCGGGTTCGATGACCTCGCGCATGATGCGGGTGTGCAGCGCCGGGGTGACTACCGGCGCCGGAGAATAGGCGCCCATGCCGCCGGTGTTGGGTCCGCGATCACCGTCGTCGCGGCGCTTGTGATCCTGGGAGCTGGCGAGCGGCAGGCTGTGCGTGCCGTCCGCCATGACGATGAAGCTCGCCTCCTCGCCGGGCAGGAACTCCTCGATCACCACCTCGCGGCCGGCCTCACCGAACTGGCCGGCGAACATCGCCTGCGCCGCGGTGCGCGCCTCCTCGATGGAGGGGGCGACCACCACGCCCTTGCCGGCGGCCAGGCCGCTGGCCTTGACCACCAGCGGCGCGCGCTGGCTGCGCAGCCACGCGGCATCGAAGCTCTCGCGCGTGAAGGTGGCGGAGCTCGCCGTCGGAATGCGATGGCGTCGCAGGAATTCCTTGGCAAAGGCCTTGGAGCCCTCGAGCCGCGCGGCCGCCCGGCTCGGTCCGAAGCACTTGAGTGCGCGCGCGGCGAATGCGTCGACCGCGCCTGCCACCAGCGGCGCCTCCGGTCCGATGATGGTGAGGTCGACCTGCTCGGAGACTGCCAGCTGCACGAGCCCCGCGACGTCCTCGGCCGCGACGTTCACGTTGCGTACCTTGGCTTCCGCCGCGGTGCCCGCGTTGCCGGGGGCCACCAGCACGCTCGTGACGCGCGGGGAGGCGGCGCACTTCCAGGCGAGCGCGTGCTCGCGGCCACCCCCGCCGACGATGAGAACCTTCATGGCACCCCGGGAAATCGAGGGCGGCACGACCGGCAGCGTCGATCGCTCACGTCTAGTGCCGGAAGTGGCGTATGCCGGTGAACACCATGGCCATGCCATGTTGATCGGCGGCCGCGATGAGCTCCGCATCGCGCTTGCTGCCGCCCGGTTGGATCACGGCGCGGATGCCGTAGCCGGCGGCCACGTCGAGGTTGTCGCGAAACGGCAGGAACGCATCCGAGGCCATGACCGAGCCGGCCACCGCGAGCTCTTCATCCGTGGCCTTCATCGCGGCGAGGCGTGTCGAGTACACGCGGCTCATCTGACCTGCGCCGACGCCGATGGTGGCGCCGGCGCGCGCAAACACGATGGCGTTGGATTTCACGAACTTGCAGACGGCCCAGGCGAAGCGCAGGTCGGCGAGCTCGGCACTCGTCGGCTTGCGACGCGTGGGCACGGCGAGCTCGCCTGCCGGCAGCCCCGCCAGATCGCGCGACTGCGCCAGCAGCCCACCGCTCACGCTGCGCAGCTCGACTTCGGCGCCCGCGACCCGCGGCCGCTGCGCGAGCAGCAGCACCCGTACGTCGGGCTTGCCCGCCAGCACGCGCGCGGCGGCGGCGTGCACGGCGGGTGCCGCCAGCACTTCGACGAACTGGCGCTCGAGGACCGCGGTCGCGGTGGCCGCGTCGAGCTCGCGGTTGAAGGCGATGATGCCGCCGTACGCGGCAGCCGGATCGGTGCGGTAGGCCGCCTCGTAGGCCTCCAGCGGTGTGGCCGCCACGGCGACCCCGCAGGGGTTGGCGTGCTTGACGATGACGCAGGCGGCCTCACTGAACTGGCGCACGCACTCGATGGCGGTATCCGCGTCCGCAATGTTGTTGTACGAAAGGTCCTTCCCCTGCAGCACGCGCGCGGCGGCGACCCCGGCACCGCGCCCGGCAGGCTCGCGGTACAGCGCCGCGCTCTGGTGGGGATTTTCCCCGTAACGCAGGTCCTGCACCTTCTCGAACATGAGCGACAGGGTCGCGGGGAACGCCTCGCCCGGGGGCGCCTGCTGTGATGCGAGGTAGGCGGCGACCTGCGCGTCGTAGTGTGCGGTATGGGCGAAGGCCTTGACGGCGAGGCGTGCGCGCGTGGCAGACTCACTCCCCCCCTGGTGCGCGTCGAGCTCGGCGAGCAGCAGCGGATAGTCCGCCGGATCGACGACGACCAGCACCGATTCATGATTCTTCGCCGCGGCGCGCAGCATCGCCGGCCCGCCGATGTCGATGTTTCCCACGGCGTCGGCGTAGCGGCAGTCGGGCCGGGCCACCGTGGCTGCAAACGGGTAGAGGTTCACCACCAGCAGATCGATGGGCGCGATGGCGTGCTGTGCCATGACGGCGTCGTCCACGCCGCGGCGGCCCAGCAGGCCACCGTGAATCCGCGGATGCAGGGTCTTGACCCGACCGTCCATGATCTCGGGAAAGCCGGTGTAGGCGGCGACCTCGCGCACCGGCACGCCGTTGCGTGTGAGCAGCTGCGCCGTGCCGCCGGTGGACAGGATCTCGATGTTGCGTCTGGCGAGCTCGCGCGCCAGCTCGACGAGGCCGGTCTTGTCGGAAACCGAGAGGAGCGCGCGGCGTACCGGCGGCGGCATGGGCTTCATCCCTCAAAGGCGCCGGCGGCGCCGGCGGGCCTGCGGCTCAGGAGCCGGCAAGCCCGAACTGCTTCAATTTCTTGCGCAGCGTGCCGCGGTTGATGCCGAGAATGCCCGCGGCTTGGCTCTGGTTGCCGCGCGCGTAATCGAGCACGACGCGAAACAGCGGCTCCTCGACCTCGCGCAGCACCATGTCGTAGAGACGGGCAGGCCGGTGACCGTTCAGGCTGGTGAAGTAATCGCTCAAGGCTCGCTCGGCGTGGTTGCGCAGCGGCAGTTCCCGCCCGTTGACTCTGGCGACAATGGCTTCGCGAGTCCGCGTCTTTTTCTTTGCGGTCATTGTGAGTCCCCCTTCCCCACCAAAGGGAAAAACCTTTCGTCAGGCCGCCACGGCAGCCTCACTCACCCAGTTCTCGAAATGCTTAAGCGCGTGCGCGAACTGTGCGGCCGTGCTGGCAGCCCCCATCAGGTCCCGACGAATCTCCGCCGGCTCATCCAGCAGGCCGCAATACCAGCCGAGATGTTTGCGCGCGATCCGGACTCCGCTCTCCTCGCCGTAAAAGAAATACAGGGAGTCGAGATGCGCCAGGATGATATCACGCAGGTCGGCGCGCGGCAGCGGTGGCGGTGCAATTCCGTTTTTCAGGTGGACGTTGACAGCGCGGAAGATCCATGGGGCGCCATGACTGGCGCGCCCGATCATTACTCCGTCTGCGCCGGTGAAATCAAGTACCTCGCGCGCTTTTTGCGGCGTAGTGATGTCGCCGTTCGCGAACACCGGAATGCGCACGCGCGACTTGATGGCGCGAATCGTGTCGTACTCCGCCGCGCCTTCATAAAAATCCGCGCGCGTGCGGCCGTGCACCGCCAGCGCGGCGATGCCGCACTCCTGCGCGATGTATGCGATCTTCGCGCCGTTTCTGTGCTCACGGTCCCAGCCGGTGCGAATCTTGAGGGTCACGGGCACGTCGACCGCGTCCACGACGGCCCGCAGAATGCGCGCCACCAGCGTCTCGTCGGTGAGCAGCGCCGAGCCGCACAGCCTGCCGCACACTTTTTTTGCCGGACACCCCATGTTCAGATCGATGAGCTGCGCGCCGAGCGCCACGTTGGCGCGCGCCGCCTCCGCTAGCGCCTGCGGGTCGGCGCCGGCGAGCTGCACCACGCGCGGCTCGGGCTCGCCCTCGTGGTTCATGCGATGGCGCGATTTGGACGTATTCCACAGCCGCGTGTCCGAGGTGATCATCTCGGAGGCGGCCAGCCCCGCGCCGAGTCGGCGGCACAAGACACGGAACGGGCGATCGGTCACTCCGGCCATGGGCGCGAGCACGACCGCCGAGGGCAGGAGATAGGGTCCGATCCGCAAGTGACACCCCACGGCGTGGCGCGCTAGCGCGCGACGGCGTCGTTGGCGCAGGTGACCTCGCCGCCGCCGGCTGGCAGACAGGCGTCGATCTCGAATCCCACGGCGTTCGCGCCCGGATCCACGAACCCCATCTCCGCGTCGATGCGCTGGCCCGCGGATAGAAAGGCCGACCCGGGCGTGGGGTGCGGCAGGTACATGGCCGGCGCCACGTCGCGCGCCGCGATCCGGTTGCCGAAGCGATCCTGCAGAGTGACCCGCAGCACCGGCAGGGGCTGAGCCTGCGCTGCTGCGTTCTTGACGCTGGCGCGTACCGTGATCAGACCGGCGCTCGCCGGTTCAACGGACGCACCCAGCTGGCGCACTTCATACGCCCGCAGATCCCAGCGTGGCGCCAGCGGTACGCCGAGGGACGCGTACAACGCGGTGATCGGGCGGTGGAAGCGCGCCGTGGCGGCGAGCTCGTCACGATAGTGGTTCACGATCTGCGCAAGCAGCAGCAGCACCGCAAGGCCGCTACCGGCGCGCCACACGTGCGGCAGCAGGCGCGCCGTCCCCGTGCGCGCGCTCAGGTCCTCGCCGAGCCGCATCTTGCGCGGGGCTCGTACCTGACTCGATGCGCTTCGCGCTCTCATGGGGGCCTCGGGCGCGGGCCCTGCCAGCGGGGTCGCCCCCCGCGCGGCGGGTCGCGCTGCTTCCTGCGCGGCGGCGGGCGGGGGCGTTTCGCGCGGGGCCGGCGGCGCTGTTTCCCGCGGGGCCGGCGGCGGCGTTTCCCGTGGGGGCGCCGGCGCTGCTTTGCGCGCGGCGGGCCGCGACGTTTCCCGTGGGGGCGCCGGCGCTGCTTTGCGCGCGGCGGGCGGCGGCGTTTCCCGTGGGGGCGCCGGCGGTGCTTTGCGCTCGGCGGGCGGCGGCGTTTCCCGTGGGGGCGGCGGCGCTGCCTCCCGCGGGGCCGGCGGCTCCGGGAGGTCGATGTGCAATATGGAGGCCAGTAACTCCGGGTCGATTTCCACATCGACCTGGGCATCGGAGTCCTGCGGCGGCGCGGCCTCCTGATTCCGCGAGTCGGATTCCTGCCCCGGCGCGGCCTCTTGACTCCGCGAGTCGGATTCCTGCCCCGGCGCGGGTTCCTGATTCGCCGCGACCATGGCCTGGAAGGATCCCGTCGCCGCCGTCCACCGCGGGTTCGGCGGCGGCTCGACGAACACCGAAGCCACATCGGTCGTGGTGGGATCGAATTCGAGCGCGTCCTCCGGGATCGCGTCCTCGTCGGTCGCGCCCTGCGGCGGCGGGTTGTAGGGCGCAGGCGGCGGGGTCTGCGAGGCCGCAGGGGCCGGCGG
>Ga0209238_1000914_pt1 | contig 11148 bp, 6 predicted proteins | sample GraSoi013_1_20cm_FD_185823 | JGI IMG/M metagenome (GOLD analysis project Ga0209238, IMG submission 185823) | Grasslands soil microbial communities from the Angelo Coastal Reserve, California, USA - Sample 10_02_2013_1_20cm (SPAdes) (version 2) | ecosystem: Environmental > Terrestrial > Soil >...
TTGCTTGTCGTACTTGCCCGCCTGAATCTCCTTCGACGCGTCCTTCGCGGGCTTTCCCTCCACGGTGACGCCCATCGAGACACATGTCCCGACGACCTCCAGGACCCGGGCTTTCATGGTTTTCGCGAGCATGGCGTCGGCCTTCATGTTCGCGATTTTGATCGCCTGCGCCACCGACAGGTTGCCGACCCGGGTCTTGCCGGCATCTCCCGACCCCTTTTCGACCTTCAGTTCCTTGACAATCAAGGCCGACGTGGGCGGTGTGCCGACCTCGATCGAAAAGCCCTTCGTCTTCGGGTCGACCAGCAAGGTGACGGGGACCTTCATCCCCTCGAACGATTTCGTCTTCTCATTGATTGCTTTGAGAATCTCGACGATGTTCACGCCGAGAGGTCCAAGGGCGGGGCCCAACGGAGGGCCGGGCGTGGCCTTGCCGCCGTCGACCAGGACTTGAAGCTTCTCGACCATGGAACAGAACCTCGGTGCGCGGTCCTCAGCCGGCGTTCCGACATAAACGTTTCGCCCAGGCCTCACTTGTCTTCTTCTTTCTGGAGGACCCGAACACTGTCGCCGCGAACAGTCACAGGAATCCGCACCATCGCTTCGAACAGCTCGACCGTGATCTCTTCCTTGGTCTCGTCAATCTTCATGACGCGGGCTTTCTCGCCCTTGAAGGGTCCGGCCACGAGTTCTACGATGTCGCCCTCCATGATGCCGCTCACGATCGGTTTCGGCGTCAGGTAGGCCTCGATCTCGTTGAACGAGATCCCAGTCGATTCGCCTTCGCCTTTCACCACGCCCCGGGCGCGTCGTAGCCCCCGAACGATCTCCTCGAGTCGGTCCGGGTTCATGCTCTCGACGTAGACGTACCCGCGGAAGTTCGCGGGCACCAGGATCGAGAACACGCCCACGTCTTTGGCCCTTGCCCGCGCGTAGATCGCATCCGCCACGGCCCGCTCATGCCCGATCGAAGACTTCACGGCCAAAATCGCCTGGCGCGCACTGAAGCTGAGCGTCTTCGCGTCGAAGGCCCCCGGGTCGCCTTTCGAGATCGCGTTCACCACGACATTCAGTCGATCGCCGTACCGGGCGCCCTTCGGACAGGTCACGGACAGTGTGATCTCGCGTTGGCCATCCGCGATCAACATGAACTCTTTCTCCGTGACCTTCGTGAAGGTGACGTCCCAGACTTTGTCCTCGACGCCATGCAGCTTCACCGTCCATTCGGGCGGGTCCGGAAGTTCCGAGTTGTAGATCAGGTCGATCTTGAGTCGGATCGTGTCGTCTTCGGTTCCCGTGTTCGTCACGACCAGGTCATATTCCTTCGTCTGGCCGGCCGTGAGCGAGACCTTCTCCTCGGTCAGGTCGAGCTTCACGCCGTAATGACCGACGACCGGCGGCTCGGGTTTCGCCTCGGTCCTCGACTCGCGCTTCGAGATGTCGTCGAGCAGTCCCATCGGATCAGGTCCCCACGACGCCGAACAGTCCGCGGAACACGTCGGGTCCGTAGCGCATGATCAGATAGATCACGAAGCCCAAGGCGCCGATCGCGACGATGCCCAATCCGGTGATCATCACGACTTTCGAATATTCGTCGGAGGTGGGCTTGCGTGCCATCTTGAGGACGCGACCGTACTTCCCTTTCCCGAGGCGCTTCACCCGCTCCTCGATCCGACGCTGTACGTCCCAGCTCTTGTCCACGATGTCCGCCATGTCCCTCACCGTACGATGTCGACCCCACCATGGGGGCGCACGTGTTCGCCGGGTCCTAGAATCTGTTTCGATCGGACCCCGGTCAGGATGAGCATGACCCTCAGCTTGTGCTCCAGGCTCGGATCGACGGCGGCGCCCCAGATGATCCGCGCGTTCGCGGCAATCCGGCCCTGGACGATCTCGGCCACCTTCTCCGCCTCCGAGACGCTCATGTCGTTCCCGCCGGTGACGTTCACGAGGGCGCCGGTGGCGGCGCTGATGTCGACGTCGATCAGAGGCGAGTTGATGGCTTCCTCGATCGATTCCTCCGCGCGGTTATCCGTGTCCGACTCGCCGAGGCCGATCATCGCGACGCCTCCGCCCTTCATGATCGTCTTGATGTCGTTGAAATCCAGGTTCACGAGGCCGGGCTTCGTGATGACCTCGGTGATCCCTTTGATGGCCCGCATGAGCACGTCGTCCGCCACCTTGAATGCCGCGTTCAACGCAAGACGCGGGACGAGTTCAAGGAGTTTGTCATTCGGGATCACGACCACGGTGTCGGCGAAGCTCCGGAGTTTCTCCAGGCCAAACTCGGCGTTCTCCGCTCGGATCGCTCCTTCGGCCCGGAAAGGGAAGGTGCAGATCGCAATCGTGAGAGCGCCCGCTTCCTTCGAGAGCTGCGCGAGCACCGGAGCACCACCGGTCCCCGTGCCTCCGCCGAGGCCACACGTAATGAACACCATGTCCGCGCCGTGGACGACGGACCGGAGCTCGTCGGCTGCTTCCCGAGCGGACTCCTCGCCCACCTGGGGAAGCGCTCCCGCCCCGAGCCCTCGCGTCACCCGACGGCCGAGGAGCAACTTGTGTGGGGATCGGATAATCAGCAGATGTTGGGCGTCCGTGTTCGCGGCGTATAGCTCGGCACCCACGATGCCCGATTCCACGAGGCGGTCGATCGTGTTACAGCCTCCACCTCCGATGCCGACGATCTTGATGTTCGTCCGGAGGCTCGCGAGAATGCGTTCGAGTTCGGCGTCTTCCGCACCGGCTCCGATCGACTGTGTGGGCGACTCAGGCACCCGAGAGTCTGCGCCCGATCGGGTGACGATCTCTCTGACGATGGAATCCATGGTTTGGCCTCCGGGAATTAGCCTCCCGGCTGAGGAGTAATTTCGTTTCCTGCGTAAGAGCGTGCCGGTTATAAGCGTTACGAGAACGGCGTTGACGTCTTGGCGACGGCTCCCGACGAGGGAGCCGGTCGCGACTAGCGAATCACGTCCAGTCCGATGCGAGCGCGTTCTTCCGAAGGGTCTCTCCGGCCCACGATCTGTTTGGACTTGACGCCGGTCGCGACGAGCATCACGCGCAACGTGTGCTCGAGCGACGGGTCCACCGTCGCGCCCCAGATGATGCGGGCGGTCGGCGAGACCTTCGACTGGACCACCTCGGCGACGCGTTCCGCCTCTGAGATCGTCATGTCATTGCCGCCCGTCACATTGATCAGGACACCGTGAGCCGTCGACACGTCAACCTCGAGAAGGGGGGAGTTAATCGCTTCTTCGATCGCCTCGACCGCGCGGTTGTCGCCGACCGCTTGACTTTCGCCGAGGCCGATCATGGCGACCCCGCCGCCCTTCATGATGGTCTTCACGTCGTTGAAATCGAGATTCACTAGTCCTGGTTTCGTAATGATTTCCGTCAGGCCCTTGATCGACCGCATCAGGACCTCGTCGGCGAACTTGAACGCCAGGTTTAGCGACTGCCGTGGGACGAGATCAAGAAGCTTGTCGTTCGGGATCGTGATCACCGTGTCGGCTGCGTCGCGCAGCCTCTCGAGACCCCACTCCGCGCTCTCCATACGGAGCTTCCCTTCCCCGCGGAAGGGCAACGTGACGACTGCGATCGTGAGAGCTCCCATCTCCTTCGCCAGGCGGGCGACGTATCCGCAACTCCCGGTGCCAGTGCCGCCACCGAGTCCACACGTCACGAAGACGATGTCCGCGCCCTGGACGATGGCTCGCAGTTCCTCTTCCGCTTCACGGGCGGCTTCTTCGCCGATTTGCGGCAGTGCCCCGGCGCCGAGACCTTTCGTGATCCGCCGTCCCAGTAGGACCTTCTTGGGAGACGTGATGTGAAGCAGGTGTTGCGCGTCCGTGTTGCACGCGAACAGCTCGGCCCCGACGATCCCCTCGCCATAGACGCGGGCGATCGTGTTGCATCCCCCTCCACCGAGGCCGATGATCTTGATGTTCGTCCGCATCTTGCTGAGCATCTCTTCGAGCTCGGCGTCCACCCGGCTGTCCTCAAACGCTGGAGCACTCCCTTCCCGGGCGAGCACATCCTCAAGCATCGAATTCATTTCGTCACCTGCAGAACCCGCGAGGTCATCCCATCCCGCAAGATGGGCGCGTATCCGGCGGACGCTATTTAAAAGTTGTCCGACGAACGTCCGCCGCGTTGACAAACGCGATTGCGCAACGTGGTTTTTGCGGATTCAACCGGAGAGCGCGGACGCGGCCGCTTTGCGAACCGCAGCCACCGATTCCACCGGCGCGGCGACCATCACGGCCCAGTCGAGGACTTGACGAACTTGCAGGGCGCGACCAAGCGAACTCACCCGGGAGAACGGTTTCGCGCTCCCGTCATCGAGGATCGGGACTTCCGTCTTCGCAATCCGTGGCTCGCTCAGGAGGAGTTCCGGAAGGGGCACATCGATGATCACCTGCCCCGGCATGAGTCCGGCGCGTCGGGCGATGCGGTCCTCCGTCCTCCGGCGCTCCTTGGGATCCTTGAAGGAAGCGAGCACCCCGCGGGTGGCTTCGGTGAGCTCATCGCGATCCGAGGCGAGGACCCGTTTGTAGAGCTTGCGGTATTTGAGGCGCAGGGCAATTTCCCGCTGGAACGGACCCTGATGCACGAGCCAGTTCAGAAGTTCGTGGTCCACCATTTTCTGGATGTCCGCAATCGGAGCCTCCGATCGTTCGACCGCGCGCGCGAGCATCTGTTCCGCGATCCGGACGGTCTTGTGGAAGTAGACCGAGGAGTACATGAGGCCCCGCGCCACGAGCATGCCCTCCAGGGCGGGAAGGCCCTTCCGATCGAGCGCCAGTTCCCCACGATAGGTGCGGAGCGTCTGCAGGAGCCGCGAGAAGTCAATCGTCCCGTGAGACGCCCCGGTGTAATGTGCATCCCGCATCAGGTAGTCGATCTGGTCCGCGTCCATCGGACTGTGGATGATCTGGCCGAGGTACCGCGGCGGCTCCTTCCGATTCCCTGGCACGATCCACCTCGCGCCCTTCTCGGTCGGCCCCCGGATGAGGGCGGCCACCGCTTCCGGGTCCACCCCGTGCCGTTCGAGGACGCCGCGGATCCGAAGGATGTCCGGGAACGCTCCACGGTCCTCGGGCGAGACGTTGTCGTCCTCGCCCGTGATGATTCGCTGCGTCAGATGCATATGGTCCACCGCGAGCTCGCGGCTCAACACATGCTCGAGGGTGTGGGAGAAGGGCCCGTGTCCGACGTCGTGGAGGAGGCCGGCGGCCTGAACGAGTTTTCGTTCGTCCTCGGGGAGGTCGAGGGCCTTCGCCATCGCGCCGGCGACGTGGCCCACCCCGAGACAATGCTCCACCCGGGAATGGTTCGCGCCGGGGAAGACGAGGTAGGTCAGCCCAAGCTGCCGGATCGAATTCAGTCGCTGCAACTCCAGCGTCTCGAGCAAATCGAGGGTGAGCGGCTCCAGGCGGATCGTGCCGTGAACGGTGTCCGTGACGGTCTTCAGGTCCGCCATCCATCGACCGACGGTCGGCAGCGGATAAAAAGATTCGTTCGAACCGTTTCGCGAATCGTGCATCAATCGCGGGTTGCTTTTCGCGGAACGTTCAGGCCGCGGGGACCTTGGACAACAGATGATAGTCGATTCCGGAGAGCATGGGGTTGAAGTAATAACCCCGCACCCACGCGCGCTCTACGTGGAAGCTCCTCGACTGGTAGACCCACAGGTAGGGGACGTCGTCCACGACGGCGCGCGTGGACAGATCTTGATACATCCGGTCGCGCCGGGTCTGGTTCAGCTCGGCGGCCGCGGCATCGATCAGGCGGTCCAAGGTGAGGTTGCTATATCCCACTCGACCGGCGAAGAGCCCACCCGTGCGCAGGAATGGGACCACGTAGTCGTCCGGGTCCGCGTAGTCGGCGCGCCAGCCCAGGAAGAAGATCGGGAGACCTTTCGCTCGCAGGGTCGCCAAATAGGCAGGCCAATCGAGGGATCGGACCCCCACGGTGATCGGTCCGGCCCCTTTCTGATTGTGCAAGGCCTCGAGGCCCTGCCTGAAGAGGAGGCAACCCTGCTGGCGCTCTGTATTCCCGGCGTTGTAGTACAGGGTAATGTTGAATCCGGTGCTCCAATACGGAGTTTGCTGGAGTTCCGCCGCGGCCCTCGTCAGGTTGTAGGTGAACAAGGGCGTACTCATGTTGTACCCCGGAATTCCCTTCGCGATCGGGCCCCGGAGCTGGATGCCGCTCTTGTACGTCACGTTGTCTACAAACCCGTCGTAGTCGAACGCATAACTGAACGCCTTTCGGACGTGAATGTCCGAGAAGAAGGTCGCTGGGACATCGAGGCGGTCGGGCACCGCGGAGCCGTTGATGGCCTGGTTGTAGCCGAACACGGTCACGTCGAACGAGGGTCGGTCTTTCACGATCCGGAGGGAGGTGTAGCGGGGCGTTCCATCGAGATTCATCACGTCGAATTGGTGGTCCCGATTGATCGCGGCGGAGTCCGCGTCCCCGGACAGCAGCATGAACTCGCGGGACACGATGTCGTTCGCCTTCTCGATGCGGACCTCCTCGAGGGGAGCGGGAGTGCCCCAGTACTGGCCGAAGCGGCCCAGGACGACCACCTGGTTCGGGACCCAGGTGTCCAGCTCGAAGGGGCCTGTGCCGCAATCGCGGTGGCGATCCAGGATGTCATTTCGGATTCCCCAGTAATCCCAAGTTCCCGCGCACTGTTTCTCGACGATGGATCCGACGGTGAACGCGATCGACTGCAGGAACGCGGGATAGGGGCGAGTCAAGTGGATTCGAACCTGATTCGTCCCGATCTTCTCGACCGTCGAATTGCTCACGGCCCAGGCAACGGTGCGATTCATCGATTTCGCGGACCATGCGGCCCCCCCGGCGGCAGTCTCGAGGACCTTCTGGATATTCATCGGGATAGCCCCCCGGGAGGGGAACGCGGTGTCGGCGTAGTCGGCCAGCGAGCACGACCGATTCGCCTGCGGTCCGCAGCCATCCAAGTAGTTCGCGACGTAATTCGTGAGAACCTGTTCCAGGATCCAGGAAGGCCCATCGGGATCATGCATGGCGAGTACGCGTCGGATCGAATACACGACGTCGTCCGTGGTCATGACGGCGCCGCTGTGAAACTTCACGTTCGTCCGGATGGTGAACGTGTAGTTCCTTCCATCTATCGATATCCCGCCATTCGCTGCCGTTGGCACTTCGGTCGCGAGACGCGGCAGGAGGACCGTCACGTTCTCGACGCCCGGCTGATACCAAACGAGCGTCTCGTACACATTCTGCAGAATCTCCACGCCTGCCGTCTCGATATCGGCCGCAGGATCGAGGGAGTTCGGCTCGCCGAAAGAGGCCGTCGTGAAGACGCCGGGATGTTTCAACTGCAGAATCGGCGTGGTCGCGGTCACGCGGATCGTGTACCCGGCCGACACCACCCGCGTCCCGTACAGGGTGGGCAGGGTCAGTGTCAACCGAACGAAGAAGTTCCCCGCGGAGATGAACGAGTGATTCGTGACCCCTGCAGAAACTGAACCCCCGCCGGTGTCCCGGCTCCCGTCTCCCCAGCCATAGGTGAACGTTGTGAAAAGGGAGGCATTGTCCGCCGCCGGGACCACCACGGCGGCGCCCCCCTCCGACTGATTCGACCGATTGTTCCAGGTCCATGCATAGGCCCAGGAGGCGTTTGCGCTAAAGCGAACGGAGGCCCCCGCGGCCACTAAGGTTTGGTCCGCCGTGAGGACCGCCGAACCCGGAGTTAGGACGCAGTCCATGCGACAGATTCCCGATACCGGCGGCGACGGCGGCGCGATCTCCGAAGAGGGAAGCCGGACGTGGATGAACAGCAAGTTCGCGTCATTCGTCACTTCGCCGCCTTTTCCGTCGGTGACGGTCAACAAGCCAACGTACCATCCCGGAAGCGGATAGCGATGGGACGCTACCGCGCCGGTCGCCGTGGAATTGTCACCGAAGTTCCAGGTGTACGTCAGGGCGTCGCCATCGGCGTCCGTCGCCTGTGCGGTGAAGTTCAGCGATTGACCCGTGTCCGCAAACTCCGAACTCACGTTCGCCCGGTCGATGGTCGGCACCTGATTCGGAGTTCGAGAGACGAACACGAGGGCCGAGGTGATTGCCACGACGACGACCCCGATGGCGGCGAGCTTGCGCCACGGGCTTTCGACGGACGGGGGAGGACTGGTCGGCGGGACGCTCGGGGGCGAGCGCTCAGTCTCTGCTTCAGATTCCAATCGCAATCCTCCCCTCGAGCGAATGGCTAAGCGACCCAACGGCGGGTCATACTTAATACGTTTTGAAACAAAGTTCAAACTGGGACGCACGATGCGAAACGAGAGGCGCACCTTGCGAGCTCCGGGCACAGCGGGTCAAGCGGCGCGGCAACCCGACTGAGCCGCGCAAACTTGCAGAAACCGTGCTCCAAAGCTTCAATACGGTTTCGCCGGATGCGCGAGCCGACGCCGGGGTGACAGAGCGGCTAATGTGACCGACTGCAGATCGGTTTCTTGGGGGTTCGACTCCCTCCCCCGGCACGTCCTGATTCGCTGTCTCGCTCGTCATTCCCACAACTAGCGCCCGACGTCCGAGGTTCGAATCGCTCGGGACGAACCGTGGATTTTGGCGCGTGAATGCATCGGGCGCACACGTTCTTATAACGTCAGACGTTTGATGTGCCCCGGGGCGGCCATGAGATACTACGGGAGCATTTTGGAGACCATTGGGAACACGCCCCTCGTCCAGCTGCCGAAAATCATGGACGGTGTGAAGGGGCTCGTCCTCGCGAAGCTCGAGATGATGAATCCCGGAGGGAGCGTGAAGGATCGCATCGGCGAGAAGATGATCGAGGACGCAGAGGCGAAAGGAGCCCTGAGGCCCGGCGGGACGATCATCGAGCCGACGAGTGGGAACACCGGGCTGGGCCTGGCCATGGTCGCGGCGATCAAAGGGTACCGCGCCGTGTTCACGATGCCGGACAAAATGAGTCGTGAGAAAATCGATCTCCTGAAGGCCCTCGGAGCTCGTGTCGTCGTCACCCCCACGGCCGTGCCACCGGACCATCCGGAATCGTATTACCGGGTGGCGGAACGCATCCATCGTGAGACCCCGAACTCGATCCTGCCGAACCAGTATGCCAACCAAGCGAATCCGCGGGCGCACTACGAGACGACCGGACCCGAGATCTGGCGGGACACGGACGGGAAGGTGACGCACTTCGTGTGCGGGATGGGCACTGGCGGGACGATTAGCGGCGTGGGGAACTACCTAAAAGAGAAGAACCCGAAAGTGCGAATCATCGGCGTAGACCCGCTTGGGTCCATCCTGAAGGATTTTTTCTACAAGAAGGAGACCATGAAACCTCACACGTACAAGATCGAAGGGATCGGGGAAGACTTCATCCCGGAATCCACCTGGTTCCAGTACATCGACGAAATCGTGAAGGTCGCGGACAAGGAGGCATACCTCATGACCCGGCGTCTGGCACGGGAAGAAGCCATCCTGGCGGGGAGCTCCAGCGGGGCTGCCGTGGTCGCCGCGCGCCGCATCGCGGAGACGCTCGGACCGGACGACGTGATGGTGGTCCTCTTGCCCGACACCGGAGAGCGATACCTGTCAAAGGCGCACAACGAGGAGTGGTTGAAGGAACAAGGATACCTGGAGGAACCAGTGGCACCGCTCATGGCGATCCTGCGGGCGAAGGAACGGACAATCCCGGGCGTCATCACAATCGACGTCGCGGCGACCGTGCGGGAAGCGGTCGACATGATGCGGCAATACAACGTGTCCCAGCTCCCCGTGCTAGACACGGGGATCCTCGTCGGGAGCCTACGAGAGGAGATCCTGATGAAAGCCCTCCTCGCGAATCCGAAGATGTACACGGACTACGTCGCGAAGGTGATGGAGAAGCCGTTCCCGCTCGTCGAGCCGGGGGCCGATCTCGAGAAGGTCTACAAGCTCCTCATGCGAGGGAATCCCGCGGTCGTCGTGGGGAAGGAGAGCCGCCTCGAGGGCATCATCACCCGGATCGATGTGATCGAATACCTGGCGGGCCGCGCGTAGCAAGGCTTTTTACCCCGGAGCCGCGACTCCGCCTTCGGCGATCCCCGATGCGCTTCGCAACGACGGCCATCCACGCAGGGCAGGAACCAGATCCTCAGACGGGCGCGGTGACACCGCCCATCTACCTGACGTCAACGTACTCGCAGAAGGCGCAGGCCGAGTACGTGTACGGACGGAGCTCGAATCCGACGCGGGACGCGTTGCAGAAGAGCCTCGCGGCCCTCGAGGAGGGAAAGCAGGCGTTGTCCTTCTCCAGTGGGATGGGCGCGATCACGACCGTCCTCACCCTGCTGAAAAAGGGAGACCACGCAATCGTCACGGACGATTGCTACGGCGGGGTGTACCGGATCTTCACCCGCATCATGAGCGGGTACGGAATCGAATCGACCTTCCTGGACCTCCGCGACCTCGTCGACGTGGAGGACGCATTCCGCCCCGAGACGAAAATGGTCTGGATGGAGTCCCCGACGAACCCGCTGATGAAAGTCGTCGACCTAAAGGAACTCGCGGTGATCTCGAAGGCCCACGACGCGATCAGCGTCTGCGACAACACCTTCGGATCGCCCGCCCTGCAGAATCCACTCGGTCTCGGCGTGGACCTCGTGGTCCACAGCACGACGAAATACATCGGAGGTCATGCGGACCTCCTCGGTGGCGCGATTGTCACGAACCGCGACGACCTGCACGAGAAGCTGAAATTCGCGCAGAACGCCCTCGGTGCGGTACCGAGCCCGTTCGACTGTTGGCTCACCCTCCGGGGGATCAAGACGCTCGCGGTCCGCATGGAGCGGCATTGCGACAACGCGGAGGCGCTCGCACGGTTCCTCGCGGGCCACAAAGGCGTTTCGAAGGTCCGCTATCCGGGACTCCCCGACGACCCCGGACATCGAGTCGCGAAGAAGCAGATGCGACGGTTCGGCGGCATGCTCAGTTTCGAACTGCGGGACGCCGCGAAAGTCGTCGAGCGGCTCCGGCGGCTCGAGGTGATCGTCCTCGCCGAGAGCCTGGGTGGGGTCGAATCCCTCATCGAGCATCCGGCGTCGATGACCCATGCGAGTGTTCCGAAGGAGCAGCGCGAGAAGCAAGGTA
>Ga0209238_1000923_pt1 | contig 11100 bp, 10 predicted proteins | sample GraSoi013_1_20cm_FD_185823 | JGI IMG/M metagenome (GOLD analysis project Ga0209238, IMG submission 185823) | Grasslands soil microbial communities from the Angelo Coastal Reserve, California, USA - Sample 10_02_2013_1_20cm (SPAdes) (version 2) | ecosystem: Environmental > Terrestrial > Soil >...
CCCGCCTCCGCCGCGGCGCAGATCGCCTTGATCGCGAACAGTCCGGCGCTCACGGCACGAGCACTATGGCGCCGCTGGTGGCGCGCGCCTCGAGCGCCGTGTGCGCCTCGCCGGCACGGGCGAGGGGCAATCGCAGACCGATCGTCGCGCGGAGCACACCCGCCCGCATCGCACCGAAGGCTTCCCGGGCCAGCGCCTCGAGCGCGGCGCGCTCGCGTATGTAATGAAAGAGCAGCGGCCGCACCAGCGTGTTCGAGCGTACCGCGAGGCGCGCGACCGGGAACGGCGCCACGGGACCCGAGGACTGCCCGAAGTTGACCAGCGTGCCGAGAAACCTGAGGCAATCGAGGGAGCCGAGGAAGGTATCCGCACCCACTCCGTCGTAGACGACATCCACGCCCTCGCCGCCGGTGAGCTGTGCGATGCGCGCCACGAAGTCTTCCTGGCGATAGAGGATCACCTCGTCCGCGCCGCACTCGCGGGCCACCCGGGCTTTCTCCGCCGAGCCGACCGTCGCAAAGACGGTCGCGCCCAGGTGCTTCGCCCAGCGCACCAGCAGCTGCCCCACGGCGCCCCCGGCGGCGTGCACCAGCAGCCTCTCGCCGGGACGCACCGCGTGCACGCGGCGCAGCAGCATGCAGGCCGTCAGTCCCTTGACGGTGAGGGCCGCGGCCGCCTCGTCACTGAGCCCGTCCGGAATGCGCAGCGCGAGGCGCGCGGGCAGGAGGCGCGCCTCGGCGTAGCCGCCATACTTCTCATCGATGTAGCAGACGCGATTCCCCGGAGCGAAGTCCGACACTCCCGGACCGACGCGCTCGACGACGCCGGCCGCCTCGACGCCGGGAATCCCGGGCAGCTTCAGCGTGCGGTATGAGCCGCTGCGCACATACGTGTCGTGGAAGTTGACGCCAATCGCCGTGTGGCGGATGCGCAGCTCGTCTGCGCCCGGCTCGCCGACCTCGACCGTTTCCCACCGGAGCTTTTCCGGCCCGCCGGTCTCGTGCAGCACGATCGCCCGGGTCATGCGACCTCGCGCGTCCAGCCGAACGGATCCGGCGCGCGCCGCTCCTGGATCGCGAGCAGCGCCGTGCGCAGCCTCGATGCGACCTCATCGGTCCGCACGGGCCGGTAGGCGCGCTCGTCGGCCTCGGCGAGGGCGGCGATCGGCATGACGATGGCGGCGGTGCCGCAGGCGAAGAGCTCGCTGCAGCTCCGGTTCTCGATCTGCTCCAGCAGCTCGTCGATCTGCATCGGGCGCTCGTGCACGACGTAGCCCAGGTGCCGGGCGAGTGTCAGGAGCGAATCGCGCGTGATGCCCGGGAGGATGGCGCCATCGAGCTCGGGCGTATGCAGCTCGCCGTCGATGACGGCGAAGAAGTTCATCCCGGAGAGCTCCTGGATATAGCGATGCTCGGCCGCATCGAGCCACAGCGCCACGGTGTGGCCGCGGGCGAGCGCCGCGCTCGAGGCGCGCAGCGACGCGGCGTAGTTGGCGGCCGCCTTGGCGGTGCCGATGCCGCCGGGGGCCGCCCGCACCTCGCGCCGCTCGATCGCGACCGTCGGTGCGCCCGTGGCGTAGGACTCGACCGGGTTCGCGATCACCATGAAGCGGAAGGTGTGCGAATTGCGCAGCAGGTAGCCGCTCTCGGTTCCGTACAGGAAGGGTCGCAGGTACAGCGCCTGGCCGGAGCGGCCGGGGATGAAGCGCGCGCAGGCACTCGTCACGGACTCGATACCCTGGAGGAACAGCGTCTCCGACACGAGCGGCATGGACAGGCGCTGCGCGGAGCGCTCCATGCGGCGGCAGTTGTCCTGCGCCCTGAAGAGGTTGGGTCGCGCCTGTCCGACCTGGTAGGCCTTCAGGCCCTCGAAGACGAGCTCGGCGTACTGCAGCGCCCGCGAACCGGGCCAGACCTCGATGAGCCCGTGGGGGAGCAGCGTGCCGCGCTGCCACTGCCCCTCGCGCCACTCGGCGCTGAACATGACGGGCGCGTTCACCGCGCCGAAGCCGAGCTTCTCCGGCAGCACGAAGCGCTCGAGCGCCGCGGCGACTCCGGGCGCGATGTCGTAGGCGGACATTCAGCGCCGCAGGTACGCGTCCGTTCCGGCCAGCCAGTCCTGACGCGGCGGACAGAACACGTCCACGTCGAGCGTGTCCTCGAGTGCGAGCGCGCGGTGCGGCAGGAGGGAAGGGATCACGATGACCTCCCCGGCGCGCACGGTGAGCTCCTGCGCGCCATCCTCACCGAACCAGAAGTGCAGCGCCCCCTCGAGCACGTAGGTGATCTGCTCGTTCTCGTGCGAGTGCCGCGGCACGTCGTCATCCTTCTTGAGATAGACATGGGCGATCATCATGCGCTCACCCGTGATCACCCGCCGCGAGATCGTGCCCTTGAGGGGCTCGGCCGGCAGCTCATTCCAGCGGTAATGGGGTACGGGGGTGGGGCTCGGTTTCATCGCAGGTCACCTCGTGCGGGACTCAAGGCGGCTTCAGGGCAGGATCGCGATCACGCGCGCCGGGAAGCCGCTCCCCTGGGCCGGCTTGGGAAAGCTCACCATCACCAGAGCGCCGTACTCGGGCACCTGGTCCAGGTCCGCGAGCATCTCGATCTGATAGTGGTTGGTGCCGAGGACGTACGACTCCATCGAATAGTCGTCCTTGGTGGCTCCGAGGCCGCCATCGGTGTCGGTGGTTTCGTGGCCCGAGGCCGCGATGTGGCGCTGCTCGTACAGGAGCTTCAGCACCGGCATGCTCCACCCCGGATAGTGCGCAATCCCGGCGGCGTCACGGTTCTGCATCGCGGCATCATTCGGCCAGCGCTTCGACCAGTCGGTGCGCATCGCGACGAAGGCGTGCGCCGGAATCGGTCCGTGGCGCGTCTCCCAGGCCTGCACGTCCTCGAGCGTGAGCAGGTAGTCGGGATTGCGCGCCGCCTTGTCGTGCACGTCGAGCACCACGAGCGGCATCAGCATGTCCTTCGGATCGATCTGATCGACCGATTTCATGCCCTCGTGAAAATGCGCCGGCGGATCGACGTGGGTTCCCCATTGCCCGACGTGGCAGAACTCATCGACGTGGAATCCGTCCTTGGGGATCGTGTAGAGCGTGCGCACCTTCATCTCGCCGAAGCCCTTCCAGTGCGGCGTGTCGGGACCGAACGAGTGCGTCAGGTCGACGAAACGCCTCGTGGCGAGCGTAGCATAGAGGCTCATCAGGTCCGGTTTGGGCCGCGCCGCGGGGCCATGGCGCGCGGTGTGAGCGGCGGGCGCTCCTGCCTGCGCTGCCGCGTCCGCCCCGCCGGCGGGCTCTTGCGCGAGCAGCGTGCCGGCGCAGCCGGCCACGAGCGCGAGCACAGCGGGAAGGCCCGGGCGATTCGACATGGCACACCTCCTGCGGACGCGCCGCGCAGCTCAACCCCGGCCGGCGCCACGCCATCAAGGCGATTCCGGCTCGCCGCGCCAGGCTCGCCCGTGCGGCCTCTCTTTATTCGTCAAGGGATTATTTCGGTAGTCGGTGCCTTTGCCAACTCCTTTTTCCTAGGGCTGCGCTCGCTGCGATGCACGACGGGTCTGCCGTCCTGGACGGGGGCGACACGGGGGCTCACCTTCGGCAGCTCCGATCGCGGGTTCCCTCCGCCGCGCCGACCGGATAGAGTGCGTCTGCGCCGTGCCACGACGCAACCGACGACAACGGCCAACAACTAAGCAGGGGTCCGCTCGGTCGCACGCCTGATGCGCGCCACCCCGGGTGAAGGGAGCAGATCATGCAGCCAGTCAGACCTGGAGCATTTCGGTTCTACGTCGCCATCCTGGCCGCGGCCGCCCTGGCGTCGTTCGCGGGCGCGCCGACCGCACGCGCGCAGCAGCCGGCGGCGACGAGCGGTGGGCTGGAGGAGGTCATCGTCACGGCGCAGAAGCGCGAGCAGAACCTGCAGGAAATCGGCATCTCGCTCTCCGCGGTCAGCGGTTCCGATCTGGCCGAACTCGGCGTGGTGAACGCCACCGACATCACCAAGTCGATGCCGGCGGTCGTGCTGACGCAGCCGAACGGTCCTTCCTCCTTCAGCCTCGCGATTCGCGGCGTGGTGCAGAACGACTTCGCCGACCACCAGGAGAGCCCGGCCGCGATCTACGTCGACGACGTCTACGTCAGCCAGATGATCGGTCTGGCATTCTCGACCTTCGATATCGATCGGGTCGAGGTGCTGCGCGGCCCCCAGGGAACGCTCTTCGGTCGCAACGCGACCGGTGGCCTGGCGCACTTCATCTCGCGCCGCCCGACCGACGAGCCGAGCGGCTATATGGACGTGACGTTCGGACAGCGTAACCTATTGCGCGTCGAAGGCGGGTTCGGCGGTGCGCTCACCGACGGGATCGACGGCCGGATATCATTCCAGACCAACCACTACGACCCCTTGTTCAAGAACGTCTTTGGACCGGCGAGCGACGCCGAGAACGGCAACGACTGGGGGCTGCGTGGCCAGTTGCTGTTCAAGCTCCCCGACAGCTCGCAGCTCCTGCTGCTCGGGCGCCTCAGCCGCACTGACGTGCACGCCGGCTCGTGGGAAACGCTCACGACCATGAACATCGCGCCCGGCATCGACGTCCTCGCCGGCCCGAACGACAACCCTTACGGCACCTGCCCGGGCTGCAATGCCTCGGGCCTGCCGCCCAGCGGCCCGTTCGTGATTCGCGACAGCATCAGTGGCTTTACCAAGCTCAGGGGCAGTGGTCTGACCGCAAAGTACACGCGCGACTTCGGCGGCACGGCACTCACCGTCATCGGCGACTACAGCTCGTTGCACAAGGACTATCAGGAAGACTCCGATTCCTCCCCGGTCACGCTGTTTCAGTTTTTCAACGGCAGCAAGGTCGACCAGGAGTCGCTCGAAGCCCGCCTCAACGGTGGCGACAAGAAGTTGAACTGGACCGCCGGGGTTTACGGCTTGCGGATCGACGGCGACTACTACGAGGGGTGGCTGGGACCTACGTTCTTCACCGCGCAGGAGTTCAACGACCCCGCCCATCCAAATCCAAACACCCCGAAGTACTTCGGCATTCCCGGCGTCTGGCCTTTCGGCACCGCGCCTTACTGGAATGACAGCGTCCCGGACCCGGGCACGGGTGCGTACCCCGCCACGCGCTCGCCCTACGAGCTCAAGACGACTTCCTACGCCGGCTTCGGGCAGCTCGAGTACCGCTTCAGTGACCTGATCGGGTTCACACTCGGGGCACGTGTGACCTCCGACAAGAAGGACTACCACTTTACGTGGTTTCCCTACGAATACTTCCCGCTCAGCACCACCGGCGCGACGATCCAGCTGACGCGGCTTGCCGGTCTGCCACTCTCGCTCGACTACTCGAACAGCCGCTCGGACACGCTATTCACCGGAAAGGCGCAGCTTGATTTTCATGTGGCTCCGGACGTTCTCACCTATGTCGGCGTCAACCGTGGCGTCAAGGGCGGCGGCTACACCGCGCCGCTGTTCCCGCTGTTCATCAATGACAAGACGACGCTGACCTTCCGGCCCGAGAGGCTCACCTCATACGAAGCCGGCTTCAAGTCGGAGTATCTCGACCACCGGCTGCGCTTGAACGGGGCGGCTTATTACTACGACTACAAGGACTATCAGGCCCTCATTTATACGGTCAGCCTCGAGCAGCTGATCGTGAACGCCGACGCCCGGCACGTGGGGGCCGAGCTCGAGACCGAATGGGCGCCGACCGCGGCGTGGCGCTTCGGTGCCGGGGTGGCGTATGTCGATGCGGTCGTGAAGGACGTCGACACGCGCGGCAATGGCATCCATGCTGACTACACGCCCGGCAATGCGCCGCGCTGGTCCGCGAATGCACTGGCGCGCTACACGTTTCCGGTCGGCAGCGGACACGCTGCGCTGCAGGTCGATGGCAACTACCTGTCGCGCTTCTGGTTCAACCTCTCGGACCTGCCGGTGGTTGAACAGGCGGCATTTGGTGTCGCCAATGTCCGCGCGAACTACGCGCCCGCGAGCGGCAAGTTCGAGATTGGGGTTTCGCTCGAGAATCTCGCCGACAAGCACTACGGCACGATGGGCTTCGACAACACCTCGATCAACGGCCTGGCGCAGGTTTACCCCGGCATGCCGCGCTGGTTCAAGGCGCACATCAACTACCACTTCTGAGTCCGACGCGAAACGAAGCAATCGAGAGCGGTGCGCCGCCTCGGCGTGTTCCCGCCATCAATTGAGTGGGACTAAAACGCGCTCTCGACGAGGCGTGTAGTAATCGGCCGGATCGAGCGAAACGACAACGCGGATGGCGCGTCCGACGATGTTGCGGCGGGGCACGAATCCGAAGTAGCGAGAGTCCGCGCTGTTATCTCGATTGTCGCCCAGCATGAAGTACCTGCCGTTGGGAACCATCAGCGGGCCGAAGAACCCCTTCGATATGCGATTCGGCAGGATCATGATCTCGTGGGCCCTGCCTACGCCCGCTTCGCGCAGCAACACGGGGTTCTGTGCAGCGGTCGCTGCAAGCAGCCCATGTAAATGATTGACGTCTCCCATGGTGTAATCCGCGAGATGGCCATTTACGATGAGGCTCTCTGCGTTCAATGCCACTGTATCGCCCGGCACCGCGATCACTCGCTTCACGAGCGACTGTCCGTCGAAGGGGGAGTCAAACACCACTATGTCGCCGCGCGCTGGATCCTCACCAGCCGTCAGGTGCACCAGAGTAAAAGGAATACGCAGCCCGAAGACATGCTTATCAACCAGGAGGCGATCGCCCTCGAGAATCGTTGGATTCATTGATCCCGTGGGCACGGTGACCCAGTCGGCCCAGGCTGAGCGAAAGCCGAGCATCAGCAACAGAAACAGCAGGGTGCCCCGGTAGTTGCGCCAAATGTCGCTGAACTTTTTCCTTTCCGTCATGGCTGGCCTCGTGGATTTGGAAATTGGACCGTACCGTGCGCGCTGCGTTCCCCTGCAGGCAATACCTCCATGGCCGTGATGGGGTGTATCTCCCACACTGTTGCCCGCCAGATATGAGCGCCCCCGGAGGCTGTGTTCTTGGCATTCGGTTTGTGCTCGACATCGAACAAGAGCCACCCGGTGACGCGCACCCAGCGGCCGAGAATAGTGGTGCGCAAAGTCCTGGTGCTCCAGTCCACCCCCTTGCTCGACATTTGCTCCCTGACTTGAGGGGTGACTTCAACAATGACATGGGTGGATTCGTCGTTCTTTGTCGGATCCAGGGTCAGTTCGATGTGCGTATCGCGGTAAGCAGGGTCGTGGGTGTGACAGTTCACCGACTCGACACCCCCGACTTTGACGTCCGCGACATAGCCTTCGATGGTGGCGCCACGCCTGTCGTCCCAGCGGGTCGTGTCATCTCCCGGGGCCACCATGGCTTTGAGGGTCACATTCGGATCGATATCCCCGGGCGTTGGCACCGTCATGCGCCGTTTGAGCGTGTTCAATGCCTGCACCTTGGCCGCTGCGGCATCCCCGACCGCAGGACAGCTGGCGAGGATCTGAGCATCGTCTGCGACAGCGGCACGGGTCACAGGAAGCGTCGCGACTGCCCCGAGCAGTCCCATGACGGCACCGAATGTCATTCTGAGGCGCATTTCTGTCCCCTGTGAGCTCGTACGCGGTCCGTGCGCAACAGGCGGCGGCGATCAGCATCATCACGCTCGGGGAGTTTGCGGCAGGGTTTACCGATCCCAGGGCCTTGCTGGAATTTCTGGCGCCATTTCGCGTCCTCCAGCTCTCGCGCGCCATTGCGTGGCGCACGGCTGCGCTTCAAGGCTCGCTCGCCCGCAGACTGGGAGAAAACGACGCGTGGATCGCCGCAACCGCGCTGTCCTATGAGGCGACCTTGGTCGCCCGCGAGAAGGCATTCGAGCGTGTACCGCGGCTCGATTACCTGGCGTTTTAGGCACGCGAATTCCGGTTGCTCACGAACTGAAGCGAGAACGCCCTGAATCTCGCCCTGATCGGCGCCGCCTGGGTCGTGGCGGACTCGCTGGCGCGGCCGAGGCGCTAGTCCCAACGGCGCAAAGCCGCGAGCGCGGCCTGGCGCATCGTCCGCTGTCGAGCCCGTTGCTGCGCTGCAAACCGGTCGCTTCCCACGGCGCAATGCCCGTCAGACATGCATGCCTCGATTTCGGTGAGCATGGCTGCAAGCTCTGCGGGGCGAGGACTGTTCAGCCGATGGACGCGTCTGGCCGCAATCTTGAATAGAGCAGCGGCCGCGTACAGGCGCGCGCGCTCCAGGATGCCGCCAATCGTTGTTTCGTCGATGCCGCGTTCGCACATTGCCCGCCGATAGGCACTCACAAACTTCGCCGCCGCGCTCTCGAACCAGCGTCGCATGCCTGCACGACCGTACCACAGCCCATCGGGGCGCAAATAAGCCAGCAGATAGCCAACATCGAGCGCCGGGTCGGCAAGACGCAGTCCATCCATATCCACAACGAAAACCTGTTCGCCGCAGAAGAGCAGCTGGCTGGGTTTGAATCCGCCGTGCGCGGGTCGATAGGTATCGGGTTGCAGTGGCTCCAGGGATTTCCTCAGCCGCCGGGCGAGCCGCCGCGCTCGGTCTGCCAGTACCGGGCAGTACGTCGCGGTCAGCGCGGCTCGCTCACTCGCCCGCCTGGCCTCCTTGGCTCCAGTGCGCAGGGGGCCCTCCAGGCGCACTGCGCTGGTGTGCAGACGTGCCAGTGCGATGGCAGTAGCGCATAACTCCTCGCCGGGAATGACGACATCGAGAGTCCCGCCCTCGACTGCTCTCGTGGAATGAGGCCGCAGCACTTGCAAGCCCGGGCGGCAACCCTTCGAGTGGGCGCCCTGGTTCGACTCCACGGCTTGGTTGAGGGTCAGTCCGAGCGTCTCTACGGTACGCAGCGGGCGGGGGAAGATCGGCTGGGATCCCTCCTGCATCTGCTGCGCGTAGAGTTGCTGCATCGCTGCCTGGATCGCACGTGCCTTTTCAGGGTCGCTGTACACTTTGCCGAAGATCGACAGCTCCTGCCGAACGACTCGTTCCCCCGACCCCTTCTCGAGCCTCAGTGTATAGCGGATGACGCAACGGCTGCCGGGCTTGTAGCGCACGGGATCGGCTTTCGCACGGCAGATGTGCCAGTCCGGATCGGAGAGCCAAGTCCGTGCCGCCGCCTCCAGTTCCGCGAACAGAGGCCCCTCACGAGCCGTCCTCAAGCTCGTGGCGAGTGTTGGCAGAGCGTTGTCGGCCGGAAAAACCTGGACGGCGAGAGCAAGGGTCGGGATCGTCAGGACACCCGGTGCAGGAGTTTCCAGCCGGGCCCGCTGAAGCTGCTCGGTATTGAAGCGAAGTCGCGTGCCGACCAGCGCGGCCTCATCGACCACCACCGTGAGCCATCGATGAGGATCTCTCCCGTGCCGCGCGCTACCGGCGGTGAGGGCGCGTGCCGCATAGACGATGACCAGACCACGTCCTGGTTTGCGGCGCAAATACCGGATGGACAGGCCAGTCTGCCCGCGCAGGGAGTGCGGGAAGGGGATGATGGACGAAAGCGCCCGAACGGAGACGGCCGCGCCTGACCCTGGCCGTGTGCCGTCGCTCAGCGAGTCAGCGCGAAACTCTATCAATGAGGCCACAGGTTAACCGCTGACTACCTGACGCGTATTGATCAGTCTCTCGATGAGGCGCAGCAGTGCCGAAGCCGCACTCTGCCGATCTTTCAGGCCGATAGACCTCGAGTGTCTGCTCCCGCCAAACCCGCTCTTAGTGGTCAGATGGCACTAGTGCAGAAGGGCCAGCCGCGCGAGATTTGCCTGCACCCGCGCATCGCGGCAGCCGCTGTTGGCATACCAGCGGCGCGCAGCTGCCATCAGGGCGTAGCAGACTTCCAACTCGCCAGCGCCTTGCGCATCGGCTGCGGCAGGAGGCTCTGAGGTGAAGCCCCGGGGAAGCGTACGTGTCAGGTGATGCAACCGCAGCCGCCGCAGGGCCCTCGCCGGCACCGACTCGCACGCCGCTGCCTCGCCGTTGTCGAGGCGCTCGCACAGAACCCGGTGCACGCGCTCGAGCCGCTTCCCCTCGCTGTCCGTCTCGGGTGCACGGACCCACTCGCCGCACCATCTCTTGACTCGCTCGCTGGAGCTGCGCAGCTGCGGGTCGGCGAGGGCGACCGCGATCTGCGGCAGATCGAAAGCCTCCCGCAGCGCGGCGTCCCAGCGCTGCTCACAGAGCAACTGCTCGATATCAGCCAGGTAATTCGTGAGCATCCGCGAGTCGGACGGGACAGCTCCTGGATGGGAGCGGCGCAATGGGTTACCGCTGTGCGGTCCGCGCTCTTGAGCGTCTCGGTCTTGCATGAGTCATGTCTCCGAGAGGGTGGCTTCAGTCCTAAGTACTCCAGACCCAGGTGCGTGATCTGCTCCTCGCCCTTCACATGCCGTAGTGTGTGCTTCCGCTCGTCACAGCGTTGCGCGAGGTCGAGGAACAACACGAGGTCGAGGACGATGGGGGCCGCCAGGATGGAATCGCGGCACAGGAAGTCGATCTTGATCTGCATCGGCTAACCGATGCCAACCGAAGGATGTGGTCGAATACCAGCCGTAGAGCCCCAGCATGCGCGCCTTGAACCCGGGAGCGAGAATGGTCTTCACCAGCGTCTTCCCCGTCTTGAGGTCCTTGCAGTATCGAACAAGGTAGATCTGCGGACATTCAAAGTGAAATACCCGGCCAACCGTACGGCGCAATCCTAGGGCGAAACCCTAGGCGCAATCCTACGGCGAACCCCGTGCAGCGACGAATAAACACTACGACTGGCCTCCGGATGTCTGACACAGCCAAAGCCAAGTTGCGTGTGCCGCTGATTCGCAATTTAACCTAGCGGTTGCAGATGAATTCGCAGCCTGACAATGGAGGTCCGGATGGCATCTTGACTTTTTCTGCAGCGGACACTGTACTCACTCACGATTATTGCAGTGCTGTTACAAGCCGTAATGCCGTGGTCTCCGCTCGCATCAACTTGCGTAGCTTGTAGCTTGAGGTAGCTCGGACCGGGTCCTTTGTACCGTGATGTTGCGCGAGTCGTGAGCGACAGCAACAGGCTCCGTCGGCCGATGGAAC
>Ga0209238_1000924_pt1 | contig 11097 bp, 8 predicted proteins | sample GraSoi013_1_20cm_FD_185823 | JGI IMG/M metagenome (GOLD analysis project Ga0209238, IMG submission 185823) | Grasslands soil microbial communities from the Angelo Coastal Reserve, California, USA - Sample 10_02_2013_1_20cm (SPAdes) (version 2) | ecosystem: Environmental > Terrestrial > Soil >...
GCGAGAAAATCCGCGGCGCGTTGCCCGAGCATCCTTACGCGGGCATCCTGGTCGCGCTCGCGATCGGCGACCAGAACGCGATCGACCCGGGGCAGTGGCAGCTCTTCGCCCGCACCGGAGTGAGCCATTTGATGAGCATTTCGGGGCTGCACGTGACGATGGTCGCGGGCCTGCTCGCGATGCTCGTGTCCTGGTGCTGGCGGCGCAGCGAGACTCTCGCGCTCGCATTGCCCGCGCAGAAAGCCGCGGCACTCGCCGGTTTTCTCGCCGCGTTCGGCTATTGCCTCATTTCCGGATTTGCGGTCCCCGCGCAGCGCACGCTGTACATGGTCGGCGTGGTCGCAGCCGCGCTCTGGTTCGGACGGGCGACGAGCGCCTCGCGGGTGCTCGCCGCGGCGCTCTTCATCGTTCTCGCGCTCGACCCCTGGGCCGTGCTGTCGCCGGGCTTCTGGCTGTCGTTCGCCGCGGTCGCGGTGATTTTCTTCGTGGCTACCGGGCGCGCCGCCAGTCCCCACTGGCTCGCGCAGTGGGGAAGGGTGCAATGGGCGGTCACCCTCGGCCTCGCTCCCCTGCTGCTCGTCCTGTTCCAGCAGGTATCGCTCGTCTCTCCGGTCGCCAACGCGCTCGCGATCCCGCTGGTGAGCTTCGTCATCACCCCGCTCGCGCTCGCCGGCGCGGTGCTCCCCATCGACTGGCCGCTTGCGCTGGGGCACGCCATTCTCGTTATCCTCATGGCGACCCTCGAGTGGCTGGCCGTGCTCCCGAGCGCGGTCTGGCATCAGCACGCGCCCCTCGCGTGGTCCGTGCCGCTCGCGCTCGCCGGGATCGCCTGGATGCTGCTCCCGCGCGGGTTCCCCGCGCGCTGGCTCGGCGCGCCGCTCATGGTGCCGCTTTTCGCGGTCTCGCCGCCGTCACCCGGCGCGGGCGAGCTCTGGATCACCGTGCTCGACGTGGGGCAGGGGCTCGCCGTGCTCGCGCGCACGGAAAAACACGCGCTGCTCTACGATGCCGGCCCGGCTTTCAACGCGTTTTCCGACAGCGGAAACCGCGTGATCCTCCCTTATCTCCGCGGCGAAGGCATCGATAGTCTCGATGCGCTCGTCGTCTCCCACGACGACCGCGACCATTCGGGCGGTGCGGGCTCGGTGCTCGAGGCGATGCCCGTCGGCGTACTGTGGTCCTCTCTTGCCGCGGACCACGCGCTGCTTGCGGCGAACGCGTGGCGGGCTCCCTGCGTCGCGGGGCGCAAATGGTTTTGGGATGGAGTCTCCTTCGAATTCCTCCATCCGCGCGCGGAAATTGCGTCGGGCCGAGCGGCGCGGGCCAATAACCTGAGCTGCGTGTTGCGGATCGAAGCTCCCGGAGGCCGTGTCCTGCTCACCGGAGACATCGAGCGCGCCGCAGAGCGCGAGCTTGTTCTGCGCGCGCCCGCGCTGCTGCCTGCGGAGGCGCTCCTCGTTCCCCATCACGGCAGCGCCACCTCGTCGACGCCTGAGTTCGTGAAGCGGGTGGCGCCGCGCCTCGCGGTGTTCGCGGTCGGCCATCGCAACCGCTTCGGCCATCCGCGCGAGGAGGTGCTCGCACGCTATCGCGAGGCCGGCAGCGAGCTGCTTCGCACCGACAGCGGCGGAGCGATCCAGCTACGCTTTGCGCCGGGGAACCTGCGCGTGGACGCCGAGCGCGTTCGCGCAAGGCGCTACTGGCACGAGTCCTCGAGCGGCTATACTCCGGGGGCGGAGAAGCCGGCTTGAATCTGAATGCAACGATTACGGTGAGGGGCGACCCCGGCTTGCTCCGGGAATACCGGGCAGAGGTCAATCGCGCGCTCGACGAAGAGGGCGGCGAATCCTACCGCGAGCTGCACTCGGCCGAGCGGCTGGAGTACGAGTTCAGGCTGCGCGGCGGCATCCCCTTCCCGCCTTTCGTGTCGGCTTCCCAGGCGTTTCCCGATCTCACCGTCGAGGTGCAATGGAGCGACGCCGCGTTGGGCAGGAGCGGCCGCGCGGTCATCAGGAACGGTGTGTTGGCGGAGCAGGGGGTGCAGTCTCAGGCTCCCACCGGCTCGGCCCTGCAGGAGGTCCGAGCCGACGCGGACGGGGGACTGGATCTCGCCCTCGCCTGCGCGCGCTGGCGCGAGTTCTGGCACGGCTACGTCATCGCTCAAGACCAGCACGCTTTCTTCCGCATTGCAGGATCGGGAGGCTCCTGCGAGCTCTTCGCTTCCGACGGGATCGAAGCGGAATGGGCGGAACGCTGGACGGTCGCTTCAGGCGATGCGGACTACGCGGAGCTTGCGCCCCGCGAGCCGATCGCCGAAGACGAGCTGCGCGAGCTCGACCGCCTCGCGCAGGAGTTCTCGCGCGAATGGATATGGTTCGAGGAGAGCGAGCCTGCGGAGACCGCAGTCGAGCGGGCGCGCTTCAGGGACTACGGCTATCCGGTCCGCGCGGCGAACCTGCGCTCGGAGAAGCTGCGCAAGGTGCTCCGTCCGGAAAGCGGCGCCCTTGCGTTCGGCTCCTTCGGGGAAGGCGCGCGCTGGATTCCGGAACTGCTACGGCGCTGCTGGCTGCGGCCCGCGAAATGAGCGAGCCTTTCCTGCGCCGCAAGGTGCAGTGCGCGAGCGCTGGCGGCCTGCACCGCGTCGCCTACCTGGAGTGGGGCGAGCGCTCCAGCGGGAAAACCCTCGTTTGCGTTCACGGGCTCACCCGCTGCGCGCGCGACTTCGACCGCCTGGCCGCGGAAATGGTCCGCCACGGTTATCGCGTCGTCTGCCCCGACGTCGCCGGGCGCGGCGATTCCGACTGGCTCGAGAATCCGATGGAGTACACGGTGCCGACCTACGCGCACGACATGGTGACCTTGATTGCGCGCCTGGACGTGGAATCGGTGCACTGGGTCGGCACCTCCCTTGGCGGGCTGATCGGGATGAGCCTCGCGGCGATGCGCGGCTCGCCGATCAAGAGGCTGGTGCTGAACGACGTCGGGCCGGTGCTGACGGCGGTGTCGCTCGAGCGCTTGAGCTCCTACGTCGGCAAGTGGCCGCCGCTTCCTACGATCGAAGCGGCCGAGCTGTTCGTGCGCTCGACCAGCGCGTCTTTCGGCCCGCACACCGACGCCGAGTGGCGTTTCCTCACCGAGCATGTCGTGCGAAAGAATGCCGACGGGTCGCTGCGCATGCACTACGACCCGGCGATCGCGGTGCCGTTCAACGCCGGGCTGTCGCGCAAGGATGTGGAGCTGTGGAGCTTCTACGATGCGATCCGCTGCCCGACGCTTCTCCTGCGCGGCGAGCAATCGGACCTCCTCAGGCGCGACACCGCGGAGCAGATGGCGGCGCGCGGCCCGCAGGCGAAAGTCGTGGAAATCGCCGGCGTCGGCCACGCGCCGACCTTGCTTCACGACGATCAGATCGCGATCGTGCGCGAGTTTCTGCTGGAACCGTAGCAGTCGGGTATCATTTCGGGTACAGGTTGCGGCGATAACGAGCTCCCAACGGAGGTTCCGAATGTCGATGATCCGCCATTGCTGCAGTCGCCTGGGGAGCCTGGCAGCAGCGCTCATTCTCGCGATTACGTCGGCGGTCGCATCGGCTGCGGGCGTCAGCGTGAAGTTCGATCCATCGAGTCCTGACAAGGGTCCGTTCCCGAGCGACCGCTTCACGCGCCTGGACATTTCCCAGAACACATTCCGGCGCGTGCGGCTGCCGAAACCGGACTGCAGCGCGCGGCCGTCGGACTGCGCCGACGTCGATGTCCTCAACACGCTCGATGGCTTCAACGTGCAACCGCGGATCACGGTGCCGTTTACCGGCGCGATCGACGTGAACACGGTCGACAGCGACACGGTGTTTCTGATCAACCTGGGCGATGCCCGCTCGGGGGACGGCTCCGGCCAGCGGGTCGGAATCAATCAGGTCTCGTGGGATCCGGGCACGAACACGCTGGTCTTCGAGTCCGACGAACAGCTGAACGAGCATACCCGCTATGCGCTGGTCGTGACCGACGGCGTGCGTGACGCGACGGGCGATCCGATCGAGGCCGGCCGGTGGGATCGCTTCGATCCCGACGAGCGCGACGCACGGCGCCACGTACTGCCCGCGCGCCATAGCGTCGCCGCATTGAGCGTCTTCACCACGCAGAGCACGACCGCTGATCTCGACAAGATCCGCGATCAGATCAAGCGCTCGCAGCCCGCGCCCGCGGAGTTCATGGTTGGGCAGGGTCCGAGCGGTGCGGTGCGCGCGGTGTTTTCGCTCCTCGATGTCGCGGCCATCCAGTTCAACAGGCAGGTCGGTACCGCTCCGGTCTTTGCGACGAGTTTTCTCCCCACACCGGCGCTGAGCGTCGTGCCAGGCTCGGTCGCGCAGATCGCGTTCGGCAGGTTCCGTTCGCCGGACTACGAGACAGCCGACAAATTCATCCCTGCGACAGCGACGCGTACGGGGCAGCCGGTGCCGCAGTCGACGAACGATGTTCACTTCGAGCTGTTCCTGCCGACCGGGCCGAAGCCCGCGGGCGGCTGGCCGGTCGCGATCTTCGGGCACGGCTTCACCGACAGCATGTACGGTGGGCCGTGGGCGGTGGCATCGGTGCTCGCGTCCCACGGCATTGCGACGATCGCGATCAACGTCGTGGGCCACGGAGGCGGCGCGCTCGGCACCCTGGCGGTGCTGCGTACGAACGGTGCAGTCGTGGTAATTCCCGCCGGCGGTCGCGGCATCGATCAAGACGGGAACGGAACGATCGACTCGACCGAAGGTGTAAACGCGGCCGCGCCGCGCACGCTCATCGGCAGTCGCGACGGCCTGCGCCAGACGGTGATCGACCTGATGCAGCTCGTTCGCCAAATCGAGGTGGGCGTCGATGTCGACGGTGACGGCGCGGCGGATCTGAACGATTCACGGATCTTCTACGTAGGGCAGTCGTTCGGCGGCATCTACGGCACGATCCTGCTCGGCGTGGAATCGAACATCCAGGCCGGTGTCCCGAACGTGGCGGGCGGTTCGATCGCGGAAGTCGCTCGGCTGGGCGGATTCCGTCCACTGATCGGAATTGCGCTCGCGACACGCATGCCCTCGCTGATCAACGTCAGCGACCCAAGCGCGATCGCGTTCAACGAGAACATCCCGCTGCGCGACCAGTCGCCGGTCGTGAACGACGTGCCGGGTGCGATGGAGATCCAGAAATTTCTCGACAACAACGAATGGGCTCAGCAGGCCGGGAATCCGGTCGCGTACGCCCCTTACATCCGCAAGCATCCGCTGCGCGGCAACGCGCCGAAGCCGGTGATCTTCCAGTTTGCGAAAGGCGACAAGACCGTCCCCAATCCCACCGCCAGCGCCGTCATTCGCGCGGGCGACCTCACCGGACAGACGAGTTACTTCCGGAACGATCTCGCGTTCGCCGTTAACCCAGCAATATCGAAGAATCCGCACACTTTCCTCACGAACATCGCGAGCGCTGCAGGCGCGCCGTTCGCCGTGGGCGCGCAGACTCAGATCGCGGTGTTCTTCGCTTCCGGCGGCGTACTGGTCGTCGACCCCGACGGCATAGGGCCGTTCTTCGAGGTCCCGATCGCCGGTCCGCTGCCCGAGACCTTGAACTTCATTCCTTGAGCTCGGCCAGGGGCCGTGTCAGCCGCTCGAGCGTCCCGCCGGATTGGCGGTAAAAAAGCGCGAACTGCCGGTACAGGTCCGGCCAGTCGCGCGCGAGCACCGCGGACTCGGTGAAGAAGGCTTCGCTCATCACGGCGAAGAACTCGGCCGGGTGCTCGGCGGCGTACTCGTCGATGAAAGTCGGCCGACCCGAGTCGACCTCGCTGCAAAAACGCTCGTAGGCTTCTTCGAGAATCCGGCGCCATTCCACGGCGTCCATTCCGGCGCGCGCCGCCGGAAAATCCGCGTCGCCCGCTCCATCCATGTGGATCTTGTGCGCGAATTCGTGGATCACCACGTTGTAGCCGCGCTCGGCTGATCCGACGTCTTCCCAGGAGAGGATCACCGGTCCGCCCGGCCAGGCTTCCCCGGCGAGCTCCTCGTCGAAGGTGTGCACGATTCCGTGCTCGTCCATTTCTTCCTTGCGCACGCGAAATTCGCCGGGGTAGACGACGACGCCGACCCAGCCGTTGTAGACGTCCAGGCCGAGATTGAGAATCGGCAGGCAGGCCTGCGCTGCGATCGACAGGCGTACTTCGTCCGTGAGGCGAAAGCCCTGCGCGCCGTGCATTTCCTTTTCGGCGAGGAAGACGACGACGAGCTCCCTCAGCCGAGCCGCTTCCTCCTTCGATAGTCCGCGCAGATAGAAGAGCCTCGAGGCGACTCGCGCCCACAGGGCTTCGTCGAGGCGGGCCCTCCTCAGCACGCGCTTGCGGCGCCAGTCCCGGAAGAAGCCCATCTCTAGCGCCTGGAAGTCAGCACCACCCCGCCCAGCACCAGGGCGAATCCCGCAAGGTGGTAGGGCCGGAACGGTTCGCCGAGCAAGGTCACGGCGAACAGGGTGCCGAACACCGGTATCAGCGGATTGAAGAACCCCGCCACGTTGGGTCCCAACACGGCCACAGCATGGTTCCAGCAGATGTAGGCTACGATGGACGGAAAGACCGCGAGATAGCCGATCGCTGCGATGGTTCCCGGCGAGAGCGTCATCGTGCTGCCCGCCCAGATCTCCCAGAGGTAGAACGGCAGCGAAAAGGCCGCCGCCGCGGCTACGACGGCGAACAGGAACGACAGGGGTCGAAGTGGAGGGCGCCACTTCAGCAGCACAGTGTAGATCGCCCACAAGAGGGCCCCGCCTAGGAGCAGCAGGTCGCCGGGGTTGAGCGAAAGCCGAGCGAGCGTTTGCAACTCGCCCGCGCTGATGATCGTCGCGACCCCGGCGAGCGACAGCGCCAGTCCCGCGAGCTGCCTGCCGCTGACGGTGAGCTTGAGCAGCAACCAGGACAACGGAACCACGAACAGCGGCAGCGACGAGTTGAGCAGGGTCGCGTTGATCGCCGTCGTGTAGCGCACGCCCCAGTAGCCGAGCAGAGTGAATCCTCCCGCCCCGATCACGCCGAAAGCGACGAGCGCTGGGAAATGGCGCAGGATGAGGGGGGCGTCCTCGCGCAGCTGCGCGGCAGTGAAGCAAAGCAGAAGGGCCGATGCGATCGCCCAGCGCCAGAACGACAACGCGAAGGGCGGAACCTCCAGAGTGATCGCGCGCGCAGCCACCCAGTTGCCGCCCCAGGACGCGGCGGCGACCAACAGCAGCAGGGTGGCCAGCGTCCGCTGCCGCGCGAGCGCGTCGGGCATCAGAAGTTCCTGGAAAAAGACGGATTATCCGGGACGGCGCGCTGCGGCGCCACAGCGTGGGATAAACTCCGAGCATGGTTTCAACTACGCGCCCGGATCTCGCCGAAATCGTCGAGTCCGACGTCCTCAACGTCGGAATCTCCGACGAAGATCGGAGCTTGCTCGCCCGCGCGCTGGCATTCGCTGCCGACCTCTACGGCGGAAAGCTGCTGGGCACCGGCGAGCCGGCCTATGAGCACGCGGTGGGGACGGCGCGCAACGTCGCCGAGCTCAGGCTCGACGCCGACGCGCGCGCCGCTGGGCTTCTTTTCGCCGTACCCGCCTATCTTCCCGCGGCCGAGGAAGCGCTGACGGAATCATTCGGCACGGCGGTCGCCTCGCTGGTCATGGGAATCAGCCGGCTCAACGCGCTGCGTGTGATCACGCGCACCGCGGCGCAGGGCAAGGACTCGCAGTCGCAGGCGGAGGTGCTGCGCAAGATGCTGCTCGCCATGGTGGGGGACATCCGCGTGGTGCTCCTGCGCCTTGCGAGCCGCACGCAGACGCTGCGCTGGCTCGCGCGCGCGCCGGATGCCGAGCGAGCGCAGCTCGCGCGCGAAACGCTCGACATCTACGCCCCGCTCGCCAATCGCCTCGGCGTGTGGCAGCTCAAGTGGGAACTGGAAGACCTGGCGTTCCGCTACCTCGAGCCCGAACTCTACAAACGCATCGCTGGCCTTCTCGAAGGCCGCCGCAGCGAGCGCGAGCGCGCAGTCGACAAGGCGATCGCCGAGCTCGCCGACGAGCTGGCCGGCGCCGGAATCCGGGCGGAGATCAGCGGCAGGCCGAAGCATCTCTACAGCATCTACACCAAGATGCGCGCAAAGTCGCTCGATTTCTCGCAAATTCACGACGTGAGCGGACTGCGCGTGCTGGTGGACGAGGCGAAGGACTGCTACACGGTGCTCGGCGTCGTACACAACCTGTGGGCGCCGATCCCCAGGGAATTCGACGACTACATCTCGCGGCCGAAAGCGAACCTTTACCGCTCGCTGCACACCGCGGTGATCGGTCCGCAGGGGAAGGCGCTGGAAGTGCAGATCCGCACCCGCGAGATGCACCGCGACGCGGAGCTGGGCGTCGCCGCGCATTGGCGCTACAAGGAAGGGGCAAAGCGCGCAGCCGGCAAAGGCGATCCTTTCGACGAGAAAATCGCCTGGCTGCGGCAGATGCTCGCGTGGCGCGACGAGATCGTCGACGCGTCTGACTGGATCGAGCAGTCCAAGCATGCCGTGCTCGACGATACCGTCTACGTGCTCACGCCTCAAGGGCGGGTCATCGACTTGCCGCAAGGGGCGACGCCCGTGGACTTCGCGTACGCGCTGCACTCGGATGTTGGGCACCGCTGCCGCGGCGCCAAGGTGAACGGGGCTATCGTCTCCCTCGATTACCGGTTGAAGAATGCGGAGGCGGTCGAGATCATTACCGCTAGAACCGGAGGCCCGAGCCGCGACTGGCTCAATCCCGCGCTCGGCTATATAAAGAGTTCGCGCGCGCGCAACAAGGTGCGCCAGTGGTTCAACAGCCGCGAAGTCGCGAGCGTGGTCGCGGCGGGGCGTGCCGCAGTGGAGCGCGAATTGCAGCGCGAAGGCAAACGCGCCGCGAGCCTCGAGGAGCTGGCGAAGACCCTCGGTTTCGACGGGCCCGAGCAGCTTTTCGCGGCGGTCGGGCGCGAGGAAATCGGCTCGCGGCAGCTGCAGGTCGCGCTGCGCGGGCGTACGGAGCGCTCGCATTCGCCGGAAATTCCGCCGCACCGTGCTTCGGCCGGACAATCGAGCAGCGGGGTCCTCGTCGTGGGCGTCGAGCGCCTGCTCACGCAGCTCGCGCGCTGCTGCAAGCCCGCGCCGCCCGACAGGATTTCGGGATTCGTCACCAAGGGACGCGGAGTCTCGGTGCACCGCCGCGACTGCACCAGCCTCGCGCGCCTCTCCGAGCGCTTTCCCGAGCGCATCATCGGCGCCGATTGGAGCCAGCGCGGCGCCCAGGCTTACCCCGTGGACATCGTCGTCCGCGGGAACGATCGGCAGGGGCTGCTGCGCGATGTGACCGAAACCCTGGTGCGGGAAAAGACCAACGTGATCGCCGCGAAGACGCAGACGCGCAACGACATCGCGTCCATGTACTTCACCGTTGAAGTCGAAGATATCGACCAGTTGCAGCGCGCGCTGTCAGCGATCGAGGACGTGCGCGGAGTTCTCGCTGCGGCACGGCGCTGACCCGAGGGCCAGCCCGCGCAAAATCCGGCCCAGAAATTGCTGCCCTTCCTTGTCGGTACCCGGAGGGGGAGGGAACGTGAAAATCATGGCCAAAGAAGAATTGAGGGATCTGGCCGCGAAGAACGGCTGGTCCGAGGCTTTTGCCGAGGGCTACCTCGATGGCACCGCGGCGCGAAGATACGGTACGCAGAGTCCGAACTATCCCTTGGGCGACCTGGACGAGTATCGGCAGGGATTTCTCGCCGGTTACTCCTTAACAAGGGTGAAAAGATGCTGAGGCACGATTTGACTACCGGGGGCTTGCATCCAAGCATACCCCTCGACTCGGCGTGATTGGCACGGTGCTTGCTGAACTAGGGGAAAGCATTACTTTGGGGACGCGGTCATGGGAACAGTGACAGAGTTCAAAAGCCCGACGAATGAAGGTCCTTCGACCGCTTATGCCAACGGCATCGCCGACGGGCAGTCAGCCCGCGCCGGAGGCAGCGCGCTCACTCTCTATCTCCAGGTCGGAATCGACGACTACGCCAGAGGCTTCCGCGCGGGGTTTTTTGGTCAACCGAACCACGCAGGGACTGCGGACCAGCGATAGGTCCTTCGCAGCACAGGGTGTCCGAGATCCGACACCTTTTGACGCCCCACCAACACTCGAAGCAAAAGCCCAGGCGCAAAGCCTGGGCTTTTTTCTTGGTCGGGGCGTGTCGGGTCAATGCATGGGCAGCAGCCGGTGCGCACGCCCTCGAGGATGCGCGCCGTCCCGCGCATCGTGCGCGCGGCGGCTTGACAGATCTTCGCTAGGGCGTGCTTGGCAAAGCCCCAAGCCTCGACGCCCAGGTCGAGCAGCGCCTCGAAATGCTCCGCGGCCTCGAAACTCGCCGCGTAGCGACGCTGCACGCTGGGCGGCAGGGAAGCGAGGGCGTCCTTCCAGAATGATGTAGTCATGGTCTTCCTCTTGGTTGGAAATCGCGATCCCTCGCGCGGCGCAGGGTCTGTGCGAGGGACCTTCATGATCATCTCTTTCAGCGGGCGCGCGGCTGCGGCGAACAGGCGGCCAATGGCCTCCGCCCGTGCGCGTCTCGCAGCCCGTTCGAGCGCCAACATTTCCTCCGGCGTCGGAAAACGAAGATATTCCCCCGGGGATCTCTCCAGTGTCATCGGTTCTATTTCGGCGGGCAATCTATGCCGACGTCATAGCGATTTCTGTGCCACGCCAGATTATTCCTTGTGAATTCAGCGCCGACGCCGTCGATAGCGGGCAAAAGCGTCGTCAAATTGCGACGCGGACCGCTGAGAATTCTGCAATCGACTGATTTCCGGATTGTTCTCGTGTCGCCAGCCGGCAACAACCGAGGAGGATGAGTGGGCCCGGCTGGTAGAATGCGTCGCGTGTGCCTGCGCTTCCACGCAATCGGACTCTGATCTTTCGATAGGCAAGGGGTTGGAGTAAAAGTGCGCATTCTGCTCAGCAACGACGACGGGTACTTCGCGCCCGGCATCGCAGTCCTCGCAGAAGCGCTCTCCGATCTTGCGAGCGTCACCGTGGTCGCGCCGGAG
>Ga0209238_1000929_pt1 | contig 11066 bp, 9 predicted proteins | sample GraSoi013_1_20cm_FD_185823 | JGI IMG/M metagenome (GOLD analysis project Ga0209238, IMG submission 185823) | Grasslands soil microbial communities from the Angelo Coastal Reserve, California, USA - Sample 10_02_2013_1_20cm (SPAdes) (version 2) | ecosystem: Environmental > Terrestrial > Soil >...
TCTGCCCGCCTTCGACCGCCAGAAACGCCTTGGTCACGGCAACGGAGATCTTGCCGGGCTCGAAACCCACCACCGCGCCGTTGCGACGGATGATCTTGTATTGCGAAAACGCGGGCGATGCAGCAGTGCTGACGTCAGCGAGAGAGGTCGATCCGGGGATCGACTGTGGAGTCGTTACGTCAGCCGCGATCTGCATATCGTCTCCTCTACTCTTTTTTGTGCGCTGCCCGGGGTATGAGGGCGGCGAAACCGGGCCTTGGGTAGTTCCCCTTCCGACCACAATATATAGTACCTTGGCGAGAGTGTGCTACCAATTCTAGTGTGATGTCAAGATGCAAGCGAAGTTTGCTCAAGCGCCTTCGGAGCATTGTCGCTTCGAACGGAAAGCGTCGGCGGAGAGAAACGCCGAAAGCCGAACGGACCAACGCAGGAAAATCGGCCGCGAGCGGGCCTATTGAATCCGGGCCAGCGACTCCCGGAAATGTCCCCAGTCGAACGCCGGCCCGGGGTCGGTCTTGCGGCCGGGTGCAATGTCGACGTGTCCGACGACATCGACGATCGGATATCTCCGGCGCAGAACCACGAGAAGTTCAGCCAGGCGCGCGTATTGCCGGTCGGAGTAAGCCTGGTCGTCGGCGCCTTCGAGCTCCACTCCCACGGAGAAGTCGTTGCAGCGCTCGCGCCCCCACCAGCTCGACGGGCCCGCGTGCCAGGCTCGCTTTGTGCAAGGCACGAGCTGGATCAGCTCGCCCCTGCGCCGTACAAGAAAATGCGCCGATACCTTCAGATCGCGAATGGCTTCGTAGTACGGGTGCGCGCCGAAATCGAGCGTGTTCGTAAACAGTTGCACGATGGCCTCGCCGCCGAACCGACCCGGCGGCAGGCTGATATTGTGCACGACCAGCAAGCGCACCGCGGCGTCCCCCGGGCGCTCGTCACAATTGGGCGAGGGAAGCTGCACCGCGCCGGCGAGCAAGCCTTCTTCGTCGAGGGAGTCGAGCTCCACCTATCGGATTCCCAAGCGTTCCATGCGATAGCGCAACGCCCGGAACGTAATGCCCAGGAGTTTGGCCGCAGCGGTTCGATTGAAGCGGGTTTTCTCGAGGGCCTCGAGGATCGCCTCCTTTTCGAGACGGTCGAGGTATTCCGGCAGCGGCCATTTGGCGTTAGGGGCTCCCGGTTCGCGAGCGACCCAAGTCGGCGGAGCGAGCTGCAGGTCGTCGGGTTGGATTTCCTCGCGCGCAGCAAGCGCGATGGCACGCTCTAGAATGTTCTCCAGTTCGCGAGTATTGCCGGGAAAATCGTAGCTTGCGAGAGCTTTCTTCGCTTCTTCGGAGAGCCGCATGGGCGGCTTGCCTTCGGGGCCGGAAAGGCGCCGCAGAATCGCATCCGAGAGCACCGGGATATCTTCGCGGCACTCCCGCAGCGGAGGCATTCTCAGTTCGATGACGGCCAAGCGGTAGTACAGATCCTGCCGAAATTTCCCCGATTCGACGCCAGCAGCGAGATTCTGGTGCGTAGCGCAGATGATGCGCACGTCGACCACGTCCTCGGAGGTTGCGCCGACTTTGCGCACGGTCTTCTCCTGGATCGCGCGAAGCAGCTTGACTTGCATCGCGAGCGGCAGGTCGGCGACTTCGTCGAGGAACAGGGTGCCGGTGTTGGCAGCTTGGAAAAACCCGTCGCGGTCGCCTTCGGCACCCGTAAAAGCGCCCTTCTTGTAGCCAAAGAACTCACTCTCCATCAGGTTCTCCGGGATCGCGCCGCAGTTGACCGGCACGAAGGCTCTCTCGCGCCGCGACCCGTTGCTGTGGATGAGACGAGCGGCGAGCTCTTTTCCGCTCCCGGACTCGCCTGTGAGGTAGATGGGCGCCTGGCTGCGTGCGAGCTTCTCGATCTTCGAGCGCACCTGCTCGATCCCGGGGCTTGACCCGAGAAGCTGGCCTTCCCCCGATTTGGCTGCCGCCGTTTTCTGGGGCAGGGACAGCGCGGACTTGACCAGCGTGCGCAGCTGATCGAGGGACAGGGGCTTGGTCAGGTAATCGAAGGCGCCGGCCTTGAGCGCTGCGACGGCGTTTTCGGTGCTGCCGAACGCGGTGATCACTGCCACGGGCAAGTCCGCGCATTGAACGCCGATGGACTGCAGCAGCTGCTTGGCGGCAGCCACCGAACCTGTACACTCCACCGCCAGACCCATGCGTAGGAGCGACAACTCGAGCAGCTCCCGGATGTCCGCCTCGTCGTCGATGACGAGCACCGTACCCTGGACGGCGCTCGTTCGCCGCTCCGCGCGCCGGTTCTCTACGGTTCCTGGCATAGGATCCTGAAGTCAGCGCCCGGACCGCGGTCCAGGTACTCAAGACTCGCGCCGTTGGCGGCACACAGCTCGCGAGCGATGTAGAGGCCGAGCCCCGTCCCGCTCGCGAAAGTGGTGAAAAACGGCTCGAACAACTGCGCTCGCAACTCTCTCGCCACTCCCTCGCCGTCGTCGATGACGTGCAATTCTACTCGATTTGCCCGGCGTAGCACCGTGATGCGCACGCTTCCGGCGAGTCTTCGGCAGTGCCGCCAGGCGTTATGCAACAGGTTCCACAGCACTTGGTTGAGATGCGCTCGATCGAATTCCAAGGTGACATCTTCGGCCGCATCGATCAAAAAGCTTTCGCTGGGAATGCTGTCGTTCTGCGCGACCTCCTCGATAAACGTGAGGAGATAAGGGCGCACCCGGATGGTTTCCGGCTGAACGCGGTCGCGCCGCGAGAGCTCGATGACGTCGTGCACCATGCGCTCCAGGCGCCGCGCGTTGTCCCGGATGATCTGCACCATGCGTTCCTTGTGCGGTCCACGCTGTTCTTCCTGCAAGAGGTCCCCTGCATGCGTGATGGCCGATAGGGGGTTGCGGATCTCGTGGGCGATGTTGGCGGTGAGCCTTCCGAGCGCCGCGAGCTTGAGTTGCTGGGCCTGTTCCTGGAGCTTGGACAAGTCCTCGAGGAACACCAGGCTGGAGCTGCCGCTCGCGGCGCCCACCGACACGAAACGCGCGCGGACCAAGCGGCCGCTCTCGGAAAATTGCACATTCACGCTGCTCGCGCCCTGGCTGGCGCGCCAGGCGGCCAGCCGCTGGGCGAGCTCCTCCGAAAAGTCCTCGATCCGGCTCAAGTCGGGCACGAGCCGCCCCAGCAGATCCGCTGCGCGCGGATTGTGCAGGTGCACCCGCCCTTGGGCATCGACGACCAGTACCCCGTCCTGCACGTCGCGGATGATCAGTCTATTGATGCGAAGCTGGTCGGCGAGGTCGGCACCGCGTTGCTGCGCGAGGCGCTCGTTCAGGATCAGGCGACGCGCCAGCCGATTGGTGATCAGCGCCGTCGCGAAATAACCGATCGACAGTAGCCCAGGCTGGACGTAGTTGGCGGTGCTGGAGTCTTGCACGAGCACCCAGTACGACTGCTCGAGAAGCACGGCAATCGACGCCAGTGCGGCGTAGAAGAGCGTCAGTGTGCCCCGGCTGACCAGAGCCGCGCCCGCCAACGAAATGAGTAGCATCACGCCCAGGCCGCTGCGGATGCCGCTCGAGGCATACATCAAAACGACGATCAGCACGACGTCGGTGACGACGTGCAGCGTGAGTTGAAGGTTGAAGTACGCCGGCACCTTCCGCAGCACGACGTGAAACACGACGGCTAGCGTCAGATAGATCCCGCTCGAGTAGATATACGCCACCATGTCGTGGCTGCCGAGGCTGAGCGCGTCACCGAAAATCAGGGCTGCGAGCAGGAAGATCGCCGCCACGGCGATGCGGTAGAAGTTGAAGTACCTGAGCGAAACCCAGAACGAGTCCGCTACGGCACCCTCCTGCGGGAGCAATGACAGGCTGAACATCGCCGAGGCCGCCATGACCGTCCTCAGGTCGCGCCGAGCCGGCGGTGCTCTTCGCTGCAGAAGAAGCGGCCGGCGGCTCCAAGGGCCTCGCTGCGCGGGATATTGACCCCGCAATGCGCGCAAGGAACCATCGCCTCGGCAGGGGGCGGTGCGGAGCGCTGCCGGCGCTTGCGGGCAAGACCGGTCAACGCGAAGTAAACGACGACTATTGCGATGACGAGAAGGAGGAGCTTGCTCACGCTGCTGTGGCTTGCGGCCTGCGCCGCGGCTCGCGACAAGGCGCCATTATACCGGCGCGGGGCGATAGGACGGTCGGATCGGGAGGCTGGTCGGGGTGACCGGATTCGCTCGACTGGCTGGAGGCGTGTGACGAAGCCACGCGGTAATTTGGGTGATGCAGTGATTGGGTGATTGGGTAACGATAATCGCCTAATCACTTAATCACCGCATCACGTGTCTTTCATCGCGCCAGACTCGTGCCGCCTCGACAAGTGTCCGCGCGCGGTTTACGTAGAAATGCTCGCGCACAACGCGCGAGTAGGCTGCCTCGGCAATGGCACGGCTCGCATTGAAGTTCGCGAGGTAATACCGGATCTTGGCGACGCAATCATCGAGATCCAGGAAGTCGGCCCATTCCACGCCCGGTATGAAACTCTCCGCGGCATGCTTTCTAACATCGCTCAGTAAAAAACCTCCACACGCCGGTACACCGAAGCATCTCTCGGGCAGACCCCAACTCTTCTCGCGTCCTATTTCGTTGCCGCCGTGGTACTTATCATCGCAGCCCGCGTGGTAGTTCAGGTTGATGCGGCTGGCCTGAATGAGTGCTCTTTGCTCGGCGCAACTCGGCGAGCCGTCCCGGAACGAGTAAACGATCCCCATGGCCTCCAGACGAGGCGCCAATTGTTCGAAGAATAGTTGCCTTTTGCGCATCTCCGGATAGCGCGCTGCGGAGATACGCCCGTAGAAGGAGACGTCGAACTTGTATCTGGACGGATCGCGCAGGGTCTCCAGCGTCGCATCGCCGAGGTGGTACTCGGTATCCCACGCCGCGTTCGGCAAGTAGACGATTTGCCGTGCGAAGCCCTGCGCCTCCTGCAAGGTATGGGTCGCGTAGATATTGAAGTAACGGAAGTGGCGCAGGGCCCACAAGCGCCAGGCTTTGTCGCCCTTGTGCGACGGACCGTCCCGGTTCCAGGTAATGACCGGCACGCCGGCGCGATTCAGCCGCCGGGTCAACCCCCACGAATGCAGAGGCTGCTTTATCGACTTGAACATGCAAAATAAGGCGAGCTCACAATCGACGAGTTCTCTGTCGTCGAGTTCCGCCGCGGCATGGAACACGCGATATCCGAGGCGCTGGAACGCCTCGGTCATCGGCGTGAAGTCCTGATAATCGACAATGACGTACTTTTGCATCTGGCGCTAGGTGGGCACCCTCGGCCTGGCGATTTCCGCCAGCAGCGAATCTGCTGCCTGGACGATTGAATCTCTACCCCTGACAGGGTGAAACCCCGTTCGCTTCGACGACCCGGTTGCCTTCAGCCTCGATCCATTGGTAGTAGTATGATAACGAGGCCTCGTTTCACACGCCCTCATCGTTGGGACCGCCTTTCGCGCGATGCGGACACTCCGGAGGTCACTAATGGCGGTCCGACCCGTCGTGGCGAATCTCGTCCTGCTCTGCGGGTCACTATTTGTGACCTTCGGCATCCTCGAACTCTCCTTGCGGGTGATCTACCCTGCCCCCATCCGTTTCCTTTATCCGCAGGAGTTCTACGACTTCGACGCGGAGATGGAGCATGTGCTGCGGCCCGGACAGACCGCGTTTACTCACGATCACCCGGTGCGGATCAACTCCTTGGGCCTTCGCGACCGCGAGATCACGCAACAGCCGGGACCGGGAGCTTTGCGCGTTCTCGCACTCGGCGATTCGCAGACCTTTGGCGCCGGCCTTGCCCTCGCTGACACCTGGCCGAAGCAACTCGAGCGAGTGTTGCGAGGAGGCGTCGCCTCCTCGCGCGCAGTGGAGGTAGTCAATGCTGGGATTCCCGGTACCGATACCTGGCAGCACGAAATTCTGCTACGACGACTCCTCAAGATGACGAACCCGCAGGCCGTGGTGCTGGCGCTCTATGTGAACGACGTCGTGCCAGGCTATACCCCTCGACGAATCGGCGCGTCAGCGCCGACCAATACCTGGGACAAGCAGCTAGTCTACCTCCTGAAACGCAGCGCAGTGGTTACCTGGACCTACTATCGTCTGTTCTTGCCTTGGTACACCCGCGGAGGGCCGGCGAGTACCATCGAGGAGGCTGTGTTGACGGGGAAGGTCGACGCGCGGGCCGAGCGCGGCTGGCAACAAGTGGATCGATCGCTCGCGGCCATGAAAGAGGCCTGTGATGCTCGCGGGGTGAGGCTACTCGTGGCCATTCTCCCTCGCCGCGATCAGGTATCCGGGATTCATCCGGGGCGTGCCTACCAGGAGCGGGCTCGTGCCACCTCCGAGGCTCACGGGATCGAGGCACTCGATCTCCTGCCGGATCTCTCCGCGGAGTACCGCACCAAAGGCGACGCGCTCTTCATACCTTGGGACGGGCATAATTCGGCGTCGGCAAACCATGTGATCGCAGAACGCCTCGCGCAGATGGCTCGGAGTTGGCACGCTACACCGGATGTTTCGCCGCGACCTGAGCGCGAGACACCTGCGCGACCGCGACCGCCAGCGCGATCAGGATCCACCACCGGAAATTCGCCAGGACCGTCGCCATGACTGCCACCACCGCCAAACGCCCTAGGACGCGGCGTACCAGCGACACGGCTCAGAACGGGAAAACGACCGCGTACGGGCGCGAAGTCCTGGGTCGAGCAGAACGTGCTAGCAGCGGTGCCGCATCGGCAATATGTCTTCACCGTACCTCGGATGTTGCGACCTATTTTCTCCCGCACGCGCGGATTGCTCGGGGAGCTGTGCCATATCGTGGAACGATTGCTGATTCGAGCCTACTCCGGCGCCGGGGTGGAGGGTCGTTCGGGGTTGATCCTGTTTGTTCAGACAGGTGATTGCGGCGCGCGCCCGGTCGGCGTGGGCGCGATTGATCCACAAGGTCTACGAGGCCGATCCCCTGGAATGTCCCAAGTGCGGCGCGCCGATGCAGGTCATCGCGCTGATCGATGACGCCGAAGTCATCCGCCGAATCCTCGAACATCTGGGGTGCTGGGCACCGCGCGAGGTGCAACGGAATCCGCGCGCGCCGCCGAGGAACGGGAAGGGACTAAAATCACCGGTGCGCGACCTGACCTACCATCCCGTTCCCGACATCGCCTGAGCTGCTGAACGAGGACAACGCCCTGAATCTACCGGGGTGTGCGACAGGGCATGCCGTTGCTGCGGCGGCTGGCATTGATTGCCCAGAAATTTACCACTAGACTCGCTCCGACCGCCCCTGCTGAGGGGTGCGCGAGGTGGAACGAAATCAACATAAGACCGATTGTGGATCACCCAGGACAGTTCAACCCTCGGATTGCAGCGCGCCAGCAAGCCGCCCCAGCTTCAGCGGCGAATTGATTCACCTATCCCTTGCAGCCGATCGAGGCAAGTGCGTTTGTGTTCGCCGACCTCGACGGCAACTGGTGGGAGGTCCGATCAACAGGAGACTTCCAAACATGAGACTGTTCATAGCATTCTTCACCTTTGCGATCTCGCTCGGGACTCTGGCGCAAGATACCTACCCGGCGAAGACCGTGCGGGTCATCGCCCCCGCAGCCCCCGGCGGAAATCCCGACGTCCTCGGCCGCATGCTGGGCGCGCGGCTTGCGGACATGTTCGGGAAGCCGTTCGTCGTCGAGAACGTCCCGGGGGCGGGCGGCGTCGTCGCGGCCGAGCTGCTCGCCCACGCAGCGCCTGACGGTCACGTGCTCCTGCTCGGCGATTCCGGCAATCTCGCCATCAATCCGGTGCTGCAACCCAAGCTCAACTACAGCCCGCTGCGCGATTTCGCGTTCATCACTGCGCTTGCCGCGCTGCCGACGATAATGGTCGCGCCTGCGTCGCTGCCCGCCAATTCGCTCGCCGAGTTCGTTGCGGCTGCGAAGGCGAAGCCCGGGGCGCTCAGCTACGGCTCGGCGGGCACCGGCTCGATCCACCACCTGACGATGGCGGTGTTCGCGTCGCGTGCGGGCATCGAGATGCTGCATGTTCCGTACAAGGGGGGCAGCGCGATGGTCACCGCGGTGCTCGCCGGCGAAGTGCAGGCAGGCTGGTCGGGTATTCCGAACGTGCTGCCGCACATCCGCTCGGGCAGGCTCAAGGCCTTCGCCATAAGCACGCCGCGGCGCTCGCCGAGCGCCCCAGAGGTGCCGACCGCGGCCGAGCAAGGCTTCCCCGGCTTCGACATCGCCACCGTGATCGGCCTGCAAGCGCGTGCCGGCACGCCGCCGGGGGTGATCGCCAGGCTGCAGGCCGCCGTGGCGAAGATCGTGCGCGAGCCGGCGTTCGCAGAGCGCATGACGGCACTCGGCATGGAGTTGAGGGAAGACGGCACCGAGAACTATCATCGCTTCATGCGCGAGGATCTCGCTCGCTACGCCGCTGCAGTCAAACAGACAGGAGTCAAAGGTGAATAAGCTCGACATCATCCGCACCGACGTCGTCGGCAGCCTCCTACGCCCCGCGCGCTGGAAGGAAGCGCGCTCAAAGCTTGACGGCGGGTTGATGGACCGCGATACCTTTGCCCGGGTGGAGCTCGAGTGCATCCGGGACCATCTGCGCCTGCAGGAAAGCCTCGGACTGGATGTCGTAACGGACGGCGAGATCAGCCGTCTCAACTTTCAGGACAGCTTCGGTCTCGCCGTGAGCGGCTATGAGACGACGGCCGACACTGTGCAGGTGCACGAGAAACGCGCCAAGGGCGGAACACCACTCGCCCGCTGGGATATCCCGGACCTCGCCGGCCCCGGGACTCCGGTCGTGCATCGGCGCCCAGTTCAGCAAAAGTTGAAGCTCGCGAGAAACGTCCCTCTGGAGGAGTACCGCCGAGTCAATCCGCTGGCGAAGAAGCCGGTGAAAGTCTCGCTCATCGGCCCCGACCGGATACAGCAGCGCTTCGATGCGAAAGCATCCACGGCCGTTTACCCCACTATGGATCACTTCGTGGATGATGTCGTCGCGATCCAACGTGAGATGATCCGCGAACTGGTCGAAGCCGGCTGCCGATACGTCCACATCGACGAGCCGGGATACACAGCCTACGTCGACGAGCCGTCGCTCGCCGACATGCGCAAGCGCGGCCAGCACCCGGATCAGAATCTGACGCGCTCATTGCGCGCCAACACCCGCCTGATTGATGGCTTTCCGGACGTCACGTTCGGCGTGCACCTGTGCCGTGGCAACCAGCGCAGCATGTGGCACCGCGAAGGCACCTACGATGCCATCGCCGAGCGGCTGTTCAATGAGCTGCCATATCAGCGCTTCCTGCTCGAGTACGACAGCCCGCGCGCGGGCAGCTTTGCGCCACTGCGCTTCGTGCCGAAGGGAAAGACTGTTGTGCTCGGCCTGATCAGCACCAAGATGCCAGAGCTCGAATCCGTCGATGACCTGAAACGGCGCATCGACGAGGCGACGAAGCATCTGCCGCTCGAGCAGCTTGCGATCAGCCCGCAATGCGGCTTCGCCTCCGACGTGGTGGGCAACGAGATCTCCGAGGACGACCAGAAGCGCAAGCTCGAGGTCGTCGTCGAGGTGGCCCGTCAGGTGTGGGGCGGTTGAAGGAATTTGGCTTCTGAACGTGGATCAGCCGCAGCGGGCGCCGCTAGGGATCGGCCAAACGTTCGTCCCAACTTTGGGAAGACCGTGCCGACGCGGTGGTTGCTCTGAAGGTAAGCGCTTGATGCAAGAGTGGTCGGGGTGACTGGATTCGAACCAGCGACTCCTGCGTCCCGAATTCGGGTCCCAAAATCGTCACGATAATTTATCAACGACTTACGCAGGCCGACTCCGCGCAATCGTGACCGAAAAGGGCAGGAAAAGCGTGTTTTGGACTGGAAGTGGCTACGAAATGGCTACGTTGGAAAAGAAGAGAATCCCGGAGAGGTCGCGACTTCCGTCGGACTCTGGAACGGTTGGATACGGCCAATACCTGCCGTTCCAAGCCTCACCCCGAAATCGTTCCACGGCAGCGGATCGCGCACGGCCGCACGAAGAGGGAGCGCTTGCCGAGAGCTGCGCCGCGAAGACCCACCCGGCGGCGCAACGGTTTTTCGGTGCACAACACCGCCCGGGGGAACGGTATTTAAGCGGCCGGAAGCTAGTGTAGTTGAGTAGTTGGCTTTCCTCACGCCAAGACAGCATCGAGTCTCTCGAAGAATGTTTGCAAATGTGGCACAGTTAAACTTCTTTCGGCATACAACCATCGAAATCCAAGCGGGTGACTGATCTATAGACTTCAGACTCGCGTTTATCGTACCCCAAACTCGCGAGTTCCAGTATTTCGCGCAGAGTCCGGGACGGATGATTTATTGTCTCCACATCCACTCCGGAGAGGTCAATACCAAGACTGTTTTGTATATTCGCCCTCGTTAGCGCTGCATTTATTCTTTCGAGGTGTCGATAGTCGGCCAAGAACCACGCTTCGAGTTCTTGCACCGCGACTAGTACTTTACTTTCGACCAATGAATGCCTCAGGTCTCGTTCCGAGAACGTCTTGACTAACTCCAGTTGCTCTAGAGGTAGCGGGAAAAGATCCCGCAATCCAGTCACCGAGGAGTATCCCGCCGCCGCCAGAGTTTCTTGTTGATCGTGGATATAGCTCAATACCTTCTCATCACCCTCACAGTGCCGGATGTTGCGGCCCATGTATAGGGAACCATTCTTCGTCATGAAGACTTCCGACGGCGGACCGTCCAAGGGAAGTTATCGTGCGGTGCTTCGGCTTATTCAAGCTCCGAACGATTTCTTGCTCTTGAGCATGGAAGAAATCAAGAGTAACTGGCAGGTCAAAGATTTGACGATCGTCGTGGTGCACTAAATTTGCCAGGCATGGCCGAAGGAATCGTCACCTCCTTGTGGATCGCGGGCGCTTCATTGCTGGCCGCTCTCGCGTTTTTGTCCTTCAGGCGGTCGACCCGTCCTTACGCGCTTCCAACACTGTGCGCATCGATGTTGACTGGCGGCTGGCTCGTGCGTA
>Ga0209238_1000933_pt1 | contig 11050 bp, 10 predicted proteins | sample GraSoi013_1_20cm_FD_185823 | JGI IMG/M metagenome (GOLD analysis project Ga0209238, IMG submission 185823) | Grasslands soil microbial communities from the Angelo Coastal Reserve, California, USA - Sample 10_02_2013_1_20cm (SPAdes) (version 2) | ecosystem: Environmental > Terrestrial > Soil >...
CTCGCCTTGTTCGATGCGGACACGGCATTCAGCAACGAATTCCACTACGAGGACGGCGTCTTCACGGGTGCGGTGACGATCCATGTGAGCCCGCGACGGAAGGGCGAGATCGTCCGGGAGCTCGCAACGAAATGGGGGATCCGCAAGGACGAGATCCTCGCGGTCGGGGACGGCATGATGGACGTGCCGTTGCTCACGGAGGCGGGCACGCGCCTCGCGATCAATTCCCACGGGAAGCTCAAGGAACACGTCGACTTCGAGACGTCCGATTTCCATGAGGCGCGACGCTGGCTCGTCCGGCAGGGTGGCATCAGCCCGGTGGAATCAGGCGGGAACGATTAAGGCCGAGTAGGTTCACGGTGGTCCCCGTGCGGATCGGTATCTTCGTGTTCGACGGGGTCGAGGAGCTCGACGCGGTCGGTGTGTATGAGGTCCTGGCCAAGGCGAAGCAGCTGCATCCGCCGCTCGACCTCACGGTCCGTTTCCGAGCTTTGAAGGAACAAATCACGGGTGCCCTCGGCATGAAGTTCCTCGCGCACGATGTCCGCCGGGACCTCTCGGATCTGGACTTGATAATCGTGCCTGGGGGGCAAGGACGGGAAGAGGTCGTCAAGGACTCCGATTGGTTGCAATCCCTCCTGGACTTCGGGACGGAGAAACCCGTGGCCAGCGTCTGCACCGGCGCCCTGATCCTGATGGCCGCGGGTCTCCTTGCCGGACGCAAGGCGACGACGCATCGGAGCGCGATGGACGAACTTCGGGGCACCGCACAGGTCGTCGACCAACGGATTGTCGAGGACGGCCTGGTCACGACGGCCGGAGGTGTGACCGCCTCGATCGATCTGGGCCTCCACCTCCTGTTGAAACATTTCGGACCGGAGCTCGCCGACGAGGTCGCGGACCACCTTGAATACAAGGGAAACCAAAACCCCTAAGAAGCGGGTTCATCTTCCGCTGCCGGGGCGGGACGGTTCGATTCCTTCGGAAGGGCAAGGTGAAGGAGGTCTATGAGGTCTCGCCCAGCGAGCTCGAGTTCTTCTTCACGGACCAGATCAGCGTCTTCGACAAGGTCATCCCCACGCAGGTGCCGCACAAGGGAGAGACGCTCTGCCGCACCTCCGCCCATTGGTTCCGGGTCGTCGAGGACTTGGGGATCCGGACCCATTTCCTCCGACTCGAAGGCGGGAACCGCATGCGGGTGCGTCGCGTCGAGGTGATCCCGGACTACGACAAGATAATGCCCACCACGAAGAACTTCCTCATCCCTCTCGAGGTGATCGCGCGGTATTACGTGGCCGGATCGTTCCATGACCGGATCAAGGGGGGCCGGATCCAACCCGAGGATGCCGGATTTCCGGCGGGCCACGTGCCCGCCTACGGCGAGCCTTTGCCGGAGCCGTTCGTCGAAGTAACGACGAAGCTCGAGCAGGTAGATCGCGAACTCACGCGGGACGAGGCCCTCGCCATCTCGAAGCTCAGCCGGGCCGAGTACAATGACCTCGTCGACGCCGTCCTCAAGATCGATGCGCGGCTCAACGAGGACGTCGAGCGGAGGGGGCTCATCCACGTCGACGGCAAGAAGGAGTTCGCGATGGACGGCGAGCGACGGCTCATGCTCGTCGACACATTTGGCACGGCAGATGAGGATCGGTTCTGGGATCTCCACGAATATGAGAGAGGCAAACAGGTCGAACTCAGCAAGGAGTTCGTCCGGCAATACTACCGAAAGATCGGGTACCACCAAGCCTTGATGGACGCACGCGCCGCGGGGAAACCGGAGCCGGACATCCCGCCCCTTCCCGATGACGTGACGAAGCAGGTGAGCGACCTCTACGTGAGTTTGTTCGAACGACTCACGGGAGAAAAGTTCCGTTGACCACGATGCCCGAGGATTCAAGGCCAAAGTCTTTTAGTGAAGGCGATTCATACACGCGCAGTCGGGGGCCGCACGACGGATTTGAGTGTCTACGTTAACGGCAAATTCCTCCCGCAATCCGAGGCGAAGGTCAGCGTCTTCGACCACGGCCTCCTATACGGAGACGGGGTCTTTGAAGGGATACGGGCGTACAACGGCCGAGTGTTCAAGCTCGAGCGCCACATGGACCGGCTCTTTCACAGCGCGAAGGCGATCGACCTCAAGATCCCGCACACAAAGGAGGAGTTCGCGAACATCGTCCTCGAAACATGCCGGCACAACGACATCAAGGAAGGGTACATCCGCCCCATCATCACCCGCGGCCCGGGGGATCTTGGCCTGGACCCGAGGAAATGCAAGTCCGGTCCGAGCATCGTCGTCATCGCGCAGCCGAGCATCAATCTCCTCGGCAAGGTCTACGAGCGCGGCCTGAAGGTCGTGACGTCCTCGTATCGGCGTGTTCCACCTCAGAGCCTCAGCCCTTCCATCAAGTCCCTGAACTACCTGAACAACATCATGGCCAAGGTCGAGGCGAATCAGTACGGCGCCGATGAGGCCCTCATGCTCGACATCCACGGGTACGTGTCGGAGGCGAGCGCGGAGAACATCTTCATCGTCCGCAACCATACGATCGTGACGCCGTTCACGTCGACGAACCTTCCGGGCGTGACGCGCGAGACCGTCCTCGAGCTCGCTCCGAGCCTCGGCCTGGACACCAAAGAACAATTCTTCACCCTCTACGATGTCTGGGCTTCGGACGAAGCGTTCATCACAGGTTCCGCGGCGGAAGTCGCACCCGTCGTCGAGGTCGACGGCCGGACGATCGGCGATGGCAAGCCCGGGCCGACGACGAAGAAGATCATGAAGGCCTTCCGAGACCTCGTGATGTCGACGGGCACTCCGATCTGAAGCACGCGGCGGCGAAGGCAAATCTAAAGGAGACCGTCGTCATCGCCGGGACGGTCCCCGATGAAGTTCCTTGAGCACAAGGCGAAGGAGATCTTCGCCCGCTACGAGATTCCAGTTCCTCGCGGCGTCCTCGCGTCGCGGCCGGAAGACGTCGTGGATCCTCCACTGCCTTGCATGGTGAAGGCCCAAGTGCTGGTCGGAGGCCGTGGGAAAGCCGGCGGTATCCGACCCGCAGAGACCCTGGAGGAAACACGCGAGGTCGCGGCCCAGATCCTCGGCATGGACATCCACGGATACCGCGTGAAGCAGGTGTACCTGGAGGAGCGCCTCCACATCAGGAAGGAACTCTACCTGGGCCTCACAATCGACCGGTCCGCTAGGGAGCCGCTCCTGATGGCGACCGCGATGGGCGGCATCGACGTGGAGGAGGTCCCACGGGAGGACCTCCTCATGGAGCACATCCCCGCCATGGTCGGCCTCCAGCCGTACGTGGTCCGGTCCCTCCTGCGGGGCCTCGCCTTGGACAGGGACATCGGCGAACAGGTCGCCGCGGTCGTCCGCCGTGCCTACGATCTCTTCCGGAAAGAGGACGCCGAGCTCGTTGAGATCAACCCACTCGTAGTGACAGACGAGGGACACGTCGTCGCAGGAGATGCGAAGCTCGTGGTCGACGACAACGCGGAATACCGGCATCCCGAATACGCAGGCCTGGACCAGGACCGGACGCCCTTGGAGCAGGAGGCCCATGACAAGGGTATCGTGTTCATCCAGCTGGACGGCGACATCGGGGTCATCGCGAATGGCGCGGGCCTAACGATGGCGACCCTCGACGCGCTGAATCTGAAAGGCGGACGAGGCGGCGTGTTCCTCGACCTTGGAGGCACCGACGATCCGGAGAAGGTCAAACAGGCCTTCGAGCTCCTTATCAAGGCGCACCCGTCCGTGATCCTCGTGAATATTTTCGGCGGGATCACGAAGGCGGACACGGTCGCGACAGGAGTTAAGCAGGCCCTGGAGGAGATGCATGCAACCATCCCCGTGGTCGCTCGCATCAAGGGCGTAAACGAAGCCGCGGCGAAGGAAATCCTCCGGTCCATCGGCAGCCAAGCCGCGGAGACCATCGAGGACGCCGCAGAACTTGCGGTCAAGCTGAAGTCGGGAGGCCCCTGATTTGGCCGTCCTCCTGACGAAGAAGGCCCGCGTGGTCGTCCAAGGCATCACAGGTCATCAGGGACAGTTCCACACGCGCGCGATGCGGGACTTCGGGACGAAGGTCGTGGCCGGCGTGACGCCCGGGAAGGCCGGCTCGAAAATCGAAGGAGTTCCCGTCTTCGACCGGGTGAGGGACGCTGTCCTGAAGCGAAAGGCGAACGCATCAATCCTGTTCGTTCCAGCTCCCTACGTCAAGGATGCAGCCGTGGAGGCCATCGAGGCGGGCGTCAAGCTCGTCGTGATCATCACGGAGCGCATTCCGTTTCACGACTGTCTCGACTTCATTCCCTACGCCCGCAGCAAAGGTGTCACCGTAATCGGGCCGAACTGTCCGGGGATCGCGTCTCCCGGACAAGGGAAGATGGGCATCATTCCCAACCTCATTTTCAAGGAAGGGGACACCGGCGTGATCTCTCGGAGCGGCACGCTCACGTACGAGATTGTGTACGCGATGAGCCAAGCGGGATTCGGTCAATCTACGTGCGTCGGCATCGGCGGCGATCCGATCAACGGCACGAACATGGTCGAAGCCCTGACGTTGTTCCAAAAGGACCGCAAGACGCGACGAATCGTCCTTGTGGGCGAAATTGGCGGGACCGCGGAAGAAGAAGCGGCGGACTTCATCAAAAAGCGAGTCACGAAACCCGTCGTCGCCTACGTGGCGGGACGGACGGCGCCTCCAGGCAAACGGATGGGGCACGCGGGCGCTATCATCCAAGGGGGAAGAGGCACCGCCGAGTCGAAGACGAAGGCCTTCGCGGATGCCGGCGTGCCGGTTGCCCAGTACCCGGGGGAAGTCGCGACCCTCTTAGCCGCGACCTGAGCCCAGGGGCGAGCAGGTTCCCGTCTACGGGCGGAGCAAACGTTCATTAGCGAACGACCCTTGGCGCGAGCGGGGAGCCCAGAAGGGCTGAGAGTATCCCGCGTGAGGGATAGACCCTTGGAACCTGATCCGGGTCATGCCGGCGTAGGGAACGCGAGGATGTTTTCAGCTACGGGCCCTGAGGAGTTCCTCCACCCTTGGCAGACCCGATCCCGCGGAAGTACCCGATGGGCAAGGTGAGCGCGCCTTCTTCGAGAACGTGATCGCCCGCCACCTTGGCGAGAGACGCAAGGATGTCGCGGTGGGACCCGCGAACGGCGTGGACGTCGGCGTCGTGCGCCTCCCGGATGGCCGGGCGATGATCTCGACGACGGACCCGATCTACATCGTACCGCAATACGGCTGGGAGCGCGCAGCCTGGTTCGCCTTCCACATCCTCGCGTCGGATCTGACGACCTCCGGCGTGGCCCCCCAGTACATCACGATGGACTGGAACCTCCCGATGGACATCGAGGACGACCAGATCGAAACGATGCTCCGGGTGATGGACCGCGAGTGCCGAAAGTATGGCGCCGCCATCGTCACGGGGCACACGGGCCGCTACGAAGGATGTGCCTACCCGATGGTGGGCGGCGCCACGTTCCTCGCGATCGCCCCGAAGGACGGCTGGGTCACCGCGGACCTGGCGCGGCCCGGGAACCGCCTCTTGGTCACGAAGACCGCGGGCCTGGAGGCGACGGCGATCCTGACGAACACATTCCCCGACCTCGTGGAGCGACGGCTCGGCGCTGACGTGCCCTCGCGAGCCCGGGCCCTGTTCGAATCCATGAGCACCGTGGAGGACGCCCTCGCCGCCGCCTCCGTGGGGCTCCGAGGCAACGGAGTCTGGGCAATGCACGACGCAACGGAGGGCGGGGTCCGGAACGCCGTCTGGGAGATGGCCCAGGCCTCGGGCCTCGGCGTGGACGTCGACCTCTCAAAGGTCATCGTCGATCCCGCCGTCGCTGCGGTTTCGAAGCTGTTCGGCATGGAGCCCCTCGATGCGATCAGCGAAGGCACACTCTTGATCGCGAGCGAGCCGGGCGCGGCAGCGGAGGTCCTTGAGATTCTCCGCAAGAAGGGGATCCCGGCCGTCGACATCGGTGCGTTCACGAAGAAAGGCCGACCGTGCTGGGACCGGGGACGCGTGTTCCGTCCCGCGGATCGTGATCCGTTCTGGATCGCCTTCAGTCGCGCGCTCTCTGGGGAGATCCACTGAGCCGACCTCGCGGACGAAGCGGGCGCCTGGGCGGCCTCTACCTTGTCACATCACCGAAACGGCCTGTGGCCAGACTCCTCACCATCGTGGGGGAAGCCCTCGAAGGAGGTGCCTCGATCGTGCAACTCCGGGACAAGGGCGTGTACACTCCGGAAGAGAGGTCCGAGGCGGCTCGAGGCGTTCGTAGCCTTTGCGACCGACACGATGTGCCGTTCCTCGTCAATGACGACCCCGAGCTGGCACGTCGCTTCCGTGCGGACGGCGTCCACGTCGGTCGCCAAGATCCGTCACCCCGAACCGCTCGACTGGTCCTGGGACCGCGGGCGATCGTTGGCGTGACGGTGTATGGCAACGCAGGGGAAGAGGAAGCAGCTGCGGCCGCGGGCGCAGACTACCTGGCCGCGGGACCGTTTTCTCCCAGCCCCACGAAACCGGAGGAGCCTGTCCTGCCGCTCAGCCTTCTCGACGAGGTCGTGAAACGTTCACGCCTTCCCGTCTTTGCGATTGGAGGCATTACCGCGGAGAACGCGGGCCGTTTCGCGGAGCATGGCGTCGCCGGAGTTGCGGTCGTCTCCGCGATCATGGACGCGGCCGATCCGCGCGGGGCAACGGAAGAGATTCGGCGGTCCCTCAATGCGGGCCAACGCTCCTGATCCACCTCGTGCGCGCACGCACGGAAAACGCGCGCGCGAAGAATCCTTTATCGACGACATCGGGCAACAAACGATTAAATAGAGCCCCTTTCCTGCAAACCCCTCCGTGCGACGACTAATTGTGACGGAGAAGTTCAACGCTGCGGTCCGCATCGCGACCATCCTCAGCGACGGGAAGGCGAAGCGGACGAACGTGGAGGGCACCTCCGTGTTCGAGTTCAGCCAGGGCGAAGACCGCGTCCGGGTCGTCGGCCTTCGTGGGCACATCATCAACCTGGATTATCCGGAGGCCCTGAACGACTGGGCCCGGGTCGACTTGAAGGAACTCGTGTGGGCGGAACCGCAGAAGGTCGTGACCGCGGGGAAGATCGGTGCCGCGTTGAAGCAACTTGCCGCGGACGCGGACGAGGTTATCATCGCGACGGACTTCGACCGCGAAGGCGAACTGATCGGCGTCGAGGCCCTCGGCCTGATCCAAGAGGTCCGACCCGAAGTCCGCGTGCGGCGGGCGCGCTTCTCCGCCCTGACGAAATGGGACATCGAGAGCGCGTTCGCGAACCTCGTGGAAGTCGACCATCCGCTCGCCTGGTCCGCCGAATCTCGTCAGTCGGTGGACTTAGCGTGGGGCGCGGTTCTCACGCGGTTCCTCTCCATCGCATCGAAGCAGCTCGGCCGGGACTACCTTTCGGTCGGCCGGGTCCAGAGCCCGACCCTCGCCCTCGTCGTGGATCGGGAGCGGGAGATCGAGGATTTCGTCCCGCAGGATTATTGGACCCTCCATGCGCGGTTCCGCAAGGATGCGAAGGGCGCCGGGACGGAGTTCGAAGCGAATCACGAGCACGGGCCTTTTTGGGCGCACCCGGAGGCGGAGGCCGCCTTCGAGCTGGCCGAGCGTGCGCCGCAAGGACTCGTCCGCGAGTACATTCAAAACGAGCGAGAAGAGCGTCCGCCCCCGCCGTTTAATACGACCATGTTCGTCGCCGAGGCCAACCGCATCGGCTTTGGCGCGGCTCAGGCGATGAAGATCGCGGAGGATCTGTACCAGTCCGGGTACATCTCGTATCCTCGCACGGACAATACGGTCTATCCGTCCAGCCTGAACCTCCGTACGGTCCTCGAGAAACTCCAGGATTCGCCCTTTGCGGAAGAGGCGCGGACCCTCGCCACGCAAGAGCGGATCGCGGCGAGTCGAGGCCGTACCCAAGCGACGGACCACCCGCCGATCTACCCGGTCCAGGGGGTCACGCGAGAGAAGGTGAAGCGGAACGACCACTGGGCCATTTACGAGCTTGTCGTGCGGCGCTTCTTCGCCACGGTCGCCCCGAACGCCATCGCCGAGACGGCGGAAACGAAGATCGACCTCGGAGGCCAGCTCTTCCTTGCAGAGGGTTACCGGATCAAGGATCCGGGATGGCGGAAATACTATCCCTATTGGACCGTCCGAGAGGCGACCCTTCCGGCTCTCACGACCGGCGAATCCTTGGACCGCGTCGGTCCCGTGGCGATCCGCGAGGATCGCACGAAACCTCCGGCCAGGTACAGCGAAGGGTCCCTCATCCAGGAGATGGAACGGGTCGGACTCGGGACGAAGTCGACGCGGCACGAGATCATCAAGAAGCTCTACGACCGCAAGTTCATCGAGGGGAAGTATCCGAGCCCGACGACGAGCGGACGCGCCGTCATCGAGGCCCTGGAGGATCACGCGCAGCGGATCACGGAACCGGAGATGACCGCTCACCTGGAAGCCGACATGGCGGCCATCGCGACGGGGACCCGCTCTCGAGAGGACGTCGTCCGGGAATCCCAACAGATGTTGAGCGAGGTCCTCGAGACCCTCGAGGCGAACCGCGAGGCGATCGGTCAGGAGATCGAAGCCGCTCTCCGGGAGCAGAACTACATCGGAAAATGCAACCTGTGCAAGGAAGGGAACCTGACCGTCATCCGATCTCGGAGGGGCTCGCGGTTCCTCGGATGCGATCGCTACCCCGCTTGCCGGAACACACACCCGTTGCCGCAGATCGGGATCATCCAAGGGGCGGAAGAGAACTGCCCGGAGTGCGGCGCACCGATGATCAAGCACACGGATCGCGGCCGCACGACCACGTATTGCGTGGCGTCCGATTGCCCGTCCGTCCGCGTGAAGAATTTCATCGGTCGCTGCGAGAAATGTGGGACGGGCGAGCTGACCATCCGGCACGGCAACTACGGGAAGCGGTTCGTCGGGTGCTCGAGTTACCCGGCCTGTAACAACTCGTATCCGCTGCCGCAACGAGGCCTCATCGTGCCCACGGAGGAGCGTTGCAAATCCTGTGGCCATCCCGTGATCAAGGTCATCTCCCGTGGCCGACCTCCGTGGGTCCTCTGCCTGAACATGCAATGTCCCGCGAAGGAAGCCAAACGCAAGAAGGCAGGAAAGGTGAAGGTCAAGGCGAAGGGCGGCGCGAAACGAACGCCGCGGAAGAAGAAGCTGACCCCGGTGGCCATCGCACCGGACCTCCCCGCCGGCTAGGGCGTCCGCATGAACCGGATGAACTCGTCGAGGGTGCGCGGCTGAAGCGTGTAGTTCGTCCGTTTCTCTTCGCCGATCGTCGACGTGCGGCTCTTTCCGTAATGATGGCCTGGACACACGATCAGGTCGTCCTCCATCTTGCGTACCTTGTTGAAGAGGGAATCGTACATCTGTTCCACGCTCGAACCGGGAAGATCCACACGGCCGCAGTCGCCCACGAACAGGCAGTCCCCCGTGAAGGCGTGCCCCGCGACCAGATAGCAGCAGGAGTCGGGAGAGTGGCCTGGTGTATGAACGACCTTCACCTTCAGCTCTCCCACCTTGACGACCATGCCGTCCTCAAGGACGAGGTCCTTTCGAACGCTGCTGAGTCGATGGGCGGCGACCTTCGCGCCGGACTCGTTGGCGAGCCGTTCGTTGTCAAACACGTGATCCGCATGATGGTGCGTGTCGAAGATGAACCCGATCGCGTACCCGTTCTCTCCGGCGACCTTCTGCAAGATGCGGGCGTCGAAGCTCGGATCGACCACGGCCGCGACCTTGGTCGCGGGATCACCGATCACATAACCGAAGTTCTGCATCGCGCCGATCACGTGCTGCTCGAAGAACATCGACCGCTCGGCAAGCCGATGGACCGGGTTAAGCGTTCTCTTCGGTCCAAAGGGAATCGCCCGTGACTCTTTGGCGAAGGGAGGGTCGAGCCTCGGGCTCGAACGACCCTTGCCGCTCGGCGTTATCCGGAGGGGAGGATATGGAGGCACGGTTCGCAACCGCGTCGTCCTTGGGGTTCCTTGTTCAGGTCGCTCACATGCGACATCGACCCGCGTGCTACCTGCCTATCCCCTTCGGTGCCATCGTCTCTCGGGCATATGCGGCTACAGGTCCTCGCCATCCTCGAGAACGGCGCATCGAAAGTCTTCCCGAAGGGATCAGACACCCTCCGGATTCTGCTTATCCTTCCCAATCAGGAAGCGGCGCCGAATTCAGACGGCCAAGCCGGACAGCGTCGACTTCCGGCCTCTCCGGTCCGACGCCGGGTCATGGCATCCCTGGCGGGCGGGTCTGCGTAGACGGACCACAACCCAGCGTTCGCGGAGCGACTGTGGAATGAAGTCGCGCCGCTGCGCTTCTTCGCCGAATCGACCTAGCGGGATCGCCGGGAGGACTTCTTGGCCTTGCGCGCAGTCCGCTTCGCCGGCTTCCGCGCGGCCTTTCGGGCGGGACGCGGTGGCGCCTGCGCCTCGTAGAGGGCCAGCGTGATCCCGGTCGGGTCCTGGAACACCGCGAACCAGCCCATGCCGGGAATCTCCTGCTTTGGCATCGTGACCGCGCCACCGGACGAGGTGACCTTGCGCAGCGTGGTCTCGATGTCCTCCGTGAGGACGTAGTCGATAACCCCCGCGGGCAGGTTCTCCGCCTGCTGGAGTCCGCCGCCAGGTGCGCTTGGTGGCTGGAACATCGAGTAGTTCATCTGCGGGACGTCCTCGAATTTCCAGCCAAAGACGTCCTTGAGGAACGACTTCGTTTTCTCGGGTGCGTTCGAATGGAACTCCACGTGCACAATACTGTTCGGTTTCTGAGCCATGTTCTTCATCCCCCCTTCTCGAAGGATACGAGGGCATGCAACGGCGAGGTATTAAGTCATAGCCCGCGGGGGTCGGCGAAAGTGGATCCGCGATGCAACGACTCAAACACCCAGTAGCGGGTTCCCCAAAATCGTGGAGAGGGCAAGGCCGACGAGGAGGAGAATCCCAGTCGCCATGGTCGCGAT
>Ga0209238_1000938_pt1 | contig 11031 bp, 7 predicted proteins | sample GraSoi013_1_20cm_FD_185823 | JGI IMG/M metagenome (GOLD analysis project Ga0209238, IMG submission 185823) | Grasslands soil microbial communities from the Angelo Coastal Reserve, California, USA - Sample 10_02_2013_1_20cm (SPAdes) (version 2) | ecosystem: Environmental > Terrestrial > Soil >...
TACGACGCGCACTGACCGGCGAGCCGCGCGCGCTGCGCCGCGGTCGCCGCACTGAGGGCGGCGCGCAGCAGGGCGCACGCCTCTCCTTCGATCGGACCGATGGTCGCCGCCGCCTCGAGCATCCGGATCGCGCGATCGAGCGACCCGGCCGCCAGATAGGCGCGGGGCTCGTAGAACGCCAGGTTCACCCAGACGCGCGCGAGCAGGCGGCGCGCGCTCGCCGCTGCGACGCTGTCGCCCCGCTCGACCGTGTGCCGCAGCTCCGCGATCCCGAGCTTTGCCACCAGCGTTTCGAGGGCGGGCGGATCGCGCTGCGCTCGTGCCCAGGCAAACACCTGCGGCAGCGCGAGGCCCTGCTCCAGATCGCGTGCGGCGAGACGGCGCGCCTCCGCCTCGTACCGCGACACCGCCCGGCTGGCGCGCAGCGCGGCGGCCCGCTCCGCCGCGGCGCCGGCTCCGGGCCAGCGGGCCCCGTCCCGCACGATCGCGTCGTCCAGGCGCAGGGCCTCGACCCAACGGCCGGTGCGCTCGAGCTGGGCCGCGCGCGCCACGTCCGCCTCGAGTCGCGCGCGGACCCAACTCGAGTCCAGCGGCCGCAGGCCGCCGAGCATGGCGCGCAGCTCGAGCCAGTCGAGGGCGTCGCCGCAGACGTCCGCCGGGGGCCAGCTGTGCGGCCCCTCGAATGTCACGACCCGGTACGGCACCCGTGTCCGCTGGAACCGCTCGCCCAGCGCCAGCACCTCCTCGTAATTGAAGTCGCGCGTCCCCGCGGCACCGAACGACGCGAAGGTGGAATCGGCGGCGAACGCCGTCTCCGGACCTCCCAGCTCGAACCCCACTGCGCCGCCGGCGGCGATCACGCCCGCCACGTGGCCGCGCAGCCCGACGGCAAACGCCAGCGCCGCCCGCGCGGTGCCGGAGAAACCCGCCAGGTAGAGACGCGACGTGTCGATCGACCAGCGGGCCTGCGCCGACGCGAGCATCGCATTCACGGCCGCCACGTTGGGCTCCGCCGGCCCGTCGCTCAGCGTGTTGTACGAGCTCATCACGATCCAGCCCAGCCGGGCGGCCGCTTCCTGGAACAGATGCAGCCCGAGCAGGGCGCGGCCCCGGGGATCGAGCACGAGGAGGATGGGCCAGCGGCGCTCGGTCGCGTAGCCGGGCGGCAGGTAGAGCGCGAAATGCTGCGCCGTGTCGGTCGCGCTGGTGACGCGCTCGTCGATGTGTCCGGCAACGGCCTGTGCGGCGCAGGGACGCCCCGACGACGACGCCGCGACGGCGAGCGCGGCGATGAAGACCATCGGCACGATGGACGCGGCGCGCCTCTGACGCGCGCGCGACAGTCGCCCGGGTGACACCACGCTGTGGAGTCCGCTCCTCACGTTGACACCGCCTGAACGCGCGCCGACGTTCTGGGCGACACGACTCGCGACCGCAGATGAGACCGTCTCCCCACGATCCTCCCTCCCGATGGGCTCGCTTGCGCGTGGATGTCAACTGCGGGCTGCGCCGGGGAGCATGGTATCCGGTGGCGCGGCTCGCGAAAGACCGCGTCGTGCTCGAAGTCACCGACGATCGCGTTCCGGTGCCGCGCCGCCTGCTGCAGACGGTGTTCTCCCGGCCGTTGCACTGGTCGATCGTGCCGCTCCCGGAAGATGCCGTGAATGTGCCGAGCGATTGGGGCACGCGCTACGTCGTGTGCCCCGCGTGCCACGCACGGGCGTCGCTCAGCGGTCATCCCATGGACATCACGTGCCCGCGGTGCAGCGGCGCGTTCCAGATCGCCTGGGACGAGCACTACCTAAGAAAGAAGCGATAGCCAGGCGCGAAGGATCTGCTTCACGCCCGACCCGGCCGACGGGCCACCCGCGCACAAGTGGGCTGGGTCACCGCTCCACCCTGCCCTGCTCCGGAAGGTTAGTCGAGCAGCCGATCCAATTCGTACCCGTTGCAGTTCCGGCGATGTGGGCCCACACAGCGTGAGCCACGCGCGCCGCCCTAGGGTCCGTTTCCCGCCCGATTCGAGACCGCGCTTCATGTGGCGCACGGCCAGTGCACGGAGGCACCATGCACCCCAGCCGCGTCCGCGGTCTCTCATTCATTACCACACTGCTCGCGTGTCTCGCCGCCTGCGACGCCCAGCCATCGACGGGACCGGTGCCGCACGGCAGCGCCACCATCTCGAGCCCCGCGCTCGAACCGGGTGTCCCGCTTCCGGGCTTGACGCTCGAGCAGCGGGCCGCGTTCGAGCGGGGCCGCGGCGTGTTCGAGACCGAGTTCACGCCGGAGACCGGACTGGGCCCCCTGTTCAACAACAACGCGTGCAGCCAGTGCCACGAGGATCCGGTCACCGGCGGTGTCGGCGAGGAAGTCGAGCGACACGCGACCGCCTTCCGGGCCCCGGCGTGCGACGACCTCGCTCCACACGGTGGGCCTGTGTTCCAGGACAGCGTCACCCCCGCGCTGCATGCCGCCCTCGCGATCGAGCGCGAGGCCGTGCCCGCGGAGGCCACGGACAGCGCCGTGCGGACTACGCCGAGCCTGCTCGGGTTCGGACTCCTGGAAGCGGTGCCGGACGCGGAAATCCTCGCCCTGGCGGATCCGCTCGATCGCAATGGCGACGGCATTTCGGGACGTCCCAATCGCACGGCCGACGGCCGTGTGGGACGCTTCGGTCGCAAGGCGCAGGTGGCGACGCTGGGCGAGTTCAACGCCGGGGCGTTCGTCAACGAAATGGGGATCACGAGCCCCACCGAGCCGCACGAGCAGACGATCGACGGTGCGCCACTCCCTGCGGGTGTCGACCCGACCCCCGACCCCGAGCTGACGCAAGACGCGGTGGACGCGACCACGGCCTTCGTGCGGCTGCTCGCGCCGCCGGCGCCGCTGCCCCGCACGTTCGTGGAGGAGCGGGGGCGCGTGACCTTCGTGCTGATCGGGTGCGCCGGGTGCCACGTACCGGCGCTGGTCACGGGGTTCAATCGCGTGCGCGCCCTGAATCTCAAGATCGTGCAGGCGTACACCGATCTGCTGCTGCACGACATGGGGCCCACCCTCGCCGACATCTGCCTGGGGCTGGCCCAGCCGGCCGAGTACCGCACCGAGCCGCTGATGGGTCTGCGGTTCAAGACGGCGTTCCTGCACGACGGCCGGGCGCCCAGCATCGCGGCGGCGATCCGGCTCCACGCGGGCGAGGCGGTACGGGCGCGCAACCGCTTCCTGGCGCTACCCGTGGCCGAGCGGTCGGCGCTGCTGCGGTTCCTGAGCGGGTTGTAGCGCCGTCAGGTCGAGCTCCCAGGTCTCCGACACGAGCGCCTTCCCGAAGCTGTGGTTGCGCTCCTTGCGGACGACGCGAAAACCCGCCGCCTGGTACAGCCGCCGGGCGGCGGAGAGCTCGCTCTGGGTCCAGAGCATGAGCGTGCGGTAGCCCGCGCGCCGGGCGAAGCGCACACACTCGTCCACGAGGCGGGTGCCGAGGCCCGAGCCGCGCGCCTGCGGCTCGACCAGGAGCAGGCGCAGCTGCGCCGCGGTGCGCGATCGGGCGACCAGGAACACGCTCCCGACCACGGCGCCGTCCTGCTCCGCGATCCAGCAGCGCTCCCGTGCCGGGTCGAAGCGCTCGACGAACCGCGCCACGATTTCGGCGACCAGGGCCTCGAACCGCGCGTCGTAGCCGTACTCGCGGGCGTACACGGCGCCGTGGCGGTGCACCACCCACCCCAGATCGCCCGGCTGCGGAGGGCGGAGCAGATACGCGGCCGATGGCGGCGTGCGGTCGCCGCCGAGCAACCGCTCGATGGTCCGCATGGCCGCGATGACCTGGGCCTGCGCGGCGGGGGCCAGGCCGGAGAGCAGCGCGGCCACCTCGTCGTGCGAGCGGGCGTCGAGCGGCGCGAACACGCGGCGCCCCGGCGCCGTGAGGGCGAGGTAGCTGCGGCGCCCGTCCACCGGGGAGCGTGTCCGCGTGACGAGGGCGCGCCGCTCGAAGCCGCGCAGCATGCGGCTCAAGTAGCCCGCGTCGAGTCCCAAGTCGCGGCCCAGCTCGCTGGCAGTCGGCTTGTCGCGGTGCGCCAGCTCGTACAGCACGCGCACCTCGGTCAGCGAGAACGGGCTGTTGTACGCCCCGCGGCGCAGCAGGCCGATCTGCCGTGTGTAGAACCGGTTGAAGCGGCGGGCCGCCTCCACGCGCCGCTCCAGCTCCCGCGCCCCCATGCCGCCAATGTCCGGTCAATACTTGACTGTGTCAAGTACTTCATTCGGCCCCCGCCCTGCGTAGATTGCGGCACGTCCATGGCCGATTCCCAGACCCCCCAGACCCGACCGCCCCGGAAGACGATCACCCCGGGTGCCTGGCAGGAGGCGCGCGGGCTCATCTACGCCCATCGCGGCCGCCTCGGCCTGGGGCTCGCGCTGCTGCTCGTGAACCGCCTCGCCGGCCTGGTCCTGCCCGCGTCGTCCAAGTGGGTAATCGACCGGGTGATCGGGCAGCACCACCCGGAGCTGCTGCTCCCGCTCGCGCTCGCGGCCGGCGGCGCCACCCTGGTGCAGGCGCTGACCGGATTCGCCCTGTCGCAGGTGCTCGGCGTCGCCGCCCAGCGGGCCATCACCGACATGCGGCGCACGGTGCAGGCGTACGTCCTGCGCCTGCCCGTCAGCTACTTCGATTCGACCAAGAGCGGCATCCTGATTTCGCGCATCATGAGCGACGCCGAGGGGATCCGCAATCTGGTCGGCACCGGGCTGGTGCAGCTGGTGGGCGGCCTGGTGACGGGTGCGATGGCCCTGGGCGTCCTGTTCTACCTGAACTGGCGGCTCACGCTGATCGCGATCCTGATCCTCGCGTGTTTCGGTGGCGGCATGGCGTACGCATTCGCCAAGCTGCGTCCCTTGTTCCGCGAGCGCGGTAAGCTCAACGCCGACGTGACCGGGCGGCTGGGCGAGACGCTCGGCGGCATCCGTATCGTCAAGGCCTACCGGGCCGAGCGCGGCGAGCGCCTCGTGTTCACGCGCGGGGCGCACACCCTGTTCCGCAACATCGCCACCACGATGACCGGGATCTCCGGCGTCGGCGCGTTCGCGACGCTCATCGTCGGCGCGATCGGCATCCTCATGATTCTCGAGGGCGGGCACGCCATTCTCTCCGGAACGATGACGCTGGGCGACTTCTTCATGTACGGCGTGTTCATCGGCCTCGTGGCGCTGCCGCTCATCAACATCGCGTCGATCGGGACGCAGATCACCGAGGCGTTCGCGGGCTTGGACCGGATCCGCGAGATCCGCCGGCTCACCACCGAGGACGCCGCGGACGGCGACCGCCCGCCCCTGGGCGAGGTGGTGGGGGACGTGCGGTTCGAGGACGTGAGCTTCGAGTATGTCCCCGAGCGGGAGGTGCTGAAGCACGTGTCGTTCCACGCGCCGGCGGGCTCCACCACCGCCCTGGTCGGCTCTTCGGGCGCGGGCAAGAGCACGCTGATCGGTCTCGTCCTCACCTTCAGCCGGCCCAAGACCGGCCGCATTCTCGTGGACGGGCGCGATCTCGACCACGTGCGGCTCGCCGATTACCGGCGCCAGCTGGGCGTCGTGCTCCAGGACAACTTCCTGTTCGACGGCACGGTCGCCGAGAACATCGCGTTCGCGCGCCCGCACGCGAGTCGCGAGGAGATCGAGGAGGCGGCGCGGATCGCGCACTGCGATGAGTTCGTGCGCCGCTTCGAACACGGGTACGACACCGTCGTCGGGGAGCGGGGCGTGAAGCTCTCGGGCGGGGAGCGGCAGCGCGTGTCGATCGCCCGCGCCATCCTCGCCGATCCCCGTATCCTCATCCTCGACGAAGCCACCTCGAGCCTCGATTCGGAGAGCGAGGCGGCCATCCAGGACGGGCTCCGCACTCTTCGGCGCGGCCGCACCACGTTCGTGATCGCGCACCGCCTGTCCACGATCCGCAGCGCGGACCAGATCCTCGTGATGGAAGGCGGCCAGATCGTCGAGCACGGCACGCATCCGGAGCTGCTCGCCAAACACGGGCGCTATCGCCAGCTGTACGACAAGCAGTACCGGTTCGAGCAGGACCGGTTCGTCAACCCCGGCGAGGACTTCACCCCCGAGCCCGAGGCGCCGGTGGCGGCCCCGCCGCTCGCGCCGCCCACCCGCCTGTAGCGCGCGGGGTCGGACGACCCTAGACTAGCGCATGCCCCTGATCGACTCGAACCACCAGCGCGCCGCGTTGCTGGTGCTGCTGCTCGGCGTCGCCCTGATCATCGCGCTCACGCCGTACGCCACCGGTCTCCTCGGGATTCCGGTCTTGTACGCCGTCTTCGCGCCGCTGCACGTGTGGCTGGGCATGCGGGTCCGTCCCCAGCTCGCAGCCGCCCTCGTGGTCGCGCTCGCGCTGTTCCTCATCGTCGTGCCCGGCGTCTCGTTCGCCGGGCTGATCGTGAGCCAGGCGCAGGAAATCGCCGCCGGCGTGATCCGGAATCCGCTGCTCGGCCGCCTGCGCGAGCTGCGGCTGGGCGGGATCGACCTCGGGCCCCGCCTCGCCGACCTGGGAGCGAGCGTCGTCGCCTGGATCGGCTCGTCCGCGTTCGGGCTGGTGGGCACGGCGGCGCGGCTCGCGCTCAATCTCACCATTTCGCTGTTCGGCCTGTTCTACCTGCTGCTGCAGCCGGACGAGACGTGGAAAGCCGTGCAGCCCTACATCCCCTTCTCGGCCAAGAACACGGAGAAGCTGCGCCAGCGGTTCCGCGACGTCACCACTGCGACCATCATCGGGACCGGGCTCACCGCCGCGATCCAGGGAAGCATGGTGGGACTGGGCTTCTGGCTGACCGGTCTGCCCAACGCGGTGTTCTGGGGCGTGGTCACGATGGTGTTCGCCATTCTGCCGGTCGTCGGCAGCGGCCTGGTGTGGGGGCCGGGCGCGCTCGCGCTGGTGCTGGGCAACCACGCCCTGCCCGGGGTGCTGCTGGCGCTGGGGGGCGTGGTCATCGTGGGGAACGTCGACTACGTGATCCGGCCGCGCGTGTTCCGCCGCTGGGCCAATATCCATCCGCTCGTGACGCTGATCGGCGCGCTCGCCGGCGTTCCCTACTTCGGCATCCTCGGCCTGTTGATCGGGCCGCTCGCCCTGTCGTACTTCTTCGAGCTGATCAAGATGTACGGCGACGAATATCTCGGGTAAACCCACCGGAAAACTCCCGCCACGCACTGTCGCCCAAACGCGACGCCTGGGCCGCGCGTCATCCCCGACGGCCGCCCGCACGCCCCGCGATCTTTTCTCGGAACCCCGAGCGGCCCGGCCGGGGTAGTATGGCTCGGCTACGAAAGCCTTCGTATATCGTCAGCGACGAGCCGAGTACGATCATGGCGAAGCGACCCATCCCACGGCCCACGCCACCGCGCCCGACCAACGCGGAGCTCGAGGTTCTGCGGGTGCTGTGGCGGCGCGGTCCTTGCACGGTTCGCGTCGTTCATGAGTTCTTCGGGCGCGCCGAACCCGTCGGCTATACGACCGTGCTCAAGCTGCTCCAGATCATGACGGAGAAGGGGCTGGTGCGGCGCGACGCGTCGCTGCGCTCGCACGTGTACTCGGCCGCCGTGTCGGAGGCATCGACGCAGCGGCGCATGGTGGCCGACCTGGTGCGGCGGGCGTTCGGCGGCTCGACGCTGCGTCTCTTGCTGCACGCCTTGTCCACCGCGCCCGCCACGCCGCGGGACGTCGACCAGATCCGCAGACTATTGCACCAGAAGAATGGAGCACGCGCATGAACGCGATTCAAGCACTGGGCTGGGCCCTGCTGCATTCGGTATGGCAATGCGCGCTGGCCGCGGGAGCGCTCGCGTCCCTGCTCGCGATCGTTTCGGCGCGCGCGGCGCGCACGCGCTACGCCCTCGCCGTTACCACGCTGATCCTCATGCTCGCCGCCCCCGTGGGCACGGCCGTGCGCCTGCGCGCGGAGAGGCCGCTCGCCGGCGCCGTGATCGCGCGCGCGCCCGGAGCGAGCCTCGTCGCGACGCTTCCCACCGGGGCGGGGACGGAGCCCGCGATTCCCGCGGTCGGACGGCCCGGCCCGTCGCTCGGGATGCGCGTGCGCGCGGGCCTGGAGCCGGCGTTGCCGTGGATCGTGGTGGCGTGGCTCGCCGGCGTGGTGATCCTCTCGATCCGCCTCGCCTCCGGCTGGTTGGTCACGCGGCGGCTGAGCACCGTAGGCACGCGGCCGGTGCCGCCCGCCTGCCGGGACGCACTCGCCCGCTTGGTGCTGCGCCTCCGGGTCACGCGGCCCGTGCGCGTGCTCGAGTCGGCCATGGTCCAGGTTCCCGCGGTGATCGGGTGGCTCCGGCCCGTGGTGCTGCTCCCGGCCAGCGCCCTGACCGGCCTGACCCCGCTGCAGCTGGACGCCCTGCTGGCGCACGAGCTGGCGCACGTGCGGCGCTACGACTACCTCGTGAATCTGCTGCAATCCGCGATCGAGACCCTGCTGTTCTACCATCCCGCCGTGTGGTGGGTGTCGCGCCGCGTGCGCGACGAGCGCGAGCATTGCTGCGACGACGTGGCCGTTGCCGCGTGCGGCGACGCGCACTTCTACGCGACGGCCCTGCTCGGCATGGAGCGGCTCCGCAACCCGATGCCCGCCCTCTCCATGGCGGCGGCGGGCGGCTCCCTGGTGGAGCGCGTCCGGCGCCTCATGGCGCCCGTACCGGCCGAGATCTTCCCGCGCGGGCTCGCCGGCGCCTTGGCGGTGATGCTCGCGCTCGTGCTGGCCGCCGGTGGCGCCCTGGTGGCGGGGTCGCCGGAGTCACAGGCGCCCGCAGCGGCGCTCGACCGGGCCGCCGGCCCCGCGGGCGGCGCGCCGCGCGCCACCCGCGACCTCATACGGGTCCTGCGTCGCCGCGGCGATCGGGACGCGGTGACGAGGTTGCTCGCCATCGCCCACGGCGACCCCGCCGTGGACATCCAGCAGGATGCCGTGGACGCCCTGGGCAAGGTGCGCAGCGGTGACGCCCTGACCGCCCTCATCGACATCGCCCGGACGCACCCGAACGAGGACCTCCGCCGGGAGGCGGTGAAGACCGTGGGTCGGACGGCGCCTCATGACCTGGCGTTGCAGGTGCTGCCCGAGATCGTGCACAACGATCGCGACCATCACGTCCAGCACGAGGCGGTGGAAGAGCTTGGCGAGTTGCACGACCGCCGCGCGTTCCCGGTGCTGCTGGACGTCGCGCGTCACCACCCCTCGCTCGACGTCCGCCGCAAGGCGGTCGCGGCGCTGGGCGAGATGGGCCAGCCCGACAGCGCGGCGGACGTACTCGAGCACATGGCGCGGCACGACTCCAGCGAGGCGGTGCAGCAGGAGGCCGTGGAGGCGCTCGGACATCTGGACGATCCTCGCGCGCTGCAGCGGGTGGCGCAACTGGCGCGTGAGCATCCCAGCCCCGACGTGCGCGACGAGGCGACCGAGCAGTACGCCAAGCGCGCGCCGCCGGACGCGGCGCTGGCGCTCTTGACCGACCGTGTGGCGCGTGATTCCGATGTCGAAGTGCAGGCCGAGGCGGTGGAGCTGCTGGCCGAGCTGCCGCGCGGCGCGGGGATTCCCGCGGTGATCGACGCCGCCCGGGACCACCCGAGCCGCGAGGTCCGCACGGAGGCGTGGCGGCGGTTGCGCGAAAGCGACGACCCACGCGCCCGCGCCTTCGTCCGACGGAACGCGCGACCCTAGAACTGCAGCAGGTAGCTCAGCTTCAGAAACAGCTGCCGTCCGATCGATGTGGTCGGGTCGTCGGTGCGCGAGAGGGTCGGCGGCGTGCCCGGCAGGATGGCGAGGTTCTCGTATCCGTCCCGGTACCCGACGTACAGCGCGGTCCCGGGGTTGACGAGGTAGGTCAGCAGCACGTCCACGGCCCAGCGGCGTTCCGGGTCCACGCGCGACAGCGTCGAATCCCGGTCCACCGCCGAGTAGTCGACGATCGTCCGCACAGAGAGCGCGCGGCTGAACTGGTAGTTGAGCTTCTCTCGCAGGATACGATCGGCGAAAACCCGCGTGGTGGACGTGTTCAAGCGCTCATACAGAAACGTGTGATCGAGCCGCAGCCGCGCCGCCGGCCGGAAGGTGAACGTCAGTTCGCCCTCGAGCGCGTCCCCGACGAAGGGGGTCAGGCCGGCGGGGGGCTTGTGGTTCACGGCCGAGCCGACCTTGAGCTTGCTCACCACGGACAGCCACTTGAGCCATGCGCTCTCCAGATCGAGCACTGTCTCGTGCGTTTCGAACGGCAGGTCCTTGTACCGCTCGAAAATCTGGGTCCGCTTCAGCTGGAGCTTCGTCTCCCCGACCAGCTTCACCTCGAACGCCGCCTCGAGCTCACGGTCGAGGAGCAGGCCGTCGCGATCCCAGTCGAACAAGGTGGAGAGCGTGGGGCCCACCTTCACCACGGCGCCGCTGGGGCGGTGGACCAACTCGAGCGATTGCTCGAATTCCCGGATGCCGACGCGTGGCACGAATCCGAGCTGCGCGTCGAACCCGGAGCTCAGATCGGTGTAGGTGGCGTCGTAGTCCAGGTTGCGGCCGTCGCGCGTGAGCTCGCCGGAGAAGCCCGTGCCGGACCAGCGGCTGCCGCTCGAGTCCGCCGCCTGCGTCGTGATGGCCTGCCCCGCGAACGTCCAGGTCTTGGTCAGGCGCAGCCGGGCGTCGGCCGAGGCCACGCGATTCCAGCCGCCGGCCAGCGTCCAGTCGCTCGCCAGCACGCCGACGGACGACTCCCGCCCGACCAGCCGTTGCAGCCGGATCGCGCCGACGCCGGCCCGCCGGCCCCCCGCCGGCTCCCCGGTCGGCAGCTCGCCGGGAGCACGGTCGTCCATGCCGATCGCGCCCAACGCCCACGGGCCCGCCTTGCCGGTCATGCGCAGCCCCATGCCCGGGTCGGCGATACGGCGGGAGAAGAACAGGTTCACGGGCGTCTGGAAGTAGCCCGCGTTCTCGATGAAGAAGGGCCGCTTCTCGGGGTAGAACGTCTCGAACCGCTCGTTGATGGTCACCTGCG
>Ga0209238_1000942_pt1 | contig 10994 bp, 13 predicted proteins | sample GraSoi013_1_20cm_FD_185823 | JGI IMG/M metagenome (GOLD analysis project Ga0209238, IMG submission 185823) | Grasslands soil microbial communities from the Angelo Coastal Reserve, California, USA - Sample 10_02_2013_1_20cm (SPAdes) (version 2) | ecosystem: Environmental > Terrestrial > Soil >...
TGTGCTGCTCGCTTCCGGTCTGATCGTGGGCGAGAGCGTGCTTGCGGTGATCTTCACGGCCCTGGTGGCCTTCACCAATAACCAATTTCCCATCGGCGTGGTGGGAGACTCGTTCTCTACCGCTTCTGAGTGGCTCGGCGGCATCGCCTTCGTGCTCGTGATCTACGCGCTCTATCGCTGGGTGGGGCGCGCCCTCTCGGCTGCGTAGCCGCAGTCCGCGGTATGCCCCGACATCCCGCCGCTCGTCAGCGGCGCGCGAAGCGCTCGATTCCGCGGTGCCCGATGAGCGCGGAGCCGACCCAGCCGGTCAGCCACACGATGATCGCGGTGAGCAGCGCCGCGCGCAGACCCGCCAGGTGAAACCCCGGCAGAATAGCCGCCACGAGCGCCACCATCGCCGCGTTCAGCACCAGCAGGAACAGGCCGAGCGTGAGGATGGTGAGCGGCAGCGTCAGGATGAATGCGATGGGACGGACCACGGCGTTCACGACGCCGAGCAGTACCGCGGCCAGCAGCAGCGTGCCGGGACCGTGGATGCGCACCCCCGTGACCCACACGCTCGCGAGCCACAGGCCGATCGCGCTGATCAGTGCGCGCAGCACAAAACCCGTCATGAACTCGCTTCCGGCCCGGCTCCCCGCTCCAGCAGCACCTTGAGCCGGACGATGGCCTGCTGCCAGCTGGTGCGCAGACGCCGGTACTGAGTATCCCATTCGAGCGTCGCCGGTACCCCCGAGCCCAGGAGGCGCACGATGGTTCCGCCTGGCACCGGTTCGAGAATGAAGTCATCGACCATCACACTCTGCGCGCGGGGCAATGCCGGGGAGGGCAGATAGATCAGGCGCAGCCGCCGGCCGGGCTCGAACACGTCGATGTGCGCCTCGAACTCGGTGACCCGGTCGACGCTGGCGCGGAACAGGCCCCCCTTGCGGGCGCTGATGTCCGCAGCCGGTGAACACCAGCGGGTGAGCTGCTCGGTTTCAGTGAGGGCTCGCCACACCTGCTGCACGTCGACGCGGATGTCGACCCGGTGCGCGTAGCCCCGCTCCCTGTCGCTCATGAGCGCATTGTGCCATTCTGGCTCACAAGCTGGAGCCTTCATGCCGTTCGTTCACCTGGTGATTGCCCTCGCCCTGGTCGAGTTCTTCCTGTTCGGGGTGGCGGTGGCCAGGGCGCGGGCCCGCTACAACATCCCCGCACCGGCCACCTCCGGCAACGAAGTGTTCGAGCGCTATTTCCGCGTGCAGATGAATACGCTCGAGCAGCTGGTCATCTTCGTGCCGTCGGTGCTGCTGTTCGCGCGCTACGTCAACGCTTACGCAGCGGCCGTGCTCGGGGTCGTGTTCCTCATCGGGCGGGCGCTGTATTTCCAGGGCTACGTGCGTAGCGCCGCGGGCCGTCACGTCGGCTTCATCCTGTCGGCGATTCCGAATCTCGCGCTGCTGATCGGCGCGATCATCGGCGCCATCGTGGCGCTCGGCGCGCGCACCTGAAGCCCGCGCCACGCCGCGACCGGGTCACTCGGCCGGCGCCGGGCGGCGCCACAGGGCGCTCGCCAGCGGCACGAGCGATGCGGCGACGATGAGCAGCGTGACCACTCCGAAGTGCTCCTTCACGAGCGGAATGTTGCCGAACAGGAAGCCGCCCCAGACGAACAGCAGCACCCAGGCGAACCCCCCCGCGAGGTTGTACGCCAGGAAGCGCGCGTAGGGCATGCGCCCGACGCCGGCCACGAACGGCGCGCAGGTGCGGATGATGGGCACGAAGCGCGACACCAGGATCGCCATGGCGCCATGGCGGCGGAAGAACTCCTCGGTGCGCCTGAGGTACTGCACCTTCAGCAGGCGGTAACGGCCGCTGAAGGCCGGGGGACCGATGGCGCGCCCGATGCTGTAATTCACGGTGTTGCCGAGCACGGCCGCGGTCCCGAGCGTCACGCTCGCGAGCGGCGCCTGCAGCACGCCGCTGCGGTCCACCGCCGCCAGAGCGCCCACCGCGAACAGCAGCGAGTCCCCCGGCAGGAAGGGCGTGACCACGAGTCCCGTCTCCGCGAAGATCACCGCGAACAGGATCGGATAGATCCACAGCTCATAGCGGGTGAGCAGCTCGAGCAGGTGCCGATCAAGATGCAGGACCACGTCGATGAGCCAGGCCAGCATGGCCGGGAGGATATCGGGAAGCCCCTGCCGGCGCTAAACGCCGGCGCTGGCGGCGGCTCGAGTGAATCTTCAGGGCACGAGCGCGCGCATGGCCACCGGGAGCGCTGCGCGCTGCGCGAGGGCGCCACGCCTCTTCAGAGTGTCGAGGGCCACCCGCACGTCGGTGTCGCGATCAACCAGGGGCGCTGAGCCCCTGCCCGTCAGCAGCTCCGCGGGGGGTGCTCCGGGGCCCTCCTCGACGATGTCCGGAACGATGCCCTTGCCGTGAATCGAGGTGCCCGAGGGCGTGAAGTAACGGGACGTCGTGAGCTTGACCGCACCCCCGTGAGTGAGGGGCATGACGGTCTGCACCGAGCCCTTCCCGTAGGTGCGGCGTCCGATCAGCAGTGCGCGGCCGTGGTCCTTCAGCGCGCCCGCCACGATCTCCGAGGCGGAGGCCGAGCCGCCGTTCACCAGCACCACCAGCTGGGCGCCGTCGATGAGGTCACCCGTGGTCGCATCCATGCGGAAGCGCGCCTCGGGCGTACGACCGTCCGCCGTCACGATGACACCCCGGTCGAGGAAGTCGTCGGCAACGGCTACACCGGATTCGAGCACGCCGCCCGGATTGTTTCTCAGGTCGAGCACCAGCCCCTTGATACCGCCAGAATTGTCTCGCTTTAGTCGGGCAACCGCCCGGCGGACGTCACTCGGGGTGGTCTCGCTGAAACTCGTGATTCGCAGGTATCCGTAGCCTGGCTCGAGGCTCTGCTGGAGAACGCTGTGCACTTCGACCTGGGCCCGACGCAGCGGGTACTCGATCAGTCCGGGCCTGCCGTTGCGCCGGATGGTGAGCTTCACCAGGCTTCCGGAAGCGCCGCGCATGCGTGCAATGGCGCCCGCCAGGTCGGCGCCGATGTCGTTGCCGTCGACTCTCACCAACTCATCGCCCGGCTCGAGCCCCGCCTGCTGTGCCGGCGACCCCTCAATGGGGTGCAGCACCTTCACCACCCCGTCCTCGGCCGCGACTTCGATGCCCACGCCGGGATAGGAGCCCATGGTGCTCAGGCGGATTTCCTCGAACTCCTCGCTGTCGAGGTAGGCCGAGTGCGGATCGAGTGCGGCGACCATGCCGCGCAGCGCCTTCTCCATCAGGCCGTGATCGTCGACGTCGTCCACGTAGTCGCGCTTGATGCGCTCATAGACCTCGGCGAACAGGCTGGCCTCCTGCCAGGGCAGGGCCGTGCCGGCGACCGGACGCGCAGGATGCGCCGAGAGTGAGGCCTCGCCGGGGCGGTCAGCCAGCACGCCCCCCGTCAGGGCTCCGCCGAAGCCGAGCACGGCCCCGGCGATGAGCGCAACCAGCGTGCGCGGACGTGCCGACCTGCTTGCCGGTGCCGAGAACCGGCGCACGAGGCTCACTCTGATCACAGGCACTCCCTGGGGTTTCCGCACGGCATCACCCGGCCGCCCCGGAGCGCCAGTCCGGTTCGCCCTCGGACTGTGCCGCCGGCACGGCTGCGGCTTGCGCGCTGGGCAGCGGTAATTCAAACAGCAGCTCGGCCAGCGGAATCGGCCTGCCGATCGCAAAACCCTGGCCGTAGTCGACGCCCAGCTCCGCGATGCGCGCGCCGATGGCCTCGGTCTCGATGTACTCGGCCACGGTTATGATCGACATGCCGCGGGCGAGCTGCGCGATCGCGCGCACCATGGATTCGGCGCGTGCATCGGTGAGCACCTCGCGCACGATGCTGCCGTCGATCTTCAGCATGGTCACGGGCAGTTGGCGCAGGCACGAGAGCGAGGACAGGCCGGTGCCGAAGTCATCGAGCGCCACGCCGCACCCCAGTTGCCGCAGGCGCCGCATCAGGGCCTCGGCGCGCGGCAGGCTCAGGACCGTGGCGTTCTCGGTGAGCTCGAAACAGAACAGCTCCGGATCCAGGCCGCTGCCGGCGACGCGCTCGATCAGGAAGTCCGAGAACGCATCGTCGCTGAGAGACTGGCCGGAGAAGTTGATGGCGAAACCCAGCGCCTTGCCCTCGAGCACGGAGGCGCGCGGCTTGAGCGCCTCGATGACGTGGTTGACGACCCAGCGATCGATGGTCGGCATCAGCTGGTAGCGGTTCGCCGCCGACAGGAAGCTGTCCGGCCCCACGGTGCGCCCCTCCTCGTCGGTCATGCGCAGCAGCAGCTCATAGTGCGGCCGCGCGCTGTCGGCTGTGGCGAAGGGCAGGATGAGCTGCGCGTAAAGATGCAGACGCCCGGCGTCGATGGCCTCGCGCAACTGGGCCGCGACGCGGATGTCGGCATAGCGTTGCATGATGCTCACGTCGCTCTGGTGGTACGCCTCGACGCGGTTGCGGCCGCGGTCCTTGGCGGCCTTGCAGGCGGTCTCGGCCGCCGCCAGCACGTGCGCCAGCTCGTCCGCGGCGCAATCGAGCGGGGCGACCCCGACGCTGATGGATACGGGCAGGTGCGCCGCAGCGTGAGTCATGGCGAGCCGCTCGGCGCCTTCGCGCAGCGACTCCGCGAAGCGCTCCGAGTCACGCATCTCCGCCGGCACCAGCACCACGAAGCGATCGCCGGAGATGCGTGAGCCGAAGGCCCCGGGAGGCAGGCGCTGGCGCAGCAGCTCGCCCAGCTGGGCGAGCACGGCATCGCCCACGTGCATGCCGGCCTTCTCATTGATGACGTGCAGCTGATCCACGTCGATGTACAGCGCGCTCCACGCCGCGGATGCCTTGTGGTCCGTGATGACCGCGCGCACGCGCCGCTCGAACGCCGTGCGGGTGTACAGGCCGCTGAGCGCGTCGTAACTGCTCTCGATGACGCCGATGGCCTTGCGGGCGAGGATCTCGGCGATGTGCGCGTCGCGTTCCGTGAAGGCTTCCGCGCTCGACTCGCGCAGCAGCGCGAGCACGCCGATGAAGCGGCCGGCGCGCGAGCGCAGCGAGCAGCACAACACCCGGTACGCCAGGGCGTCGGGCGTTGCGGCCGTCAGGGTTTCGTTGATTACCACCGGCTCGCGCTGCGCCTGCGCCAGCGACAGCAGCCTGCGGTGCGCGCGCATCAGGAACTGCGTGTCGGTCGGCGCGTGCTCGCCGGCGCGCACCAGCGTGACGTTGCGCTCCGGAACGAGCAGCGCCCCGGTGCGGGCGCGCAGGTGCTCGATGGTCTGCTGCAGCAGTCCCTGCAGCTCGTTGGCTCCATCAGCCGGAGCGGCGCTCTGTTCGGCGCCCCCGTACGCCAGCAGCAGATTCATACCCCGGTCGAGCCCGCCCACGGTGTGGTTGAGCTCATCGATGGTGGCGCGGGTGACGAGCTCGCGCCGCACGCACTCGAGCATCGGGGACAGCAGTGTGTAGGCGAAGGCGAAGTCCGGACTCTTGCGCTCCCGTGCCTCGGTGGCGCGGCACACGACGGCGAGCACGGCGAGCAGCCGCTTGGTGTCATCGCGCAGCGAGCACAGGTAGACGGGCAGATTCCCGGGCAGCAGGCGCACCTGGCCGGGGCTGTCCGGGTTCGAGCGCGCGCTCAACAGCGCGTCATCGACGACGTTCATCAGATCCGGGCCCGACACCGGCTCGGTCGACCACATCAGATCGCCCGCCGGCCCGAACATCGCGACGTACATGGTGCGCGGCACCAGGCAGTGCACCAGGCGTACGTAGGGCTCGAAACGGGCCCCCGGCCGGCCGGGGATGTGCTCGCTGTCTAGTAATGAATTCATGGTCCGGCGGGGTGCGGGCCGATTCCGGTAAAGGGCTCAGCCCACACCATTGCGCTTGAGCCGTCCGGGATCCTTGCGCGAGTTGGCGAAAGCACGTACCGGCCCGTCGCAGGGGGCAAAACATTGACCCCAATCACATCCCGGGGGGTGTCCTGCCTAGGGGTCGGCGGCCCGGAACCAGGGGCGCGGGTCGACCGGCCTGCCCCCCTTGCGGATCTCGAAATACAGCTCCGGACGGCTGCTGCCGCCGCTGTCGCCGGCGGCGGCGATGGCTTCACCCGCCGCGACCGGCTCGCCGGCCGCCTTGTAGAGCCGCTCGTTGTGGCCGTACAGGCTCAGGTACCCGTCCCCATGGTCGACGATGGTGAGTAGCCCGAGGCCCGGGAGCCAGTCGGCGTAGATGACGCGTCCCTGGCAGACCGCTTTGACCGGCGCCCCGCGCTCGGTCGCCACCAGCACCCCGTCCCAGTGCACGCCGCCGGCGCGCGCATCCCCGAAGCGCGCCACCAGGCGCCCGCTCACCGGCCAGGCGAGCTTGCCGCGCAGGCGTGCAAAGGCGTCGTTCCCCTCGAGCGGAAAGCGCTCCATGGCGGTGCGCAACTCACGCAGCAGTTTCTCGAGTCCCGCCTGCTGGCTGCGCAGCCGCTCCAGACTCTGCGCGCGGGTGTGCGACTGCGCCTCGAGGCTCGCGAGCACGTGGCTGCGTTGCGTGCGCGCATGCTCGAGCTCGTGCAGTTGCGCGCGTTGCTGTTTTTCCAGCTGCGCGAGCTGCTGGTCCTCGGCCGCGAGCTCCCCGTCCAGTTGCGCGAGACGCTGCAGGTCGTCCTCGATGAGCTTGATCTGCCCGGCGCGCGCGCGCCCGAAGTAGCTGTAGTAGACGAACATGCGGCCGGCGAGCGCCGGGTCCTTCTGGTTCAAGAGCAGCTTGAGAGGCTCCTGGCGGCCGATGAGGTAAGCGGCGCGCAGCTGTCCGGCGAGCGAGGCTCGGTTGTGCTGTACCTCGGCTTCGCGCGCCTGCTGCTCAGCGGTGAGCGCCGCGCGGCGCGCGGCGCGCGCGGCGCGCGCCTGGTGCACCTCCCCGAGCGCATCGCGCAGCTTGCCGACCGAGAGCTCCGAGGTGCGCAGCTCCTGCGTGAGCCGGTCGCGCTCGACCTGCTCGAGGCTCACCTGGCGGGTGATCCGCTCGATCTCGGACTTGACCGCCTGCAGCTCCGCTTCGGCCTTGCGGGCATCCGCCTCCGTGTGCCCCGCCGGGGCTCCCGGCAGTGGGGCGCTCACCAGTACCATCAGCGCAAAGGCGGCGGCCGCCACGCGCCGCACACGCGACGCGCAGCCGGGGGGGCGCGCAGCCGGCGTGCCCAATAGCAGGGGGGCGCTATAATGCGCGCCCTTTTTAGCCCCCGGCATGCCCGCTTTCCCCATGGACCGTCTCCTCGAATACGTCAGCCACCACCCCTGGCTCGCCACCGCGACGGCGGTGGTGGTGGCGCTCATCGCTGTATACGAGATGCGCGCCCGATCTGAAAGCCTGGTCTCGGTCACGCCCCAGGAATTGATCCGGCTGATGAATCAGGGTGCGCTGCTGCTCGATCTGCGTGCGCCCGAGCAATACCAGGCGGGCCACCTGGCCGGGGCGCGGCAGATGAGCGGCGAGCAGATCCTCAAGGCCGCCGATAGCCTGAAGAAGCACAAGGAAAAGCCCGTCGTGGTCTATGACGATAGCGGCTCGCTCGGCAGCGCCGCGGCGCGCCAGCTCGCGGCGCAAGGCTTCACCCGGGCGTTCACGCTGCGCGGCGGGCTCGCCGCCTGGCGTGCCGACAACCTGCCCCTGTCGCGCGCCTGAGAGCTCGGGAAGCGCGGGCCTTGGGCACACCGAAAGTCGTCATGTACGCCGCCGACTGGTGCGGGTACTGCGCGCGCGCACGCCGCCTCCTCGACGCCAAGGGGGTCGCGGTCGAGGAAATCGACGTGGAGGCGGTGCCGGGCGCGCAGGCCGAAATGCTGGCGCGCTGCGGCCGCAGCAGCGTGCCCCAGATATTCATCGGTGACGAGCACATCGGTGGCGCCGATGAGCTGGACGCGCTCGAGGCGGCGGGTCGCCTGGATCCCATGCTGAAATAGAACGGAGCCTTGCCATGTCGAACGAAATATCCGGCGCCGCGCCGGCGAGCGAGATCCCGGCCGATGGGGCGGTGCTCGCGCTGCAGAACGTGTATCTGAAGGACTGCTCGTACGAGTCGCCCAACGGGCCGCGGGTCGACGGCAACTGGAACCCGCAGATCAGTCTGGATCTGCAGACCGGCTCGAGCTCGCTCGGGCCGGACGTGCGCGAGGTGGTGCTCACCGTGACCGTGTCGGCGAAGCTCGGCGAGGTGACGATCTTTCTGGTGGAGGTCAAGCAGGCGGGGCTGTTCGTCATCCGCAATCTGCCGGACGCGGAACTGAAGCGCGCCATCAGCACCGTCTGCCCCGGAGTGCTGTTTCCGTACGCGCGCTGCGCCGTCTCGCAGCTCGTGAGCCAGGGCGGTTTCCCGCAGTTCCTGTTGCCGCCGGTGAACTTCGAGGCGCTCTACGCCGCCAACCAGGCGCAGGGCCCCGCCAACTGACGCGCGGCCGTACGCACCCGAGCCCGCAGCCGGTGACCCAAGGTGACCGCACGAGCACTGCGTGACGCACCGGTCGCCGTGCTCGGCGCGGGTTCCTGGGGCACGGCACTCGCCATCCAGTTCGCGCGCGGCGGCCGGCCGGTGCGGCTGTGGGGCCGCGACCGCGGGCGGCTCGCCGACATGGCGGTGAGCCGCCGCAATGAGCGCTATCTGCCCAGCGTGCAGTTTCCCGATGCCTTGCAGGTCGAGCCCGATCTGGCCACGGCGCTCGCCGCGGCGCGCGACGTGCTCATCGTCGTGCCGAGCCATGCATTCCGCTCCCTGCTCAGCGAGCTCGCGCCGCATCTCGCGCCCGACCTGCACATCGCCTGGGCCACCAAGGGCTTCGAGCACGGGAGCCTGAAGCTGCCGCACCAGATCGCCCGCGAGGTGCTGGGCGCCGAACGCCGCATCGCCGTGCTGTCCGGACCGACCTTCGCCCGCGAGGTCGGCGCCGGGCTCCCCACCGCCATGACGGTGGCGTCTCCGGATGCGGCCTATGCGCGGGCGCTGGCGCACGAGCTGTCGTCGGCAAATTTCCGCGCCTATACCTCCACCGACATCATGGGCGTGGAGATCGGCGGCGCGGTGAAGAACGCGCTCGCCGTCGGCGCCGGTCTGTCGGACGGGCTCGGCTTCGGCGCCAACACGCGCGTGGCGCTGATCACCCGGGGCCTGAAGGAGATGACGCGGCTCGGCGTGGCGCTCGGCGCCCAGCGCGACACCTTCATGGGGCTGGCAGGCCTCGGCGACCTGGTGCTCACCTGCACTGACGATCAATCGCGCAACCGGCGCTTCGGGCTGTTGCTGGCCGCGGGCCGCACGCCGCAGGCGGCGCTGGCGGAAATCGGCCAGGCGGTGGAAGGTTACGCCGCGGCCGGCGCCATCCACGCGGTCGCCTCACGAGCCGGAGTGGAGATGCCGCTGTGCGAAATGGCCTACCGCGTGCTGTACCAGCACCTGCCCGCGAAGGAAGCGGTGCGCTCGCTCATGAGCCGGCCGATCAAGGCGGAAGCCGAGTAGCGCCGTGCAACCGCCCGCCGCGGGAGTGTTGGGAATCGCGCCACACTCGGGGTGGGCGGCGGCGGTGCTGCTCGCCGGCACGCCGGCCGAGCCGCGCGTCATCCTGCGCGAGCGGCTCGAGCTGAGCGACGCGCGGCTTGGCGGATCGAAACAACCCTATCACGCGCTCGAAGGCCTGCCGCTCGCGCAGGCGCAACGCCAGCTCGCGCGCTTCCGCACTTCCGCAGATGGCCTCGCCGCGGGCGCGCTGCGCGCGCTGCTGGAGCGTGCGCAGGCGGCCGGGGTCGAGCCGCACGCCGCCGGCATTCTCGACTCCGCCGGGCGCAGCGGCGCGACGCTGGCGGCGATCCTCGCCTCGCATGCGCTGATTCACACCGCCGACGGCAATCATTTCCGCACCGCGCTCGCACAGGCTTGCCAGGCGAGGGGGCTGTGCGTCGCGCGAATCGCGCAGCGCGAGCTGAGCTCGCGCGCCGCCGCGGCGCTGCGCCAGTCGCCGCAGCAGCTGACCGCGACGCTCAAGGCGCTCGGAAGCGGGATGGGATCGCCCTGGGGCGCCGATCAGAAGGACGCAACGCTGCTCGCCTGGCTGCTGCTCGCGGCATAGACCGTGCGGTGGTCAACGTCGCTCCCGCAAGGGTCTGACCTGCACGCGGGCGGTGGCGGCGCGCTGCAATTCACGTTGAGGCACCGCGCCGCTCGGCGAGCGATTTGTCGGGCGTCATGTCGTGACTCATACGGACAACGACGTTGAGAGTGAGTAAATCCCGAATGCGAAGATGATGCACCCGGATGAGCGGTTTATGAGCTGCATCCAACCGGAGTCAACGCGTGACTGAAAGAGCCCCACACCACCACTGAGCAGCAGCCACCAGAGTGCTGAACCAATGAACACACCGGCCACCAGTACACCCGCGGCCAGATAGTCCGGTGATGATCCGAGCCCGAAGCCGGCAAAGACAGCCACGAAGGACAGGATGGTCATCGGATTGGTGAGGGTGAGGAAGAACGTGGTGAGATAAGCCGCAAGCAACCCGCGGCCCTGAGTCCCGGCAACTTGTGCCGCCGGGCTGCTGATGAATGTCCGCACACCGAGGTAGCACAGAAACAGGCCACCTGGAAAGCCGAGCCACCACCTGTGGCTGACGAGGGCGCTCGAGACAGCGGTGAGACCGAAGGCGGCAACGCACCCATAGATAGCATCCGCGCTCGCAGCGCCCAGGCCCGTAGCCAACCCAACCCTCCAGCCCTCCAGCAGCGAGCGACGGATACAGAGCACTCCAATCGGCCCCACGGGCGCTGCGATGGAAAAGCCGATCGCCAATCCCTTGAGCGTGAAGGTGAGTAGCACGACTGATGAAGTCTAGCGATGAAGTCGAGCCGCGCGATGCACACGCGTCCACGCGAGCCGCACGGGTCACGCGCGCTTGCGCACAAAGACGTGGGTCGCACGCTCGC
>Ga0209238_1000948_pt1 | contig 10975 bp, 7 predicted proteins | sample GraSoi013_1_20cm_FD_185823 | JGI IMG/M metagenome (GOLD analysis project Ga0209238, IMG submission 185823) | Grasslands soil microbial communities from the Angelo Coastal Reserve, California, USA - Sample 10_02_2013_1_20cm (SPAdes) (version 2) | ecosystem: Environmental > Terrestrial > Soil >...
TTCCCCCGTACCGCTGCGCCATGCCGGACGCCTTGGCCGGGTCGCGCCCCCAGTACGCGACGACCTCGACGTCCGGGACCTCGCGGGCCGCGCGCGCGTGGGTGTCGCTGATGTTGCCGCACCCGAGGAGGCCGATGCGCACGGTCATGCGCCGGTCTCGTTGCCTCGAGTCAGTCCCTCCCACAGCCCCTGGAGGTACATGGCGCCGAGCGCCCGGTCGTAGAGGCCGTACCCGGGACGTCCGCGCTCGCCCCAGATCATGCGGCCGTGATCCGGGCGCATCGGCCCCGTGAAGCCGACGTCGCGCAAGGCCCGCAGCACTTCGTAGAGATCCACGCCACCGCACGCCGACGGGTGGGCCGTCTCGTGAAAGCGGCGCTCGCCCGTGACGCGCACGTTGCGACAGTGGGCGAAATGGATGCGATTTCCGATGCGGCGCACCATGGCGGGCAGATCATTCGCGGGGTCGGCGCCGAGCGACCCGGTGCAGAACGTCACACCGTTCGCCGGGCTGTCCACCAGGGCCACGAGCCGCTCGAGATCGACCCCCGTGCAGATGATCCTGGGTAGCCCGAAAATCGGCCACGGCGGATCGTCGGGATGGATCGCCATGCGCACACCGGCGTCGTCGGCCGCCGGGACGACGCGCTCGAGGAAGTAGGCGAGGTTGTCCCACAGGCGCTGCGGGTCTACGTCCCGATACGCCGCGAGCAGCCGCTGCAGCTCGTCCGGCCCGTACGCCGTGGCCCACCCCGGGAGATCGCCCGTCCCGCGCGACAGGTCCACGGCGGCGAGCGCCCGGTCGTCGTACGCCAGCGCCGTCGAGCCGTCGGCGAGCGGCAGCGCCAGGTCGGTGCGCAGCCAGTCGAACACCGGCATGAAGTTGTAGCACAGCACCGGAATGCGGAGCGCGCCCATGGCTCGTACGCTCTCACAGTAGTTCGCGATCAGCCGGTCGCGGCCCGGGCGGCCGAGCTTGATGTCTTCGTGCACGGGAATACTCTCGACCACGGCGAAGGCGAGTCCGGCGGCTTCGATCTCCGCCTTGAGGCGCTCGAGTCGCTCGCGGCTCCACGCCGCGCCCACCGGCACGTCGTACAGCGCGCTCACGACGCCCGAAACGCCCGGGATGTGCCGGATGTGCGCCAGCGGGACCGGATCGTCGCGCCCGAACCAGCGGAACGTCATGTGCATGCGCGCGCCAGCTGCTCGATTTCTTCCGGTGTGGCCCGGTTCCAGTCTCCTGGGATCGTCAACTTCAAGGCGCCGGCGGCAGCGGCGAACTGGACGGCGTCGGCGGGGTCCCGCTCCGCGGCCAGGGCGGCGATCAGTGCCGCGGCGAAGCTGTCGCCACCGCCGACCCGATCCACCACGTGCACCTGGTAGCGCCGGCTCTGCCAGGCGCCGCCGGACGACGCGTCGTACAGCGCGGCGCTCCAGCCGTGCTCGCTCGCCGAGATTACCTCCCGCCGGGTCAGCGCCACGCGCCGGCAGCCGTAGCGCTCGGCGAGACGCTGCGCCAGCGAGTCGTCGGGCGCTTCGACGCCGAGCATGGCCCGCACCGCGTCGCGGTTGCCGATCAGCAGGTCCGCTCCCTGCACGAGCGGCTCGATCATGCCGCGAGGGTCCCGGCCCTGCCACAGGGCCGGCCGGTAATTGAGATCCAGGCTGATGCGGGCCCGGCTCGAGCGAGCGGCCGCAACCGCCGCGGCCAGTGCCGCGCGCGGGCCGTCACCGAGCGCGGGTGTGATACCGGAGCCGTGAAACCAGCCGGCGCCCAGGAGCACCTTGGACCAATCCACCATCCCGGGCGCGAGACCGGCGAACGCCGAGCCCGCCCGGTCGTAGACCACGCGACTGGACCGGATGTCGGCGCCCGGCTCGACGAAATAGATCCCCATCCGCTCGCCGCCCCCGCCGAGCACGATCCATCCCGTCCCGACGCCCTCCGCCTGCAGGGCGTGCCGGGCGGCCTGACCGATGGCGCTGTCGGGCAACCGGGTGACGTAATCGGTGCGCACGCCGAGCTGCGCGAGCCCCACTGCGACGTTGGCCTCGCACCCGCCGAAGCCGGTCCGGAGCGTGGGCGACTGGAACAGGCGCTCCTGCCCCGGGGGGCTGAGCCGCAGCATCAGCTCGCCGAAGGTGACGACGCGCGTGGACGGGGCGCTCACGCGGGGGCCTCGGCCGGCTGGCGGCGGGCCTCCGCCACACGGTCGATCAGCGCACGGGCGCGCGCCGTCAGCCGGTCCCAGGCTTGCTCGGCCACGAGCGACGGGCTCACCAGCGCGGTGCCGACGCTCACCGCGATCGCGCCGGCGCGGATCCAGTCCGCGGCGTTGTCGAGCGACACGCCCCCGGACGGCACCAAGCGCAGAAACGGCAGCGGGGCGAGCACTTCACGGATGTAGCGGGGGCCGACCAGCGAGGCGGGGAAGAGCTTGACGGGAGACGCGCCGGCGCGCCACGCCTCGACGAGCTCCCGCGGCGTGAGCGCGCCCGGCATGCAGGGGACGCTCCCTTCGCGACAGCAGCGCACGACGGCCGGATCGAGCGTCGGGCTGACCACGAAGCGCGCGCCGGCGGCGATGACGTCGCGCGCGGACCGCTCGTCCAGCACCGTGCCCGCGCCGACGACCGAGCCCGGGAGATCGTCCCGCGCCGCGAGCTCGCGGATCGCTGCCAGGGCGCCCGGCGTCGTCAGCGTGATCTCCACGACGCTCACGCCCCCGGCGGCGAGCGCGCGCGCGAGAGCGCGAAAGTCGGTTGCCTCCGGCAGCCGCACGACCGCGATCACGCCACTCGCCAGCGCCGCATCGATCATCCGAGAGCCACCTCTACGCCTTCGTGCTCGAGTCGCGTGAGCGCGCGCGTGGTCGCCTCGAGAAACCCGGGAAGGCGCGCCAGGGAAGAGCCCCACAGCGCCTCGTCGGCGAGCGCGCGCGTGGCCAGGCGTTCCAGCGTATCGCGGGGGAGGGGACCGGATGCGCGATCCGGGTCCGCCGCCAGCCAGTGCCGGGCGACGAGCGGGAGATCGGCGTCGACGATCGGGTACGTTGCCCCGCGCCACCGGCCGTGCGGCGCCGACCCGGACGGTGCCCCCTCGGAGACCGGGCGAAGGTATCGCAAGTGCGCGGCGCACGCGAGGGCGAGCCCCTCCGGGACGCGCCGCTCGTTCTGTACGAATCGCTCGATCGCCGGCGCGACACGCACCCGCATTTTCATGGTCTGGTTGGTGGCAATCACGCGCCACTCGTGCCGCAGCCAGGGATTGCGAAACCGCTCGACCACGCCCGCGGCGAAGGATCGCGCCGCGGCGGCCGGGACGTCGGTCCCGGGCACCAGCTCGTGGAACAGCACGCGCTCGAGCAAAGGCCCCAGGCGAGGATGCTCCACCGCTTCGCGCACCGTCGGCACTCCGGCGAGCAGGGCGAGCGGGGCGAGGGCGGTGTGCGCCCCGTTCAACAGGCGCAGCTTGCGCTCCCGGTACATCCCGATGTCGGATGCGAACACCACCGGTTCGGGAGCGACGTCGATCGGGAAGGCCGTCCGCAGGGCGGCCGGTTCTCCCTCGATGGCCCACAGCGCGTACGGCTCGGTGACCGTGAGGAGATCGTCCGAGTAGCCGAGGCTCGCTTCGAGTGCGGCGCGCGCCTCGGGCGGCGGGCTCCCGGTCGTAATGCGGTCCACCAGCGACGAGCAGAACCGCACGTGGGTGGAGAGCCACTCGCGAAATCGATCTCCGCAGCGCAGCGCGAGCTGATCGATCATCCCGGCGAGACGTGGTCCGTTGTCGGGCACGAGCTCCGTGGGGATGACGTAGAGCGGCGGGCCATCGGGCAGCTGCTCGAAGCGGGTGTGCAGCACGTCGGCCAGCTTGGCGGGGAAGCCCGCGCCGGCGCCGTCGGCGTTCAGCCGGAAGCCTGCTTCGGTCACGTTGCTCACGATCACCTGGAGCTCCGGGTGCGCGACGGCCGCGCGCACGGCCGGCCACTCCGTGTCGGCGGTGAGCGCGCGTGAGACGGCGCCGATCAGACGGGTTCGCTCGATCGGCGTTCCATCGAGCAAGCCGCGTTCCACCAGCGTGAACAGTCCGTCCTGCGCGTTGATGGCGTGCGCGTTTCCCTGCGGCGTGCTCTGCACGACCACGATGCGGCCGTGGAACGCGCCGGCGCGGTTCGCCGCATCCACGGACGCCGCACACAAGGCGCGCAGCAGCATGCCCGTGCCGAACTGCAGCACGCGCTCGGGCAGCTCGTCCCGGCGGTAAGCGCTGTCCGGCCAGTGGGTCCGACCTATAGAAGGAAGGCGAAGGCTCGCGGAGTGCACTCTGGTCTCGTCACCTCGTGACAGGAAGATCAACGGCGGTCTCGAACTTGCAACCTGTGAGGTGGCACACAGGAAGTGAACAGGGGCGTGTTGCGTCGGCGCAACACGCCATTACCACGGGTCATATGCTCGACTCGCATTTCCGCTCCTCGCAGCCGACGCGGCAACGTCGTCTCCCGCCGGCGACGCCCCACTCATGGGAGTCGGCGTTCCAGGCGTACTACGTCGAGTTGTGCGAGTATGTGCTCCGTTTCGTTGGGTCGGCGGAAGCCGCCCAAGATTTGGTGCAGGATTTGTTCTTGCGTCTCTGGGACAGTCGCGGGCCGCGCGACGTGACCCGTCTGACGCGGCCGTACCTCTATGTTGCCGCGCGCAACCGCGCGCTCAAGTACCTGCGCCACCGCCGCGTCGTGACGACGTGGATCGCCCGGGCGGCGTGTGAAGACACGCCCCCCTCGGACACGCCCGAGGACCTGTGTCTCTGCGCCGAGCTCGACGACGTCGTGCAGCGTGCGATCGCACAGCTGCCGGCGCGCTGCCGCGCCGTCTTCATGCTGCGCCGCCGTGAGCAGCTCAGCTACCGCGAGATCGCGACACGCCTCGGCGTCTCACTCGGTACCGTCAAGTCGCAGATGTGGCGCGCCACGCTGCGGCTGCGCGCCAAGCTGGGACCGTATCTCGCCCGTCCGGCCATTCCCGAAGGCCGCGCCGGCTAGTCGTTCCCCCGTCATACTCCCGTCCCCTTCGCGGGTTTTCGAGGCAGGAGGCTCGCCATGGCGGAGGGGATCGAAGAGTCCGACCTGCTGCGCTTCGTCGAGGGCGATTGCTCGCCCGACGAAGCGGCCGCGATCCAGGCGTGGATCGCCGCCGACCCGCGGCGGGGCGAGCTGCTCGACGAGCTACGCGCCGTCTGGCGCCTCACGGGGTCGACCACGCGGCCGTGGGTCGTCGCGGAGGCCCGGATCCGACTGCTGCGCAGCCGCGGCCGTCACGCGGCGCAAGGGTCGGCCGGGTTTTCCGCGCGGCCCCGGCTGTTGCGGTTGGCGCGGTCGGGGCTCGGGCCCATACGGATTGCGGCGGCGATCGCGTGCGTGGTTGCCGGCACCGTTCTGTGGCGGCTGCGCCCCCACTCGGCGGCGTTTCGCGAATACGCCACGCCGCCCGGGCAGCGCCTGCAGCTCACCCTCCCCGACAGCAGTCGCGTGTTGCTGAGCGTGGGTACGCGCCTGCGCGTGCCGCGGGACTTCGCCGTCAGCGAGCGCTCCGTCGAGCTCGACGGGGAGGCGTACTTCGTCGTGCGGCACGATCCCCGCCGTCCGTTTCTCGTGCGCACCCGACAGGGTGTGACCGAGGATCTCGGCACCAGCTTCGATGTGCGCGCCTATCCACAAGAGCACTTCGTGCAGGTGGTCGTCGCTGCCGGCCGCGTGGCGTTGCGGGGCGGTCGGGGCGGCGACTCGGTGCTGAGCCTGCGGTCGCGGGATAGGGGCGTGATCGACGCACGCGGCGTGCTGAGCGCGACGTCAGGCGTGTCGCTGGGCGACTACCTGGCCTGGACGCGTGGCACGCTCGTGTTCCGTTACGCCCGGCTGGGGGACGTCGTCGCGCAGCTCGGGCGCTGGTACGACGTCGACATCGAGATCAGCGGCGCGTCAGGGACCGCCGAACGGCTCACCATCTCGTTCGCAACCCGCTCGGTCGATGAGGCCCTCACGACGCTGGCCCAGGTGCTCGACGCGCGCTGGACCCGCTCCGGCAGGATGGTGCGACTCACTCCCCTTCATCGGCGGCAGTAACCGAGGAGACCGACCATGCGATTTCTGATTCCGTTTGCGGGAATGCTCGTCGTGGTGACGGCGCCCGTGCGGTCGCAACAGGCGGCCCACGCGGCGTCGCCGTTCGACCGCACCGTGACGCTCACGCTCGAGGGCGTGCCCCTGAAGGACGCGCTCGACGCCGTCGCGCGGCAGACCGGCGTACGCATCGCGTACTCCGGTCGCGTCGTGCCGCTGGACCGGCCGGTGTCCGTGCAGCTTGCCGCGGTGCGGGTTGAGGCCGCACTCGATACGCTGCTGCACGGCACCGGGGTCGCGTCCACGCTCGACGGTACCGGTCAGATTCTGCTCGTGGCGGACCGATCGGTCAGGCGCGCGGTGCAGCAGTCCGGGTCGATCTCCGGCACGGTCAGAGACTCGACCACCGGCGCTCCGGTGGCGGATGCGGTCGTCACGGTGGTCGGGACGGTGTTTACGGCCAAAACGGGCGCCGACGGCCGCTTTGCGATCGCGGGAGTGCCGGCGGGGAGCTATCGGGTGCGCGTGCGCATGCTCGGGTACTCTCCAGCCGCGGCCAGCGTGACGGTGCAGGACGGAGAGCAGGGCGTCGCCGACGTACAGCTTGCCCGCAGCGCGATCGAGCTGAATCCGGTCGTGGCGATCGGGTACGGTGCGGTCGAGAAGCGAGACTTGACGGGTGCGGTGGCATCGGTGAACGCGGACCAGTTCGAGACGAAGGCGGCCCCGACGGTCACGCTCTCGAGCGGCCTCCAGGGCAAAGTCGCGGGCGTGCAGGTGACGTCGAATTCCGGCATGCCGGGCGTGGGGATTCAGGTACGCGTCCGGGGGACCGGATCGATCACCGCCAACAGCGAGCCGTTGTACGTGATCGACGGCCTGCCGGCGGAGCAGGGCGCGGGCGGGAACAGTGACGCGGCGCGAGATCCCAAGACCAATCCGCTCATGTCCCTCGACCCGAACGAGATCGAGTCGATCGACATTCTGAAGGACGCGTCCGCGACCGCGATCTACGGCGCGCGCGGCGCGAACGGAGTAGTGCTGATCACCACCAAGCGCGGTCAGGTGGGCGCGTCCCAGTTCACCGTGGAGTCGAGCGTCGGCTTCCAATCCATCGCGAAGACGATCCCGGTCCTGAACGCGCCGCAGTTCATGCAGCTGTCCAACGAAGCGTATCTCAACGCCGGGGGCGCCCCCGCCGGTGTGCCCTTCAGCGCCGCCCAGGTAGCGTCCGCCGTGACGTACAACTATCCCGCCATGATGCTGCGCACCGGGCTGCAGGCGAACCAAGGGATCAGTCTCTCCGGGGGCGACCAAAAGCTACGTTACCTGATCAGCGGGAATTTTACGCGGCAGCAGGGCATCGAGATCGGCTCGGACTTCAACCGCTACGGCGTGCGGGTCAATCTCGACGGGGACGCGAGCAGCCGGTTTCGCTGGGGGACGAGCCTGAGCATGACGCGGGTGGCGCGCAATGCTGCCCGCGTGGAGAACGGCTCGCTCGGCAACAGCGCCAACGGCCTGCAGGCGGCCATGCAGTTCGCCCCGTTCCAGGCGCCCAAGGACTCGGCCGGCAACTGGATCAAGACCTCGCCCTCCACGGAGCCGGTGCCGAACCCGATCGCGAATGCGCTGGAGGAGACCGACCTGAACACTCAGTCCCGGCTTCTGGGAAGCGTGTTCGGAGAGCTCGCACTCACCCCCAGGCTGAAGCTGAAGGGAACACTGGGCGGCAATTTCCAATTCGACGGGATCCACTTTTTCGCCCCGCGCACCATCCTCGATGGCGGGAGCAGCGGCAGCGGCTGGCTGTACTCGAGTCAGAGTCGCACACTTACCACCGAGAACACCGTGACGTACGCGCAGTCCGTAGGCCCCGGCACGCTGGACCTGCTGGGCGGCTTCTCCGTGCAGACCTGGTACGACGAGAGCGTGCGAGGCGAAGCGGCGGGCTTTCCCACCGACTTCACGAACGTCTACGATCTCGGCTCGGGCGCCGTGCTCGTGCCGCCAAACAGTGGTACCGGCGAGCACGCGCTCGTGTCGTACCTGGGCCGGGCGAACTACAACGTCGCCGACAAGTATCTCTTCACGCTCACCGGGCGCCGCGACGGCTCGAGCGTGTTCGGGGCGAACCACAAGTGGGGCTTCTTCCCGTCCGGCGCCTTCGCCTGGCGCGTCGGCGACGAACCCTTCATGCAACATCAATCGCTCTTCAACGACCTCAAGCTGCGCCTGAGCTACGGCGCCGTGGGCAACCAGGCCGTCGATCCCTACCAATCCTTGTCGCAGCTGTCCGTGGGCTGGGTCGCTTCCGGGACGACGGAGATCCCGGCGATGACCCTGGGAACGCTCATGCCCAACCCAAACCTTCACTGGGAGCAAAAGACCGAATTCAACGCCGGCCTCGACGCGACTATGCTGCACAAGCGCGTCGCGTTCACCGTCGACGCGTACCGCTCCAAGACCAAGGACCTCCTCCTCCAGGTGAGCGTGCCGGTCACGACCGGCTATAACCAGCAGCTGCAAAACGTCGGCTCGGTGCAAAACAACGGCGTGGAGCTCTCGCTCACCACCGCCAACATCTCGCGACCGAACCTCAGCTGGCGGAGTACGCTCACCCTCGCGCACAACAGCAACAAGGTCCTCGACCTCGGGACAAGGCCCGATACCGCAGGGCGCCCGGTGGCGGTGCTCGAGCTCGCTCCTTTTTCCCCGCGGACCGGCAATTTCTTCGACCCCGGCGACGTCTATGTCGTGCGCGTGGGGGAGCCGCTCGGCGCGATTTACGGCTATCAGGTCACCGGCTTGTGGCAGAAGAGCGACACGGGCGCCGCGTGCTACCTGACGAACAAGGCCGACTGCACCCCGGGCGAGTACAAGATCGCCGATCTGGCGGGCGGCGGGCCGAACGGCGATCGGCCCGACGGCAAGATTACCAGTGCCGACCGGACCATCCTCGGGCACAGCGAGCCGAAGCTCTACGGCGGCCTGAGCAACACGGTTACCTATGGGCGATTCGCGCTCGACGCGTTCTTCAACTTCGTGTACGGAAACAAGGTCATCAACGCGGGGAGCGCGTACGGCTGCCTCGACATCATGCAGGCGAACGAGCGGACCTGCGTGCTGGATCACTGGGACTCGACCCACACCAACACCATGGTGCCGCGACCCAATCGCGACCGCGCCCGCTCGCTCTACAGCACGTTCGTGGAAGACGGCTCGTATCTCCGGCTTCAGACCCTCACGCTCGCCTACGACCTGCCCGCGGGCCTGCTGTTCGGCGGTGCTGCCTCGGCCCGTGTGTATGTGACGGGCCAGAACCTGTTCACGATCACCGGCTACTCGGGATTCGACCCCGACGTCAACAGTCAGGGCGGTGATCCACGCTTCGGTCTGATCGACATCGGCGCATATCCGCGATCGCGCGTGTGGAACTTCGGCGTTCGGGCCACCTTCTGAGCCGCGAGGACACTGCCATGAGATACCAGCCATCCGTTATGCCCCTGGTGCTCGCGGTCGGGCTGTCGCTCGTCGCGTGCTCCGATCTCCTGGTCGAGAATCCGAAGGGGTTCACGACCACGGACACCTTCTTCAAGACCGGCGCCGACCTGAACAGCGGCACGCTGGCGATTTACAGCGCCTTTCGCGGGTTCGAAGGGCAGAGCAACTGGACGACGCCCGAGCTCGCTTCCGACCAGACCCGCGCGGACACGCGCGAGCCGAACGCCGGCACCTACGGGCCCGACCGTCTCACCTGGAGCGCCTTGAGCGGCCGCGCCATCGTGCCGTTCGGCACTCACTACGCCGTCATCACGGAGGCAAACCTGGTGCTCGGCAAGGGACCGGGGATTCAGACGTCGAATACGGTCACCAAGGCGTATAACCTCGCGGAGGCAAGATTCCTGCGCGGCTATGCCTATCTGCGCTTGAGCAAGATGTACGACGGCGTGCCGCTACTCCTGTCGCCCGAGGATCAGGCCAACCCCAGCCCCACGCGCGCCACCGTCGAGCAGGTCCACCAGTCGGTGATCGAGGACCTCACCGAGGCCAAAGCGGGCCTCCCCGCCGCGTGGCCGGGCGACGACGGCTACGGCAATCCGACCCAGGGGCGTGTCACCAAGGGCGCGGCCGAGATGGCGTTGGCCGATCTCTACCTCTGGCGTTCCAGCTTCATGCAGACCAACCAATGGCAGTTGGCCTCGGACTGGGCGGACAGCGTGATCGCCTCGGGTCTCTGGGCACTTAACGACGACTACATCAAGACATTCCTCCCGAGCAACAAGGGCAATCCGGAGGAAATCCTGGTAATCACCAACTCGGGCGTCGTCGATCGCACCAGCAACATCTTTCAGCTGTTCTATTATCCGCGCGATTGGGGGCTCGACGCCGGGCAAGGAGGCGGCTGGGGGTTGATTCACCCGACGGACTGGTTCTTGAGCAGCTATCTGCCGGGCGACTACCGCGGATCGAGGGGCTTCGAGGGCTACAAGACCGACTCGGCGTATGTCGCTGGCGGCTGCGGGCTGACGATCTGCAAGGACACGCTCGGCGACGGCCCCATGCCGTACAAGTACCGCAAGAGCGACAACGGCGCGACCTGGTGGCTGGGCGACGTGGACATCCCGCTCTACCGCTACGCCGAGGCGCTCCTCATCTACGCCGAGGCGCAGAACGAGCTGGGCAATACCGGCGTCGCCGTGCAGTACCTGAACTTGATCCGCGCCCGGGCGCGCAAAGGCACCGGTGCCCAGGCCCGCACCCAGCCGCATGACTACGGCACGGCGGGAGAGGCGATGGACAAGCTGTCGGTGCGCGAGGCCATTTTCATGGAGCGCGCCTGGGAGTTCGCT
>Ga0209238_1000949_pt1 | contig 10972 bp, 9 predicted proteins | sample GraSoi013_1_20cm_FD_185823 | JGI IMG/M metagenome (GOLD analysis project Ga0209238, IMG submission 185823) | Grasslands soil microbial communities from the Angelo Coastal Reserve, California, USA - Sample 10_02_2013_1_20cm (SPAdes) (version 2) | ecosystem: Environmental > Terrestrial > Soil >...
AATCGCGGCCTGCGGGAAAATCTGTACCGCGCGCACGTCACACGGGCGAGCGAACTCGGAGATGCGGAACTCGACAACACCTCGATCATCGTTCGCGAGCTTCGCCTGCGACAAGAGAAGGCGGGACTGCTCGGTTATGAGAGTTTCGCGGAATTTTCGCTCGTCCCGAAAATGGCCGAGTCACCCGAGGCTGCCCTCGACTTCCTCAATGACCTCGCCTCGAGGGCGCTGCCTCACGCACGCAGGGATTACGCTGAGCTGGAGGAGTTCGCACGCACGGAGCTCGGAATCCAGGAGCTGCAGGCTTGGGATATCGCGTTTGCATCGGAAAAACTGCGCGCAAAACGCTACGCGTTTTCCGATCAAGAAGTGAAGCGATATTTCCCGGAACCGCAGGTCCTGGAAGGCATGTTCCGGCTTGTCGAAACCCTCTATGGCATTCGCATTTTCCCCGATGTGGCCGAGACCTGGCATCCGGACGTGCGTTTTTTCCGGATCGCCGACTCGGACGAAAGCCTCATCGGTCAGTTTTATCTGGATCTGTACTCGCGTGAGACCAAGCGCGCCGGGGCGTGGATGGACGAGGTGATCACGCGGCAGCGGATCCCCGGCGGCTTCCGGACTCCGGTTGCCCATCTCATCTGCAATTTTCCAGCACCGGTCGGGACCAAGCCCGTGCTATTCACGCACGACGAAGTCATGACCTTGTTCCACGAATTCGGTCATGGCTTGCACCATCTGCTCTCGCGAGTCGACGATCTGGGCGTGTCCGGAATACGCGGTGTCGAGTGGGATGCCGTCGAGCTGCCTTCCCAGTTCATGGAGAACTTCTGCTGGGAATGGAGCGTTCTCGCCCGAATGACTGCTCATGTCGAAAGTCGAGAGGCTTTACCGCGCAGCTTGTTCGACAAGATGCTGGCAGCAAAGAATTTCCAAAGCGGCATGCAGACTGTGCGGCAGATCGAGTTCGCGCTGGTCGATATGCATTTACACCATGATTACGACCCAGCGGGAGCGAAGACGCCGCTGCAGCTGCTGCGCGAAATCAGGGCGAAAGTCGCCGTGGCGATCCCGCCGGAGTACAACCGCTTCCTCAACAACTTCTCGCATGTCTTTTCGGGAGCTTACGCAGCCGGGTACTACAGCTACAAGTGGGCCGAGGTGCTTTCGGCCGACGCATACAGCCTGTTCGAACAAAACGGCGTGCTTGACTCCCGCACTGGGACGCGATTCCGCGAGGAGATTCTCGCCGTCGGCGGCAGCCGACCTGCGCTCGAATCGTTCACGGCTTTTCGAGGCCGGGAGCCGAGAATCGATGCCCTGCTGCGTCACAATGGTATGATCGCGCCTTGAGGAGCTTTACCGCATGCGCATACTGCTCGTTGCTGCAGCGATCCTCTCGGCTCTCTGCGCCGACGCCTTCGGGCAGGCTTATCGCTGGGTCGATCAGGACGGTAGGGTCCACTACACGCAAACGCCCCCGCCACCGAACGCGAGAAACGTACAACGAAAGAGTTTTCGCGGTGGCGGAGCCGATGTCTCCAATCTGCCTTACGCGACCCAGGTAGCGGCGAAGAACTTTCCCGTAACTCTGTACACCCTCCCGAATTGCGGCTCCCCCTGCGACCAGGCTCGCGCATTGCTCGTCAAGCGCGCGGTACCCTTCACGGAAGCGAGCGTCGTCACTCAGAAGGACGCCGATGAGGTGAAGAGGCTGTCCGGCAAGAACGACCTGCCGTTGCTGGTCGTCGGCACGCAAGTGCAAACCGGATTTCATGAAGGCCTCCTCAACGGGCTGCTCGACTCGGCGGGCTATCCGTCTTCTGTGCCGCCTGCGCCGATCGAAGCGCTGCGAAAGATGAATCCCGCGTCGTCGGCGCAGCCTCAGCAGGGCGCGAGCGCTGGTGCGCAGCCCGCGGGCGATGCCAGCGCCCGATAGATCGGGGGCGCAGGCTCTTCCCGGGCAGCGAGTCAAATTCGCTTAAATCGCGGCATCTGAGTCAGGAGGAAAGGAACCATGGCTTTCAACAAGTCGCTGCGTCAGATCGCCGGTTCGGTTGCGATGGCTTGCGTCGCGACCGGCGTGCTGGCGCAGACCGTCTACCCGACGAAACCGGTGAGGATCGTCGTTCCCTATTCCGCGGGTGGGCCGGCGGACATCTATGCGCGCTTTATCGGCGACCGTGTTCAGAAGACTCTTGGACAACCCTTTGTAATCGAGAACCGGCCTGGCGCCGGCGCGATCATAGGCACCGACGCGGTGGCGAAATCCGCCCCCGACGGATACACGCTCCTCATGATGTCGAACACACACACGGTAAACGAATCGCTGTTCACGAAGAAGCCCTACAGCCTGATGCGGGACCTTGCGCCGATCTCGCCGATCAACTATTCCGACCTCCTTCTCGTCGTTCACCCCTCGGTACCGGCGAACAACCTGAAGGAGCTCATCGCGCTCGCCAAATCGAGGCCGGGAGCTCTCAATTACGCGTCCTCCGGGCCGGGCACGCCCTATCACATGGCGGGCGAGCTGTTCAAGGCGATGGCCGGAATCGACGTGGTACACGTGCCGCATAAGGGAAGCGCCGAAGCGCGTACCAGCGTCCTCGCGGGCGACGTGCAGATGATGTTCGACGCGATTACGACCATGGCGTCGCTCGCGCAGTCGGGCAAGGTTCGCGCCATCGCCACCTCCGGAAAGATTCGCTCCTCCATCACGCCGGGCGTGCCGACTCTGGACGAAGCCGGCTTGCCGGGTTACGACGCGGTGATCTGGCTGGGGATGATGGCGCCAACTGCGACCCCGAAACCGATCGTCGACAGTCTGAATTCCGAGATCCAGAAAATCGCCAACTTGCCAGACGTGAAGGAAGCCTGGGCCAAGCAAGGCGCAGTCCCGATGCGCATGACGCCCACGGAGTTCGGGAAATTCTTGGAGCGGGACATCCAGAAGTGGGCGAAGGTCGTGAAATTCTCTGGAGCGAAGGTCGACTAGCGCACGCGTGCCAAAGTACGCAGTTGCCGAGGAACCCGGGAAACCCGTGGCCGAGCACTTCCGGCTCACCGTCAATGGTAACGAATCCGAGCTCGAGGCGAGTCCGGATACGCCGCTTCTCTACGCACTCCGCAACGACCTCGGGCTGAAAGGTACGCGCTTCGGCTGCGGCAACGGCCAGTGCGGCGCATGCTTCGTCCTGATCGACGGCCATCCGGCCCCCGCATGCGACACTCCTCTGTGGTCCGCCGCGGGCAAAATAATTACCACCGTTGAAGGCTTGAGCAAAGGCCGCGAGTTGCATCCTCTGCACAACGCCTTTCTCGCCGAGCAGGCTGCCCAGTGCGGCTATTGCACCAGCGGCATCCTGATCAGTGCCGTGGCGCTCCTGGCGAAAAACCTCAGACCGACGGAGCGCGAAGTTCGCGAGGCGCTCGACCGCAACTTGTGCCGCTGCGGATCGCATAACCGAATGGTGCGCGCAGTGCTGCGCGCGGCTCAGGAATAGCGCCTTGAACACCGTTGCCGAAACCCGACTCAAGCGGCCCGCAAGCCTCGAGAAAAACCCGAGACTTTCGCAGTGGCTGCATGTCCACCGCGACGGCACGGTTTCGATCTACAGCGGTAAAGTCGAAATCGGCCAGGGTATCCTGACTGCCCTTGCGCAGATCGCGGCGGAGGAGCTCGGAATTGCAGTCGAGCGCATCCGCATGGTCCCTGCCGATACTGCATTGAGCCCCGACGAGGGCGTCACTTCGGGCAGCCTCTCGATCCAGGATTCCGGTGTCGCACTACGCCGAGCCTGCGCGCAGGCCCGCACGTTGCTCCTCGAGCGCGCAACGGCGCGCCTCGGCGTGTCGGGTGGCGACTTGCGGGTGGAGGACGGTTCTGTTCAGGCTGCCGGCCGGAGCACGAGCTTCTGGGAATGCGCGGACGATGCATTGTTCGACCGCGACGTCGAAGAGACAGCGGCATTGAGATCGCCGCGCGATTACCGCGTGGTCGGCAAGCCGGCGCCGCGGCGTGACCTTCCAGACAAGATTGCCGGTCGCCCCCGTTTCATCCAGGACATGGCGTTGCCGGGGATGCTCTACGGCCGCGTAGTCCGTCCGCCGCACAATTTCGCGGGGCTCATCTCACTCGATGACAGCAAGGTCAAATCGATGCCGGGGCTCGCTGCGATCGTGCGCGACGGCGGCTTTGTCGGCGTCCTTGCCGAGCGCGAGGATGTGGCGATCTCGGCTCAGCGCGCCCTTCGGCTGGCAGCGTCCTGGCGAGAGGCCGACCCGCCGCCCCGGGACGTGCATACATGGCTCAAAGAGCACGCGGCCGAGCACCGCGTCATCAGCGAGAAGGAAAACGCCGACGCGAGATCCCGCGCAACGAGGGCGCTCGAAGCGTCCTATACGAAACCCTTCCTATCGCACGCCTCAATCGGTCCGTCCTGCGCTATCGCCCAGATCGATGACGGCAAACTCACGGTGTGGACCCACAGCCAGGGAATTTTCAATCTGCGCCGAGACCTTGCGCTGGGTCTGGGGATGCGCGAGGACGCGATCGTCGTGCGGCACGCCGAAGGCGCGGGTTGCTACGGTCACAACGGCGCCGACGACGCCGCGCTTGACGCGGCCCTGCTCGCGCGAGCGGCACGCGGTCGTCCGGTCCAGGTGCAGTGGATGCGAGACGACGAATTCGCGTGGGCTCCCTGCGGCCCGGCCATGGCCCTGAGCTTGCGTGCGGCACTCGACGCCCACGGCGGTATCGTCGATTGGGAGCACGAACTTTGGAGCAATGGTCACAGCAGCAGGCCCGGCCGAGCGGACGATCCGGCGCTCCTGGCAGCCTGGCACCTGGCGAGGCCGCATAAGCGGCCCTCGGCGATCAACATGCCGCTCCCCGCAGGCGCAGCGGACCGCAACGCAATTCCGATATACGATTTTCCGAGCCAGCGCGTGGTCAACCACTACGTACGCGAAATGCCGGTGCGGACCTCGGCGCTGCGTTCGCTGGGTGCGTACGCCAACGTGTTTGCGATCGAATCCTTCATGGACGAACTCGCTCAGACTGCAGGGATTGACCCGATTGCTTTCCGCCTGCGGCACCTTAAGGATCCGCGTGGTCGCGCCGTCATAGAAGCAGCTGCGTGGCGCGCCGAATGGGACCGCTGGAAACCCGCCGAAGGCCGCGGCCACGGTATCGGATTCGCGAGGTACAAGAACCTGGGCGCTTATTGCGCTGCAGTGGCCGAGGTAGAGGTCGGCCATGATGTGCGCGTCGAGCGGTTGATCCTCGCTGTCGACGTCGGGCTCGTTATCAACCCAGACGGCGTGATCAATCAGATCGAGGGTGGCGCAATTCAGTCGACCAGCTGGACGCTCAAGGAACAGGTGAAGCTAGGTGCACGTGGCATCGCGAGCCTCGGCTGGGAGGATTACCCCATCCTGAAATTCAGCGAGGCACCGGTCGTAGAAGTCGAGTTAATCGACCGACCCGAGCTGCCCGCCGTCGGCGCGGGCGAAGCCGCGCAAGGCCCAACGGCTGCGGCAATCGCCAATGCGGTGGCGCATGCGCTCGGTTTGCGCATGCGCGATCTCCCGCTCACACACGAGCGGATTGCCGCAGCGATAAATCAGTCGACGTAGTCGTAAGCCGGCAAGGTAAGAAACTCGACATAGCGATCGTCAGTCGTGATGCGGTCGAAGAGCTTCGCGCCTTCCTCGTACTTGCCCGCATTCCATGCTTCGTCACCGAGGTAGGTCTTCACTTTAGGCAATTCTTCGGCGAGCAACCTTCCGAACAGCTCTCGGGTGACTTTGCGGCCGTCGTCCAGTTTCCCTTTGGACGAACGCATCCACTGCCAGATCTGGGAGCGCGAGATTTCTGCGGTGGCTGCATCCTCCATCAGATTGAATACGGGCACGCAACCGTTACCCGCAAGCCAAGCCCCCAAGTACTGGATACCGACTGAGATATTGTTACGCAGACCGGCTTCGGTGATCGGTCCTTCCGGCCGGAAGTCGAGCAGGTCCCTAGCGGCGACGATTACATCCGGCCGTTGCTTCTCGTACTGGTTGGGTTGGGGCATGTGCTCATCGAATACAGCTCTAGCGATCGGCACCAGCCCCGGATGTGCAACCCAAGTTCCATCGCAGCCATCGGTCACTTCACGCAGCTTGTCGGCGCGAACCTTCTCGAGCGCAGCTTCGTTGGCCGCGGGATCATTCTTGATCGGGATCTGCGCGGCCATTCCGCCCATCGCCGGGGCGCCGCGGCGATGGCACGTCTTCACGAGGAGCAGCGCGTAGGCCCGCATGAACGGCGCGGTCATCGTTACCTGCGCGCGGTCGGCGAGGCAAAACCCGCGGTTCGCGCGGAACTTCTTGATACAGGAAAAGATATAGTCCCATCGACCGATGTTGAGACCGGCGGAGTGCTCGCGCAACTCCCACAGGATCTCGTCCATTTCGAACGCGGCAACTACTGTCTCGATCAGCGCGGTGGCCTTGATCGATTCCTGCGGCACGCCTAATTCTCTCTGGGCGAGCTTGAAAATGTCGTTCCAAAGCCGGGCCTCGAGGTGCGACTCCATCTTCGGAAGGTAGAAATACGGCCCCGCGCCGCGTGAAAGCAGCTCTTTGGCGTTGTGAAAGAAATACAGCGCAAAGTCGAATAGGGCTCCCGAAACAGGTTTTCCGTCCACGAGGAGATGTTTTTCGTCCAGATGCCAGCCGCGCGGGCGCGGAATCAGAACTGCTACCCTGTTCTTCAAGCGGTACGACTTTCCCTCTTGTACGAAACTGATGCTCCCGCGCACGGCATCGTACAGGTTTGCCTGGCCTTCGATCATGTTGGCCCAGGTCGGGCAGTTGGCGTCCTCGAAGTCCGCCATGAAAGTGGAGGCACCCGAGTTGAGCGCGTTGATCACCATTTTGCGATCGGTCGGCCCCGTGATCTCGACGCGACGGTCCAGTAAGTCTTTCGGCTGCGGTGCGATCGTCCATTCCTTGGCGCGAAGCGGCGCGGTTTCCGGAATGAAATCGGGGAATTCGCCGGCGTCAAATTGCCCCTGGCGCGCCGCGCGCCGTGCGAGCAGGTCCTGGCGGCGCGATTCGAAGGCGCGATGCAGCTTGGCGACGAAGCTCAAGGCCGCTGGTGTCAGAACCCGTTCCGCCCCGGACAGGGCGGGCGCACGGATTTCAACCCCTGCCGGAAGAGTTGGCGTTAGAGAGTCAAGCGAAGATGCCACGTCGCCGTGTTCCCCAAAGTACTGCGCCGAACCATTCTAGCCTCATGATTCATGTCTTCAAAATGGCTCGCCGAACGGTATCTTCGGCTATTCCGCGTCGGTCAGCGTCCCATCTCCGATACCCAGCTCATCGATCTTGCGGGTGATCGTATTGCGACCGATGCCGAGCCGGCCCGCCGCCTCGATGCGTCGGCCGCCCGTATGCGCGAGGGCCTTCGCGATCAGCGTTTTTTCGAAGCTCTTCGAGAGTTCCTCCATGATGTTCGTTTCCCCGTTTACCAGTCTGCGATCCGCTTCGCGTGCGAGCGCCGCGAGCCACTCGCCCGAGGGCGTTGCGGCATCCTCGCGGAGATCCGGCGGAAAATCGCCGACTTCGATGATCTGCGTGGGTGACATCACGGTGAGCCAGTGGCACACATTTTCGAGCTGACGGACGTTTCCGGCGAGATTCTGGGCCGAGAGACGGGCCATCGCCGAATCCGACAGGCGCTTGGGCTCCACGCCGAGCTCCCGAGCCGATTTTGCCAGGAAGTGTCGCGCAAGCAGCGGAATGTCTTCGCGGCGTTCGCGCAGCGAGGGAAGGCGTAGCCGGATTACGTTCAGCCGGTGATATAGATCCTCGCGGAACAGGCCTTCGCGAACCCGCGCTTCGAGGTCTTGATTCGTCGCTGCGATGACGCGGACACTCGCGCGAATCGGCTGATGGCCGCCAACGCGATAGAAAGTTCCGTCAGACAATACGCGCAGCAAGCGTGTTTGCAGCTCGGCCGGCATGTCGCCGATCTCATCCAGAAACAAGGTGCCGCCTTCGGCCTGCTCGAAGCGACCCCGCCGCAAGGCCTGTGCTCCCGTGAAGGCACCGCGCTCGTGTCCGAACAGCTCCGATTCCAGAAGGTCCTTTGGCATTGCCGCAGTGTTTATTGCGATGAATGGCTTGTCTGCGCGCGGGCCATGGCGATGCAACGCCCGCGCCACGAGTTCCTTCCCCGTTCCGGACTCGCCAGTGATCAGGACCGTGGCGCTCGATTGCGACAAGCGCCCGACTGCGCGGAATACCTCCTGCATCGACTGCGCCTGCCCGAGGATGTCCGGTGTCTCGGGCAACGACTCCGCGGCTTCGCCCTCCCGCGCGCTCTCGCCCAGTGCCCGGCGTATGAGCTCGACCGCCTGGTCAACATCGAAAGGCTTTGGCAGATATTCGAACGCGCCCCCCTGGAACGCGGCCACCGCCGACTCCAAATCGGAGTACGCCGTCATGACGATGACCGGAAGATCGGGGAAACGCTGCTTTAGAGTTTGCAGCAGCTCCAAGCCCGAGGTGCCGGGCATGCGGATATCCGAAACGAGCACCTGCGGAGCGCCGGCCGCCTCGAGCGCCTCCATCGCCTCAGTCGCCTGAGCAAAGGTTTTGAAGGGAATGCCTTCGCGTGCAAGGGCCTTCTCGAACACCCAACGGATGGAGCGGTCGTCATCGATGACCCAGACAGGTCTCATCATCGTCTTTCAGCGAAGCGGTAGCACGATGCGGAAGCTGGTTCTTCCTGGCTGACTGTCGCATTCCACCACCCCGTGGTGCTGCTGCACGAAAGTCTGCGCGAGCGTCAAGCCGAGCCCGGTTCCACCTTCACGGCCGGATACCAGCGGATAGAAAATCTGGTCGCGGATTTCCGCTGGAACGCCCGGCCCGTTGTCTACCACTTGCAATTCTAATGCCAGCCTGTGAAAGCGCCGGGCGAGCGTCACTTGGCGGGCAACTCGGGTGCGCAGGACGATTTCGCCCGGGTTTTGGAGCCCCGCCGCGGCCCCGGCTCCCAGTATCGCCTGCGCGGCGTTCCGCGCGATGTTGAGCACGGCTTGGATGAGTTGCTCAGGATCCCCGCGAAACTCAGGCAGACCGACGTCGTAATCACGTCTTACGCGTATGCCTTCGGGAAACTCCGCAAGAATGAGGCTGCGCACCCGTTCGCATACTTCATGGATGTTCATCGGCACCTGATTCGGAGGACGATGCGGTGTAAGAAGCCGGTCCATGAGGGCCTGCAGACGGTCGGCCTCCTTGATGATCACCCGGGTGTATTCGCGCAGGCTCGGCCGGTCGAGCTCGCGTTCGAGGAGTTGAGCAGACCCGCGCAAACCTCCCAGCGGATTCTTGATTTCGTGAGCCAGGTTGCGGATCAGCTCGCGATTTGCCCGGTGCTGCGTCATGCGCTGCTCTTCTCGTTCGATGCGTAGCCTCTGGTCTATCGGCCGCAGCTCGAGCAGCAGCGCGGCTTGCGGCAGCTCGACCGGCGTAGCAATGCAGTCAAGATGCAGGGGTTCCTGGCCCGTTGGAACGAGGATCAAGTCCTGATCAGCAAAGCCGCGCTCTTCGCGAATCGCTTGATGCAACAGGGCCGCTAGGGAACCCGACTCTGCAAAAAGTCCTGGAAAAGCTTGGTCGAGGACGCTCTTACGGCTAGCCGCGAACAAGGTTTCCGCCGCAGGGTTCAGGTACCTTACATGAAGGGCCCGATCCAAAAGGACCACGGCGGTGGCGAGCCAGTCCAAGCCCGGCGAGACTGCCGGACTCATGGGTGCGACCCGTTTCTGGGAACGGGGCGGCCATGGCGCCACGCGCGTGCGCCGTGCAGCGCCAAAAAAGCAGGAACCCCCCCGGGCCAGGTCACCCGATTCGCAAGAGCGGCGCGAGTCGCTCCTATTTGAGGCGTCCGAGCTCGCTGCGAAGCTGCTCGATGTTCTTTGTGTGCTGGCTGACCGCTTCCTGGTACGGCTTCAGTCGCTCGAGCACGCGAGCGTAGTTGCGCTCGTCGCCGTCGCGAGTTCCTTCCTGCTCGGTCAGCTTCTGCCGGGCATCGGCGAGTAGTTGCTGCTCGTTTTGAAGCTCTGACTCGAGAATCCTGCGGCGGTTCTCGTTGCGCGCCCAAGCAGGGTCCGTTACGGCTGAAGATTGCACCGCGCGCGTGGGGACCTGGGCAGGAACGACGGACACTTCCTTGCTCACCAATGTGCAGTTCTTGCCCACCGTGTCGCGTTTGACATTGGTGTAAGTCGGACGCCCGCTCGCATCGGGGCACTTGTACACTTCGCTCTGAGCGCGGCCCCAGGGCGCCACCAACGCGAGAAAAACCCAGCCGATCAATCGCTTGTTCAGTGCCATCACCCCCCCGGACCCTAGTGGGAGCTTTAAGTGTAGGCCAAAACAACCCTGATTTCAAATGAAAAAAGGACGAAACACCCGACTTCGGGTACTCCGTCCTCCCCTATTTGGATTGGAATCCCGGCCCGGCCCCATGGGGCCCTTGGGTTTGCGCCTTTTACGAGCTGTAGTACATGTCGAACTCGACCGGGTGGGTCGTCATGCGAAAGCGCGTGAGTTCCTCATGCTTCAGGGAACAGTAGGCGTCAAGCATGTCGTCGGAGAACACCCCGCCCTTGGTCAGAAAGTCGCGGTCCTTGTTGAGGCATTCCAGGGCCATTTCGAGTGACGAGCACACCTGCTGGATCTTTTTTGCCTGGGCCGGCGGCAAGTCGTACATGTTTTTGTCGATCGGGTCGCCAGGGTGAATCTTGTTCTGCACTCCGTCCAGTCCGGCCATCAGCATCGCCGCAAAAGCGAGATAAGAATTGGTCGTCGGGTCCGGAAAGCGCACTTCTACCCGGCGCGCCTTGGGGTTGGTGACGAGCGGGATGCGGCAGGCGGCGGAACGGTTGCGCGACGAGTAAGCGAGGTT
>Ga0209238_1000950_pt1 | contig 10971 bp, 8 predicted proteins | sample GraSoi013_1_20cm_FD_185823 | JGI IMG/M metagenome (GOLD analysis project Ga0209238, IMG submission 185823) | Grasslands soil microbial communities from the Angelo Coastal Reserve, California, USA - Sample 10_02_2013_1_20cm (SPAdes) (version 2) | ecosystem: Environmental > Terrestrial > Soil >...
TCTTTGGCGGCGGTCATACTGTAGCGGAATATGTAAGTGGCGCGCGCCGGTTCACGCACCGAACAGTTGTGCAGTGAAGTCGAAACCCTCTCGTCCGAGCACCTTGCGCGACCATCGGAACCTGGCCTAGTACCAGTATTTTGACATCATTGAAACAGTGACAACTAACTAAATGTCAAAAACTTGCGCCTAAATATCCCCCCCTTATGGCCGGATAGACTAACTGTTTGGCCGGATAGACTAACTGTTTTGTCTTGACCTCAGCTTCTCCCGTAGTGCATCCTGCGCAGGCCTTCAGAGTTGTTCCCGGTCGCATCGCCTAGCCCCTCAGCCCCAGTTATTTGATTTTGATCTAGTAAAAGCAGCTTATTCGGAGGCATAAATTCGTGACGCTAACATTAGCTCCGCCACCAGAAACTCCCATTGAACCCGTCATCGAATTGTTGCATGGCGTCAGGATCACAGATCCATATCGGTGGTTGGAAGACCAGAATTCATCGAGGACGCAGGAGTGGGTAGAAGAGCAAACCGCGTACACTCAAGCCTATCTGAAGGCGCTTCCGTACAGGGAACGGATTAAGCGGCGAGTCACAGAGCTCTTGGACATCGAGGCTGTCTCCAATATTTGGAAAGTAGGCGGCAAATATTTCTACCTCAAGCGTTGGCGTCACCAGGAGCAACCTTCCATCGTGATGAGGGAGGATGGTTCGGAAGAAGAGATCGTTTTGATCGACCCCGCAAAAAGATGGGAAGGAACGGCGGCGGTAACAATCCTTGCTGTCTCTCGGGACGGAAAAAGGGTTGCATATAGTGTCCGAAACAATGGGGCGGATATCCACGCCGTTGAGTTCTTTGATGTACAGCAGAGGGAAGTTCTGCCAGACCAGTTGCCCGCTGGATATTATGGCGGCCTAGCTTTTTCTTTCTCCGGTACAGGAATCTATTACATATACGTTCCAGCCGAAAAGGCCGGCACCTCGCAACGTAGTGTCTTGTGGCATGCATTCGGCACAGACGTCCAAAAAGACGCGGAGATTTTTTCTGTGGGGGGAGATCCCGCTCCCCAACTCTTGATGTTTGGCTTGGCCGATGAACGGCGGTTGTGCTACCTGGTGAAATGGTTTGATGATTCTCACGCCGCGGATCTCTACATCCACAATTTGGCAGAGCTTGAGCCCCCGAAAAAGATTGTTGAGCGGATTGAAGCGCAATTTCATCCCTATCCCTATTCCTTCGGGAACCGGCTGATTGCGATGACAGACTCTAGAGCACCAAATTATCGGATCGTTGCGCTCGATCTGGACAAATCTCCTGAAGAGAACTGGCAGGAATTGGTACCCGAATGTCATCGGCGCATCTACGGATTCTCGATCACTGGGGGTTTGATGTTTGTGCTGTACGTCGAGAATGGCAACACGACTGTGGAGATTTATGATCTGGACGGCCAGAAACGGGGAATTCTTCCTTGCCCTTCCGAAGGTACCCTCCAGTTCGCTTCATGGCAGCCAGAAGGAGATACCTTGCTGTACCGATTCACTTCGTTCTCTCATCCTCCGGAGATTCGGGCTTACCATACGAGAACCGGTGAGTCCGAATTGTGGACCCAGAGTCGAGTCAACTTTCAGTCTTCTTCAATCGATGTCACCCGCGTTAGCTATCCGTCACGAGACGGCACTCAGATTCCAATATATTTGGTTTCGCAAAAAGAAAAGGCAAGCGGGGAAAAGGTGCCGCGTCCGACCTTCCTCGTTGGGTATGGTGGTTTCGGCCACATCCAGACGCCGCAATTCGCGGCATATTCTGCGTTCTTGATTGAGTGTGGTTTCATGTTCGCCGTCGCAAACCTCCGGGGCGGAGCGGAATTTGGCGAGGAGTGGCACCTGGCGGGCAAACGTCACAATCGGCAAAACGCGATTGACGATTTCATAGCTGCTGGAGAGTGGTTGATAGAAAATGAGTACACAATCCCCGGGAAACTTGCCGTTGGTGGGGGATCGAACGGGGGACTGCTCGTTGGCGCAGCTCTGACACAACGCCCGGATTTGTTTCGGGCAGTCATTTGTTTGGGGCCGCTGTTGGATATGTTTCGGTATCACAAATACATGCCTGACGGCGCGAACCACTGGATCGACGAGTACGGTTCAGCTGACGATGAGAACGATTTCCTTTCTCTGAGATCTTATTCGCCCTACCATCGCGTGCAAGACGGTGCTCCTTATCCCGCCGTGCTATTGATCACAGGGGACGCTGACACACGCTGCCACCCCATGCATGCGCGCAAAATGACTGCGAGGCTGCAGGCGGCAACGACTTCCCAACATCCTATTCTCTTAGATAACAAGCGCGAGTGGGGCCATGTCCCGATGCAGCCGTTATCAGTGCGTATTGAATCTCTTACCGACAGACTCGCGTTTCTTTGCGAAGAGTTGGGAGTTAGCGTCTAAAGCTGAGGTTCTGCCATGCGATTACTTTTCTGGAAAACATTCGTAGGTCTACTCGCGTACGACGCGCTTCTGTTTGGACGCAGCTTTTCTCGCTTACACCGCACCGTTCAACGTTGGCCGATCGCGCGCAAGAGCAACACGAGTGCCGCAACTGTAGACTTGGTTTGCGATGCGATAAATCACGCGCTCATCTGGTATCCGAAGCGGGTCTTGTGCCTGCAACGAGCATCAGTGACCACATGCCTTCTGCGAAGTCAAGGCGTCCTCGCGCAACTCGTGCTAGGCGCGCAGAGGACCCCCTTTAAGGCACATGCCTGGGTGGAAGTGGACGGTCACCCCGTCAACGAATACGGTGATGTTCAGGCTACGTATGGCGTCTGGGAACGGTGTTAGGAGGAGACTGCGCGATGAGCGTACAAGCGGGATTGTGGTTCTTTGACGGAAGGCCTGTAGACGAAGCTTTTCTGTCCCGTGTGGGTGATACAGTCGCTGAATACGGCCCCGATGGCTGCGTCCAGCAAGTTATGGGACCCATCGGCATGACTTACCGCCCATTTCACACAACTGCGGAGTCCAAACTCCAGAGCCAGCCTTACGTCTCGCGTCGCGGCAACGTGTTCATGTGGGACGGCAGACTTGACAATCGTGAAGAACTCAGTCTTGAACTAAGCGAAGGATTGAGAGCACAGTCCGATGTCGAAATCGTGGCCGCAGCATACGACCGATGGGGCAGCGACTGTTTCTCTAGACTCCTCGGCGATTGGGCAGTAACGGCATGGGACTCGCAGGAAAAACATCTGCTGCTTGCCAGGGATTATTCAGGCATCCGGCATCTGTTCTACCTGGTTGACCAGCAAAGGGTTTTCTGGTGCTCACACCTGGCAGCATTGGTTCAGCTCGCGGGTACGAGATTTACCCTGTGTGACGAGTATGTCGCTGGCTATCTCATCAGGCATGCCGCCGCAAACCTTACTCCTTACAGAGAGATCCTCTCCGTTCCTCCAGCAAACTTTGTGAAGATTCGAAACGGGAGAGCAACAACTCATCCTGCATGCGTCTTCCGTCCCCAAACTAGAATTCAATACAAAACCGATGCGGAATATGAAGAACATTTTCGAACCCTGTTTCGGCAAGCGGTCCGTCGACGTCTGCGCTCAGACTCTCCGGTCCTCGCGGAACTGAGCGGCGGTTATGACTCTTCATCGGTAGTGTGCATGGCTGACGACATTCTCGCACGCGATACCTCCCCCACCCCGCGGCTGGACACCTTGTCTTTCCACGATTCGACCGAGGCGGGGATGGATGATCACCTCTATTTCACCAAGGTGGAGGAACAGCGTGGTCAAAGAGGGTTCCACTTCGATCTGGGTGGAGCGTCCAGATCTCCACTACGCTTTGATTACTCTGAATTCGCCATCACTCCGAGTAGTCAGGATCGATCGGATGCAAAGTGTGAAGAGCGCAGGATCCTTGAGGAAGGCGGGTATCGCGTTGTCCTTACTGGCACGGGCGGGGACGAATTCGCCGGAGGCGCGGCGGATCCCAAGGTCATGAAGCACCCTTGGATGCGCCTCTGCTACCGGGTATGGACACAACTTCTTCCCCCATCGCTTCGGGCGAAAATCACGCGGGAGGCCAAGCTTGAATCTTCTTTCGAGCCGGACTTCGCGCGGCGGTACAAGTTGCGTCAGCTCCAATTAGGATTATTAGGAAAAAACGATTTCAAACTTCCAAGCCAGAGAGACGCTGTCGTGACAGTGCGCGCGCTTGCAAATCAGATGTCCGACCGGCAGCCGTGGGTTCAAGATATTCGGTATCCATTTCTCGACCGCAATCTAGTGGAGTTCTTGACCTCTATTCCGCAGAGTCAATTGCTGAGGCCAGGCCAGTGGCGGTCTCTCATGCGGCGCGCTCTCGCTGGCATTGTGCCGCGCGAGGTCCTGACACGCAAGACTAAAGGCGCCGCAGGCGGATGCTACATTCGTCTGATTGATCACCAGTGGGAGCAAATCGAAAAATTGTTCCAGTCGCCGCTGACGGAGCGTTTCGGTTATTTCGATGCCCCGCGTTTTCGGCGATCCTTGTTTCAGGTAAAAAACGGAAATATCACTTCTCGCTGGGTGCAATTGGTGAAGGGAGTCCAGCTGGAATACTGGCTGCAAGATGTCACGCGGCGCGGAATTGTTGCCGTTCCGTCGGAGAACATTTCTTCTGGGAGAATGGATTTAGCCCAGTCCAGGGCCTAACGCTTGCTGAATGTTCGGGCTCTGAAAACCGCCGATGTCAATCTGGAATACGAACCACAGGCGGCCAATAGTTTCCATGAGGCGCTACTTCGGTAGTTGAAGTAGTTAAGCCGAAGGAATAAAGGAGGTGAACTCAATGTACGTCAAGCCACAGATTGCAGTACTCGGTGATGCGAGCGAAGTGATCAAGGGCTTCAAGACGGGCGGACCGGTGGAGGTTCTCAATCCAACGCAGCCGCACATCGTCGGCCCTGCTCCAGACGCCGAACTCGATGCATAACAAGAAGCGTAAGATCCTCCTCTCGGCCCGCCGGCGGCCGGGAGGGGGTTTAAGAAACGAATCTAGAATTCGTTTCCACTGGTTTCTTACTGAAACCAAGTTCACAGCGAAAGGAGGTGGATACCATGACGTACACAACACCGCAAATCGCGTTGCTCGGTGATGCGACCAACGTGATCAAGGGCTTCAAAACTGGCGGACCGGTGGAGGTTCTCAACCCCACCATGCCCCACATCGTCGGCCCTTCTCCAGACGCCGAAATCGATGAATAGCAGCAAACTCTAGGGACCTCCTCTCAGCTCGTCGGCGGCCGAGAGGAAGTCCATATAATATCCACTCCCCAAATTCGTGTCCATAGGCACTACAAAAAAAAAGGAGGAGTTATGATGTACACCAAACCTGAGATCATTTTACTTGGTGACGCAACGAATCTTATCCGCGGACCCAAGGGTCCTGCTCCCCTCGAACCAACCACCTTCGTGCCGGAGTGGCCCGCTCCTGGTGCCGATTTGGATGACTAAGCGCCAGACATTTCTCTAGCGCGGCTTGCAAAATCCATGAACCGCGCCCCGATGGGCGATTCCCCCCTGTCTACTCCTTACCGCCCGACTGACGTTTTTCTCCGAGCTTCTCATCTCTAGCGGTCGCAAGTTTTTCTCGCATTTGCTTCCAGCGCGCGTACTGCTCGGATTTGGCTGGATCAGAGTCTTGATCTCCAAGGAGCCAAAAATTAAACCAGTCAAAATGGTGTGTCATCGAGTTGTATCGATTCAGCGGGCGCTCGAACACGTGTTGGTCGTCAGAATAAATGTATAATTCCGCTTGGCCACCGTAAGCGAGGATAGCGTTGCGCATCTGGAGTCCGTTAGGGTTTTTTGCCGTGTACTCCATCAAGAGAGGGACGCGCAGTTGATCGGCGTTCAGCAAGGGCGCGACCTCTTTCCAGCGCGGCCAATATTGTCCGTAAGGACCGCCCCCGTAAAAACTTCTTTCCTGCTTGCTGATCACATCGCCACCCCACCAATAAACCCACGGATTATGGTTTCCTCCTTCGCCGGAGGCCGCGGCCTGGAACCAGTCTGGATGGTGCGTAACGATGTAATCAGTCCAAAATGATCCAAAGCTCCACCCCATTATGCCCATACGCTTGGAGTCAACAATGCCCCGCCCGATCAACAGATCTACGGCAGACCGTATGGCCGATGCCATGCCGTCCGCCTCTGCAGCTCTTGCCTCTCCAAAGTCCCCCTCTTTGTAAATGAAAGTGTTCTTGGGAACGTTCATTATCAGGACAGCGTATCCATGACCTGCGAAAGCCTGCGCGGGATAATTCAATAACGGGGTCTTGGCAATGAAACGCTTTTCGGAATACTGGTTATAGAGAATCACAACCAGCGGATACCGCTTCCCAGGTACGTACTCGGCGGGCAGGATCAGGCCGGCGTCCGGCCCTCCGCCTTCACTCCCTTCCTTGGACAAAGTTAGAGTGCTGACATCTCCCAGTTCGATCTGGTCGTATTCTGGGTTGAGGTGGGTAAGGACAACCGGCTTCCCGGTAGGAGTTCCACCGTTGAGGACGACGGTAACAAGGTCGGGTGGAAGCATTGACGCTTCTCGCACGCACACCGCGCGTTTCTTCTGCATGTCAACCGAGCAATCATGGAGCAGATCGCCTGTCTGTTTCTCGACGGCAGTTGCGACTGCATCGGCCGAGTTCAGGACGTCACCGGCAGCCTTATCTTCTACTTTCAAGCTGTGATTCGAAAGTCTATAGACGTAGGCTTGCCTGGCTTCATATCGGGACATATTGGGGCGTAATTCGCCTTGAGATAAAAACAACAAAGATTGCCCGTCGTCGCTCCATTGCAAGTAGATACTCTCGCCCAGATTTGCGCTCAGGGTTTCGACCGCGCCAGTAGCTAAATCCAGTAGAGACAAGCCATGGTGCTGGTATTCCTCCGAATTTTGGTAGAGCACAGCTATCTTTTTCCCGTCAGGCGAGACTTGAAACTCCGGTATCGGCGCTCCAGGAACGGGAGGAATAAACATCCTGGTTTGCCAAAGCTTGCGCGCCCGCTGCGCGGCCAAATCAGAGGACCACAATTCATACGGAACGGGAACTAGCTTAGGGTCACCTATCTGAAAGTAAGGTTCTCCCTTGTAAAGCATGCCACCATTTGTCTTCTCTTGAAACTCAAGTGTTTCGGCCTCCGGGTCAGTAACCGCATAGATGACAGTCTTTCCGTCGGGTGTGAACTGGTAAGGATCGCTGGGACTTCCGAATTCAGCGGTGTGGACAAAATCTTCCTTAAGCTTGGTTAACTGCGATGGCTGTCCTCCGCCCGAGGATACTCGCCAAATCTGTCTGCCGCTTTCGGTTTCCGCGATAAAGAACAGCCAGCTTGCGTCGCGGCTCCATCGCACGGAGTTGATGTGGATGGCCTCAGCCAATTGTCGCCCTGGACCGGCGAGTGTGGCATCGCTAGCGCAGAGTATGGCATGGTCCTGATTTTTCTCTGCAAGCGCTTGCGTCACAACATACGCCACGCGGGCCCCGTCAGGAGAAATTCGCACTTCCGACGGCTTTCGCAGAGCGAGTGTTTCAGAGATTGTGAGAGGGTGACGCACCACTGCCGGATGGGGGGAATCAACCGGCAGCGCTGCGGCTAGTACACCTTGCATTGCTGATGACGACACTAGCAAAGCGAGCCAGCCACTCTTACTGGGCACCACCCGTTTCATTGGCCTCAAAGTTCTTTCGCCCCTTTTCGACCTCAGAACAGCAACTTCAATGCAAATTGAACAGACCGCGGTCCGCCGATTTGGAAGATGGAAGTAAATCCTCCTGCACCAGCAACGGGACTGCTCAAGCTTCTGCCCAACATTTGTGTGGACTGCCCAAATTGAGGGCTTGGAGGAATTCCAAAGGTAGTAAGGCCGTCAAACGCGTTGTTCGGGCTTGCAAAATTCGGATGGTTCAGGATATTGAAAAATTCCGACCGGAATTGCAGTCGCGTGGATTCCTTGCCATGAATGTGGAACTCGCGGCGAATGGCAAAATCCCATTGGGAAGCGCCAAAACCGCGGAGCGCGTTTCGCCCCAGGTTGCCTTGGCGGGTCGGTATAAACGTGTTCGGATCAAATGGGGGGTCCTGAAAAGCAGCCGGATTTAATCCCCTTCCACCGGGACATGCCGTCAGTCCTGCCGGGGCGGGCTGGATTGTTTGGCACTGCGTTACATATAACGGCTGACCGGGAACTACGTCTGGCCGAATATTCACTAGACTGAAGGCCGAGCCCAACACCCCGAAAAAGGATTGATCGGAAACATCCACCGGAGGGGCTGACCGCACTTGGAAGATGTTGTCCAGGGACCAGTGTGCCAAAGCTTTGTGGACCACGGATTTCCGCGGCCCGGGTGACGGCAGCTCGTATGCCAGGGCCATGGTCAAAGAATGACGGATGTCGAAGTCGGAGGGACCTCGGTTTCCATTTGAACTTACTCCCCTCGCAAAACCGTTTGAACTCGACCCGCCCGACCCGCTGGACGCATCGTCAATCGAATGAGAGAAGGTATAGGACACCAGAGCCTGCAAACCGTGGCTCATGCGGCGTTGAAATTGAGTCTGCAAGGAATGATAGTCCGAGGTGGCGCCGTTTCGCTCAAGCTGCACCGCAAAAATGTTGGGATTGGGGAACAGTACGAATTCCTGTTGTAAGAGTTCCCGCCCGACTTGGCCTACGTAGGCGAGCGAGAGTGCCTGTTGTTTGCCCAGCGATTGCTCCAGAGTGGCGTTCCACTGGTACGAGCGCGGCTGCTTCAATTGCGGATCTACCGCCACGAAAAATCCCCCGACATTTGCCAGGCTCGTCTTGGTAATCGCTGGCGGGTCGTACGGAAAACCAGGTGTGATGGTTTCATTCACCCCATAAGGGTATGCTCCGTTTGTCAAGGCATCCCCCGCCTCGGTGGACATCAAGTCGTAGAAAATGCCAAAGCCTCCGCGCAAAACGGTCTCCCAACCGGAAGCTGTCCGCAACTGGTACGCCGCACCCACGCGCGGGGCAAAGCCGGTGTACCGCGTTTGGTAGATCGGCGCTCCGGCTGGAGCCAGGTCCAGCGTAGCGAGGTCATTGAAATTTATGACGGATGGCAACGCCGGACCATCAATCGTCGTGGGCGTAAAATCCATATCCCATCGCAACCCGTAGGTCAGTGCAAAACGTGGCTTAACCCGGAATGTGTCCTGAGCAAACAGCCCAAGGTTTCGGAAAGCTATACTTGATTTCAGAGAAGTGGTGAGATTGGTCGCTAAAGGCGTCCCGTTGTCGGCGTTGATCATTCCACTGAACTCCGGACTTAGACCATAGCTCAGCGGTCCGTACCCTGGCGAAAGCCGGCGGAAATCCACGCCAAATTTGAGGCTGTGCAACCCCTTCTGCAACCATACGTTATCCACCACATTAAATTGACGCTGCAAGTTGTCCGCCCCTTGGCCCACCAGCCATGTGGAATTCTGCACCAGGGGGCTGCCAATAACCTCGTAAGAGAAGTGCGCATTGGCGCTGGTAAAAGGTGAAGGAAAGAGTATGGAATCTGGAGGAACGACTGCACCTCCGAAAGTGTCCAATTGATTCGAGAATTTCCCAACGACTCGGCTGTAGTTGAACCTGAACTCATTGCCAATAGCTGGAGTAATTGACCACGTGGCGCCAGCGGTGGCGGTTTGCGTATTGATTTCCGACAGAAAAAGTGTGTTTAGCGAGTCGCCCCCCCCGGCCCTTTGCTTAGAAACGGACGGTGCATAATTGTACCGTCCGAAGATCTTCAACCGGCTTCCTAGATTGTGATCGATCCTTACACTACCGGCGTCCAGTGACGTTGGATTTGAGAAGCTTTTGTTGAACGTTGCGACTCCGGAGGGTTTCTGCCCAGATGCGGGACAGGTTGAGTCAGTGGCAGGATCGCAAGCCACCAAGATCTCAGGGCCGTTTGGAAGGGGATAGGCGTTCAGGAAGGGCTGCAATGCGGCCGAGGCATTCTGTCTGCTATCGGCCGCGGGAACGTTCGATGATGCGAACTGCGGCAGCCGCATCCTCTGCCCCTCGTAAGAGACGAAAAAAAACGTTCGATCCTTGACGAGCGGCCCGCCAAACACCCCGCCAAAGTCGTTGATTCTCTCTTCCGCTTTGGCCGCTCCAACGCGGTCGGCAAACCAGTCGTTCGCGTCCAGTTTGTCATTCCTCAAGAATTCAAAAGCCGTGCCGTGAAATTGATTGGTTCCAGAGCGGGTCGCAATGGAAACCTGAGCCCCCGGTGTGCGTCCGTTTTCGGGAGCGAACGTTGAAGTCTGAATGCGAAATTCCTGCAGTGCGTCCTCGGAAACCAGGTTGTTGGTCCCGCCGGTTACTCCAAAACCCACTGCTGTGCCGGAGGCCGTCTGTCCCAGGCTGGGAAGCGATTGCATCCCGATATTCGCACTAACCCCGTCCACCGTGAAGTAGTTCGCGCTCGTTCGCTGTCCATTCACGCTAAACTGGCCTGGATCGCTTATGTTCGCTGGCGCAACCACCACACCCGGCGATAGCGAAATCAGCGTCTGAAAGCTCCTACCGTTGATCGGCAGATTCTCAACGAATTCACGGTTCACAACCGTGCTCACCACGCCAGATTCTGTGTTCACCAGGGAGACTTCAGCAGCAACGGTTACGCTCTCCGCTACTGACCCAAGCTCTAACTGAAAATTAAGCGAAACAATATCCTGAACGTGTAGATCAAGCCCTTGCTTAACCGCTGTCTTGAATCCCGTTTTCTGAACGACTACGCGGTAGGACGCCGTTGGCATCCCTGTAACGCGGTAGAGCCCTTCTCCGTTTGACTCACCGTAGTATGAGACATTCGTTTCCACATTCGTAGCCTGGATCTTCGCCCCGGCGACCCGGAGGCCGTTCGGATCGGTGACGTAACCCGTTACGGTTGCCAGTACATCTGCCCGTAGCG
>Ga0209238_1000952_pt1 | contig 10965 bp, 9 predicted proteins | sample GraSoi013_1_20cm_FD_185823 | JGI IMG/M metagenome (GOLD analysis project Ga0209238, IMG submission 185823) | Grasslands soil microbial communities from the Angelo Coastal Reserve, California, USA - Sample 10_02_2013_1_20cm (SPAdes) (version 2) | ecosystem: Environmental > Terrestrial > Soil >...
GCTACGCCAACTGCGACCTGCTCGGCTCGATCGCCCCGAAACAGATCGCCTACACGACGGATGCGCTCGGCATCCTCGAGTACCTGCTCTCGGCGGACGACCTGCTCGCCCAACGGGTCACCGGGGACCTGCACCACTTCTCCGAGTATGCCATCGCCTGGTAAGGCTGGCGTGAGCGAACCCCGCCAGGCCGCCGACTTCCTGCATGAGGCACGGGAGCGAGAGCGGGCCGCGTGCCTGCCCGATGCGATCGCGTGTTACGAAGCGGCAGTCGCCGCAGCTGAGCGCGGCGGCGAGCAGACGGTCCTGGCCGAAGCGCTGCGGCGGCTCGCGGTGGTGCAGCGCCATCGCTCCGAGGTCGCTGCGGCGACCGTGCTGTGCCAGCGGAGCTACGAGGTGGCGCGGCAGGCGGGCGACGACCTGCTCGCGGCGGAAGCACTGAACACCCTCGGCGGCCTGTACCTCTCGACCGGCGCACCGGACGACGCGCGCCGGGTGTTCCTCGAGGCCCTCGAGCTCGGTGGATCGAACCGCGAGGTGCGCGCGCGCGTGGAGCAGAATCTGGGTATCCTCGCGAACATCCGGGGCGAGCTCCACGAAGCCATCGCGCGCTACGAGCGGTCGCTCGACGCGTACCGCGACTGCGGTGACGACCACGGATGCGCGCTCGCCTACCACAATCTGGGGATGGTGAGCGCGGACCGGGGATGGCTCAACGCGGCGGACTGCTACTTCCGGGAGAGCCGCGCCCTCGCCGAGCGGGTCGGCGACGTATATCTGCGGGGACTCTGCCTCGTCAATCACGCCGAGCTAGACGTGACGCGCCAGCGCTTCGAGGACGCGCGGCAGAAGGCGGAGGAAGCCCTCGCGGTGTTCGACCAGCTGGGTGCGCAGAGCGCCAAGGCCGAGGCCTATCGGGTAATCGGCATGGTGTACCGTGAGACGGGTCGCATCGTGCTCGCCGAGTCGCGGCTCCGCTCCGCGATCGAACTGGCCGCCACCGCGGGCGCCGTGCTCGGCGAGGCGGAAGCCTCGAGGGAGTTGGCCCTGTTGTATCAAGCCATGGCACGCAACCAGGAAGCGCTCCGGTTGCTCAACACCGCCTCCCGGCTGTTCCAGCGGCTGGACGCCCGGGTGGACCTGATTCACGTGGGTGGGAAACTGGCAGAACTCAAGGAGGCGTACCTGGCGGTGGTACGCGCCTGGGGGCAATCAATCGAATCGAGCGACAGCTACACGTTTGGCCACTGCGAGCGCGTGGCGCGAAACGCCGTCGCGATGGCCCGGGTGCTGGAGCTCGACGACCACGATGAGACGGCGGTCCTCTTGGGTGCCTATGTGCACGACGTAGGCCAGTTGCGCATCCCGCACGAGCTGCTTCGCAAGCCGGGTCCGCTCACGCGCGAGGAGCGCGAGCTGGTGCAGATGCACCCGATCTGGGGGATCGAGCTGCTGGCGAGCGTCGAGTTCCCCTGGGACCTCAAACCCATCATCCGCTCGCACCACGAGCGGTACGACGGGACCGGTTACCCCGACCGCCTCAAGGGCGATGAAATCCCACTCGCCGCGCAGATCGTCGGCATGCTCGACGTCTACGACGCGCTCACGAGCGCCCGGGCGTATCAATCCGCGCGGACGGCGGACCAGGCGCTGGCGGAGCTCACGCGGTACCGGTCCTGGTGGTCCGACCGCGTGTTCGAAGCATTCCTGAAGGCCATCATTCAGCCAGCGGCCGGTCGGTAGCGAATCTGGCCGCGCTCGCCGCGCGTCCCTGCGCAGCGGAGACGATTCCCACCGGCTCAGACCGTCGCGACGCGGGTCCGTCAAGGGACGAGATCCCTTGTGTCGGCTTCGTCTCGGGGCCTAATTACTGACGGAGGCACCACACGCAGGACAGGAGGCAATCCCCGTGAAGATCCGCATTCTCAGACTCGCGCTCGGTGCTGCGTTGTTGCTCCCCCTCGCCGCGCCGGCACAGACTCGTCACGCGAAAGTCAAAATTACGGTGCCCGCGAACGGTGCCACGGTCAGCGGGCCGGTGAAGGTCGTGCTCGTCGCGACCGGGGTGGAGATCGTCCCCGCCACGGTGGAGCGGCCCGGGACGGGACATCATCACCTCTTCGTGGACCACGACCTCACGCCGGTCGACGACACGATTCCCCGCGGCGTGACCGGGATCCTGCATCTCGGCCGGGGGCAGACCGAGTTCGTACTCGACTCCCTCACGCCCGGCCCCCACCGGGTGATCGCCGTCGTGGCGGATTGGAAGCATGTCCCCCTGAAACCGCTCGTGGTCGACACGGTGCGGTTCACGGTCAAGTAGGCGACGCCATGGGTCGCGCCCTGGTGCTCGCGCTCGCGTTCGCGTCCCTGACCAGCGGCGCGAGCGCCCAGGGCAGCGCGAAAGGATGGAGTCCGATGAAGTTCCAGAAGCCGAGCGACGCCGACCTGCGCCGCACGCTCGCACCGCGGCAGTACGAGGTGACCCAGCACGAGGCCACCGAGCCGCCGTTCCATAACGAGTACTGGGACAACCACCGGCCGGGGATCTATGTGGATGTCGTGTCGGGTGAGCCGCTCTTCAGCTCGCTCGACAAGTTCGAGTCCGGCACGGGGTGGCCGAGCTTCACCAAACCGCTCGAGGCGGGCAATGTCCGCGAGCGCGTCGATCGGTCGCTCTTCACGGTGCGCACGGAAATCCGCTCGGCCCACGCCGACTCTCATCTGGGCCACGTGTTCGACGACGGTCCCCCGCCGACGGGATTGCGCTACTGCATGAACTCGGCGGCCCTGCGATTCATTCCGGTCGACCGCCTGGAGGCGGAGGGGTACGGCCGGTATCTCCCGCTGTTCCAGGCGGCGGTGACGAAGGATCCGACGCCGTAGCGTCTAGCGCGTTCGGCTCCGGGCCTGGACTCAGGTCCAGCAGATCCTTCGCGTCGCGCGCGTTCCGCGCGCTCGCTCAGGATGACAGCGCTGGGCGGCTACGGTAAAAAAAGAAGGGGGTGTGGTTTGTCCCCTTCCTCTTTTCGCGGAGCGAGCGAGCCTGTCATCCTGAGCGCCGCAGGCGCGAAGGATCTGCGCGAAGGATCTGTTCACACGCGACCGACCCGCAGCGCCAACGGCCAGCGGACCGTACGGACCGCCGCTGACCCCCAGACGCCTGCCAAAGCGCGGCGGAACGTCGCGAACGGGCCAGGCCCTTCCGCCTGCTCGAGCGCCCACACGGCGGACCAGGTCCCGATGTAGCCGACGAGATCCTCGAGTCGCCAATCGAGCCGGATCTCGAGCGGGGGAGCGTCGAGCTCCGCGAACGGAAACGACAACGAGCGATAGCCGTCGTCCACATGCCGGCGCTCGGGCGGCCAGTACGAGGCCAGGACGTCCCGGTAGAACGGCCGGATGACCGCGTCCAGATCGGCGCCCGCCATGACGACGCCGTAGCTGATCAGGGCGACAATCCCGCCGGGCCTGGTCACTCGCCGCACCTCGGCGTAGTAGGCCGGCAGGTCGAACCAGTGCGCGGCTTGCGCAGCGGTCGCGAGGTCCACCACCCGCGCCGGCAGGCCGCTGACACCGGCCGGAGCGCAGCGGTACTCGACCTTCGGGTGTGGCGCGGCGCGCGCGATCTGTTCGGCGCTCGCGTCGGTCGCGACCACACGGTCGAACGGCCCGGCCAGGAGTACGGACAGCTGGCCCGAGCCGCAGCCCGCGTCCCACGCGAGCCGCGTCTCAGGCGCAAGCCGGGCCAGGAAATCGACGAGCGCGGCAGGGTAAGACGGGCGATGCGCTGCGTAGGCGGCGGCGATCTCCGAAAAATGATCCTCGAAGGACCCCGACCTCGTCACAGCTCCAGCTCCCAGGTCTCCGAGACGAGGTCCTTGCCGAAGCTGTGGTTCTTCTCCTTGCCCACGACGCGGAAGCCCGCCGCCTGGTACAGGCGTCGAGCCGCGCGCAGCTCGCTCTGGGTCCACAGCATGATCTTGCGGTAGCCCGCGGCGCGCGCGAAGCGAACGCACTCATCCACGAGGCGGGTCCCGAGGCCCGACCCACGCGCCTGCGGCTCCACCAGCAGCAGGCGCAGCTGGGCCACGGTCTTCGATCGTTCGACGAGGAACACCGAGCCCACCACCTCGCCGTCCTGCTCCGCGATCCAGCATCGCTCCCGTTTCGCGTTGTAGCGCTGGACGAAGTGCGCCACGATCTCGGCGACGAGCGCTTCGAACTGCTCGTTGTAGCCGTATTCCTGCGCGTACACGGCGCCGTGTCGATGCACCACCCAGCCCAGGTCGCCGGGCTGTAGCGGCCGGAGGTGGTAGGCAGGAGGGCGCTCCGCACGGTCCCCGAGCAGCCGCTCGATGGTCTGCATCGCGCCGACCGCGCGCGCCTGCGCGGCGGGGGATAGGCCGCCGAGCAGGGCGGCCACCTCGTCGTGCGAGCGCGCGTTGAGCGGCGCGAAGACCTTCCGTCCCTGCGCCGTGAGCGACAGGTGACTCTGCCGACCGTCGGCCGGGGAGCGGGTCTTGAGGACGAGCCCGCGCCGCTCGAAGCCGCGCAGGATGCGGCTCAGATAGCCCGCATCGAGCCCCAGATCGCGGCCCAGCGCCGTCGCCGTCGGCCGATCACGCTGGGCGAGCTCGTACAGGACGCGCACCTCCGTCAGCGAGAACGGGCTCTTGTACGCCCCCTCGCGCAGCACGCCGATCTGCCGGGTGTAGAACCGGTTGAAGCGGCGCGCCGCCTCCACCCGCTGCTCCAGCTCGCGCGGCGCCATGCCACCCAATGTCCGCGAGATACTTGACTGTGTCAAGTACTTCCTCTCGCCCCGGCCCTGCTTAGATTCCCCTGACCCTCATGGCCGACGCCCCGACCCGACCCCCCAAGAAGACCATCACGCCCGGTGCCTGGCAGGAGGCGCGGGCGCTCATCTACGCGCACCGCGGCCGCCTGGGGGTGGGACTGGCGCTGATGCTCGTCAACCGGCTCGCCGGCCTGGTCCTGCCCTCGTCCTCCAAGTGGGTGATCGACCGGGTGATCAACCAGCACCACCCCGAGTTGCTGCTGCCGCTCGCCCTCGCCGCCGGCGGCGCCACCCTCGTTCAGGCCATTACCGGATTTGGCCTATCGCAAATTCTCGGCGTGGCGGCGCAGCGCGCCATCACCGACATGCGCCGCACCGTGCAGGCCTACGTCCTGCGCCTGCCGATCAGCTACTTCGACTCGACCAAGAGCGGGATCCTGATCTCGCGTATCATGACCGACGCCGAGGGGATCCGAAACCTGGTCGGCACGGGGCTGGTGCAGCTGGCGGGTGGCCTCATCACGGCCGCGATCGCGCTGGGCGTGCTGTTCTACCTGAACTGGCGGCTCACCCTGATCGCGATCCTGATCCTCGGCTGCTTCGGGGGCGGCATGGCGTACGCGTTCGCCAAGCTGCGGCCGCTGTTCCGCGATCGCGGCAAGCTCAACGCGGACGTGACGGGGCGGCTGGGCGAGACGCTTGGCGGCATCCGCATCGTCAAGGCGTATCGCGCGGAGCGCAGCGAGCGGCTCGTGTTCACCCGCGGGGCCAATACGCTGTTCCGCAACATCGCCACGACCATGACGGGGATCTCGGCCGTCGGCGCCTTCGCCACCATCATCATCGGGGCGATCGGCATCCTCATGATCCTCGAGGGCGGGCACGCTATCCTGTCGAACCAGATGACGCTGGGCGATTTCTTCATGTACGGCGTCTTCATCGGTCTCGTGGCCCTGCCGCTCATCAACATCGCCTCGATCGGCACGCAAATCACGGAGGCGTTCGCCGGACTGGACCGGATCCGCGAGATCCGCCGGCTGGTCACCGAGGACGCCGAGGACGGGGCGCGGGCCCCGCTCGCCGACGTGGCCGGGGACATCGCCTTCGAGAACGTGAGCTTCGAGTACGTGCCCGGCGCCGAAGTCCTGAAGCGCATCTCGTTCCGCGCGGCGGCGGGCTCCACGACGGCCCTGGTCGGCTCCTCCGGGGCGGGTAAGAGCACGCTGATCAATCTCGTCCTCACCTTCAACCGCCCGAAAGCCGGGCGCATCCTGGTGGACGGTCGCGATCTCGCCACCTTGCGGCTGGCCGACTACCGCCGGCAGCTCGGCGTCGTGCTGCAGGACAACTTCCTGTTCGACGGCACGATCGCGGAGAACATCGCATTCGCCCGGCCGCACGCGACCCGCGAGGACGTCGAAGAGGCGGCGCGGATCGCTCACTGCGACGAGTTCGTGCGTCGCTTCGAGAAGGGCTACGACACCGTCGTGGGTGAGCGGGGCGTGAAGCTCTCCGGCGGCGAGCGCCAGCGGGTCTCGATTGCGCGGGCGATCCTCGCCGATCCGCGCATCTTGATTCTCGACGAGGCCACGTCCAGCCTCGACTCCGAGAGCGAGGCGGCCATCCAGGACGGGTTGCGCACGCTGCGGCGCGGCCGGACCACGTTCGTCATCGCCCATCGCCTTTCGACCATTCGCAGCGCCGACCAGATCCTCGTGATGGAGCGGGGTGAGATTGTCGAGCGCGGCACGCACGCCGAGCTGCTCGCGAAGCACGGCCGGTACCGCCAGTTGTACGACAAGCAGTACCGGTTCGAGCAGGACCTGTTCGTGAACCCCGGGGAGGACTTCACCCCCGAGCCGGAAGCGCCGGTGACGGCGCCCCCGCTCACCCCACCGGCCCGCCTCTAGCTTCTGCGCCTGGAGGGCTCTACACTAGCGCATGCCATTGATCGACACGAATCACCAGCGCGCGGCGCTGCTCGTCTTGCTGCTGGGCCTCGGGCTGGTCATCGCGCTCACCCCCTACGCCACGGGGCTCATCGGCATCCCGGTGTTGTACGCCGTGTTCGCCCCGGTGCACGAGTGGCTGTCGCTGCGGGCCCGACCCAAGGTCGCCGCGAGCCTGGTAGTCGTGCTCGCGCTGTTCCTCATCGTGGTCCCCGGTGTGTCGTTCGCCGGGCTCATCGTCAATCAGGCGCAACAGATCACCGGGAGCGTCGTGAAGAACCCGATCCTAGGCCGGATCGCGCAGCTCGAACTCGGTGGGGTCGATATCGGACCTCGGATCGCCGACCTCGGCGCGAAGATCGTCGGGTGGCTCGGCTCCTCGGCCTTCGGGCTGATTGGCACCGCGACGCGCCTCGCGCTCAACCTCACCATTTCGCTGTTCGGCTTGTTCTACCTGTTGCTGCGTCCCGGCGAGACCTGGGAGGCCGTCCGGCCGTACATCCCGTTCTCCGCCAAGAACACGGAGAAGTTGCGCCAGCGGTTCCGGGACGTGACCACGTCGACCATCATCGGCACCGGTCTCACCGCCGCGGCCCAGGGTGCCATCCTGGGACTGGCGTTCTGGATCGTCGGCCTGCCCAACGCGCTGTTCTGGGGCGTCGTCACGATGGTGTTCGGTATCCTGCCGATCGTCGGCAGCGGACTCGTCTGGGTGCCGGCGGCCATCGCGCTGCTCATCGGCAACCGTCCGGGCCCCGCCGCGCTCATCACACTGGTCGGCCTCTTCGTGGGGAATGTCGACTACATCCTGCGACCGATGGTGTTCCGCCGCTGGGCGAACATTCACCCCCTCATCACCCTCGTCGGTGCGCTCGCCGGCGTACCGTATTTCGGGATCCTGGGACTGCTGATCGGGCCTCTGGCGCTCAGCTACTTCTTCGAACTCGTGAAGATGTATAGGGAAGAGTACCTGAGCACCTAGACGCACAGACGCACAGGGGTAAACAGGTCTTGGAGAACAGAGTGATCGCTCCGGAGATCTGTCGCGCTCCCGCGACACCCATTCCCCTCCGCCGACCGGAAACCTCCGGAACCCGCCCGGTGTAGGTACGAACAACTTCGTACTTTACGAACAACTTCCTACTTAATGAGGTCCGAATGCGGAAGCGTGCTCCGACGAACGCCACGGCGCCGGAGCTCGATCAGATCCGCCGGCTGCTTCACACGAAGAAGGGAGCACGTACATGATCATGACGCAGGCGCTGGGCTGGGCCCTCGTGGACTCGCTGTGGCAGGACGCGCTCGCCGCCGCGGGGCTCGCCGCCCTCCTCGCCCTGGTCCCGGTGCGGGCGGCCCGCATCCGTTACGCGTTCGCCACGCTCACCCTGGCGTTGATGCTCGCCCTCCCCCTCGCCACCGCGGTGCGGCTGAGCGGGACGTCGCCCCAAATCAGCGACGTGGTGACTGCCACATCCCCGGTCACCCCGACCGCGCCGGTTGCCGACCGGATCCGCGCGGCCCTCGAGCCCGCATTGCCGTGGGCGGTGCTCGTGTGGTTCGGAGGCGTGGTGGCGCTGTCGCTGCGGCTCGCGTCGGGATGGCTGGTGACGCGCCAGCTCGGTAGGGTGGGGACGTCGTCCGTTCCCGACGCTTGCCGCGAGGCGGTGGCGCGGCTGGCGGCGCGGCTCCGCATCCGTCGGCCCTTGCGCGTGCTCGAGTCGGCCGTCGTGCAAGTGCCCGCCGTCATCGGGTGGCTGCGCCCGGTGATCCTCCTTCCGGCGAGCGCGCTGACGGGACTCACCCCGCTGCAGCTCGACGCGCTGCTCGCGCACGAGCTGGCCCACGTGCGGCGATACGACTACCTCGTCAACCTGATCCAGTCGGTAATCGAGACGCTGCTGTTCTACCACCCGGCGGTGTGGTGGGCGTCGCAGCAGGTGCGCGAGGAGCGCGAGCACTGCTGCGACGATCTCGCCGTGGTCGTGTGCGGCGACGCACACTTGTACGCAACGGCGCTGCTCGGCATGGAGCGGCTCCGCGTCGCGACGCCGGGCTTCGCCCTGGCGGCGGCTGGGCGCGGCGGCTCCCTCATGGGTCGGATCCGCCGGCTGGTGGCGCCGGTGCAGACGGAGATCTTCCCCCGCTGGATGGCGGGCGTGATCGCCGTGACCCTCGCGCTCGGCGGCGGCGCCCACTTGGCGACTGGGACGGCGGCCACGGGCGACCGCGGCGGCATGCGAACGGCGACGCTCGATTCCCTGATCGACCGCGTCGAGGCGTTGGGGAACCCGGCTGCGCGACACGAGGCGGTGAAGACCCTCGGCAGCCGCCGGGACCCGCGGATGGTGCCGCCGCTCTTGGCGATCGCTCAACACGACGGCGACGAGGAGGTCCAGGACGAGGCGGTCAAGGCCCTGGGCAAGGTGCGGGGCGGCGCCGGCGTGGGCGCCCTCCTCGACATCGCCCGCACTCACCCGAACCCGGACGTCCGCCGCAAGGCCGTCAAGGCGGTCGGTGACGTCGCGCCGCCCGAGGCGGCGCTCGGCGTCCTGGAGCAGCTCGCGCAGCGCGACCCGGACGCCCACGTTCAGCAGGAGGCCGTCGAGGCGCTCGGGCACCTCGGCAGCCCGCAGGCCCTGGCACCGCTGGCGTACTTGGCGCGCGCCCAGCCGAACGCGGAAGTACGAGATGAAGCGGTGGAGCAGTACGCCCGGAGCGCCGCCCCAGAGTCCGCGCTCGTCCTGCTGGTGGACAGACTCGCAAACGACAGCTCGTCCGACGTCCAGGAGGAGGCCGTCGAGCGCCTGGCGGACCTCCCCGACGGGCTCGGGATCCCGGCGCTGCGGGAGGCGGCCCGCTCCCACCCGAGCCGTCACGTGCGGGCCGAGGCGCGACGCCGCCTGGAAGACTACCGCTAGGCGTCACGGGGGCGATCCGGGGGTCAGTCGCATCGGTCCGCTCGGCCGGACGAGGTCGAGCGGATCGACGGTGATGCCCCCATAGGCGGCGAACCAGTGCAGGTGTGACCGCGTCACACGCCCCGAAGACCCGACCCGCCCGATCAGCTGGCCGACGTCGACCGTGTCTCCGGGTACCACGAGCACCCGACTCAGGTGAAAATAGCCGGTCACGAGACCCGCCCCGTGGTCGACGAGCACGGTGGTCCCACTATAGTAGAGATCAGCGACCAAGGCGACGACGCCGCGGTTTGCCGCCCGCACTGGAGCGCCAATCTGCCCGGCGAAGTCAACGCCCCAGTGACGGCTGCGGAGCACCTTGTTGAACACGCGCGCCACGCCGAACACGCTGGTCACCGCGCTAGCACGCGGGCGCACGAACGGGACACGCCAGAGCCGCGGCGTCTCGTGCGCCCGCTGTCTCACCCCCTGCACCAGCTCCTGCTCCAGTCGGATGCGCTCGGTCAGAGAATCGGGCGGCTCTGCAAACTCGGGAGACACGCGAAGCCGCTCGCGTGGGACGCGCCGACGCGCCACCGGCAGCGCTACGATGACCGTATCGCTCGTGCTGTCGGCGTGCTCCATGACGAGGCGCGCCGCGGCGCTGTCCTCGGCCCCGAACGGCACCGCGCCGATCGCTCCGAAGCCGTCCGCGAACCGCTCGAAATGCAGCGGTTCGCCCGCCAGCTCACCGGACACCGCGGTCACGCTGCCGCCGGGGGGCGGATGCACGACCACGCGCACCAACGATCCCTGGAGGGGCAAACGGGGCCACCAGACCACCTGCCGCGCCACGGCGGTTCCCTGCCCGGTCACGGGACCCGGGACCAGGTACAGGGCGAGTGCGACGATGTATCGGAAGGTGGTCGGCATGGGGCAGGATACCCTGCCCCGACCCGTGTGTGCCGGAACGGACGCGAGGCGGACGTCTGGCTGGTGACGCTGCCGTGACGCCGCTGCACGCCGGTCCCAAGGACGCGGGGTTGAAGTCGCGGTAGCCACTCGGTTAGGATTCGGAAGCCAGCAGGTCCCCGTTTTGTCCGGCGTCCCCGGCTCCCTGTAGTCTCGAGCGACTGACCCCCATGAGGCACCCCAATGCGGCTTTCGCTCCGCTTCATTATTCCGCTGTTTCTCGCGCTCGGTGCCCTCGCCTACGCGGTGGTCCCGCTGGTCGACAAGCTCGCCCTGCAGTGGTTCGAGCGGGATCTGGACCTCCGCGCCACGCTCATCGCCAGTACCGTCCAGGAGCCCTTGCGGG
>Ga0209238_1000954_pt1 | contig 10950 bp, 10 predicted proteins | sample GraSoi013_1_20cm_FD_185823 | JGI IMG/M metagenome (GOLD analysis project Ga0209238, IMG submission 185823) | Grasslands soil microbial communities from the Angelo Coastal Reserve, California, USA - Sample 10_02_2013_1_20cm (SPAdes) (version 2) | ecosystem: Environmental > Terrestrial > Soil >...
CCTTTGTGCGCCGTCAGGCCTCCGATGTTCACGATCGCCCCGCCGCGCACGCGGATGAGATGCGGCAGGCAGGATTGGGTGCACAGGAACGCGCCGTCGAGCACGGTCGAGATCACGCGGCGCCATTCCTCGAGCTTGATGTCCTCGAAAGGCGTCTCGCTCCTCACGGCGGCATTGTTGACGAGGATGTCCAGGCGTCCGAACTGCTTGACCGTCGCGTCCACCATCTTCGCGACCGCGTCGGGATCGGTCACGTCGGCGAAGTGGAAGGCGGCCGCGCCGCCGTTCGATTTGATCATCGCCACGGTGTTCTTGGCGTCGCCCTGCGAGGTATTGGCGTTCACCATCACCGTCGCGCCGCCCGCGGCGAGCGAACGCGAGATCGCCCGGCCGATGTTCCTCGCGCCGCCGGTGACGAGCGCCACTTTTCCCGTGAGCTCGGTGCCGGCGGTCATTCCAACCTCGTTCATATGCGCAGGCAAGTTATAATTTTCGCCGCTTTTCCCGTCAGCGGACAGGATACGCCATGCCATTCGCAACGATCAACGGCATCAGGATCAACTATCTCATCCAGGGCAAGGGCCCGCATCTGCTGATGTTCGCGCCCGGCGGCTGGCGCTCCGTGATCTCGCGCTGGACCGCCGCCGGCGGCAAGGAAGCGTTCGGGCAGATGGACGGACTCGCGACCCTTTCGCGGCACTTCACCTGCATCGCCTACGATCGCCGCGAATGCGGCCTCTCGGGCGGCCGCGTCGAGCCGCTCAACTGGGATTTGTACGTTCAAGAAGCCAAGGGGCTGCTCGATCTGGCGGGCGTGAAGCAGGCATTCATACTCGGCAGCTGCATGGGCGCATCGCTCGCGCTCGCCTTTGCAGTGCGCGAGCCCGAGGCATGCAAGGGACTGCTGCTTCACTGGCCCGTGGGCGGGTACCTGTGGATGCAGAAGGGCCACGAGTTTTTCCGGCGCCACATGGACTTCGTGCGCGCGAACGGCCTCGCGGCCGTGATCGAGCGCGCGCCGCGAGGCGAGAATTTCTGGCTCGATCCCGAGATCGGGCCCTGGGGATCGCCCGCCGCGGTCTATCCGGAGTTCGCGCGCGAGCTCGCGAGCGAGGACGTGGAGAGGTATCTCGACGCCTGCGCGCGCAGCCGCGACGCGATCTTCAACGACACCATGCCCTCGGGCGCAAGCGGCGAGGAGCTCATGCGCATCCAGATCCCGGCGCTCATCATGTCGGGCGCGGACAGCCGGCACACGCGCTCGGCGTCCTTTGCGCTGAAGGAGCTCATGCCGCAGTCGGAGCTGTGGGAGCTCGTGCCGCCGCAGCAGACCGGGCAGAACACGCTCGAGCAGATTCTGCGGTTCAAGTCGCGCTTCGAGACATCGGCGCAAGCCGCCTGAAGCCGCGGCGGAAATGTTCAAGCGGCTCCCGGGGCTCGCCCGTTTCATTCTCGCGCTGACCGCGATCGATCTCGTCGTATTCGCGGTGTTCCGCGGCGCTTTCTGGGCGGCGTTTCACGAGGCGCTTGCGAGCGCATCCCGGGCGGATTTGCTCAAAGCCCTCTACCTCGGGTTCAAGTTCGACCTGCGGCTCGCGCTGCTCCTCGTCCTGCCGCTCGCGCTCCTCGGCTGGATCGCGCTTTTCGATCCCGCGCGGCGGCGCGCCGCGCGAATCGCCTGGCTCGCTTACCTCGCCGCGGCACAGTGCATCGTGCTGCTGCTCTACTTCGTGGATTTCGGGCACTACGACTGGATGCGGGTGCGCCTCAACGCGACCTTCATCGATCATCTGACGCCGGTGGGGGTGGCGGCGCGCGTGGCCTGGGAGACCTATCCGGTCCTGCCGGGCTTGCTCGGACTGGCGCTCCTCACGGGCGCGTACGCCTGGGCGGCGGGACGCATCGCGAGGCGCACGCTCGCTCCGGCGTCGAATCCGCTGTCGAAGTGGCCGAGGCGGACCGCGATCGCCGCGCTCGCGGCCCTCTACGCTTTCGGCATCTACGGGAAGTGGTCGCGGTATCCGCTGCGCTGGAGCGAGGCGTATTTCTCCCCGAGCGAGGCGGTGGCCGCGCTCGCGCTCAACCCGGTTCTGTTCCTCATGGACACGGCCGAAAATCGTAATCTCCCCTATGACACTGACAAAGTGCGCGAGCACTACGCGTACACGGCTGCGCTGCTGGGAGTCGAAACCCCGGACCCCGGGAAGCTCGGCTTCGCCCGCTACGTCGCACCGCCGAAGTCCGCGATTCAATACAACCTGGTCGTGATCCACCTCGAGTCCTTCGCCGCGTTCGAGTCGGGGACCTTCGGCAACCGCATGAACGGCACGCCGCACTTCGACGCGATCGCGAAAGAGGGGCTGCTGTTTACGAATTTCTTCGTCCCGGAGGTTCCGACGCCGCGATCGGTGTTCGAGATGCTCACCGGCATCCCGGACGTGAACGGCGCCACCACCGCCTCGCGCAATCCGCTGGTGGTGAATCAGCACACCCTGGTGAACGCGCTCGAGGGCTACGAGAAGTATTATTTCCTCGGCGGCAGCGCGACCTGGGGGAACATCCGCGGCCTGTTCACCCACAACATCCCGGGCCTGCACATATTCGAAGAGGGCGACTACGACGCGCCGCAAGTGGACGGCTGGGGCGTGTCCGACGTCGTGCTGTTCGACAAGGCGCACAAGATACTGCGCGAGGAGAAGCGGCCCTTCTTCGCGTTCATCCAGACCGCGGGAAACCACCGGCCGTACGGTATCCCCGACGATCATCCCGGCTTCGAGCTCGCCCAGGTCGATGCGAAGCAGCTCGCGCAGAACGGTTTCGACAGCCTCGCCGCCTTCAACGGCCTGCGCTATCTCGACTTCGCGCTGGGGTCCTTCTTCGAGAAGGCGAGGAAGGACCCGTACTTCGCGAAGACGGTGTTCGTGATGTACGGAGATCACGGCAACCCCTCGACGGTGCAGACGCCCTGGCAGGAGCTGTTGCTCACGGGCTATCACGTGCCTTTCGTGATCTACGCGCCCGGGCTGGTCAAAGGGCGCATCGATTTCACCGCGAGCCTGCCCGACTCGCTGCCGACGGCCTTGAGCCTGATCGGTGTTCCGTATCTCAATACCGCGCTCGGGCGCGATCTGCTCGATCTCGGGCCCGGCGGCCGGCATTTCTCGCTGATCGGGCTGAACGGCGTGCTCGACGACGAGTTCTATTTCCGGCTCGATCCCGGCGGTCCGCGTCTGTTCCGCTACCGCTCGGAGAACGGCGCCCAGGACGTGCACGAGCGCTATCCCGAGAAAGTCGCCGAGCTGCGCCGCCTGCACGAGGCGCTGTACGAGACTTCGAAATACATGCTCCGCCACAATCCTCCCCGGCCTCACGCTCCGATGGAGGTCGGTCGGGAGTGACTGCGCGAGGGCAGAGATGGGCGTCGCTGGCCGCGGTGGCTCTGGCGTTTGCCGGGCTCTACTTCCGGGTGATCACCGCGCTCCCGCCCGGCGGGTTCGCGCCGCCGCCAAGCGCTGCTCGCGCCGCGTCCACGGCGCCGCCGCTCTATGAGGCTCAGCTCCTGCCCAATACCAGCGCCGCATCGGTGCACAGCGCTACCGCCGCGGAAATCTCGGGCGGGCGGCTGAGGGCGTTCTGGTACGGGGGCAGCCGCGAAGGCGCGTCCGATGTCGCCATCTACACCTCGGTCTACTCTCTCCGGCAAAAAGACTGGAGCCCGGAAAGCGTCGTCGTCACCCGCGAATTCGCGCAAAGGCATCTGCGACGCAGCGTGCGCAAACTGGGCAATCCCGTCGTGGGCCGCGACTCGAAGGGACGCCTGTGCCTCTATTTCGTCAGCGTGTCCGTCGGCGGCTGGGCGGGCAGCGCAGTGAACCTGATGGTCTCGGAAGACGAGGGCGAGACCTGGAGTCCGCCGCGGCGCCTGATCGCATCGCCGTTTTTCAATATCAGCACGCTGGTGAAAGGCGCCCCGCTCCTTTTTTCCGGCGGCGCCGTCGGCTTGCCGGTCTACCACGAGCTGCTCGGCAAGTTCGGCGAGCTGCTGCGCCTGGACGCCGAGGGCCGCGCGATCGGGAAAACCCGTCTATCCTGGGGGCAGTCGTCGTTGCAGCCGGTGATCGTGCCGCGATCGGAGACGGAAGCGGTGGGCTTCATGCGTTATGCCGGGGATCCTCCGAATCGGATTCTGATCGTGCGAACCGGGGATGGCGGCGTTCACTGGAGCCGGCCCGAGAAGACGGCGCTGCCGAACCCGAACGCGGCGATCGCAAGCGCCCTGCTTTCCGACGGGGCCTTGCTCCTCGCGTTCAACAACGCCGAGGAAAATCGCGAGGACCTCTCGCTCGCGCTCTCGGCGGATTTCGGACACACGTGGCGCATCGCGCACCGGTTCGAAGGCGCTTCCGGACCGGCGCCTGCGCCGGTCCCGGAATATTCCTACCCGTGGATCGTGCAGGACCGGGACGGCGATGTCCACGTGCTCTACACCTGGGGCCGTTCCCGCATCAAGCACGTGCGTTTTAACCGGGCCTGGCTGGAGGGGAAGCGCTGATGTCCGCAAGCGATGCTTTCGGCCTTTTCGGCAGCGGGCTGCTCGGCCTTGCCGCAGTCGCGACCGCGATCCGGCTGCGGCGCCTGCCGGTGCGCGCCCGCTATGCGGTCATGCTGGCCGCGGCCCTCGCGGTGTTCGTTCCGATCGGCGAGCTCTCGATCGCCGCCTGCGTGCGGGGCGTCACCGGAGACTTGAGCATGTCGACGCTCGTCCTCGCCGGCGCGGCTTGCTTCGCGCAGCTCACCGGGAGGACGCTGATCGGGCTTCGGGATAGGCAGGCGCTTTGTTGGCTCCTCGCGCTCGCCGCCGCGTTCCTGTATCCGTTCGCGCTCGGATGGACGCGGTTCGACCCGTACGCGCTGGGCTATGGATCGATCGCATTTCTCACGGCCCTGTTGGTGATCACCTTGGCTGCGTGGTGGGCGAGACTGCATGTCATCGTGCTCGTCGTGATCGCCGCGGCGCTTGCGTATCTCGTCGGTGCTTACGAATCGCGCAATCTCTGGGATTATCTGATCGACCCGCTCGCGTCTGTCTACGCCTTGGTCCGGCTGCTGCCACCGCGAACCGTTTTACAGCAACCCGCTAATCGATCGCCTTGATTCCCGCCGCTGCGATGATGCGCGCGTATTTCTCGGTTTCGCGCTTGAGAAACACGGCGAACTCCGCCGGCGTGCTCGCGACCACCGTCATGCCGTCCGCCGCGATTCGGTCCTTCATGGCGGGCTGATCGAGGATCCGCGCCACTTCCTCCTGGAGCCTCGCGATCACGCCGCGCGGCGTCGCTCCCTGTACGAACAGCCCATACCAGGTGGTGATCTCGTAGCCCGGCAATCCCGCCTCGTCGATCGTCGGGAGTTCCGGCGTGACCGCCGAGCGCTCTCGGGTCGTCACGCCCAGCGCACGCAGCCTGTCGTCCTTCAGGTAGGGCAGCGCGAGCACCAGGTTCATGTAGTACACCGGCACGCGCCCGGCGAGCACGTCGGCGAGGGCGCCGCCTGACCCTTTGTAGGGAACGTGGGTCATCTTGACGCCCGCCATCGCATCGAACAACTCCGCGCAAAGGTCCGAAAGCGAGCCGTTGCCGGGCGAACCGAAGTTGAGCTCTCCCGGACGCGACCTGGCGAATGCGATCAGCTCCCTGACCGATTTCGCGGGCAGCGACGGATGCACGACCAGCACCATGGGCCCTGAGGCGAGGCTGGAAACCGGCGCGAGGTCGCGCGCTTGATCGTAAGGCAGGTTCCTCATCAGGATCGGGTTCGACACGAAGCCCGATTGGACGAGCAGCATCGTGTGCCCGTCGGGCAACGCTTTCGCCACGAGCGCGGCGCCGATGGTGCCGTTCGCTCCGGCGCGGTTTTCCACCACCACCGGCTGATTGAAACGGTCCTTGAGCTTCTGCGCCAGGGTGCGCGCGACCATGTCCGTGGAGCCGCCGGCCTGAAACGGCACCACGATGCGCAGCGGTCCGCTCGGGTAGGGCTGGGCGGGATTTTGCGCTGCGACGGGCGCCGCAAATAGAGCGAGCGCCCAGAACATTTGCGAAACGCCCGTCACCGACTCACGCCTTCCTGCCCGGGTTTGGCAAGCGCGCCGATCGCCCGCCTGTAGTAAGAAAGATCGAGATACTTTTCCGCTTGCGGCGCGTCAGCTCCGCCCTCGATCTCGGCGCGCAGAGCGAGGAGGTTGCGGAAGCCTTCCATGTCGAACTGCGCGTCCGGCGTGAATCCGCGAGCCGGATCGACGAGCAGCCGGTAGGTGCGCTCCGCGATCTCGCGTGAAACTTTCAGCTTGTCCATGAGAAGCGCCGTGCACTCCGCCCGGTTCTCGGGCCGCCTGACCCAGCGCAGCGACTCGACGTAGGCGGCGATGTAGCGCTCGAGCAGCGCGCCGTTCGATTCGACCCAGGCGCGCAGCGCAAAGGCGCCGTTCGCCTGATAGGGCCCGAGGATGTCTACGGTATTTCCCAGACTTTTCATACCCAGCTGCTCGGCCTGGATGGTAAACGGAAGATTGAGTATCGCAGCGGCGTAGTCCCCGTTCTCGGCCATGGCTTTCAGGCGCAGCTCGCCGCGCCCCACCGGCACCACCGTGTAGTCCGCGCCCTCCCTCAGGCCGTGCTTCTGCAGGATCTTCTTCGCCTGGATGGCGTACGCCGTGTTGGGCGCATCGACCACGAGCTTGCGTCCGCGCAGGTCGGCGAACGAGCGGACGTAGGCCTGGACGAAAAACTCGTTCATGCCGCTGTCGCCGCCGGTGACGATGAGGACGTCGTTCTTCGCCGTTTCGACCATGGCGACGGCGTTGTCCACGGCGGAATGTACGAGGTCGAATTCGCCGGCCGCGAGCCCTTCGCGCTGCCGGGTCGAGTTTTCGGTAAAGGAAAGCTGCAGGGCGAGGCCGTGCCTCGCAAAGATGCCCTTGGCGATGCCCGCGTGCAGGGGGAGCGCCTTGGCGTTCGGGAAGCTGTTGACGCGAACCATAGCCGGATCCGCCGTCGCGGGCGCTGATGCGACCATCGCCAGGACGAGAATCCATCGTTGCATCATTTGCCCTCCTCCGTCGTCGCCGTGGATTTGTCGGAATATGCGGGTTATTCTATTGTTTACTGCGGGAGCGGGCGTCAATCCCGCGGGTCCGATGGGAGAGTTACAACATGCTTGCAGCCGAAAAGGTCAAAGTCTTCTGGCAACCCGGGTGCACGAGCTGCTTGAGAACCAAGGAGTTCCTCACCAAGAGCGGCGTGGACTACGAGTCGATCAACGTGCACGGCAATCCGGCCGGGATGGAGGAGCTGCGCAAGCTCGGCGCGCGCAGCGTCCCGGTGGTGGCGCGCGGCGACAAGTTCGTGTTCGCGCAGGCGCTCGGCGACGTCATCAAGTTCCTCGACCTGAAGGTGCAGATGCAGGAACGGCTGAGCCCCGACGAGCTGGTGAGGAAGCTCGAGCTCGTGCTGCCCGCCGCGTGCCGCTACGTCCGGCAGATCCCGGCGGAGTGGCTCGACAAGCCCTTTCGCAATCGCAACCGGCCGATCCGCGTGCTGTGCCACCACGTGTTCCGGATCGTCGAGGGATTTCTCGAATCGATGCACGACGGCCGCGAACTGACTTACGAGCGGATCATGCAGGAGGCGCCGGCGCTGCGCTCGGGCGAGGACATCGCGCGCTTCGGCGAGAGCGTCCTCGCGCGACTGCAGGCATGGTGGAAAACCTATCCGGACCGCAGCTGCTCGCGCATGATGGACACCTACTTCGGCAAGCATCCCCTGCACGTGGTGCTGGAGCGCACCGCCTGGCATCCGGCGCAGCACACGCGGCAGCTGATGCTGATTCTGGAGACGCTGAACATCAAACCGGATCGCGCCTTGACCGCGGCGGACTTCGCGGGGCTGCCGCTTCCGGACAAGGCCTGGGACGACGAAAAGGAGGCGGCATAGCCGCCGGAGGCGTCAGGCGGCGCCGGCGAAGTTGTCGCCTTCATCGAGCTCGGAAAAGCGCACCGGCAGCACCTCCCGGGTCGCGAGCTTTCCCTCCTCGGATTTCTCCACCAGCACCAGCTGTTGCTTGTCTGGAATCCCGGTGGGGATCACCATCTTGCCGCCGGGCTTCAGTTGCGCAAGCAGCGGCGGCGGAATCAAGTCTGGCGCGGCCGTGACCACGATCTTGTCGAAAGGCGCGTGCTCGCTCCATCCGTAGTAACCGTTGCCGACACCGATCTCGACATTGCGGTAACCGAGGTTTTTGAGCCTTTTCCGGGTGTCGAGAGCGAGTTCCTCGATGAGCTCGATGCTGTAGACCTGATTCACCAGCTCCGAGAGGATCGCGGCCTGATAGCCGACGCCGGCGCCGACCTCCAGCGTCACGTCGCCCGGCTGCAGCTCGAGCAGATCGGTCATCAGCGCTACGATGAAGGGCTGCGAGATGGTCTTGCCGTAGCCGACCGGCAGCGGCGAGTTGAGATAGGCATAGGATTGCAGCTCCAAAGGCACGAATTCGTGGCGGGGGATCTTGCCCATCGCCTCGATCACCTGGGGAGCGAACGCGGACTTGCCGAGCTGAGCCGTCAGGAATACCGCATCGGCCACGATCTCGGCAATCATCTGCTGGCGCATCAGATCATGCTGTCGGTTCTCCATCGCACGATGCTCCACGCGATTGGCTGGGTCGAACCTCGCTTCGATCTTTGGACCGATTCGGAGGATGGAGGTTGCTAAAGTCAGTGTAAGGAGGGCTTCTTGAGAAGATCCTGACGGTCGGCCGAGGCCACGCGAACGCGGGATACGGAGCCCTCGCGCACCAGAGTCATCGGGACTTCGACCCCCGCGGCGCCGGTGCTCCAGATCTTCCGGAACAGGTCGGCAAGCCCGCTGACCCGTCCGCTCGCGACTTCGATCACGATGTCGCCCACCTGTACGCCGGCGCGTTCTGCGGGCCCGCCGCCCGCGAGCCCCGAAACGACGACATGTCCTTTGACTTCCGTCGCATAAAGGCCGAGCCAGGGACGGGCGGGCCGCCGTGCTCGGCCGAGTTTCACCAAGTCCTCGAGGATCGGCTCGAGCAAGTCGATCGGTACGGTCATATTGCCTTGCACGGTGCGGCCGCCCAATTCTTCCTGAACCATCAGCGAGCCGATCCCTAGGAGCCGCCCGCCTACGCTGATCAGCGCGGCGCCGCTCCAATGGGGATGCGCCGGGGTGGTGAAGAGCGCCTCATCCAATACATACTCCCAGTAGCCGGCAAACTCGCGCCTCGCGATGAGCTTGGCCTTGAGCGCATGCTTGCGGCCGCCGTGACCGGCGACGACGACATCGTCGCCGACGCGGCAGGAAGCTGCAGTGCCCCGTGGAAGCGCCGGCGCGGCCAGCTTGCCGAGCGGCTGCACCAATCCGAAGCCGGTCGCCTGATCATAGGCGAGCGGATGACCCGCCACCGCGGCGCCCTTGTTCGTGTTCAGCCAAATGGTCGTCGCTTCGGTGATCAGATAGCCGATGGTCAGCACGAGTCCATCGTCGCGAATGACGACACCGTTGCCGACGCGCTCCGTACCGAGGATCCCGGCGGTAAAGGCGTCCTCCGGGACCTCGGAGCGCACAAGCACCATCGAGTCGAGCGCCGCCTCCAGGTCGAAGCGCAACTCCTCGGCATTGGGCTGCATCTCGGGCGGAAACGCCCAGTTGCTCAGGTCCGCCATGGGATTTCCCGCGAAATCTCGCCCGTCATTCTATGGCAGAGCCCGGCTTCGTGTCAGCTCCAGCGCGATAATTTTCCCGGTACACTCTCCTCGTCGACAACGGCCATGAACATTCCCATCAGCATCGCGATGGCTTCGAATCCAAGGACCTGGCCGATTTTCGACGGCAGGGTCAAGCCGGACGGGATCGCGCTCATACCGAGCGCCGTGCATCCGTCGGAACTCTTCTGGCGGCAGCTGCGCTTTGCCGATTTCGACGTCTCCGAAATGTCGTTTTCCTCGCTGATCATGGCAAAGTCGAAGGGCGACGACCGCTGGGTCGGCGTTCCGATTTTTACGACGAGAAAGTTTTTCCATTCCGAGATCCTGGTGAGACGGGATTCCGGGATCGATCGACCCGGTGACCTGAAGGGGCGGCGTGTCGGGGTTCCCGAATACCAGCAGACCGCGGCGCTGTGGACGCGGGGCGTGCTCGAGCACGAATTCGGCGTGGCGCCGAAGGACATGCAGTTCTGGATGGAGCGCACCCCTTCGCACAGCCACCGCGGCGCGATCGGCTTCTCGCCGCCGCCCGGGGTGACTATCAACCAGATTCCACCGGAGAAGAACATCGGGTCGATGATGGTCTCGGGAGAGCTCGAGGCGGCGATCCATTACATCGTGAATCCCAATCTGGTCGACCGCAGCACCGCCGACCTGTGGAACCACCCGGCCGTCAAGCCGCTCTTTCCCGATCCGCTCGCCGAAGGTATCCGCTACTACCGCAAGACCGGCATCTTTCCCATCAACCACGGAATGGTCATCCGGAAGGAGATCGTTGAAAAGCACCCCTGGGTCGTCTTGAATCTCTACAAAGCGTTCGAGCGCGCCAATGAGATCGCGAACCGGGAGCGCCTGGAGCACGCGGAGTATTACTGCGCTGCGGGGCTGCTGTCGGCAGAAGCGAAAGAGGCGCTGGGCGTGCCGCTCGTGCGACACGGCATCAAGGCCAACCGCAAGGTGCTCGAAACCGCCGCGAGCTACTCGCACGAGCAGGGGCTGACTTCGCGGCGGGTCGCGCTCGAGGAGGCGTTCGCCGCGAGCGCGATGGAGCAGTGAAAAACCGCTACTGCGCTCCGAGCAGCGCTTCGCGGAATCGATGCTTCAGATGGGCACCGTCCCGCGGCGGCAGGACGAGCGGCAGTGCGTCGGCCTTGACCTTCACC
>Ga0209238_1000955_pt1 | contig 10946 bp, 9 predicted proteins | sample GraSoi013_1_20cm_FD_185823 | JGI IMG/M metagenome (GOLD analysis project Ga0209238, IMG submission 185823) | Grasslands soil microbial communities from the Angelo Coastal Reserve, California, USA - Sample 10_02_2013_1_20cm (SPAdes) (version 2) | ecosystem: Environmental > Terrestrial > Soil >...
GATCGTCGAGTCGGGCCTCGACGTCCCCAACGCGAACACCATGATCGTGAACCGCGCCGATCAGTTCGGCCTGGCGCAGCTGTACCAGTTGCGGGGTAGAGTGGGACGTAGCCATCGCCGCGCCTATTGCTATCTGCTCGCGCCCGATCTCGTCGATGGGGAAGCGGAGGAACGGCTGCGGGTGTTGGAGCATCACACGGAGCTGGGTGCCGGCTATCGCATCGCGCTGCGCGATCTGGAGCTGCGCGGCGCCGGGAACCTGCTCGGCGGCGAACAATCGGGTCATGCGCAGGCCGTCGGGTTCGACGTCTATCTGCGATGGCTGCAGGAGACCGTCGACGCGCTGAAGGGGGATGGCGCAGCGGGCACGGGGAAAGGCGCGCCGCCGGAAGTGGTGCTCGATCGTCCGGCACATCTCCCGGACGACTACGTCGCCGACGCGGCGGCGAAGCTCGATCTGTACCGGCGGCTGGCGCGAGCCGAGCGGCCGTGCGAGATTCAAACCGTGCGCGAGGAACTGCGCGATCGCTTCGGCCCTCTCCCGGACCCGGCGCAGCGGCTGCTCCTCGTGTCCGAGCTCCGCGCGCTCGGCGCCCAGGTGGGACTGGAGACGGTTCTCGTCAAGGGTGACGAAGCGCGGCTGACGTTTCGGCGGGACGCGCACCCGCGCCTCGCCGGGCTGACGGCGGCGCTCGACGCCGTGCAGTTCGAGGCGGAGGTGCGGCGTCCCGTACCGCTCTCGCTGCGGCTGCGCCGGCTCGGCGGGGAGGCCATCGGTCCCGGTCTCGTGCGGGCCCTCACCGCGGTTCTGCAGCGCCCTCACGGTTAAGGAGAGTGGATGCGACGGTGGGGTCTGGTATTCGCGATCTTGGCGCTGGCCGGCTGTAAGGCGCTGGGGGACGCGTTCTCGGCGCATCCCCAGGTGGCGGGAAGCGCCGCCGGCCAGACTTTGACCGTGTCACGCTTGGCGGAGCTTGCAGGTCGGGCCAAGAAAGTGCCGCTCCGGCCGCAGGCGCTCACCGGTCTCACGACGATCTACTTGGACTACGCGGTGTTCGCCCACGAGCTCGCCCGCGGCCGAGACATGGCCGACTCCGCCCTCGTGCTGCAGGCCAACTGGCCAAACGTCGCCCAACTCCGGTGGGAGCATTATCACGACCAGTTGATCGCGGCCCGAGCGAAGCTCACCCGGGATCAGACGGACTCGGCATACCGGGCTGGCGCGATCCGGCTGTTCCAGCACATCCTCGTGAGCGTTCCCCCGAGCGCTGCCCCGAAGGTCGAGCAGGACAAGAAGCACCAAGCGGAAGGCCTGCTCCGGCAGGTGGAGGCCCGGCACGGCACCAACTTCAGTCAGGTCGCTCACCGCTACTCTGAGGACCCGGGGTCCAAGTCCCGGGGCGGCTACCTCGGTGCCGTCGGGCGCGGCCGGTTTGTCCCGGCGTTCGACACCGTCGCGTGGCGCCTCGCCCCGGGCGCGATGAGCGGATTGGTGCGGTCGCCGTTCGGGTTCCATATCATCCGCCGACCGCCGCTCGAGGAGGTGCGCGACTCGTTCCGCACGGAGCTCGAGACCGCGCTGGCGGTGCATTTCGATTCGGTCTACATCGACAGCGTCGCGTCGCGGAGCGACATGAAAGTGCGCGGTGGGGCCGCGGCCTTGGTGCGCCAGGCGATCCAGGACGTCGCCCCGGCGGTCGACGACGGCCGGCAGCTCGCGAGCTACCGGGGCGGCGCCTTCCGGGTGCGCGATCTGGCCCGGTGGCTCTACGCGCTCGACCCGCGCGATCTGAATATCGCCATGGCGAGCGACGCCCAGCTCACCGAGTTTGTCCGTCAACTGGCGCAACGGGAACTGTTGTTGCGGGAGGTGGACTCGGTCGGCGTGCCGCTCACGGTCGAGGACTGGCGGGGGCTCAAGACCCAGCACGACTCCGTGCTGGCGCTCCTGGAGAACCAGCTCGCGGTGTCGCCCCGCCTCCTCAAAGATTCCGCGGCCACCGAATCGGCGCGCAGCGACATCGCGATGCGACACGTCAACGACTACCTCGATCGGGTGCTCGTGCAGGAGAAGGCGCAGTTCTTTCCCGTGCCGCCGTTCCTCGCCATGGCACTGCGTCCCGGGCAGGGGTGGTCCGTGAGCTCGGCCGGGCTGGCGCAGGCACTGGAGCGCGCCCAGGCGATCCGGGCGCAGGTCGATTCCGCGACTCGTCGAGCCGGGCCGGGGCTCAAGCCTGCGCCGGGCCCGGCGCCCGCTCCGCCAGTGGACACCGCGAAGCAGAAGGGGTCGCGCTGAGATGCGCGCCCGCGCCATCCCACTGCTCGCGCTCGGCCTGTCCGCCGCCGGCGCCCGGGGGGTCGCAGGGCAGGGAGAGCTGGCCTCGGCGCGGCCGGTCGACCGCATCGTCGCGATCGTGGGGTCCAAGCCGATCCTCGCGTCCCAGGTCGAAGAGCAGCTGGTGCTCGCACAGGCGCAGGGGCTGAAGATCCCGACCGATTCGGCCGGGCGGGATGCCGCGCGGCGCCAGGTCCTGCGACAGATGGTGGACGAGGAGCTCCTGGTCCAGCAGGCGGAGCGGGACACCACCATCAAAGTCACCGACCAGGAGGTGCAGGACCAGGTTGAGCAGACCGTGCAAAACGTGCGGAAGCAGTTCAGCTCCACATCCGATTTTCAGGCACAGCTGCGCGCCGCCCAATTCTTCTCGGAGGAAGAATGGCGCCGCTGGCTCGCCGACCAGCAACGCCGCTCCAGCCTGCAGCAGCGCCTCCTCGACCAGCTGCGCCAGAAAGGAAAGCTGCGCCCGATTCCCCCCACCGCCGCGCAGATGCGGCGGATTCTGGGGCGAAGGCCCGCGCCCGCCAGCTCGCCGAGTCGCTCGTCGTGGTGCTGCGCCACGGCGCCAGCTTCGCGGACGTGGCCAAGCGGTACTCCGCCGACAGCACGTCGCGGGAGCAGGGCGGCGAGCTGGGATGGTTCCGCCGCGGCCCGATGGTCAAGCAGTTCGAGGACGTGGCGTTCCGGATGCGGCCGGGGGAGATCTCCGACCCGGTCGAGACCGAGTTCGGCTATCACATCATCCAGGTGGAGCGCGTTCAGCCCGCCGAAGTCCTGGCGCGCCACGTACTGATCATGCCCGAGGTCTCGACTGCCCAGATCGCGCTGGCGCGCCGGTTGGCCGATTCGGTCCACGACGCTCTCCGCGCGGGCGCGGCGTTCGACACCTTGGCGCGCCGCTACGGCGATCCCGCGGAGGGCAAGGTCGTGCCCGAGCTGCCCGTGTCGGAGCTGCCGCCGGACTACGCGCGCGCGATCGGCGGCGATACCGTCCCCGGACTGAAGTCGGTGTTCGCCGTGGGCGTGGATTCGCGGCGGCCCAAATTCGTGGTTTTCGAGCTCATGAAGCGCCTGCCCGAGGGTGAGCTGACCTTCGACGACGTGAAGGATCGGATCCGCGAGAACATGGGCCAGCAGCTCGCGGTACAGCACTACCTCGAGATCCTGCGCCGCACGACGTACGTCGACATCCGCCCCTGACCGCGTAGCCCGTCCGCGTCTCGCGGTGACCGTCGGCGACCCGCGCGGCATCGGGCCGGAGGTGGCGGCGAAGGCCCTCGCGCTCGGGCCGCTCGACGCGGATGTGACGGTGCTGGGGAGCGAAGAGCGGAGCGCTCCCCACGCCCTCCTCCCCGAAGACGCGGGTCGTGTCGCGGCCCAGGCCGTCGAACGGGCCGTCGAGCTGGCCCGGGCGGGGACGGTGGACGCCATCGTCACTGGGCCGGTGCACAAGCATGCCCTTCATCTGGCCGGATTCCGTTACCCCGGCCTCACCGAGATGCTGGCGCATCTGGCGGGCGACCGCGACGTCGCCATGATGCTCGCCGCAGGCCGGCTGCGCGTCGTCCTCGTCACGACTCATGTGCCCCTGCGTGAAGTGCCGCGCAGCGTGACGACGGAGGGCGTAGTACGCATCGGCCGGATCACGGACACGGCGCTGCGGGACTGGTGGGGGATCCCGCGGCCGCGGCTCGCGGTGTGCGCACTCAACCCGCACGCCGGCGAATCGGGGTTATTCGGCGACGAAGACGATCGCGTGCTGCGCCCGGCGGCCGAGACGCTGGGCGCGGCGGGCCCGCTCCCCGCTGACACCGTCTTCGTGCGCGCGCTCCGGGGAGAGTTCGACGCGGTCCTCACGCCGTATCACGACGTCGGGATGACGGCCGTGAAGGTGGCGGGCTTCGGCAAGGGCGTGAATGTCACGCTGGGACTGCCGTTTCCACGGACGGCCCCGGATCATGGAACGGCGTTCGACATCGCCGGGAAGGGCGTGGCGGATCCGAGCTCCATGCGGGCGGCGCTCGATCTGGCGGTCGAGCTGGCGCGAAGCGTCGTTCGACGACGCTCCGATGCTACGTCGTAGCGTCGTGTAACGCCTGCAGCAGCCGCTGATGTTCTTCGAGTCGCAGCTTCTGGCTTGCCCGATTCACCACCACGACGGCGCCGACATCGAGGATCGGCGCGCGCTCGACCAGGCCGTTCTCCCGCAACGTGCGGCCGGTGTCGACCAGGTCCACGATCCAGTGCGACAATCCGAGCAGCGGCGCTACTTCGACGCTGCCGCTCACCGTGATGACTTCCACGCCCTGGCCCGTCTCGGCGAAGAAGGCGCGCGTGAGACGCGGGTACTTCGTGGCGACGCGGGGCGTCACGCCGCCGGGGAGAGCCGGGTACGGGATCTGGGTGGGGCTCGCGACGACCATCCGACACCGGCCGAAGCCGAGCGCCAGCGGCTCGAGCACGTCCGCCGCCGTCTCGCGCAGGACGTCGGTGCCGGTGATTCCCACATCCGCCGCGCCAGACTCCACATACACCGGGACGTCGGCGGGCTTCACGAACAGCACCGACAGCGTGCCGTCCGACGAGGGCACGAGCAGCTTGCGCGTTGCGGCGGGCTCGGACACGGCAGCGCCGATGCTCCGGAGCAAGGTCAGCGACGGCTCGAGGAGGCGCCCCTTGGGAAGCGCCAGCTTGAGGACGGTCCGGGCCGTCACGGCGCCGCCGTCGCCAGGGCATCGAGGTCGAGGGCGAGCCCCACGGCCGGAAGGGGGCGCCCGAAGCGGCCCATCAGGTCGTCGTAGCGCCCGCCCGCGCCGACCGCCGTTCCCGCGCCGGCGACGAAGATCTCGAAGTGGATGCCGGTGTAATAGTCGAGCCCGCGCACCTCCCCGAAATCGTACACGACATGACGGCGCTCGCTGTCGGACAGGGCGGCGTCGATCGCCTCGAGCCGCGCGAGACCCTCGTTCGCCGACCCCGGGCGCGAGCCCGGAGTGAGCCCGGACCAGCGTGCTATGACCTGGGCGGCCCGGTCGAGCGCTTCGCGCCGGCCGATGATGAACGGCAATTCCGTCAGCGCGCCGGGCGCCGCGGCGGCGAGTCCGGCCGCGTCTTTCCGATCGATCAGGCGCCGCACGGCGGTCCGCTCATCGGGGGGGAGCGCCGCGAGCGCCGGCGCGAGCGCCCCCACGTGGCCCAGGTTGAGCTGAAACTCCTGCGCCCCGGCCGAGCCCACGAGCGCGAGCGCGAGGCGCAGCACCTCGACGTCGGCGGCGACACCGCCTTCGCCCAGCAGCTCGCCGCCCACCTGGAGGATCTCGCGTCGTCGACCCTCCCGCTCGGGATCCTGGCGGAACACCTTGCCGGCGTACGAGAGGCGCAGCGGCGTGGCCCAGTCGGCGAGCTTGGTCGCGGCGAGGCGCGCCACGCTGGCGGTGAAGTCGTAGCGCAGCGCCAGCAGCTTGCCGTCCAGGTCGAGGAAACGGATCAACCGGTCGGCGACGTCCGCCGCCCCGCCGCCGGCGCGCACGAAGACCTCGGCGTACTCGAACGTGGGCGGGATGATTTCCTGGAAGCCCGCCGCCTCGAGGCGCTCGAGCATGCGGCCCTGGAGGGTGCGGCGGCGCCGCACGGCGTCACCGGCGAGATCGAGCGCGCCGGGCGGAATCGGGGCGATGGAGGAACGTCGTGTCACGGCGTCGTCCCTTCACCGGCGACCTGCTGCAGCAGGCGCGCGGCGCCGACGCGGCGGCCTTCCATTTCCACGATCTCGAACGCGGCGCCCCGTACGCTCACCCGGTCGCCGACCTTGGGGAGCCGGCCCAGCGTCCCGAAGAGATAGCCGCCGATCGTGGTGTAGCTCCCCTCGTCGAGGCCGAGCCCGTAGATCTGGTTGACGTCCCGCAGCGGCATGGCGCCGGACAGGACGGGCGCGCCCTCCCCCGGAACCGTGTACGTCTCCCCACTGGGCCGGTCGTACTCGTCGTAAATCTGGCCGACGATCTCTTCCAGGAGATCCTCCATGGTCACGAGCCCGGCGGTGCCGCCGAACTCGTCGAGCACGATGGCGAGGTGAATCTTCTGGCGCTTCATGTCCGCGAGCACGTCCTCCACCTCGCGGGTACCGGGCACGAACACCGCGGGTCGCAGTACGGCGCGGAGCGAGCCGCCCTTGGCCGAGCGGAGTCCCGCGAGGATGTCCTTCGCGTGCACGAGACCCACCACGTCGTCGAGCGTCTCACGGTACACGGGGTAGCGGGAGCGCCCCGCGACGGCGACCTGATCCGCGGCCTCCTCGAGCGCGAGGTCGATCGGCAACGCCACGATGTCGGTGCGAGGGGTCATAACCTCGCGCGCCGTCTTCTCGCTGAACTCGAACACGCCTTCGAGCAGACGTGCGTCGTCTGCCGCGAGGCGCCCGGTCTTGCGGCTTTGCTCGACGAGCATGCGGATCTCCTCGGGAGAGTGGATCCGCTCAAGCTCGGCGGTCGTGCTGCGGATCCCCAGCAGGCGCACGACGCGGCCGGCGCTCCAGTTGAGCAGATCGGTGAACGGCCGCGTGATCCAGGAGAACACGATCAGCGGGGCGGCGATCCAGCGGCTCGTGGCCTCGGGGTAGGTGATGGCCCAGGCTTTGGGCGCTTGCTCTCCGAACACGACGTGGAGGAACGAAATGAGCGTCACCGCCACCACGGACGCTACGCCGCCCCGGGTGAGGAAATTCAAGGCCGGGGGGAGCGAGGCGAACCAGTCGCGGAACAGGTGAGCCACGGTGTCTTCGGCCACATAGCCGAGCAGGATCGAGGCGACCGTGATGCCGAGCTGCGCGGCCGAGAGCTGGCGGTAGAGATCTTGCAGCGCCGTCTGGACGGTCTTAGCCTTCCGGTCGCCGCGCCGCACCAGGGCATCGATGCGCGTGCGCCGCGCGGCGACAAGCGCGAACTCGGCAGCGACGAAGAATGCGTTCGCGAGCACCAGCACCACGAGAGCGATGAGGCGCACGCCGATCGACTGCGACATCAGCCCGGGCATAGAGGGCGGAACTTAGCCGGTGGTCACTCGACTTCAAGCGCCGCCGTACGACGCGCTGGCCCCGCATTTCCCGAAGATCGCCGGCAGGGATGCCGACACCGCGCGCGCCGTGCGAGCGATCCTGGACGACGTCCGAGCCGCCCGCGACGCAGGCGTGCGCGAGCACACGCGGCGGCTCGACGGGGTGGACTTGCCGCCAGGCGACTGGGAGGTACCGGCCGTCCGCTGGCAGGAAGCGCTCGAGCGGATCCCCCGCCCGCTGCGGGCTGCGCTCGAGCTCGCCGTGCAGCGAGTGCGGGACTATCACGCCAACCAGGCCGATGAGGGTTTTCTCGAGCGGGACGCGGACGGCACCGAGATCGGGATGCGGGTCGTGCCGCTCGAACGCGTCGGGCTGTACGTCCCCGGCGGCAAGGCCGCCTATCCCTCGACCGTCATCATGAACGCCGTTCCCGCGGTCGTCGCAGGTGTGGCGGAGATCGTGATGGTCACGCCGCCCGCGGGCGGGGATGCAGCGCGCGATGTCGTACTGGCCGCGGCGCGACTCGCCGGCGTGGATCGGGTGTTCCGGGTCGGGGGCGCGCAGGCGATCGCCGCGCTCGCTTACGGGACGCCCACGATTCCGCGCGTCGACAAGATCGTGGGTCCGGGCAATCGGTTCGTCACCGAAGCGAAGCGGCAGGTCGCGGGGGACGTCGGAATCGACATGCTGGCGGGTCCGACAGAGGTGCTGATCATCGCCGATGAGACCGCCGAGGTGCGGTTCGTCGCGGCGGACTTGATCGCCCAGGCCGAGCACGATGAGGACGCCTGCGCCTGGTGTGTCACCACCAGCCCGGCGCTCGCCGATGCCCTGGAGGCCGAGCTCGCACGGCAGGTCGCCCGCTCGCCTCGCAAAGCGATCGTCGAGCGGTCGCTCGCCGACCACGGGGTCGTCGTCGTCGTTCCGGATCTGGACGCCGCCGTCGACGTCGCCAACCGACGGGCCCCCGAGCACGTCGAGGTCCTGACGCGTGATCCCTGGCCGGTGGCGGGCCGCATCCGACACGCCGGGGCGATCTATGTCGGCGCCTCTAGCCCCGAGCCCGTAGGCGACTACCTCGCCGGGCCGTCCCACGTGTTGCCCACCGGGGCGACTGCCCGATATGTTTCGCCGCTGGGAGTGTACGATTTCGTGAAGCGCATCAGCGTGGTCGCGTACTCGCGACGGCAGCTCGAACAGGACGCGGCGCACATCATCGCGCTGGCGGAGGCCGAGGGCCTGCCGGGGCACGCGGAGGCGGTCCGGATACGGATGTCTGAGGTCTGATGTCTGCTGCACTCCCGTTAGACGTCCAGTGCACCCACCGCGCCCCGCTGCGGGCCGAGGGCCGGCGCCGCATGGCGGCCGTGCTGGCCATCAGCGCCGTCGTGATGCTCGCGGAGGCGGCGGGCGGCTGGGTGGCCCACTCGCTCGCGCTGCTCGCGGACGCCGGCCACATGCTCGCCGATGTCGGTGCGCTCGGACTCTCGCTCGGCGTCGCCTACCTGGCGCACCGTCCCGCCACGGCGGAGCGCACGTTCGGCCTGTTGCGACTCGAGATCCTGGCCGCCCTGGTGAACGGCGCGGCGCTGCTGGCGATCTCCATCGGCGTCGCCATCGAGGCGTTCCGCCGTCTGCACGATGGGAGCGCCGTGCACGGTGGGCTGCTCGTGGGCGTCGCCGGGCTCGGGCTCGTCGCCAACCTGGCGGGTGCGGCAGTGCTGCACCGCGGTCACCACCACTCGCTCAACGAGCGGGGCGCCTATCTGCACGTGCTGAGCGATGCCCTGGGCTCGTTCGGCGCGCTCGTCGCGGGCGTCATCATCCTGGCCACCGGCTGGGTCGCCGCCGACCCGCTGATTTCCTTCTTCATTTCTCTGCTGATCCTCGCCAGCGCCTGGCGTTTGGTGAAGGAAAGCACCGACATACTGCTCGAAGCCGCGCCGGCCCACATCGCGCTGTCCGAGGTGCACGACTGCATCGCCACGGTCCCGGGTGTCGCGTCGGTTCACGATCTCCATGTGTGGACGGTGACGAGCGGGGTGATCGCCATGAGCGGGCACCTGGTGGTGCAGAACCCGGCCGACAACCAGCGCGTGCTGGAAGCGGTGCAAGACCGCCTCGGGGGGATGGGGATCCGCCACGTCACGGTGCAGATGGAGCGGGATCAGACGTGTGACTGAGTGGCCGGGCACGACATACCCGGGTTTGTGTGATTTCATGCCTTGTCTTTTCCGGCCCCCCTTCCTATACTGCGCCCCTCACGCACCGAGCCCCGAGCCCCTCTCCTAGGCACCCTCAGGACCTAGCCCCTTGCAGATCCGCAACATCGCGATCATCGCGCACGTCGATCACGGGAAAACCACGCTGGTGGATCAGATGCTACGCCAGGCGGGAGTGTTCCGCGCCAACCAGCAGGTGGGTGAGCGGGTGCTGGACTCGAACCCGCTCGAGCGCGAGCGCGGCATCACGATCCTGTCGAAGAACACCGCGGTCCGCTGGGGCGAGACCAAGATCAACATTGTGGACACGCCGGGGCACGCGGACTTCGGGGGCGAAGTGGAGCGGATTCTGCGGATGGTGAACGGCTTCCTGCTGCTCGTCGATGCCGCCGATGGGCCGATGCCGCAGACCAAGTTCGTGGCGGGAAAGGCGCTGGCGTTGGGGCTCAAGCCGATCGTCCTGGTGAACAAGATCGACCGCCAGGATGCCGAGCCGTTGCGGGTGCACGACGAGGTGCTGGAGCTGTTCCTGGAGCTCGAGGCGACGCCCGAGCAGTTCAACTGCCCCTTCCTTTATACGTCGAGCCGGGCCGGCACGGCGACCTTCGATTTGAAGGCACCCGGGACCGATTTGAAGCCGTTGTTCGAGACCATCCTCGGCACGATCCCGCCGCCCCAAGCGGACGTGGGCGGGCCGCTGCAGATGCTCGTCTCGACCCTGGACTATTCGTCGTATCTGGGGCGGATCGCGATCGGGCGGATCGAGCGGGGCCGGATGCGGGTGGGCGACACCGTCGCGGTGCTGCCGCTGGGCCCGCCCGGTCCCCTGGGGGACGGCGCATACGAGCAGGCGCGCGTGGTCAAGCTGTTCGGGTTCGAGGGCCTGGAGCGGGTGGAGGTGGAGGAGGCGGTGGCCGGTGAAATCGTGGCGCTGGCCGGGCTTGCGGGCGTGGAGATCGGGAAGACGATCACGGCGCCGGACCACCTCGAGCGGCTCGCCGGCATCGCGGTCGAGGAGCCGACGATCTCGGTGGACTGCAAGGTCAACGACTCGCCGTTCGCCGGGCGGGAAGGGAAGTTCGTCACCGGCCGGCAGCTGCGGGAGCGATTGTTCCGGGAGCTGGAGCGCAACGTGGCGCTGCGGGTGGAGGAGACGGACGATCCCCAGACGTTCACCGTGTCGGGCCGGGGTGAGCTCCACCTCGGCGTGCTGATGGAAACGATGCGGCGCGAGGGGTACGAATTCCAGGTCAGCCGGCCGCGCATCATCCCGCGCGAGGGGCCGAACGGGGAGCAGCTCGAGCCGTACGAGGAGCTGATGATCGACTGCCCC
>Ga0209238_1000957_pt1 | contig 10941 bp, 7 predicted proteins | sample GraSoi013_1_20cm_FD_185823 | JGI IMG/M metagenome (GOLD analysis project Ga0209238, IMG submission 185823) | Grasslands soil microbial communities from the Angelo Coastal Reserve, California, USA - Sample 10_02_2013_1_20cm (SPAdes) (version 2) | ecosystem: Environmental > Terrestrial > Soil >...
ATTGCCTGGGTAAGTTCTGGCAGGGATCGACCGGCGAAGGGGCGGTGTCCACTGACCATTTCATAGAGGACAACACCGAGGGCGTAAATGTCGCTACGGTTGTCAAGGGTGTAGCCCCACACCTGTTCTGGTGAAGCATAGTAGATGCTGCCGACAAGGGTTCTGGCAACGGTGATCTTCTGAAGACCCATGGCGCGTGCCAGGCCAAAATCCATGACTTTAATCTTGCCCCAGCGGTCGAGCATCAAATTTTCCGGTTTGATATCGCGGTGAATAACATTGCGCTCTCTGTAGGCGGAGTCGAGCGCATCGGCTATTTGCGCGCCATATTCGGCGGCCAGGTACTGGGGAATGGTGCCGTCGAGTTGAAGGAGGCTGGCGATGGTGGGTCCCTGAACGTATTCCATGACAAAATAAAGTAGCCCGTTTTGTTGTCCGGCATCAAAAATTTGTACGATGTTGGGATGGTTGAGTCCCGCAATGATTTGTGCTTCGCGGATAAAGCGCGCTACATATGAGGCATCTTTTGCTAACGCTTGCGAGAGCACTTTAATGGCTACCTCGCGTCCAAGGGCGATTTGTCTACCGCGATAGACCATGCCCATGGAGCCGCGACCGATTTCTTCATCTAACTTGTACCCGCCCAGGCTCTGGCCAGCCAGTTCATTCATGACTCTAGCGGCAGGATACCCGCACCTTCAGGTGTGGGAGGAATGCCGCTTCTCCTTTCTCTCAGGCAGGTTGAAGATCGTTGTACTAGGTGGAGGTGTTTGTAGTTGGCACTAGCATGAACTTTGGTGCCATCTAGTCGTCGCAGATCGAAATAGCCCGAACTTCGTCTTCCAAAGATGAAACACAGCTTGCCCTCGTAGCGCACCTGGTCAAATAAGCGAAATCCCTTGACGTACCTGGGCGCTGTGTTGCGTGAACGCATACCTCCCTTGCGAATGGTGGCTTTGTGCACCTGTCGATTGTTCCGGCGCACACACTTGAACAGGTAGCTGGTGCCATCTGAGCAGGCCTGGGGATGGCCACTGATGCAGCGAGCATCGATACCGTGGGATTTCTCCAGGTTCGTCGCGATCCGCGTCTGCTTCGTCTGGTATCCGTAGGTGAGACACACCTGGGAGCAGAGCGCTTTGGCTTGCTCGTAGACCTGCCAACGCATCATGTTTACTTGCGTTGCATCCCGCAAACTGGGCGAGCGGCGTGTGAGCGTGCTTTCCAGGTGATTCTTATGAAGAGCCGTATGGCACGTTTCGCACAGCGTCACCAGGTTGTCTGGGCTATCACCGCCCGTTTTGCTCGACTCAATATGGTGAACGTTGAGTATCGGATCTTTGGATTTTCCCTGACACCGCTGGCAACGATGCTCGTCGCGCCAGAGCACATACTGACGGGTATTCCAAAAATCGGATTGTGGTCCGTGCTGATACTCCTCCCCTGCAATCGAGGGATTTTTGATCTTCTGCATATCAAACTGAGCGACTTCAATAGTGATGCGGTTCACTGGCAAGATCGCGCCAACAAACCGGATGGCTTTGAGATGGCTTTCCACCTTGTGCTGAACAGAAGGCGTAAGCCACCCCTTGGGCTTCTTTCTATTCGCATACCGTGCTGGCCTGTAACGTGTCTTGCGGCTTCTTCTCACACGACGGAACTGCCTGCGCGTTGCAAGCAATGCCTGAATATCCGTTCGTGGGTGAACTTCCGCCTCGAAGAGCACCTCGTTCTCAGTCGTGGCGGAGATGCCAATATGCCTGGTACCTGCATCGACGCCCAGTCCGACATCTTGCCGATATCCACTACTCCCGTAGAGCAGTTGCAGTGTAAAAGGGACCGCATGGACCACTTTGGCTTTGCCTGCCTTCAGGAGCAAGCGGGCTTTTCGTGGTGTGCAAGGCATAAGTGGTTGCCCATGCTTATTGATCACGTAGACGAACATCGCGTCTACCTCCTTTCGGAGTAAGGTGCTCTTCGCCAATGTTCAAAAAGCTTGTTCGGCCTGTGACACGGCTCCTACCCATCAGAACGATTTAATCGCAGGCGATAGTGCTTCAAACTAGAGCAAGCATTTGAAGGTATCCTGACTTTTTGAACGGAGTGCCTACGCACCAAGGCTAGTCAATCAAGGCTTTTGCAAGCCTCCTCCTTCAGGAGGGGGTAATTGACGATCCGTGACCTTGTCACCTCCATTATGTATACCAGTATACGTTGGGAAAAGTATTTATCTCACAGTGGGAAAGGAGGTGGAGGGGACGTCTCTGGCAAGGGACGTCCCGGCTCGTGTTTCAGTCGAGGTATTCTTTAAGGATGCGGCTAGCCTGTGGGTGGCGCAGCTTACGTATGGCACGTTCCTCAATTTGACGGACTCGTTCGCGAGTCACTTTCAACTTTTTACCAACCTCTTCTAACGTATGGTCGTGATCGTCAACGAGGCCAAAGCGGAGTTCAATCACCTGTCTTTCACGCAAGGTCAACTGCCCAAGCACTTTACGAATTTCTTCGCGGAGCAATTGTTGATCGGTGATTTCCATGGGTCCGCGTTCACGGACATCCTCGATGACGTCACCCAGGGTGTTCTCTTCTTCCTCGGAAAGAGGAGCATCGAGTGAAAATACTTTTTCTGCCCAGATCAACAACTCGCTGACGCGATCGGCTGTCATGCCTAAGCGCTGCCCGATGATTTCAGGAGTGGGTTCGCGGCCCAGTTCCTGGTAGAGCTGGCGAGTCATACGCTTGACACGCATAACCTCTTCCATAATATAGACAGGGAGACGGACGACGCGAGTGCCTTCTAAGATCGCACGAGTAATGGCTTGCTTGATCCACCAGGTTGCGTAGGTGGAGAAGCGGAAACCCTTTCTATAGTCGAACTTGGTTACTGCACGAATCAGACCAATGTTGCCTTCACCGATAAGGTCTTCCAGGGAGAGTCCCTGCCCTACATATTTTTTTGCAATACTTACTACCAGTCGCAAGTTCGCCTCGATGAGGTGATTACGAGCATCTTTATCACCTTGTTCCGCGCGTTCCGCAAGGTGGGATTCGCGACTAGCGGTAAGGAGAGGAATACGAGAAATCTCACGAAGATACAGGCGTAGGCTATCGCTTTGCGCTAAACTACTGAGATCTGAATCCTGCAAGGTTTCGCGTTCTACCTCAGCCGGTTTACCTCGGTCAGCGTCAAACATCACATTTCGTTCCAAGTACTTGCTCTCTCTTCCATCAACAGGGACGTAAGATCGGTTCAGTCTGCAGTCATTGTATCATACAAACGGGTTATTGCAAGCAATATCCTCAACTGTTTTTTGAAATAATGGTGCAAGATTGTTCCTCTCGATAGTAGAACGATGGAGGGCTCACTTTTCTTCCCATGAATGTACTGAGATTACAATATCCTGCTTGTTCGTTGCGCGAGAGGTTGTACGGAACGCCAGAGCTATGATACTATTTCCCCTGGCACAAGAAATATTTTTAAAGTCGCCAGGGAAGGTAGGCAACATATTTGACACCTGAGGAACAAAGCAAACAAGCTGAAACGGTACCTGTTGCGCCGGAAGAGGTGGAGTTACGGGTAACGGAGCTGGCACAGGCACTCAGTAAAGAACTGGGATTAGCTCGTGGTCAGATTGAACGTACCATCGCGCTATTGGACGAGGGAAATACTATCCCCTTTATTTCTCGTTATCGCAAGGAAGTTACCGGCAGCCTGGACGAAGTGCAGATTCAGGCTATTGCCGACCGCGCATTAGCATTACGAACGCTCTTTGAACGTAAGGTCGATGTGCGCAGATTGATTGAAGCACAGGGCAAATTGACGGCGGAATTAGCAACTGCCATCGATGCCGCGACAACGCTGCAAGAAGTGGAGGATTTGTATCTTCCCTATCGGCCCAAGCGCAAGACGCGCGCCAGCGTCGCCAGGGAAAAAGGGTTAGCTCCGCTGGCTGAAATTATCCTGCAACAGCCAGAACTTGTGGGAGATGTGGATGCGATGCTGGAGGAGTATGCAAGTCCTTACTTGGATGCTGAAAAGGGCGTTGATACAAGCCTGGAAGCTTACGCAGGGGCATGCGACATTGTGGCTGAAGTTATTGCCGAGGATGCCGATGTACGCGGGAATGTCCGGGCGTCTTTCTTCAAGCACGCGATGGTCGGTGCGAAGGTAGCTGATCCTGAGAAGGTCGCGGAGAAGGATCCCAACGGGGTGTACCAGCTTTACTATGAGTTTCAAGAGAATGTTATGAAGCTGGTGCCGCATCGCGTGCTGGCGTTAAACCGCGCTGAGCGGGAAGAGGTCCTGCGCGTGAGCGTCTCACTGGCCTATGAGCAGGCACGGCAGGATATCACCGCGCGCTATCCCATCAAAGCTAGTTCCCCCTTTGCGCAATACCTTGTTGCTGCCATGGAAGATGGGTATAAACGCCTGCTTGCTCCTGCCATGGAGCGGGAGGTACGGGCAGAGTTGACCCGGAAGGCTGAAGAACATGCCATTGCTATTTTCGCCGCCAACTTACGAAACTTACTTTTGCAGCCCCCGCTGCGCGGCAGGAAAGTCTTAGGTATAGATCCCGGCTTTCGTACCGGCTGTAAACTGGCTGTTATTGATGAGACCGGCAAGTTTATCGAGTCGGATACGCTGTACCTTTTCCAGGCGGAGAAGGCACAACAGATATTGCGCGATCTGATAAAGCGATATGACATCACGGTGATTGCGATCGGGAATGGTACCGCCTCTCGCGAGACTGAGCAGCTGATCGCGGGATTGATTCGCGAGTTGGAGCGGGAGGGGGGAAAGAGCGGGCGCATTGGCTATGTGATAGTCAACGAGGCGGGGGCTTCGGTCTATTCCGCGTCAGAGGTCGCCCGGCAGGAATTTCCCACGCTCGATGCTACACAGCGGGGCACCATTTCGATCGCACGCAGATTGCAGGATCCACTGGCTGAGCTGGTGAAGATTGATCCCAAGGCAGTTGGTGTGGGCTTATACCAGCACGATGTAGATCAGAAAGAACTGGCCGAGATGCTGGAGCGCGTCGTGGTGTCCTGCGTCAATTTCGCGGGTGTCGAGGTCAACTCGGCATCGGCGGCCTTGCTCAAACATGTCTCGGGTATCAACAGCCGTGTCGCGAATGCCATTGTCAGCTATCGCGAGCAACATGGGTCATTCAAGTCGCGAGAAGGTCTGCACAAGGTTCCCGGGTTAGGTCCAGCAACCTTTGTACAGGCAGCCGGCTTTCTCAAAGTGGCTGACGGGGTCGAACCGCTGGACAATACCTTTATTCACCCGGAAAGCTACGCGGCTGCTCGCGCTTTATTGGAGTTGCTCCCGGCTGGTGATGGGAAGAAGGTAAAACCTGCCGAGCGTATCGCCCAGTACCGTCAATTTGTCAAACTGCAGAGCAGCCTGGGACGAAGTAACCGTCATAGTGATGCGCGGAACGCGAGCGGAAGTAGCACTAGCGAACAGGCTGCATGGGCAGAAATGGCGAAAAAGGTAGGTGTTGGCCTCCCTACGCTCAACGATATCCTGGAGAACCTGGAAAAGCCGGGGGTGGACCCACGTGATGCGCTTCCCGCACCTATTTTGCGCCACGATGTCCTGAAGATTGAAGATTTGCAAACGGGGATGATTTTACAGGGAACGGTGCGCAATGTGGTAGACTTTGGGGCCTTTGTTGATATTGGCGTCAAACAGGACGGCCTGGTGCATGTCTCGGAGATGGCCGACCGCTTCGTCAAAGATCCACTCACGGTTGTGGCTGTGGGGCAGGTAGTGCAGGTACGTGTTCTGAAGGTCGATCTGCAGCGTGGGCGCGTGCAATTGAGTATGCGAGGGGTTTAAATGGTTGAGAAGGAATGTTTTCCGGAATGAACGAGGACTCGGTAGTTGACTGCTACCGAGTTCTTTTTGGTTTTGGAAACTGTATCCTTTCCCGAATATTAAGTATATAGCTTTAATAGCTCGTTCAGATTGTGGCACTCATCAGAGTGGCAGAGATGCATGTATCTATAGGGGCAATCATAACGTATTAGAATTATAGATGTCCTACAAAAAAAGGTTCATAGCGTTCTCAATAACAGAGTATTACTACGCTGTAGCAGCTATGAATCTAACCCGTTGCTGTACCGAAAGGCGTCTTTAGTAGTCAATAGACGTATGCTGAAACGTGAAGAAACACATAGATACATATTGATTTAGTCATTATCATGGGAAAAAAGTACCGAAATTACAGCGAAGTATTATGCTATGCGGTGATAGGCAGTACACTAATCTCCTGGCGTCAATATTATTATTGCCTGTATTCATAAATTATTAGTCGTTTTATGGCCTTTTTCCTGCATTATCGCAGGCATATGAAGAAGGATTCTCTCTCCGTAGAACAGAGCGAGGTGAAATCATCGAGGATGAACCTCTCATTTGTCGATCTATGGAAACAGCGGGAGGATGATACTCAATTCTGTAGGGTAGAAATGATAAAGTGGGGGACCAGGCTCTCTGGGAGGCGACTTCCCTGGAGAGTACTACTTCTGCTCAAGGATGCTTTTTAACTTTTTCATCGAGAGAGCCGTAAATGCACGGAGGGCCGATAATGAACTTTCACAAAATAAACCGGATACCGAAATATCCACGCAGGGCCGATCAATCGGCGATGTGCGCGATCAATCGGCACCTACTGGATGATCGGGTTAGTTTGTGAAAGTACATTATCGGCGGTGAGCGCGATCAACCGGCACCTACGGATGTTCGGATGATTTGGTTAAGAGTCTACATTATGCTTGTCAAGATGTTTTGATCTGTGCAAGCTTTACAGGCGAGGTGTACATACATGGACGGCAAAGGTGGTCGCCAGGCGAAATATATGGCGCGATGGCGGCGATACACAGATATGAGGAGCAACGGGCGAAATGTGTTAACGTTCCTCAAAACGCATAAACAAGCGATCTTTACCAGCGTGCTACTTGTAATAATTAGTGGCTTGATTTTTGGTGTGGTCAGCCAACTACATGCTCCTTCAACAAATACTTCCCCGAGTGGGGTCACGGTGATTAGCTACAGTACATTTCTGGGGCAGGTGAAGTCCGGGAACGTGGAGGCTGTAACACTGCAGGGAAATGATATCAGCGGCTTGTTGATGACTCCTTTATCACAGCATCAAACGATGATGGCACCACAAGCAGCAACAGCTTCAGCCAGAAAATTGACTGCCGACTTTGTTGCATGGAGCCGCTATGTCGGTTCGGGCTATTCTTCCTGGCCAAGCACATCCACATCTCCGCCTATTGATCCTGCACGAGCTGTCTTTACTCATCTGCCTGGAAGTGGTGACGCGAACTTAATGCCAATGCTTTTAAGTCGCAATGTGATCGTCAATACCCTTCCTGTGGCGCAGCCACCCATATGGATGGGGCTGCTCTGGCGGTTTATCCCTTTGCTTTTCCTCGGGTTGATTTTATTGCTCATATTAGCGCCTAAAAATCCTATGCGTTCAAATCGTTCTATGGATGACCGTGTGACTCAACTCGGGAAGAGCCGAGCACGGCGCTTTGATCGTACGACAGAAACGAAGCAACCGCGCATTGGACCAGATAAATTTACCAGTACTCATTCTGTGAAACCAAACGGTGTTTCTTCGACAAAAAATCATACCATTTTGGAGCCGCAAGTTACATTTGAAGATGTAGCCGGTATAGATGAGGTACGGTCAGAACTGGTAGAGATTGTGCAGTTTTTGCGCAGCCCGGAACGATATAACCGCCTGGGTGCGCGTATTCCACGTGGCGCTTTACTCGTTGGCCCGCCAGGAACCGGTAAAACGCTGCTGGCAAAAGCGGTAGCTGGTGAGGCTGGAGTGCCTTTCTTCAGCATGAGCGCTTCTGAATTTGTCGAGATGTTTGTTGGGGTGGGTGCGAGCCGGGTGCGCGACCTTTTCAACCAGGCGCGCCAATCCGCGCCGTGCGTTGTTTTTATCGACGAAATTGATGCTGTGGGTCGCAAGCGTACGATGAGGGTATCCGGTAACGACGAGCGAGATCAAACGCTCAATCAGTTGCTGGTGGAACTGGATGGTTTTGATGGGCACAAGGCAGTGGTCGTGCTCGCTGCGACCAACCGTGTCGATATCCTGGACAAGGCGCTCTTGCGTCCGGGACGATTTGATCGCCATATAACGGTATCACATCCTGATCGCGTCGGGCGTGAAGCTATTCTCAAGGTTCATACGCGATTTACACCACTACATGAGGAGGTGTCGCTGGAGCGCCTGTCTCGCCTGACCACCGGCATGACGGGGGCGGACCTGGCTAATCTTGTCAATGAAGCGGCTCTCTGTGCGGCACGTCAAAACCTGGAGTATATTACGCACGACTGTTTTGAGGATGCCCTGGCGCGGGTACAGCTTGGCGCTTTGCGACCGATCGTGATGAGTGAGGCTGATCGTCGTATCATTGCCTATCATGAGGGAGGGCACGCGCTTGTTGCTTATCATTTGCCGCAGGCTGATACGGTCAACCGTGTTACTATCCTGCCACCAGTTCACCGCCGAGGAAGATCGCTACAACTATAGCCGCGAGACGTTAATGGCGCGCATCGCTGTTGGGCTTGGTGGCCGCGTATCCGAAGAACTCACTTTTGGGCCGGAGCGCGTTACTACTGGCGCCGAGAACGACCTGCAGATGGTGACTGACCTGGCCAGGCGCATGGTCACACGTTGGGGAATGAGCGAACAGGTCGGGGTTGTCTTCGCTGACTACGAGCCTGGCGCAATGAGCCTGAACATGCGCCGGAGCGATGTCAATGACTTGCCGGCGCAATCGCGTTCGTTTGTCGTCGGAACTGATGGCCAGCTTACACTCGATGGTAGTGATGCAACTGCCCATCGACACGCATTCGCTATGAATGCGTCCGGGGCACGCGGCAACAATAGCACAACGATGGCGTCCATGATTGACTCTGAAGTACAGAATATTCTCAAAGAAGGTTACGCGATGGCACGTGCGCTGTTGAGTGAGCATTACGAGCAGCTGAAGAAACTGGCTAATGCACTGATGGAGTACGAGCAACTGGACCGTAAGCAGTTTGAAGCGTTGGTTCAGGAGTAAAAATTAGAGAAGCGCAATGAGAGCCATCTCCGGTTGGTCGAAGATGGCTCTCACAATGTGATCAGACGGAGGCAGAACCCCTCATACACCTCATAGTAAAAGCTAGCTGTCTCCACAAAACCCGCCCAGTTTGCCATAGAAGACACTCGCTGAGCAGCATCCCGACCGCTGATAAACTCAGTGTGGGAACGTCCCCTCAAGCACTGGCGGATAATCTGCAGGTCCTCGCGAAGATTGTGCTCCATTGACGGTTGTGTCTCTAACCATGCAACGAACGGAGCATCAAGTGGAGGAAGAACTATTGGTTCATTCATCCTCAGGTCTCCTTTGAAAAGACTGTTGTACTTCAGTTGCTGAGAGCGTTTGTTGTTTGCGCGCTCTCTATGGTTTCAAGAGTACACCAGGCCATGGGATTTGTCGTGCCCCGCCAATGGGATTATTCCAGATGGTTTCTCCCCGAGGGTGTGTACTTTTCCATGGTGGGTCTACCCTTTGGGGGGTAGAACAAACACCCTTTGTCAGGGCAAATCAAGAAGAATGCTGCATTCAGAGAGCGTCACATTCCATCTGGCTTACGTCAGTCTGCTCATGTGGGTAATGCGTTTGTGACTGTGACAGATTCATCCAGGATGGAGAAAAGGCCAGCTCGATACGCTGCCAGGGGAATATCACGTTCGCTGTGAACGCCTAATTTCTCGCAGATACGTTTGCGATGGGTGTCAACTGTTGCAGGCGCAATGTGTAACTGCTCAGCGATGGTCGGCTGATCGTTTCCACGGCAGATGAGCTCAAGGACTTCCCGTTCACGTTTGGTCAAATTCATAGGAATCTGGCTATCAAGTCGCTGGCACTGTCCTTCGATGAAGGCGGTCAGTTCGAGCGAATACAAGAGCGACCCGCATGTGTGGGCTAAGAGTTGAGCCACAGAGAGAGGCAGCGCAGGGGATCCTGGACGCTCTGGATCGGGGGCAATATCTAATCTGCCGTAGGTACGGTTCCGGAACTGAACCGGAAAACTGACAGAGACGGGAAAGGGATCGGGTTGTCCATCTGATGAGCACTGATAGGGGAGGAAAAGCCTGGCGTTTCCTTGTGTGGCGCGTGTTACTACCTGGCAGATGTCCTCACCGACCAGGTGTATTTGTTGATACACTTTTTGGCCGAGGCTCAGAAGTTCTACAATCATCTGTGTAAACTCCTGGAGACTGGTACTGGTCGTTTCGTTGACGTTGGGCGCTAGCATCTGAATCTATCCTCCGTAGGCGCGGCTCCATCCATGTGCTTCACTGGATTGGTGGAACTGCATTATTCTTCCGAATACTACATAATTTTTTGCTGATCCACAACTAAACACGATTGACATTCAAATGGGGTTTCAGCTTATTCACCCGATTGTAGAAGCCATTTCGCACCAAAAACCAGCATTCCCCCAAAACCACGTTGCTCCCTTTAATCGTGTCTATTTAAAGGACTGGGTTCGCGAGGCTAGAATAGAAAGGCGGGAACACAATTATGGGAACAGTGATGTATAACAGTGAATGGGACAGCCTCGAGTTAGACGGACATGAGTTGCAAAGCGGTGATAAAGTTGAAATTTCTATCTTTGGCTATTGGATTCCCGGGCAGATTGCATTGGATACGTCGGGGTGGCACCTGCTCACGCCTGACCAGGTGGAGATTCGTCTCCACAGTGGATTGACGGCACGTCATAGCGAGCGAGGTATTTCTCCTACTCCTCAATTTCACCCAGTGGAGATGAACGCGCCACACATCCTGATTGTTGACGACGACCCGGTACTGCTGCACGCGCTACCACAAACAATATCTCTGCGAATC
>Ga0209238_1000961_pt1 | contig 10896 bp, 7 predicted proteins | sample GraSoi013_1_20cm_FD_185823 | JGI IMG/M metagenome (GOLD analysis project Ga0209238, IMG submission 185823) | Grasslands soil microbial communities from the Angelo Coastal Reserve, California, USA - Sample 10_02_2013_1_20cm (SPAdes) (version 2) | ecosystem: Environmental > Terrestrial > Soil >...
CCGTTTTGATCTCTTCGAGATCGTTGCGCCGGGCGTAGGCGCGCGGCAGGTCGTCGAGCAGGATCTCGGCCGAGCCGAGCACCACCGTGAGGAGATTGTTGAAATCGTGTGCGATCCCGCCCGCCAGGCGCGCCACGGACTCCATGCGGTGCGCGCGGCTGAGCCGCTCCTCCAGCTGCCGCTGCGGGGTCACGTCGCGCGCGACGCCGAGCACGCCGATGATGCGGCCATCGTGGTCACGCAGCGGGCTGCGCGTGAGCAGCAGCGTACGGCGCCCCCCGTCCACCACGACGTGCTCCTCCGCCGTCTCGCTCTCGCCGCCCGAGCGGACGCGTGCGTCCGCTTCGCGCGAGCGAGCGGCCTGGTCGGCGGGGAACAGGGCCGTATCGTCGCGGCCGACGATCTCGCCCGCGGGCCGGCCCAGGAGGCGCGCCGCGCTCGAGTTGATGAGCACGTAACGCCCCTCGAGATCCTTCGCCACGATGGCGTCGCTCGAGCTCTCGATGATCTCCTGCAGCAGGTCGCGGCTGCCGCGCAGCGCGTGCTCCGCCTGCTTGGCGTCGGTGATGTCCTGCGACAGCGACATCCCCGCGACGATCGCTCCCTGTTCGTCGCGCACCGGGCCGGCGCGCACCAACAGCCAGCGGTCGCGATAGGCGACCTCCACCGCGGCGCGACGTCCGTCCAGCGCGTCGCGGTACAGCGGCTCGAGCGTCTGCGCCACCTCCGGGGGAAGGACTTCGCGCACGGCTTTTCCCTGGCATCCGGCGGGCGCAAGGCCGAGTATACCCCCCTCGTCGCCCCCAGCGACGATGTAGCGCAGGTCGTGGTCGAACAACACCAGGGAGCCGTCGGGAAGGTTGTGCGCGAGCGTGCTGTAGAGGGCAGCGACATCCGGCACTGTGCGCATGGGGAGAGCTTTCGCACTATCTATGCCCCTCGGTGCTGCTCGGGGACAACACCCATTGCACCAAAATGGTGCGGGAAGCGGTCAGGTCCGCACCTGGTTGCGTCCCCCTTCCTTGGCCCGATAGAGCGCCCGATCGGCTGCCTTGATCACCAGGTCCGACTTGGCGTAGCGGTCGCTCTTCTCGGCCACGCCGATGCTGATGGTCACCGGCACGCGCTCTCCCGGGCCCCGGTCGGTCACCACCTTTTCCTTCTTTTTCTTCGAGCGGAACCGGGCGCGCAAGATGAAGCGGGTGTTTTCGACGGTCTTGCGCAGCTCGTTCAGGTCCGGGACGCACTGCTCCGCGTCCCGGCCCGTGAAGATGACCGCGAACTCCTCGCCCCCGTAGCGATAGGCCTTACCGCCACCCGGCACCTGGGCCAGCTTGGCCGCGATCATGCGCAGGACCTGATCGCCGACGTCGTGGCCGTGCCGGTCGTTGATGCGCTTGAAGTGATCCACGTCGATCATGGCCACGCTGTAGTGTCCGCCGAGCCGCAGCAGCGCCTCGTTGAGGGCGCGCCGGGCGGGCAGGCCGGTGAGGCTGTCCTGGTACGCCATGTGGTAGGAGGCTTCCACCACGGCGACGATGAGGATGAGCGCGGCGGTGGCGAGGTAGAACGTGGAGAACCCGGCGGCGCCGGGCCGTACCACCGAGAGCCCGATGAATGCGGGGAGCATGGCCCACGCGAACGAGCGCCCGGTCTGCGTGGGCGCGATCAGCTGACCCGCGGCGAGCAGGCCCGCCGCCACGAAGAAGGCGAGCAGCGCGGGATCCGCCATGGGGGTCCACGCGAACATCCAGCCGGGCAGCAAGCGACTGTGCAGCAGGGCGGCCGTGAGCTCGGGCGTGGCGCGGTCGAGGATCGACACGAGCGCCACCTGTCCCAGAATCAGCCCCAGCCGCACGAGGCCCGGTGGCGTGAGGAATCCGCGCTCGGCGGTAAGCGCGAGCGCGGCGAAGTTGAGCGGCAGCAGGACGGCGATCGCCTGGTACACGACGCGGTCGCGCGTGAGGCCGTGGCCGGCGGCGAAGTGCAGCAGCGTCCGGTCCGCGAGCGCCAGCACCAGCAGCGCGAACAGCAGGCGGCTGCGGTGGAAGCGCCAGCCGATGAGCATGCCGGCGCCGAACACGGCGTAAGGGTAGAACGGCGCGAACGGCGCGAGCAGGATCTGCAGCCAGTTCGCGTGGGTGTAGATCAGCGCCGCGATGACGATGGGGGCTTCGGGCAGGCCGTACGACACGAACTTCGACACGGCCGCGTAGGCGGCGGCATACGTCTGCGGCGCTGCGGCACGCGGCACGGGTCGGGGCTCCTCGAGGTCGTTGGGGGCCGCCGGACGACGCGCGGTCGCGGCGGGCCCTAAAGGGTACGCGGAACGGGCTCGGGGTCAACCGTCGGGTTGCGTGTGGAGCGGGCGGCTGGCGATATTTTCCCCGCCGCGGCGGTATCGTCTAGGGGACTAGGACGGAGCCCTCTCAAGGCTCAAACACGGGTTCGAATCCCGTTACCGCTACTAAAGAAAAAAGACGTCGAGTAGAGACGTTGCACAAAGACGTCCAGCAGAGTCGTTCGCCCCCATCGTCTAACGGTCAGGACACCACTCTTTCAAGGTGGGAACAGGAGTTCGATTCTCCTTGGGGGCAGAAGAAAAAAGACGTCGAGCGAAGGCGTCACGCAACGACGTCGAGCAAGACTGTCGCGCAGAACCGTACAGCGCGACGACCACGGTTTTCGCGTGACGTTTTTACTTGACGTCTTTGCTTGACGTCTTTGCGTGACGCATTTTTTCCGTTAGGGCCGATAGCTCAACTGGCAGAGCAACTGACTCTTAATCAGTAGGTTCTCGGTTCGATTCCGAGTCGGCCCATTCCTCACCACATCAAGGCCATCACGAGCAGCCCGAGCCCCACCATGAGGTACACGAACACCCCCCGGCCGAGCGAGCGCATGGCCCGCCGTCGGCGACGTGCGCGTCCCCGCCGGATCATGTGGGACTCGTAGCGCACCAGCCGCAGCCATAGGGTCGGATGTTGCATACACCCTACGATACGGACCGCCGGGAATCCCGGCAATCCCGGCCGGCGCCTTCAGGGAGCGGCGGGGGGCCCCGCGGGGAGAGTAAAAAAGAACGTGGCGCCGCCGTCCACCTTGCCGTCGGCCCAGATGCGCCCGCCGTGGCGCTGGATGATGCGCTGCGCCAGGGCCAGGCCCACGCCGGTGCCCTCGAACTCGTCGGCGCGGTGCAGCCGCTGAAACACGCCGAACAGCTTGTCGGCGTACCGCATGTCGAACCCCACGCCGTTGTCCCGCACGAAGTAGACGACCGCCGCTCCTTCGCGCCGCGCGCCGATCTCGATCTGCGGATGGGGACGGCCGCGCGTGAACTTGAACGCGTTGCCGATCAAGTTCGTGAGCACCTGGCGCAGCAGGGTGCGATCGCCCCGGGCGGGCGGCAGGGGGTCGACGACCCAGTCGGCCCCCTCGGGGCCAGCGGCCTTGCGCAGCTCCTCCACGACGGCGCGCGCCAGCTCCATCAGATCCACCGGCTCGAGCGCCAGGGTCTGGCGGCCGAGGCGCGAAAAGTTGAGCAGCGCGTCGATCAGCTCGCCGCCGCGCTTGGCCGAGTCGCGGATGATGCCGAGAAACCGCTGGCCTTCGGGGTCGAGCGCCGCCCCGTAGTCCTCGAGCACCGCCTGCGCGTAGCCGTTGATGGCCCGCAACGGCGCCCGCAGATCGTGCGACACCGAGTAGCTGAACCGCTCGAGCTCGCTGTTCGATAGGGAGAGCTGCTCCTCGGTGCGGCGCCGCGTGGTGAGGTCGCGCGTTACCTTGCCGAACCCGATCAGCTTGCCCGCCGGATCGCGCATGGCGGTGAGCACCGAGTCGGCCCAGAAGCGGTTGCCGTCCTTGCGGACGCGCCACGCTTCGTCCTCTACCCGTCCCTCGCGCACGGCCGTCTCGAGGTGCTGCTGCGGCTTGCCGCTCGCCACGTCTTCCGGTGTGTAGAAAACCGAAAAGTGCTGGCCCAGGATGTCTTCCGCGGCGTATCCCTTGATCGCCTCGGCGCCGGCGTTCCAGCTCGCCACGCGTCCCGCCGGGTCGAGCATGAAAATGGCGTAGTCCCTCACGCTTTCCACCAGCAGCCGGAACCGCTCCTCGCTCTCGTGCAGGGCCCGGTCCGCCCGGCGGCGGTCGGTCATGTCGCGCGTCACCTTGGCGAACCCGATGACCGACCCATCGGGGTCCCGCAGCGCGGTGATGATCACGTCGGCCCAGAAGCGGGAGCCGTCCTGGCGTACCCGCCACCCCTCGTCTTCCACGCGGCCGTCGCGCGCGGCCAGGCCGAGCAGCCGCGCCGGTTTGCCCGCTTCCACCGCGTCCGCCGGGTAAAAGCAGGAGAAGTGCTTCCCGATAATGTCCTCGGCGCGATACCCCTTGAGGCGCTGCGCCCCCGCATTCCACGTGAGCACGCGCCCCGCGCCATCGAGCATGAAAATGGCGTAGTCTCGTACGCTCTCGACCAGGAGGCGGAAACTGTCCGCGGTCTCCGGGGGCCGAGGGCCGGCGGGCTGCTCGCGCGTGGGCATCGGGCAGAAGGTCGGCTGTCCATAGATTCCGTGCAAGGGTGTCGCGACCCAGGCCCGTCGCGCCACCGCCACAACGAGGGATCTGTGAACCTGCGTGAGAACGTGCGCCTCGCTTCCTACACGACGCTGCAGTTGGGCGGGCCGGCGCGCTATTTCGTGGAGTGCGCCGACGAGTCGGCAGTGCGCGCGGCGCTGGCGCACGCCCGCGAGCGCGGGCTGCCGGTGTTCGTGCTGGGCGGGGGCAGTAACGTCGTGTTCGGCGACGCGGGTTTTGCCGGCATGGTGCTGCGCGTCGCGATTGGTAGCGATCAGGGGATCGCGTTTCGCGATGGCGAGATCACCGCCGCAGCGGGCGCCGACTGGGATACGCTGGTGCGCGGCGCCGTGGAGCGCGGCTGGACCGGCGTCGAGTGCCTGTCGGGCATCCCCGGGAGCGTCGGCGGCACGCCGATTCAGAACGTCGGGGCGTACGGGCAGGAGGTCGCGGAAACGCTGGTGCGCGTGAGCTGCCTCGATCGCACCACGCTCGAGCGCGTCACCTTCAGCGCGGCGGAATGCGAGTTCGGCTACCGCGACAGCCGGTTCAAGGGGCGGGATCGGGGTCGCTATGTGGTGCTCGACGTCACGCTGCGCCTGCGGCGCGACGCGCTGCCCCGCGTGCGTTATCCAGAGCTGCGCGAAGCGATCGCGCGCGTCGGCTCGTTCGACGAGGCCGCACCGGTGGATGCCGTGCGGCTGGTGCGCCAGACGGTGCTCGCCTTACGGCGGTCCAAGTCGATGGTGCTCGATCCGGCCGATCCCAACGCCCGCTCGGCGGGATCGTTCTTCATGAACCCGGTGCTCTCGCCGGCAGCGTTCGCCGAGCTGGAGCGGCGCTGGCAAGGCGCGGGCGGCAGCGGCGCGATTCCCAGCTTTCCGGCGGGCGATGCGGTGAAGGTCCCGGCGGCGTGGCTGGTGGAGCGGGCCGGATTCCCCAAGGGCTACCGGCTGGGCGGTGCGGGGGTATCGTCGCGCCACGCGTTGGCGCTCGTGAATTTGGGCGGGACCAGCGCCGAGCTGCTGGAGCTCGCCGATAAAATTAGAGCTGGTGTGGAGAGACGCTTCGGCATCACCCTCGAGTGCGAGCCGGAGGTGGTGCGGTGAGCGGCGCTACTTTTTCCCCAAGACTTTGCCGAGCGCGCCGATCAGGTCGCTGAAGTCGTACGGCTTCATGACGGAGGGCTGGCCGCACTCGTCCAAAAAGCGGCGGGTTTCGTCGCGGGCGCGGTCGCCTGTGACGAACACGAACCGCTCCGCCAGCTGCGGCCGCTGCTCGCGCAGCTGCTCGTACAGCGCCCGACCGCCCAGCCGGGGCATCTGCAGATCGGTCACGACGGCGTCGAAGCGGTCGCTCGCCGGACCGAGCCGCTCGATCGCCTCGAGACCGTTCTCGACCGCCACCACCTCGTGGCCCTCGCGCTCGAGCAACAGGCGCATGGCCTGGCGATTCACGGCGTCGTCGTCCACGACGAGGATGCGCATTTTTGGGAGCGTCGGCGCGGCCGCCGTGGCGCGCGCCAGCGGCGCGAGCACGCTCTTGGGGAGCGTCACCACGACCTCGGCGCCGCCGCCGGGGCGCGGGCGCAACCGCAGCGTGCCACCCGACGACTGCGCCAGCGCACGGGCCAGCGCGAACTCGATCTCGCCGCCGCCGGCGCTCTGCGTGAAGCGGAACGGCGTCACCAGGCGCTGCTCCGCCTCGACCGAGAGGGGGACGCCCGAGTCCCACAGCGAAATGGTGAGCGACGGCCCGCTCTCGCTCACGGCGATGCGCAGCTCGCGCGGGGGCTGACTGTCGCGCAGGCGACGGAGCGCGAAGTCCATCAGTTTCATCAACATCTCGGTGAGCTGCGCCATGGGACAGGCGACCATCGGCAGGTCGTGGGGGATGTTCCTCACCAGCTTCACCCCCAGCTCTTTGAGGGTGCCCTCGCGCTCGGCGAGCACGCCGTTCAGCACGATGGAGCAGTCGGACGGCTCGGCGGCGCCGATGGGGTGCTGCGCCAGCTCCAAGAAATGCTGCGTGATCTCGGCCGCGCGCCGCACTTCGCCGTGCAGCATCATGAGGGCGCGGGCGCGCTCCGGGTCGAGGGGGCTGCCGTGCAGCAAGTCGGCGAGCGCGCCGATCGCCGCGAGCCGGTTGTTGAGTGCGTTGAGGACGTTGGCCGAGCCCTCGTCGAGCACCACGTGCTGCACCTCGGGCGGGGCGAAACGTTGCGCGGGCGGCGACGCGACCGCGGGCGTCGCCCCGGTCGCGCGCGCCGTACGCATCCGCCCGATCAGCACGCCGATGAACGCGCCGACCAGTGCCCCGAACCCGAACGCCACCCACAGTCCCATTGGGGCACCAATCTAGTGCAGGCAGGCGCGCCGCGCCGCCGGGGAAGTGTCAGAGCGGCGTGATCGGGCTCACTTTCCGCACGCGGTTGCCCCTCCGGGGGGGCGATTCTAGCTTATCTTCAGGTTCTTGAGCGCGTTTGGTGGGCCCGCCCTGGTGGTGGAACTGGTAGACACACTGTCTTGAGGGGGCAGCGCCGCAAGGCATCCCGGTTCGAATCCGGGCCAGGGCATACCTAGTAACGAATTATGAGGAGAGCATGGCCGGCGTGACTGAACGCCGGCCATTTGGTTTTAGGTGACTTGTAGTCCTAATACGGCTCTACACACCCACACACTGTGCAGGGTGCCACACAGTGTGTACACACTCCACACACTTGACGGTCGTCGAGTTTCGGTTATTGCTGCTTACGCGGCATTCGTTCCGCAACGGAGCGAGCCATCTCACCGACGAGCGAAGCTCCCAGAGGCTCCGCCAGCGCGGCCCCGTCGCCAAGAGTTCGAACACCTTCGTGTGTGGTGGTGGGGCGGGTCTCAAGCTCGGCGTCGGCTGGGAGTTCCGATCCGAGTTCACGCCACGGATCACCTACTCGCTTGCCCGAGAAGAAACGCTCGAGACCGCCCGTGGAGCCACCGTCGCGAGAGGCTGGACACACCGTGTACTGCTTCTGGAGTTGGGCGTACGCGGGATGTGATAAGGCCATCCCCAGGCTAGGTACTTAGATTGGCAGGCATGGATGGTGCGACCGTTGGCTCGCGGCGCTGACGGGGTGCAATCAACCAGGTTTCAAATCGACCCTGTCGCGCGCGCTTGCGCCGAGGCAATATCCCTCGATGCGCTACGTCATCGGTTTCGTCGTCATGTCCGCAGTGGTCGGGCCCACGCTCCGCGCCCAGGGAAAGTTTCCCCCCGATTCGTTCACCAACCTGAAAGTCCTACCCAAGACGATCGGCAAGCAGGAGCTGATCGCCACCATGCGGAGCTTCGCCCTGGGGCTCGGCGTGCGCTGCACCTACTGTCACGTTGGGCGCGAGGGGGCGCCGCTCGATTCACTCAAGTTCGCCTCCGACGACAAACGGGCAAAGCGCGCGGCGCGGGTGATGATGGACATGGTGAAGCACATCAACGAAGAGCATCTCGCCGACGTGCCCGAGCGGCCCGAGCCCCACGTGGTGGTGAAGTGCGAGACCTGTCATCACGGCGTCGCGCGGCCACGGCTCCTGTCCGATGAGCTGGCCCTCTACCTGGCCGATTCGGGACTGGCGGCGGCAGAGCGGCGCTATCGCGATCTCCGCACGCGTTATTACGGCAGCGCGGCCTACGATTTCCGCGAGCTGCCGCTCGTGGACCTGGCGCGCAGCGAGGGGCGCGCGGGGAGGACCGAGAATGCGATGGGCCTGCTGCAGCTCTCCGCGGAGTTCTTCCCGAATTCAGGTATGACGCCGGCGGCGAGAGGGGACGTGTACCTCGAGAAGGGCGATACGACCCAGGCGTTGGCGAGCTACCGGGAAGCGCTCGCCAAAGACTCGACCCTGGCGCCCGCCCGGCTGCGGATCAGGCAGTTGACGCGCGACGGGTCAAAGCGACCGTAGAGTCCTCGGCCTTGAGGTAAGCGTGGTGATCGTGGCTGAGCGCGCCCTGCGGTAGCCACTCCCACAGGGCCCCGAGATCCCGGCGCACCCGACTCTCGTAGAATGCCGGCAGCTCGGTCGTCGCCCGCTCGAAATAGCTGCGCAACTGCGGGTCGGTATCGAGCCGCCGCCGCACCTCGCTGTGATAACGGATGCGGCCGTATCCCTCGGACGACACGGCGCGCACCACGTTCATCCAGCGCGGGATCGGGGCCTTGGTCGCCCGGAAGCGCCGCACGATCGCCCGCCGCGAGAACGTGTGGCGGGTCAGATCGATCACGTGATCGTAGAACTCCTGCCAGGAATAATTCTGCGGCTTCACGTTCATCGCGTGGTTGTTGTCCAGGAAATGGAACGGGAACGGCAACACGCGATCGTTCCGCTGATACTGCAAATTCAGCGGCGCCGCACGCCCGAACGCCGAGAGCAGCGAATAGCCGGGGAAGGCGCCTGGGGTGAGATCGACGAACCGCTTGGTGAGCTCGAACGGGTCCGGGCCCCGGTCCGAGTCGAGACCGAGCACGAAGTTGGTCTGCACGTAGGGGATGTGCCGCAGGATCATGTTGACGTGCTCGGACACCTGCTCGACCTTGGCCTGCCCCTCGACCTTGCCCGTCTTCGACTTGTTGCCGAGAGCGAACCACGACTCCACGCCCGGGAGCAGGGCTTTGAACCCGTTGCGTTTGAGGCGGATCACATGCGGCTCCGACAGGAGCGACAGACTGCTCTCGGCGACGAAGTCGATACTCCCGGGTGGGGCCGCGGCTTCGATCGCGTCCAGGAATTCGTCGAACCGGACGCCGAAATTGGGATCGTGCCAGCCGACGCGGGGCCGGCGCAGCTTTTGGCGCAGGAACCGCAGGTCGTCCTGCATCACCTCCAGGTCGAGCGGCTGGTAGGGGACGACCGAGTCGATGCAGAAACTGCAGGTGTAGGGGCAGCCGAGGCTGCCGAGCATCGGCACGAGCTTGAAGAGGGGCGCCTTCTTGATGGTCGGGGCGATGAACTTCCAGCGCTCTCGCACTCCCGGGAGCGCGACCGGCTGCCGCCCCGCCGCGAGCTGCCGCCCGTCGGGCCGGTGCGGCGCGCACTCGTCCAGCACTTCGCGCACCACGCCGCGGTCGGTGAAGCCGAGCACGTAGTCGAAGTACCGCCGGGCGTCTTCGGGATAACAGCGCGCGTGCGGGCCCCCCAGCACGGTCACCGCGCCGCGGGAGCGGAACAGATTGCTGAGGGCGTAGGCGAGCAGGGCGGCTTCGGTGAACGCCCCGATGAACACGAGGTCGACGTCGGCCGGCAGCTCGCGGACGAGGTCCTCGAAGCCGGTGTAGCAGACGAAGGTGACGTCGTGCCCCTCCGCCTCGCACCACACGCCGACCACCTGCGGCATGATGCTCGCGAGGTTGGCGTGCATGATGCGCGCGTACAGGGCGCGCGTGGGGCCGCGCGTGACGAGATCGACGATGCCGACACGAAGCTTACGCATTCACCGTCGCACGCATGGTGATCGGGAACTCCTGGGCGGACGCTTTGCGCTAATCTAGGACGCCGGCTCTGCACGTCCATATGCAGTTACGAGGTGCAACTAGCAATTCGCGGCGCCGGGAGCTAGGTTGAGTCATGCGCCGAACGGCAGTGCTACGACAGCGCATGCAGTAAGAAGAGAGCGGCCACCCAGCCAACGCCTGGGTTGAGCTATAAGACGTGGGCCACGCGAGATCCGCCGACCATCGGCGTGTCTCGCGCTTTTGTTTCGGAGGCGTGGAGACGATCCTGACGAAGCCACAGCGCAAACCGGTGCCGCAACAACACTGGGTGTACGCGTATCAGATCGAGCCGCCCCAGGCCGACGCGCAGTTCGCCAAGGTGAAGACGCTGCTGCGCCGGGCGCACGCCACGGCGCGGCGCGCGGCCCGCATGTGGGCAGGCCGCGTGGTGTTGCAGACGCGCGTCACCCACATCATGATCGTCAGCGATAGCCCCAGCCGCCGCCGCCCTGTCAACCGGACCCTCGAGGCCCAGCTCAAGCGTCAGGGGGTGCGGTTCTCAGTGAGCGATCCCGTCGTACTGCAGGTCGCTGCGCGCTAGCTGTCACTGTCAACGACGCTTTCTTGGATGCCGCGCGTGATCCGCGGCTGAAGCCGCGGCTCGGCCCTGCCGCTGAAGCGGCGCTGCCGCCCGTTTACGGGCAGGTGCCGAGCCGCGAGTTTACTCGCGGACTTCGGGCGGCCTGACGTCGTGTGGCCTGACGTCGTGATGAACAACCCCGATAAGGAACCTCTGCACAACCCGGTGCGTGGCGCTGGGGGTCGGGGCTAGGGGCGCCTACACGCGAGGGCACTCCGAA
>Ga0209238_1000965_pt1 | contig 10859 bp, 10 predicted proteins | sample GraSoi013_1_20cm_FD_185823 | JGI IMG/M metagenome (GOLD analysis project Ga0209238, IMG submission 185823) | Grasslands soil microbial communities from the Angelo Coastal Reserve, California, USA - Sample 10_02_2013_1_20cm (SPAdes) (version 2) | ecosystem: Environmental > Terrestrial > Soil >...
CCCGCGGCCCGGCCACTGCGTCCTTTCCCGTGGAGTCGACGTCGGGCATGTGACGAGTGGCACGATGTCGCCGAGTCTGCGCGTCGGGATCGCGCTCGCATCGGTGGACCGCGGCCATGCGTCGCCCGAGACAAGCCTCGAGATCGACGTTCGCGGGACGCCGCATGCTGCCCGGGTGGTATCCCTCCCCTTCCTGTGACACCTCCATCAAAGGGGTACATTCGGGGCACTCTCCGAGGGTTCATACGGGGCCGCCCCGTATGGTCCGTACGGTCCGTATGGTAACAAACGTGGTAACAGCCGCTCGTGCTGCTGGTAACATACGTGGTTCAAAAAGGAATATGCCAGGTGACCTCTTTCGCCGCGCCCCCCAGGGATGGTTTCCTCGTCTATCCTACGTTGCATTCCCTCCCTCCTGGAGAAGGTCTCCCCATGGAAGAAGTCAAGATTGCTGATTCAAGGGCCCTCGACGTCGTGGCCCGTGAGCCGGATCCGAAGCTGTCCGAGAATGCGTTGCGCGTGCTCGCGAAGCGCTACTTGAAGAAAAACGACAAGGGCAAGGTCATCGAGACGCCGAAGGAACTCTTTGCTCGAGTCGCTTGGAATTTGGCGCAGGCCGAACGGAATTATGGGGCCACCGAGGCCGAGGTCGAGGAGACGGCACGTCGCTTCTTTCGGATTATCTCAAACCTCGAGTTCTTGCCGAATAGTCCGACATTAATGAATGCGGGGCTCGATCTTCAACAGCTCAGTGCCTGTTTCGTATTGCCAGTGGACGATAGCCTCGCGGGGATTTTTCATACTCTCCAGGAAGCGGCCTTGATTCACCAGTCAGGCGGGGGAACGGGCTTCTCGTTTTCGCGCCTTAGGCCGAAGAATGACTTCGTTCGTTCGACGATGGGCGTCGCCAGTGGTCCCGTTTCCTTCATGAAGGTCTACGATGCCGCGACGCAACAGGTTAAACAGGGATCTAAAAGGCGTGGCGCTAACATGGGGATCCTTCGCGTGGACCACCCTGACATTCTCGATTTCATCACCTGCAAGGACAGGACCAGCGAGATTACGAATTTCAACATCTCTGTCGCGGTGACGGACACGTTCTGGGAAGCGGTGAGGGCGGGGACCAAGTACGATCTCGTCAATCCGCGGACAAAACAGGTCGTCGGTCAACTCGATGCCCGCGAGGTCCTCGACAAGATTGCGTTTCAAGCATGGAAGAACGGCGAGCCTGGCCTATTCTTCATCGATGAGAACAACCGCCGCCAGCCGACGCCGAACGTGGGCGACATGGAGGCGACGAACCCCTGCGTGACAGGCGACACGCTCATTTCCACGGAGCTTGGACTCATCCCGATAGCGGAGCTCGCGGAGCGCTACCCGGACGGCGGAATATCCCTGGTCACGGATCGACGCGTGGCCGCGGAGGTCATCACTGAATCGAATGGCCTGCTTCTGGCGAGCCGCGACCAGGCGGAAGGGGGCACACGGCTCGGGCCGCTAGTCGCCGCGTGGCGCACCGGCGTGAAGCCCGTCTGGCGCATCGCTACGAAATCCGGATTTGAACTCACTGCAACTGCAGATCACAAGGTGCTGACGACGGTAGGGTGGTTGAAAGTCGAGGACATGGTCCCGGGTATCCACAAGTTGCTCATCCAATCGGGCGAAGGAAGTTTCTCAGAGGATCCCCGACTGCCCTTCACTCCTGCGAATCTGTACGTCGGAGCGAACGGAAAGACGACGGTCCTGCACCTTCCGACAGGATGGTCCCGCGAACTCGGTCTCGCGTTGGGCTGGCTCATCGGAGACGGCTGGCTTCGATCGGGCGACAAGAATTGTCGCGTCGGGTTCACGTTCGCCAAGAACGACGCACCGGTCTTCGCGAGTCTCAGACCGATTTTGAATCGCTGGTACGGACGAAACATTCGTGGAGTCAAGCGGGCGAACGGAGTCTATCACCTCTCGTATCACTCGAAGTTCTTCGTCGAATTCTTTGAGCTCCTCGGGGTGAAGTCGGTCGGTTCTGCCGACAAGGAGGTTCCCGCCCCGCTCTTTACGGCGCCGCGAGAGGCGATTATCGGATTCCTCCAGGCGTTGTTCACCGTGGACGGGACGGTTCGAGACAGTCCCAAGACGAACAGCTCGTGGATTGCGCTCACTTCGAAGAGCCGCGTGCTGCTACAGGGCGTCCAAGCCCTGCTGTTGAACTTGGGAATGAAATCGCAGATTCTCAATCGGAGTCGGCCTGTCCGAACGGGGACTTTCGCCTACACAGCGAAGGACGGATCTACCCGAACGTACGTCTCCGACGGAATCCTCTACGAGCTCGCAATCTTCGGAGAGAGTCGGCACCGGTTCTCAAACACAGTCGGCTTTTTGGATGAGAAGCAGGCAAAACTCAAGTCCGTGCGATTCCACAAATTTCGGGCTGCCCACTGGGTTGACCTCCTTGTGGCTAAGGAGAGCGTCGGTCAGCGCGAAGTTTTCGACCTCACGGAAGCAATGTCTCATTCGATGAGTTGCAACGGGATCGTTGTGCGACAATGCGGTGAACAACCGCTCTTGCCCTACGAATCCTGCAACCTTGGCTCGATCGATCTTGTACGTCACATGAAACGGATTGCCGGCGGCCGCTGGGATGTTGATTGGACGAAACTCGAAGGGACGATCCGTGCAACGACTCGGATGCTCGATGACGTCATCGACATGAATGCTTATCCGGTCAAGGAAATCGAGGAGATGACGCACGCCACACGGAAGATCGGCCTTGGCGTCATGGGCTTCGCGCGGATGCTGTTCATGCTCGAGGTCCCGTACGACTCCAAGGAAGGCGTCGAATGGGGCCGCAGGATCATGCAATTTATCCAGGAAACAGGATATAATGAGAGCGAGAAGCTCGCGGAGGAACGCGGCGTCTATCCCGCGTGGGAGGGCAGCCGCCATCAGGAGAAGGGCCTCCGGCTCCGCAACTCGTACGTCACCACGGTCGCGCCGACCGGCACGCTCTCGATGATCGCAGATACGTCCGGCGGCTGCGAGCCCGAGTTCAGCCTGATCTGGTACAAACGAGTGATGGACGGTGAGGAGCTCCCGTATTTCCTCGACTACTTCGAGGAAGTCGCGAAGCGCGAGGGATTTTGGCGGGAGGACCTCGTGCGGAAGATTCTCGACAACCACGGGTCCCCGCGCGGCTTGAAGGAAGTCCCGGAGAAGTGGCAGAAGGTCTTCGCGACGGCCCACGACGTCGCGCCGGAATGGCATGTCCGAATGCAGGCGGCCTTCCAGGATTGGTGCGACGCCGCGGTCTCGAAGACGATCAATCTCCCGCGGGAGGCCACCGTCGAGGACGTGAAGAAGGCCTACTTGCTCGCCTTCGACCTCCACTGCAAAGGCATCACCGTGTACCGCGACGGCTCGCGCGAGGATCAGGTCCTCAACATCGGCGTCGCGGAGACGGACAAGCCGAAGGAGATCCACGTCGAGGTGCCGTCGGAGCCCGCGGCTCTTCGGCCGAGGCCCCGACCGGACGTCATCACGGGCCGAACACAGAAGATCCTCACCGGATACGGCGCCCTGTACGTCACGGTCAACGAGGACGAGAAGGGCCTGTTCGAGGTGTTCGCGCAGATCGGCCGCGGCGGCGGCTACACGGCGTCGTTCACGGAAGGCATCGCGCGCCTCGTCTCGCTCTGCCTGCGGTCCGGCGTCCCGGTCGACGAGATCATCGACCAGCTCGAGGGCATCCGGAGCCCGCGGATCGCGGTCGACCATGGGGAGCGCGTCTACTCGATCCCGGACGCGATCGCGAAGGCGATCAAGCGGCACATCGGCATGCAGAAGACCGGAGTCCAGCCGCCGGTCGAGACGTACGACGAGCTCGGCGGCGCCGTCGAGACGGACATCGAGATGGAGAAGGAGAGCCGCGACGCCGCGGAGCTGCTGCGGAAAGGCCTGAATCCGGAGTGCCCGGAGTGCGGCAAGTCCCTCGTGTTCGAGGAAGGCTGCGTCAAGTGCCACTCGTGCGGCTACTCGGAATGCTGACCTAGCCGGCGCCGTCGAAAGGGCCAAGTCCCCGGGCGCGGTGGGTGGCCCACATGGCTCGGGTCCTGTTCATCGTCCCGATGGACGCGGAGCGCAGCGCCGCCCTGGCGAGGAAAGAGACCGGGGCGTTCGAGCCGGTGATCCTGGAAGACCTTCCGCCGGAGAAGCGCGATGAGGCGTGGGCGACCGCGGACGTCGTCGTGTCCATGGGGTTCCCCCGCGAATTCCCGCTCGACTTCCGGGAGAAGGCCCGAAAGGTGCGGATGATCCAGTCGCTCGTCGCCGGAGTGGACCATTTCCCGTTCGAGCGATTTCCGCCGTCCGCCATCGTGTGCAGCAATGCGGGCGCGTACAGCATCTCCGTCGCGGAACATGCGATGGCGCTCCTCCTCGCCGCCGCGAAGGATGTGGTGGCTCGAACGGAAGAGATCCGACGCGGGATTTTCCATCAGACCGTCGAGAACAAGGGGCTCGCGGGTTCGACGGCCCTCATCATCGGCTTCGGCGGGATCGGATCGGAGATCGCGCGGCGTTGCAAGGCCTTCGACATGCACGTCGTTGGGGTCGCTCGGTCGCGTCCCTCGAAGGAGATCGCGGATGCCGTCGGCACGATGGAGGATCTGCCCCGGTACCTGCCTGAGGCGGACGCGGTCTTCCTTGCGCTCCCGCTCACCCGCGCGACCCACGGCCTGGCGGACCGTGTCTTCCTGGCGCGCATGAAGGAGGACGCGATTCTCGTGAACGTCGCCCGCGGCAAGCTGATCGTCGAAGACGATCTGTTCGAACATCTCAAAGCCCGTCCGAGGTTTCGGGCCGCCCTCGACACGTGGTGGACATACCCCGACACGAAGGACGGACGGCCGTTCCATCGTCCGTTCCAGGATCTTCCGAACATCGTCATGACGCCGCATGTCGCGCCCTTCGTCGCGGGCCAGCGAGGGCGCGCGATGGAGGCCGCGTTGGAGAACGTGCTGCGGTTCCTGCGCGGCGAGAAACCGCACAACCTCGTCGATCCATCGGACTATGCGAAGCCGGCCTCAGACGACCGGAACCGCTGAAGCGTCCTCCGGGCGGCCCGTGAGAATCGTTCCCACAACTTCGAGCACAATCTTTAAAAGCGGACGGCTCTACTCGCGGCCACCTTCGACATCTGTCGGATGTTCGGGAGCGTGTCGCATGGTGAAAGTGAAGGAAACGCTGAATCCCTTTGACATCGCCCGGGAGCAGATCGACCGGGCCGGCAAGAAGTTGAACTTGGACTCCGGGCTCCTCGAGGTCTTGAAGAACCCGCGCCGCGAGCTCACGGTGCACTTCCCGGTCAAGATGGACGACGGCAAGGTGAGGGTCTTCACCGGCTACCGCGTGCAGTACAACGACGCGATCGGGCCGTTCAAGGGCGGCATCCGCTACCACTGGAACGTCTCCCTGGACGAGGTCCGCGCCCTGTCGTGCTGGATGACCTGGAAATGCGCGGTCATGGGCATCCCGTACGGCGGCGCGAAAGGCGGCGTGATCTGCAACCCGAAGGAGATGTCGAAAAACGAGCTCGAGCGCATGACGCGCCGGTACGCCTCCGAGATCTCGATCATCATCGGACCGGAGAAGGACATCCCCGCCCCGGACGTGTACACGGACAGCCAGACGATGGCGTGGATCATGGACACGATCTCGATGAACAAAGGCTTCGCCCAGCCGGGCGTCGTCACCGGCAAGCCGCTCGTCATCGGCGGCTCGCTCGGCCGTGACGAAGCGACGTCGCGGGGCATGATGTATGCCACCCGCGAGGCCGGCAAGAAGGTCAAGCTGAACCTGAAAGGCGCGAGCGTCGCGGTCCAGGGCTTCGGTAACGTCGGGTCCCACTACGCCCGCCTGATGCACGACGAGCAAGGTTCGAAGATCGTCGCGGTCTCCGACTCGAAGGGCGGCATCTACAGCGAGAAAGGCTTCGATCCGAAAGAGGTCCTCGCGTTCAAGGAGAAGACCGGGAGCGTCGTCGGATTCCCGGGTACGCGGGAGGTCACGAATGAAGATCTCCTGGAGCTCCCCGTCGACATCGTCGCCCCGTGCGCCCTCGAAGGCATCCTGACGTCGGAGAACGCCCCCCGGATCAAGGGGAAGATCGTCGCGGAAGGGGCGAACGGCCCGACGACGCCCGAGGCGGACGACATCTTGCACAAGCGGGGCATCCTCGTGATTCCGGACATCCTCGCCAACGGCGGCGGCGTGACCGTGTCGTACTTCGAGTGGGTGCAGAACCTGTCCGAGTTCTTCTGGACGAAAAAAGACGTCGATGAGAAGCTCGAAGGCATCATGGTGAGCGCCTTCAACCGCGTCTGGGACATGCGAGAAGCGAAGAAAGTCGACATGCGACAGGCCGCGTACATGGTGGCGATCGCCCGCGTCGTCGAAGCGTACAAGTGGCGTGGGATTTTCCCGTAAGCACACGAAGGCAGGCCTCGACGGCCTGCCGGTCTTTCACTTCGTGGACGTCGCGTCGGCTCGCTGCATCGCCTCGTCCCACGAGGGCGGGACGTCGGAACCGCGGATCGTCCATCGAGTGAACGCGGTCTCGGCCATGTACGGCTCGAGGATGCCCATCGTGACGCGGTGCGGATCTCTCGCGACGAAGGCCGTCAGCGCCCGCTCGTCTTCCCAGATGGAGAGGGTCCAGAAGCGATGGCTCATCAGCTTCGCGCGGAACGAATATCCGACGAGACCAGGGGTCGATGCCAGCTGCGCGCGGACCTTGCCGGTCTGCCGCTGGAGGGTCAGCATCTTGCGAAATCCCTTCAGCGGGAGGTACGAGAGCAGGGCGAGGTATTCGCGCCCGCCGTCCGAGGGAAGAAGCGACCGCCAGGGAGTGTCGACCATTCGCCGAGCGAATCGCACGACACGATTAAATAGCGTCCTCTTCTACGGCCGCGCGCCGTGCCCCTGAACATCGTCGTGTGCTTGAAGCAGATCCCGAACCCGGACCTGCAGTTCCAGATTGCGCCGGACGGGAAGGACATCAAGCGCGAGGCGCTGAACTACAAGCTGAACGGCGCGGATGAGTACGCGCTCGAGGAAGCGGTACGCCTCAAGGAGAAATCGGCGGGGCGGGTCATCGCGCTGACGGCGGGCCCGAAGCGCACGGAGCAGATGCTTCGCGAGGCGCTCGCGAAAGGGGCCGACGAGGTCACGCGGATCGCGTTCGACGAGCCGGCCGCGTACGACGTCGGCAAGGTCGCGCGCCTCCTCGCGGCGGCGATCCGCACGCTGCCCCACGACCTCGTGTTGACGGGCGTGCAGTCGGACGATCTCGTGAACTCGGCGACCGGAGGACTCATCGCCGGGATCCTCGGCCTGGCCCATGCGAGCGTCGTGACGCGCGTCGAGTCAAAAGCCGGCGGCCTCGAGGTCGCGTGTGAACTGGAAGGCGGACTGCAGCGAATCTACTCGATGGCCCTCCCCGCCGTCCTCACGATTCAATTCGGCGCGAACACGCCGCGGTACGCGCCGCTCCCCGCGATCATGAAGGCGGCTCGCCAGCCGATTAAGGAGATCTCGCCCGCGGCCCTGGGCCTCGCATCGTGGGATGCCGTCTCCCTTCCCTACACGTTCGGCGTCCGCGGGCTGTCGCCTCCCGCCGCGAAAGGCCACGCGGAGATGATCACCGGGACCGTCGAGGAACAGGCGAAGAAACTCGCGCAGCTCTTGCGGGAGAAAGGCTTCGCGCGGAGGTGAGTCGATGGCGGGCGGCGTGCTGATCTTCGCGGAACATCTGGAGGGCCGCATCGCGCCGTCCACCTTGGAGGCGATCGCCATCGGCCGGGAGCTCGCTTCTCGATCGGGCGGTCCCGTCCGCGTCGCGTTGTTCGGGGAGAAGGTGCGCGCCCTCGCGGACGCGCTCGCGGGGCACGGCGTGGAGGTGCTCCTCGCCGAGGATCCGGCCCTGGCGGAATACACGCCCGACGCATACGGTCAGGCTGCTCAGTCGATCGTCGAGTCGACCCGGCCTCGGCTCATCCTCGTGGCCCACACGTCCCAAGGCTACGACCTCGCGCCCGCGCTCGCCGGCACGATGGATCTCCCATTGGTCACGAACTGCCTCGCCTTGCGGTTCGACGGCGAGCGCATCGTGGCGACGCGGCGCCTCCTGAACGAGAAGGTCCAGGCCGAGGTCGAGATCGCGTCGAGCCGGCCAATCGTGGCGACCGTCCGACCTGGGGCCGCGAAAGCAGCCGGACCGGCACCGGGAGGGATCGTCACCTCGACGACGGTCCGGATCGACGGGTCCAAGGTTCGAACCCGGTTCCTCTCGATCGAACGGCCGCAGGTCCAAGACATCGACATCGCCGGCGCCGACATCATCGTGTCCGCGGGCCGCGGGATCCAGAAGAAGGAGAACCTTCCCCTCATCGAGGAGTTCGCGAAGGCCCTGGGCGGCGTCGTGGGCGCATCCCGACCGCTCACGGACATGGACTGGCTGCCGAAGACGAGGCAAGTCGGGCAGAGCGGAAAGACCGTTCGGCCGAAGCTCTACGTGGCGTGTGGAATCAGCGGCGCGATGCAACACGTCGCCGGCATGAAGGACGCAAGCCTGATCATCGCCATCAACACGGATCCGAGCGCGCCGATCTTCGAGGTCGCGCACGTCGGGATTGTGGCGGATGTCCTGAAGCTCCTGCCCGCGACCCTGAAAGAGCTCAAAAGTTGATGGACCGGAGTCCCGGAGCCTTCATCTAAGACGCGCCCAATTCGGAGACGTGGCCCAGCCGCCTCCCCCGCCGGCGGGGTGGTATCGCGCTCCGGCTCCCGGCCGTGCGCCGCCCAACACCTTGGTCATCGGCCTCGTCCTCGCCGTCGTGGTCGTGATCCTGGCCGTTTCGGTGATCGCATTCTCCCTCGCCGGTTCCTCGACGTTCTTCCCACTCGGGTTCGCGCCGTTCCTCTGTGTCCCGTTCCTGTTCGTCATCATCTTCATCATCATCGCCTTGTCGACGGCCTCGAGTCGGCGGACGATCCCGCCCCCGCCGCCGATCCAGCAGCCGATGGTCCCCGCGGGCCAGCAAGGCCCCGTGGCCCTGAGCTGTCCGAACTGCGGCGGCCCGCCGACCAACGTGGACCGTTTCGGCATCGCGACCTGTTCCTACTGCGGCACACGGTTCCTCGTCCGGTGAGGCATGCCGATCTGAGGTGAGTCGACGCCCCGGGAAATCGCGGTCGAGCTGCCTCGGACCTCGTACTTCACGGGCGAAGTGATTGAGGGCACGGTCGTGATCGAGACGACGCGGGAGGTCTCGAGCCGCGGGCTGTACGTCGACTTCACCGGCACCGAGGAGACCGTCATCACGCGGAGCGCCGGGAAGACGACCGTCACGTATCGATCGAAGGCCACCGTCGTGCAATGGCGCCTCCCGGTGCGCGGCGAGGAGTCGATCCCCCCCGGGACGTACCGGTATCCCTTCCAGTTCCAGATTCCGGCGCACGCCCTCCCTTCGTACGCGGGTCGACACGCGAGTGTGAAATACATCTTGAGCGCGCGACTCGACGTCCCCCTCTGGCTCGACACCGTGTGGACGACGGAGATTTACGTGTTCTACGACCGCCCGAGCGTCCGCACGTTCGCCCAGCCCGTCCGGTTCCGGTCCGGCGGTCAAGGCCCCGAAGTCTACGTGGAGCTGGACGGCGACCGGTTCTTCGCCCGCGAGCTCATCGGTTGCCGGATCACGCTGAGCCGCACCGAGAACGCCCGGATTCGCCGGGTGTACACCCGACTCCTCGGCGGCGAATGGGCGAAGGCGGACGGCCAGCAGGAGACGACGGAGACCTACCGCACGGAGGTGTCCGTGCCGATGGAGCAGATCCGCGTCGGCGTGCCGTTCACGTTCGAGATTCCGATTCCCGCGGATGTCGCATCGAGCTACCGCGGGGCATATTCATATTACAGCTACATCCTCCAAGTGGGCCTCGACATCGCCTGGGGATTCGACATCATCGCGCAGACCCCGATCGTGATCGTGCGGTAGGCCATCCCGGCGGCCCGGGCGGATGCTGCAAGTCAACCTTAAATAAGGTTAACTTCCGGGGCGCCAACCTTTTGCCCGCCATGGTCCTTCCCGAATTCGTGGCGCGGCGAGCCCTCCTTTCCGAGGACGAGATCGTGGCCCGCCTCCGCGAGGTCCCGGGTTGGACTCGCGCGGGCAAAGCGATCGAGCGCACCTGGAAGTTCCGCGACTTCTCCGAGGCGCTCGCGTTCATCAACAAGGTGGGCGCGCTCGCGGAAGCGATGAATCATCATCCGGACATCGCGAATTCGTGGGCGACGGTCCGGCTCACGCTGACCACGCACGACAAAGGCGGCCTCACGAACCTCGACTTCGATCTGGCGAAGAAAATCAACAGTCTCTAGGCCCAGCCGAGCAGATGGTCGAGGGACCAAGCGCCGGGGCCCAGGAACGCGAGGACCAGGGCGAACGCCGCGTACGCCACGTCGAGCTCGTATCCGAGGACGAACTTCTTCTTCAGTTTCGTCTTCGAGAAGATCGTCGTCGCGGTCATTTCCAGGACGAAGAGAACGGCTACGATCTGGGTCAGGAACCCCATGATCAGGGCGAGGCTCCCGAAGAATTCGAGCAACGTGAACAGGAGCGCGAACACCGCTCCGCCGGGCCACCCGGTCCCCTTCACGAAACCGATCGGCTTCCTCACGTCCTTGATCTTCGGCCAGCCGTGGACCAAGAACAAGGCCCCGAGGGCCACGCGCCCGATGAGAGCCGCGACATCTGGGTATGCAGCGAAGACCATGGGTCTGCCCCCTCGGGCCCTCTCTGGCGGCC